>JAEEGG010004184.1_pt1 | contig 35109 bp, 27 predicted proteins | sample 9134161 | NCBI WGS metagenome assembly JAEEGG01 (sample SAMN16246543, study PRJNA631951) | gut metagenome | biome: gut microbiome; feature: rumen; material: CR-attached | host: Bos | place: Iran: Karaj | collected 2018-10
TGGATGTCGGTGTACTCGTCGATGATCTTGCTGATGGGCTTGCTGTGGCCGTGGCCAGCCTTGCTGTCGATGCGGATGAGCTTGGGCTGGTCACCGGTGTTGCAGTGCTGCAGCTCGGCGGCATACTTGAAGCTGTGGGCAGGCACGACGCGGTCGTCATGGTCACCGGTGGTCACCATGATGGCGGGGTAACGGGTGCCGTCATTCTTGATGTTGTGCAGGGGCGAGTAGTCACGCAGGTAGCGGAACATCTCGGGGCTGTCGTCGCTGCGGCCGTAGTCGGGGGCCCAGTTCCAGCCGATGGTGAACTCGTGGTAGCGCAGCATGTCCATCACGCCCACCTGAGGCACGGCAGCGGCAAACAGGTCGGGACGCTGGTTAACGACAGCGCCGACGAGTAGACCGCCATTGCTGGCGCCGTTGCAAGCGAGCTTCTTGGGGTTGGTGTAGTTGTTCTCGATGAGCCACTCGGCGGCAGCGATGAAATCGTCAAACACGTTCTGCTTGTTCATCTTGGTACCGGCCTGGTGCCACTCCTCACCGTACTCGCCACCACCGCGCAGGTTGACATAGGCGCAGATGCCGCCGCAGTCGAGCATGGCAAACAGGGTGCGGGTGTAGGTGAAGGCGGGATTGAGGCTCACGTTGAAGCCGCCGTAGCCGTAGAGGAAGGTGGGACGCTGGCCGTCGCGCTTGAGACCTTTCTTATAGACCAGGAACATGGGGATGCGGGCGCCGTCCTTGCTGTTGAAGAACACCTGCTCGGTCACATAGTCCTCGCTCTTGAGGTTCACCTTGGGCTGGAAGAAGAGTTCGCTCTTGCCGGTCTCGAGGTCATACTTGTAGATGGCGCCGGGGAAGGTGTAGCTGGCGAAGCTGTAGAACACCTCCTTGGTGGTATTCTTGCAGGAGAAGCCTACCGAACCGTAGGTGGGCAGCGCAATCTCGCGGATGAGTTTGCCGTTCTTGTCATACAGGTAGGGGTGGCTCGACGCATCCTTATCGTAGGTGAGGATGAACTTGTGGTCGGCCATCGTTGCACCCGTCAATACCGACTCCTGCTCGGGGATGAACTCGGCACAGGTGGCGGGAGAGATGTGCTCGGCGTCGTAGGTGACGATCTTACCCTTGGGGGCATTCTCGTTGGTCATCACATAGAACTTGCCGTTGTCGATGCCGACGATGCCGCGCTCATACTTCATGCCGCCGATGAGCTGCACGTAGTGCGGGTTGCGGTCCTTGAGGTCCTTGACATAGATGTCGTTGCCCTCGGCATCGCTCTTCCACAGGATGACATAGCGCTCGTCGTCGCTCACGCTCACCTGGTGGAAGTGCAGCGGTTCGCTCTTGTCCTGATACTCGATGTAGTCCTCGCTCTGGGGAGTGCCCAGCTTGTGGTAATACACCTTCTGGAACTCGTTTTTGGACGATTTGGCATCCTCGGGAGCGTCATAGCCGCTGTAGAAGAAGCCGTCGCCCAGCCACTGTGCATCGGTGAACTTGGCCCACACGATGTGGTCATCAAGCACACGGTCCTCCTTGAGGTCCTTGACAAAGATCTCGTTCCAGTCACTGCCGCTGCGGGTGATGATGTAGGCCAGGTAGCGGCCGTCGTTGGAGAAATTCAGCTGCTGCAGGGCCACGGTGCCGTCGTCGCTCAGCGTGTTGGGGTCGAGCACCATCTTGTGGTTGCCGTCGGCGCTGTACTCATACAGCACGCTCTGGTTCTGCAGGCCGTTGTTCTTGAAGAAGTAGAATTTGTCCTTGATTTTGAAGGGAGCGCCCATCTTCTCGTAGTTGGCGAGCTCGGTGATGCGCTTTTTCACGTCCTTGCGGAAGGGGATCTTGGCCAGGTAGTTCTGGGTGACCTTGTTCTGGGCGTTGACCCATGCCTCGGTCTCGGCGCTGCGGTCGTCTTCCAGCCAGCGGTAGGGATCAGGCACCTGGGTGCCGAAGTAAGTGTCCACGGTGTCCACGCGTCGCGTGTCAGGGTAGTTGATACGAGCCTGCGTCGTCACAGCCGACGCTGCAATCAATGCACTGCTCATAAGTAAAATCCTTTCTTTTCTCATTGTGTTGCTATTATTCTATTATAATGATATTGTCCGGTTGCGGGTTCACGATTCGTGCGGAAACGTCGTGAAGTTAGATGCAAAGGTAGGGTTTTTGGGCGACTATGCGTCATAATCAGCTGAAAAAGTATTACTTTTGCAGCAAGTTTATGACTTTTTGAGACTAAGCACTGATTATTGACATTGATTTTATTTCTTCGCTGATGAAAAAGAGAGCAAGGCACCTGTTGCTGTTATTGCCCGTTGTGGCATTGTGGGCTGTCGTGGCGGTGGCGCAGACTGCTGCCGTGGGGCAAGAGCATCGTGAGAAACTGTCAATTACCACCCAGATGTTCCTGGACGAGATGGCGGGAGACATCAGTTTTGCCGAGAACGCTGACCTCAGGTCAGGCTCCCGGGGAATGCTGCCCGAGCCGGTGCGCCGGTATGCCGCTCCCGAGGTGATTGACGGCAAGGCCTATATTCCCTCCTTTGTGTGGGTGGATGGCGAGGACGATATCGCATTGCTGGAACGCGAGGGCGTTATTGTCGAGGAACGCTTTGATGCAGGGCTATTGACGACTCTCATCCCCATTGACCGCATTGAAGAAATCGCCGGCATCCCCGGCGTGAAAAGGATTGAAGTGTCCTCGGTGATGCAGCTTGCTACCGACGAGGCCCGCAAGACAACCCGCGTTGGCGACGTGCTGGGCTATACTGAGGCGGCTGTTGCGGCAAACCTGCCTAAAGGTTATGACGGCAGCGGTGTGATTGTGGGCGTGATTGACCGCGGTATCGACATGGACCACATCGCCTTCCAGGACGAGGACGGCAACACGCGCATCAAGCGCGCCTATGTCTATAATGGTTCCAAGGCGATTTACTACTATGGCGAGGGACCTCTGCCCCAGGATAATGTGACCAATACCGATCATGGCACCCACACCAGCTCAATCGCGGCAGGGTCGAGCGTGATTGTCGACGATACCCTGGTCACCGTGACCGACGACCATGCCAACGCCACTTACGGCGGCATGGCACCTGGCGCCGAACTGTTTTTGTGCGGTATTAATGGTATGGCTGCAACTCACATCTCTAATGCCTTTAAGCGCATCTGCAACTATGCCGACAGTGTGGGCAAGCCGGTTGTGGTGAGCAACAGTTACGGTGACTATGTGTATAACCGTGACGGTAGCGGTGCTCAGGGCGAAATCGTGTCACAATTGTTTGGAGAAGACCATCCTAACCGCATCTGTGTGTTTGCTACGGGCAACAATGCCGGGCATAGTGGCGGGCGACCTGGCGGCGTGTATGTGTCGGGACCTGCAAGTGCCGAGCAGCCGTTGGGCACAGTGATCTGTTCCACCGACCTTGCCCACAATGCGGGTTGGCAGTATTATCGTTATGAATACATCGCTGACGCCTTTACCCGTGCTACCGATGCCAGCGGCATTGGCGTGCGCCTCTATGTATTGAAAGCCGAAACGGGGGCAGTGGTGGATTCTATCGTTTGTGAGTCAACCAGTGGCAACAAGATGTTGACGCTGAGCGACTACTTCACTGCTGCAGGAGGCGTCGGCAATGCTAAGGTGGGTGTATATTTCGATTACATGACGGGCAAAGGCAGGAAACAGGCTCTGCTCTATACCCCGAATGGCCTGATGAGTCAGCAGCACACCCTTGCTGTTGAGGTTTATCCCATTGGCGGCAGCTCAGATATCATCGACATGTGGTCTTGCGGCACATTCACCTATTTTGACAACCACCTCATGACCGAGGGTCACACCTGGACCGTGGGCAGCGACGACATGAGCGTAATGCCCAACGCCTGCTATCCCGAGGTCATCTCGGTGGGTTCCTACGTGTCGCGTGCCACCAGCGAGAGCAACAGTGTGGGTGACATCTCACGATACTCGTGCTATGCCGTTGAGGGGATGGGACCCCTGGGCGCGATGCACCCGTGGATCAGTGCTCCCGGCGAGGAAATCATCTCGGCGTTCAACCACTATGTGAACCGCACCAGCGGCGGCGAGGATATTGTGGTCCACAACTCCAATTACCTTTATGGCCGCATGTCAGGCACCTCGATGGCCACGCCCATGGTCGCCGGTACGGTCGCCCTGTGGATGCAGGCCGCTGCCGAGTGCGGCAAGCAGCTCACGCTTAGCGAGGTAAAACAAATCATGAAGGAAACCGCCATCAGGGACGAGTGGGTCACCACTGGACCTAATGCCACCCACTTTGGCAATGGCAAAATCGATGCGTTGGCGGGAATTCAGTATATCCTTAACGAGTATGGCGGTCACGATTACCAGACGGGTGACGTGAACCATGATGATGATGTGAATATCGCTGATGTTACCAAACTCATCGATTATCTGCTTGGCATTCAGACGGATGTTTGTCTCGATTGCGCCGATGTCAATGGTGATGAAGACATCAATATCGCCGATGTGACATTCCTCATTGACCTGTTGCTGGGCATAAATTAACCCGATCGCGATAAAATCTAATTATCGGTGACTCTGTAGAGATACAAAATCTTGGGTCACCATTCGTGGACCGGTATCAAAAAAGCCTGCTCTGAGACGCAAAATTTTGCGACTCAGAGCAGGTGTCATTTGATAGTTAATGCTTTATCTTGATTTCTTATTGCTCTAGGGCGCCGATGACGTTGAGCAATGTCTGGCCCACCTCGGCCAGGGTTGCGGCGTCGATGCCGTCCATGGTATCGTTAACCGTGTGCCACACGGGGCAGAAGCCCGTGTCGCTGTCGCTGCGCATGTCGATGATGTCGATGCACGGGATGCCCGCACGATTCACAAAGATGTGGTCGTCGGTCACTGCACCGCCCTGCGCGTCGCTGAAGTGGCTGCCGGCAGCGTGTTTCCATACCATGTTGACAAAGCCAGCAGCATTCTCCATCGAGAAATACTCGCGGGTGAAGGTGGCATCGCTGGCTCCTACCATGTCGAGCAGGATGCCGAACAACGGTTTGTAGCCGTTCACATGGGGGTGTTGTGCCCAATATTGGGTGCCCAGTCCCCATGAGTCCTCGTTATCGTTCTCTCCCATATCCTCGACATCGACCAGCACGATGTCCACACCCAGGGTCGTTCCGTCGGCCTTGAGCTGGCGCGCTAACTGAAGCAGGACGCCCACGCCGCTGGCGCCGTCGTTGGCACCCATGACGGGTTTGCTGTGGTTAGCGGGATCTGGATCGTTGTCAGCCCAGGGGCGGGTGTCCCAGTGGGCAAGCAGCAGCAAGCGCTCACTGGCTTCGGGATTGATGATGCCGATGATGTTCTTGATGCCCATTTTCCCGGCGGTCGCCGTCATGACGGTACCCGTCTGCACGATGACGGTGTCGCAGCTGGCCTTGAGCGTCTCAGTGAGCCAGTCGGCACACTTGGCGTGGGCCGGAGTGGCGGGAACGCGAGGGCCGAACTCGCACTGCTTGCGTGTCAGTTCCAGGGCGGCATTGCCGTCAAAGGCGCTTCGCGTGATGCCCGTTTCGTACGTAGCGGTGTCGGTGGTGCCGGTGTTGTCGGCAGTGGAATTGCCAGTGCTGCCGCAAGCCGTCATCAGTGCTGCCAGTGCTATATATAATAATGTCATTTTCATGTTTCAATAACAAAAGATGCGGTATGTCCTGACCCGCTGTGATGCGGATACGACATACCGCATCCTCCTGAAAAAGTTGGTTTTAAGATGCGATAGGTGAGTTACTTGCCGGCTTCCTTGGCAGGAGCATCTTCCTTGGCGGGAACCTCTACCTTAGCGGGAACGGTAACTGCCTTGCTCTGGCTTGCGGCGGGAGCCTGCTCGGCCTGGGTGCCGAAGTTGGGCGCCTGGGTCTCGCTGGTGGGTAACTTCTTGATTTGGGGAGCGCCTTCAACGATGCTGGGAGCGGTAACAAATGCCGAAGCAATGCTCAGCGCGCAGATGAAGATGGACAGACCCCAAGTAGCCTTCTCTACAAAATCGGTGGTCTTGCGCACACCCATGAACTGGTTGTAGTTGTTCACATTGGCAGCAAGGCCGCCACCTTTAGATTTTTGGATAAGGATGACACCGACCAACAGAATCGATGCGATCACAATCAGAATTGCAAAAATAGTGTACATTTTTTCTTATTTTTTGTCGTTTAGTGTCTCATTTAGGACCAATTTGGTCAAAAACCGAATTTGGTCTGCAAAGTAAATGCTTTTTTCTGGATATTTCAAATTTATTCGCTCAATAATTTCAAGAGCCTGTGAATATTTGTGTTGGGCGATGTACATCTTGGCCAGACTTTCGCTGAGCATCGAGTCATCGGTTTGGGTAGGATTGTCGATTTCCTGGTCGGCGATTTCGGCCTTTTCGCGTTCGCCCACGGGAGCCGTGATGGGCACCTGTGCCGCCTGCTCACCCAGATGCATCTGTTCGGCGATGAACTGGTTGATGAGTTCGTCCTGGTCGTCACTGCCAGTAAGCTGTACACCACCTTCCTGTTTCTCTTGGGCAGCCAGCACGTCGGCGTAGTCGGGCTGCGGGTTGAAGATGGCTCGGTCGATGGCCTCGACCTCAGCGGGGCTGGTCTTGCCGTAATTGTCCAGGAAGCGGTCGATGGTGGTGACCGTGTCGGGTGTCTCGGGCAGCGCCTCAGGGGGATAGAAGTCCGTCAGCAGGCCCGCGTCCTCGCCCAGCATGAGTGCCAGCGCGCGGCGGTCGGGGAAGGCGATGGCCAGTCGTGCCAGCACGTCCTCGTTGCCCTTCACGCCGGTGTGCTTGAGGAACAGCAACTGGGGCAACACGCTGTAGGGGGCGTCCTGCTCGGCGCGCTCCAGCCATTGCCTGGTGACCTCGCTGCCGTCGTTGGCGGCGAGTCGCTTGATGTCCTCAATCCAGATAGTCATGTAATCTAATGGTCCTTACTTTGTGGGGGACGCAAGATTTTGCGTCTCTACATTTTCCACTTCAAATACTGTGCCAATTTACCAGTCGCCCAGCGTCGCGTTGAAGATGAGGTCGCTCAGGTCCTTGCAGATCTGGTTGCACAACTCATCCTGCACGTCCACCAGCAGTTCGCTGCTGGAGAAGTCGCGGTAGGCGCTGAAGGACAGGTCCTTGCTCAAACTCTGGTTCTTGTTGTTGATGTACTTGACCTTGACAGTGATGGTCAGGCGCGTCTGGCTGGCGTAGGCATCCTCGCCCACGGCCTGCGGCGAGAGCTGGTAGTTGGTGATCTCGCCCTCCATGCGCAGGTCGGCATTGTTGCCGTCGATGACGCGCAGGCGCGTCTGCTGTGCAATCATGTCAGTCATGCGGTTCTCAAACATCGACTGCAACGGCGGATAGACCAGCGCGGCGCGTATGGGGAACTCACCGAAGGAAATGGTCTTGTAGACGTTATAGTCGATGGACGCGCCGTTGAGCGTGTATCGCGGGATGCACGCCTGCCAGGCGGTTGCCGCGATGGCCAGTGTCAGTATGATAAGGATGCGTTTCACTGCCGTTCCAGATTGTATTGCTTGATTTTGCGGTATAGTGTGCGCTCCGAAATGTTCAGCTCCTGGGCGGTGAGTTTGCGGCGGCCGTTGTTGCGGCGCAGGGCCGTCTCGATGGTCTCGCGCTCGGTCTCATCCAGGGTCTTTACCGTCTCGCCCTCAACGTCCATCGCTGCCACCTCGTCCACGCGGCCCAGGTCTTGCGGCTCGTGCTGCATGTTGTGGTAGGGCGATGCCATGTTCATGTCGTTGCTCGTGTTGCCCAGTTCCAGCAGCGGGTTGGACTCGCGCTTGAGCTCATGGACCGACGAGGACACGTGCGATGTGGGTCCCACGCCATCCATACGCTTCTTCAGGGCTTCGATTTCGTTGCGCATCGACAGGATGAGGGTGAACAGCTGCTCGCGCTCGGCATTGTAGTCAAAGTTGGGCTGTGACTGCACCGTGAGCGCCGTTTCGCGGTTGGTGGGCATGTACTGGCGCATGGTGGCGGCATCCACCGTGTTGCCGCTCTCGAACAGGGCCACCTGCTCGATGACGCTCTTCAACTGGCGCACGTTGCCGGGCCAGTGGTAGGCCTTGAGCAGGCGCTGGGCGTCGTCAGTGAGGGTGACCTCGCTGGTGCGGTTCTCGTTGATGAAGTTGCGCAGGAACAGCCTGGACAGCAGCACGATATCGTCGCCGCGCTCACGAAGGGGCGGCACGTTGATCTGCACCGTTGAGAGGCGGTAGTACAGGTCCTCACGGAACTTGCCGTCCTTGACGGCCTGCATCATGTCCTTGTTGGTGGCGGCCACGACACGGATGTTGGTCTTGCGCACGGTGCTGTCGCCCACGCGCAGGTATTCGCCGTTCTCGAGCACACGCAGCAGGCGTGCCTGGGTGCTCATGGGCATCTCGGCCACCTCATCCAGGAAGATGACGCCGCCGTCGGCCTCCTCAAAGTAGCCCTTGTGGTCGGCGATGGCACCGGTGAACGAGCCCTTGACGTGACCAAACAGTTCGCTGTCGATGGTGCCCTCGGGGATGGCGCCGCAGTTCACGGCGATGTATTTCTTGTGCTTGCGGGGGCTGCTCTCGTGGATGATCTTGGGGAAAGACTCCTTACCTGATCCGCTCTCACCGATGATGAGCACGCTCAAGTCGATGGGAGCCACGAGCATGGCGCGGCGAATGGCGGCAATCAGCGCGGGCGACTCGCCCACGATGCCGAAGCGCAGCTTGATTGCGCGGATGTCGTTGTCGGTTATTTTCGTTGCCATTTCTTCATTTTGTAGGTTTCGTTCTTCAGGAACACGCCCAGTTCTTCAGGCGTCTTATATTGCGCATACTGCTCGGGCATGATGGGGTCATGCACGCTCACGCGGAAGTCGTAGCTCTTGCGGCGGAACATCTCGGAGGGCAGCCTCAGTGTCCTCAGCTTCCAGCTGATGGCGCCCAGCACGAGCGAAATCCAGCTGTTGTGGCCGTGGATATAGATGGGGATGACGGGCACCTTGAGTTTCTGGATCAGGCGCATGATCACGGGCTGCCACTCGCGGTCCTCGACACGCAGTTTCCAGGTCAGCTTGCTCACGGCGCCGGCAGGGAAGAATCCCATGGGATGGCCCGCTTTGACGTGCTTCATCGTGTCGCTGATGCCCTGCATCGACACGGCGCGCTTGGCGGGGTCGTCGCTGGCCAGGGCATCGACGGTGATGAAGTTGGGCATCATGCCGCCGATTTTGCTCAGCATCATGTTGACCATGAACTTGTAGTCGGGACGATGGGTGCCGATGATGTGAATCATCATCACGCCGTCGACGGCTCCAAAGGGGTGGTTGGTCATCGTGATGAAGGGACCCTCGGGCAGGTTGTCGAGCACCTCACCGTTGTCGTAGGTGATGGTGGCGTTCAGGTCCTTGAGCACTCCGGTGCAGAAGGGCACGCCCGGTGTGTGGCAGTTGTGGCCGTGGATCCAGTTGGCATCATCCATGTCGAGCAGGTGGAACAACCACTTGACCAGCTTGGGCTTGCCGTCAAAGAACGGCACCATCTTGCGGATGTCGTCATAGTCGAGGATATCGGGCTTGATGGGTGCGGGCTGCTGGGGCTGGGCCTGCTCTTCTTGCGGTTTGTTTTGTTCTATTTTGTTTCCTTCCATGATTTTCTCATTGATTCGGGGTGCAAAGGTACAATGTTTTTTCGGGAACTGACACACGGGGAGTGTTAAAATATGACATTTTGGCAGAAAATGAGGGGTGGGGTCCGAGCCAGTGGCTCGGAATACGGGACAAGACGGGCGAAACTGGGACAAGACGGGCGAAACAGGGACGGGATGGGCGACACAGGGGCGAGTGGTGCGAGGTGGGGCCTTGCATCACTTGGAGGGGGTGGAGTGGGGGCGTGGTTACTTGTAGGGGTTGGGCTTGACGAGGTTGGTGTCAGGCTCGATTTTGGTGACGACGTGCTTGGAGTCGCCGCGCCACAGCACGGTGCCCTTGTACTCGTTGTAGGTGAGGACGACTCTGCCGCCATCCTGGGACCAGCGCATGGCATCGCGGGCAAGGCTGTCGGTGGGGATGGAGAACTTGAAATCGCTGTGCATGGCGACGAGGGTATCTTCGACGTAGCCTTCGCTGATCATCTCGCCCTCAAAGGTCTTGAACAGGGTGCCCTCGTTGCTGACCTTCATGATCCAACCTTTCTCCTGGCTGACGCGGTAGGGGTGGAAGTAGTGCTGCCACATCCACCATCCCAGGAACAGGACCATGGCGGCGATGATGAGCACGAGCGTCATCTTCACCGAGTTGCCTCGGCGCTCAATGGTCGCTTCCTTGATTTCGCGCTCCTCGCGCTCCTGGGCTGTTTCCTGGTGCACCTCTGGCTGCTCCTCGGGAGCATTGTCGTCGGTGAAATAGTCGTCAAAATTGTCGTCCATAGTCGTGAGTTTTTAGTTTCTAGTCCTTAGTCCCTAGTTTCTGGTTATTGTTTAGAGTTTGATTTCGTCGTTGGTGGTGTCGACCTTGGTCTTGCCGCTCTCGATGCGGTTGCGGTCGATGGTCATGCTGGCAAAGGCGTAGATGCCCAGTGCGATGATGAGCACCTGCTGGAATCCCCACACGAGCATGGCGAAGGCCGATGCGCGCGGGTCGAAGTTGGAGGGGGAGAACACGCCCACACCATAGAGCGAGAGGCCGAATATGGTGGCCACGTGCCATGCGCCCAAGCCGCCGTTGGTGGGAATGCCCATGCCGATGCTGCTGAGCACGAACACCACGAGCACGGCCAGCACGCTCAAGCCGCTGGTGAAGCTGAAGGCCTGGCAGGCAAGATACAGCTGCAGGAAGTAGCAGCCCCAGATGAGCAGCGTCAGCAACAGGAACCACCACTTGCCCTCCATGCGGGCAATGCCGGCAAAACCTTCCCACAGGTTGCGGGCCATGAGTTGGATCTTCTTGATGAACTTGTTCTCGGTCTTCATCACCAGCAGCCAGCCGATGGCGATGAGGGCTACCGCCGTGCCGATCCAGATGCGGGCGTCGCTGGCGATGTTCATGAAGTTCTCCTTCATCTGCGGATAGGTGTCAAAGAACTTGCCGAACGCACCCTGTGCCAGCAGGAAGGTGATCAGCGTCAGTGCCAGCACGGTAACCGTGTCGGTCAGGCGGTCGGCAACCATCGAGCCCATGACCTGGGTGACCGAGGCCTTCTGGCGGTTGGCGATGTAGCCGCAGCGCCACACCTCGCCCAGTCGGGGGAACACGAGGTTAACGAAATAGGTGCCGAAGATGCTGTTGAGCAGCGCACTGAACGACGGCTTGACGTCGATGGCCTTGAGCTGCAGGCGCCAGCGCAGTGCCCTGAAGACGTGGCTGAAGATGCTCACCACGGCCACGGGGATGAACCACCAGTAGTTGACATCAGTTTTGAGGGTGTCCATCATCGAGTTGATGTCCACGTTCTTGTATAGGAAGTACATCAGCCCCACGCCGATGACGAGGGGGATGCCGTATTTCACGAGATAAGAGACGGTTTTTTTCACGTTTTTTCTAGTCTAGTTGCGTTAAATTGTCTCCCTTGTGCCGCAGGTTGGTGAAAAAATGTTACCTTTGCAGATTAAAGGAGCGTGCAAAGTTAACAATAAAAGACCAAACATGCGGAAAGTTAGAGCAAAAAAGTCACTGGGACAGCATTTCTTGACCGATCTGTCGATTGCCGAGCGCATCGCCCATACGCTGGACGACTTCCGCCACCTGCCGGTGCTGGAGGTGGGGCCGGGCATGGGCGTATTGACCCAGTTCCTGCTTGAGATGGGCCTGGACCTGACTGTTGTGGAGCTCGACAGCGAGAGCGTGGACTACCTGGAGGTGGCCTATCCGCAATTGCACGGCCGCATCATCGGGGAGGACTTCCTGAAGATGGACCTGCACGAGCTGTACAGCGACAAACCCTTCTGCGTGATTGGCAACTATCCTTATAACATCTCGACACAGATTTTCTTCAAGGTGCTGGACTACCGTGACCAGGTGGCCTGCTGCAGCGGCATGTTGCAGCGCGAGGTGGCACAGCGCATCGCCGAGCCGCCGGGCAGCAAGGCCTACGGCATCCTGTCGGTGCTGCTGCAGGCATGGTATGACATCGAGTACCTGTTCACTGTCGATGAGCACGTGTTCAACCCTCCGCCCAAGGTCAAGAGCGGCGTCATCCGCCTGACGCGCAACAGCGTGACCGATCTGGGCGTTGACGAGCGTATGTTCAAGCGTCTGGTCAAGTTGTCCTTCGGTCAGCGGCGCAAGATGCTGCGCAGTTCGCTCAAGTCGGTGTTCATGGCAGACCCGGCGGTGATGGAGCGCGACGTGTTCCGACAACGTCCCGAGCAGTTGGGCGTGGATGACTTCATCGCCCTGACCGAGCTTGCCACATCAATCGGGCAATAAGTTGGAAGTTAGGAATTGATTGACCATTGAAGACTGAAGAAAATGAAAGAGTTTACCGAAGAATATATCCACCACCTGAATGACCTCATCGACGAGAAGGCCGAGGAACAGGTGCGCGAGCAGATCAAGGACCTGCACCCCGCCGACATCGCCGAGCTGGTGGGCGACCTGAATGACCAGGAGGCCCTGTTCGTGATGTTGCTGCTCGACGACGAGACCGCCGCCGACGTGCTGGTCGAGCTGGACGAGGACCAGCGCCATGACCTGATGGAGCTGATGCCCAACGAGGAAATCGCCAAGCAGGTCGAGCAGATGGACGCCGACGACGCCGTGGACGTGATCCAGGAACTGGATGAGGAGGACCGCGAGGACGTCATCAGCCACATCGACGACGTGGAGCAGGCCGGCGACATCGTGGACCTGCTGCAATATGACGAAGATACCGCCGGTGGTTACATGTCCACCGAGATGATTGTCGTGAACGAGAACATGTCGATGCCCGACTGCATCAAGGCGATGCGCCAGCAGGCCGAGGACATCGATGAGATCTATGTAATCTATGTCGTTGACGACGATAACCGCCTGAAGGGCATTTTCCCCTTGAAGACGACCATCACCAACCCGTCGGCCAGCAAAATCAAGCACGTCATGGAGCCGGACCCCATCAGCGTGCGCACCGACACCAAGATCGAGGATGTCGCCCTCGACTTCGAGAAATATGACCTTGTGGCCATGCCCGTCGTGGACAGCATCGGCCGCCTGGTGGGCCGCATCACCGTGGACGACATCATCGACCGCGTGCGTGAGCAGGGCGAGGACAACTACCAGATGGCGTCGGGTATCTGGGGCGACATCGAGACCGACGACAACGTCTTCCGTCAGGTGAGGGCACGTCTGCCGTGGCTGCTCATCGGCCTGGTGGGCGGTATCATCAACGCCCTGATCCTGGGTGGCGGTGAAGGCGATGCCGACCTGTTGCGCATCCTGCCGGGACTGGCGCTGTTTATCCCCCTGATTGGCGGTACCGGCGGTAACGTGGGCACCCAGTCGAGCGCTATTGTCGTGCAGGGCCTTGCCAACGGCAGCCTGGACATCAAGCACGTGGGCAAACACCTGTTCAAGGAGTTCAGCACCGCGCTCATCAACGCGTTGGTGATGGGACTGCTCATTTTCCTGTATACCCGCTTCTTCCCCGTGGACAATGACCCCACCAAGTCGAATATCGCCGCAGCGGCCGTTACCGCTTCACTGTTCCTGGTGGTCATGTTCGCTTCGCTCTTCGGCACCGTGGTGCCTTTGGCGCTGGAGCGCCTCAAGATTGACCCGGCTATTGCGACCGGCCCCTTCGTCACGGTGACCAACGATATTGTGGGCATCACGATTTACATGGCCATCAGCGGCTGGCTCATCAACCTGTTCTCGGCCATGATCGGGTAGGCGTTGGCACGGCCACGCAAGGGAGCCTGATTTTTCAGTTTGCCAAAAGACTATAAATTGATGAAATCGGCAAGAAAATGATTGTCGGTTCCCGAAATATTACTATCTTTGCAGTCGCTTTTGGCGCAAAACAACTGTCGCCAGTATAAAGCAGGTCCTATAGCTCAGTTGGTTAGAGCACCTGACTCATAATCAGGGAGTCCTTGGTTCAAGCCCAAGTGGGACCACCCATTGAAAATAAAGCACTTACGATTCATTTCGTAGGTGCTTTTTCTTCTAAATAATTTTGTAAGGACTAAAAAAAGGACTAAAACTTTTGCATTATTCTATCTCTTACACGTCTTTATCCAAGACTCAATATCTTTTGAGTGAAAGATGACTTTTGAGTATGGTCTCTTGTTTTCATCATAGCCTTTATAAGGGAAATTGTTATCAATTCTCCATTTGCGACTCTTAATATTGTTTTTGGGCAATCTATATCGTGTTGTGGTTTCATCCACAGTTAACCATTTACTATCTTTGACTTCCATCACCGATTCATCAGGATTGATGTCAATAATTGATTTCTGAGAATTGTTGGCTGCAACACGTGATACCAAATCTCCGATAATGATTCTTTTAAGAGCAAGATTCTCAATCAAAAGTTGGTTGAAGTTGATTTCAGTATCTTGATGATTTTCACGTTTGTATTGATTATAGCAATCGTGAAGCAGTGGATAATCGGTGTATCTTGGTGCAACATCATAGTTCGTTTCATCATTTGTAGGCTTGATTCCCTTGCATCCTTGCGGATGAAGTAAACCGTCTAAAAAAGACAGTGCTTCTTTTGTGATGCTTTTGAATTGTTCTTCTGCGAGCATCTTTGATTGTCCTGTTTCGCTCTGTATATTTTCTTTATTTGTTTTTGACATTCTCATTAATATATAATATATCCATTCAGAAGAGAGACTGAATATTATAGTTCAGTCCCTCTTCTGTACCGTAATCACAGTTTTTTGGACTTTTTCTTGATGTCCGTTTTCCATTGCGGGTAGTTATTGTTCAGGATGGTTGTAATGTAGGCTATCCCGTGGTCGCAGGTCGTAATCTTGTTGTCAAACCGCTCCCAATCGCTATCAAACTTTTGCGGGTTATATCCTGACATTCTCGCACTGATTTTCTGAAACTGTTGCTTGCCGAATATCCCAAACGGTTTGAACGGACGTGCGAATGCAGCCCAATCCTGCCAATGCGGACCCGTGTCAAAGCCGTAATCAATGAGCATATCCACCTTCGCCTCAAAATCCTGTTGGAGTTCGTCTATGGGCTTATCACAATGGGGTGGCAGATATTTCTGTTTGGCGGCTGCAATAATCTTGTCTGACTCTGACTGAGCTATTTTTTTGCTTACCATATCGAACAGCTTTACTCTACAATCCCTTTTAATAAGAGGACTGCTATCAAAGGAAGCACAACGAGGCCGAGTGATGTCCCCGCACTGCTTGTCAATTTGGATACCTGCACTTTCAAAGAGTATTTGAATTGACTTGAAATACTGATTATATAGCTCGTCATTCTTGATGGGTATGATAACATACAAGCCTTTTCCGCTACAGCTCGCACAAACCGAGTACACGAAGTCCAACTCAAATATCTTCTGTTTCAACACAGACAATGTGTATTGTTCTATTATTTCAACATTGTCTTTATAGTCAATGTCAATACACATCAGATGGGTTCTGCCCGCACATTTTGCTTTCCATCTTTCATTGGGGAAATACCCTGACAGTGTAGCTGCGGGCAGTTTTGCTTTTGCTCTTTTCAAAGCTTCGCCTTCCAATGCTCTCACGTAGATGACTTTGTCTTTATGCAAAATGGGATAATGGTTAAGCCATTCAAATAGAGCTACATACTCTTTTGGTTTGTGTGATTTGAAATTCTCGTAAACGGGAATGTCAATCATTTCTAATTTGTCACAGGTCACATCATCATAAGATTGTTCAAATGTAACGACAACTTGCTCGTTGAGTCTAAGAAACTCATACCCTTCTGAATGACCCAAGTAGTGTTCTTGTGTTCTGTTTGTACACATTTAAAACAATTTTTTAATTAATAAAGGATTTCAGGTTGCTTAGGTTACTAAGGTTACCATGAAATCTGTTATAAACACATTTACTATATAGTAATATCACTTATATGTCTTCAAAATAAATGTAACCAAAGTAACCTAAGTAACCTGCTTGATTATCAGATTTGTAGAGGTTACATTTAATTTGGCCTCAAATGTAACCCCCATCAACTGATACTATCTCTCCTCGGCATCTTCGGAATAAGGTTTCGGTTTTCTTAAAAAATACCACTGTGTTGTTCCGTCTCGTTTTATCCGTTTGTATTCCCATTCGTCTTTCAGTAGCTTAGATAAATAAGTTGCACATCTTGTTATCTTGAATTTGTCAAAAAGAATTTGGGTAAGCCAAGAGCCTTTAATCTCATTGATATGGGATAATTGGCTTTCGTTGAGGTCATAAAAACCTTCTCCATTTACCTGCTTTGAAAAATCGGTGTAATCTTCAAATCCACCCATATAAGGCAAGTGATATTTCGCATCAAGGATTTCCTTTGCCCAATCTTCTGCGGAGTCGTGCGCTTTAAATTCTTCCTGAGCATTCCTGAACTCCTGAATGACTTCTTGCGGTATCATCAGGTTCTCGTTGGGGTTTTCCTTGTAGTAATGATATGCCTCAGCCCAAATTTGGTTGCATAGTTCCATTGACTTGAATTTTGGGTAAACCTCGTAATTCATCTCACGTTGACAGTCTATAATCCAAAACCTTCTTTCAAACTCCACAGATTTGTCCTTGAGAATATCCCTCTCGTTAGTCGTTCCCCAAAGAGTGTAGTGTCGAGGCAAATCCGTGTTGTGAGTATCGTAAGGCAAACGCTGTTTGTCAACGCAAGCCGAAAGGAATGCCTTTCCCACTTCTGCCTTGACTCCTAAAAACTTGCTAAGCTCATCGTAGATGACCATTGATGCCGTATTAGCGGTAATCACACCATCTTTGGTTATAGGCAGCGAAAGGTTGTCTATATAGCACAGGGTATTCTTTTTCGCAAATTTCTGCCCCAAAGCATAGCCCAATGCTTGCAGGATAGCGGTCTTTCCACATCCTGTTTTACCAACCAAGATGAGCATACTTTCCCACTTGCTACCGGGTTCAAAAATTCTTTTTACTGTTGCAATGAACTGATTTCTTGTCATCACCCTGTTTAGTTTATTATCCTCGGCATACAGATTGTCTATAAACAAGGTCTCCAACCGTTTGACACCATCCCATTCAAGAGAAAGTAAATATTCTTTTACGGGGTTATACAGGTGGTCAAACATAAATTCCCGCACGGCAGACTTTACATTTGTGTCAAATTTAATACCAAGTTCTGACCAAATCCTGTTCTTTATGATGTCCTCAATCGGATAGTTTGCGTATTTTTCATCGTTGAACTCCCACTCGTGCGTATACTCATTCAGGTGTAACTTATTTTTAAATAGAGGGTAGTTTTCAAGAAAGGTGATAATGTTTTGGGGGCTCTTTTCCGCACTGCCCTTAATCCGATAGCCATCTCTGTCTGTTCGCCATTCAATCAATTCTTCCCATCTTGACTGAGCTTTCTGCTTCTCTGCTCGCTCCTGCGCCTCAGCTTTCGCCTGCGCCTCAGCTTTTGTCTGCACCTGTTGTATTCTCTGAGAGTATTCTACTCCCCTCAGGGATTCCTCTTGTTGAAATAATTCAGATAATTTTTTCATCGTGTTGTGATTGTAATTTATTTATAATGGCTTTTAACTGCTTTTTGTGTTCTTCATACAGCTTGATAAGCAAAATGCAGTAAGGGTCATTTTCTTCAAAAATTGTGATGTAACTGTGGTCTATCGCTTTGTGATCTGCGATAGCACGGCTTGCTACACTTATACTGACATTAAGTGCTTTAGCTACATCGCCTAATGACTCGTAGCAGTGATTCTCATCAGTTCGATAGTTCCTTATATAATAAAATGTCATAGTACTTTATCTTCAATATATTTATTTGTGTTCAGGGTCAATATCTTCAATATTGACAGTTTCACTCTCGGTATCTACTTGGGTTACTGTGTAGCCCTTTGCCGTTTTAGTCTTTCCTGTCTGTGCAGCATAAAGATTACCCGCTGAGCATTGCACATAGTACGATGCACGGAGCAAGGAGGTGAAATACAGTTTTTCTGTTTCGTTTTCCAATTTAATTAGTTTCATAGTTACTTGCGTTATTGATATATTTATCAATTTATTTAATAATAAGTCAGGATTAGAGCAATGGACGGAAAATGGACAAAAAATCACGATATTTTTTTCAAATAACGCAAAAATTATTGTTTTCGGTAGTGGGCACCCGTGATAGTTGTATCAAAATCACTTCTGTATCAAAATAATCTTGTGATTGTCATTTGATACGGGGTAATTCTGTATCTAACTAATCTAAAAAATTTTTTTGACTTTCTCTTGAATTTATTGTTTGTACTTTCCTATAAGAAAAATTGTGATGGACACTCCAACATACGTTGTGGCGGAGTTAACCCCCATCCCGACAAACAAGATGAAGGACAAATCCACAGACAAGGAGGACTTTATCATTAAGTTTACAGGTTTATTCGCAAACGAATATGCGAAAACCTATCTTAGCTTGCAGGAAATCGAGGACAAGACTGAATTCCAAAATCAGAAAAGGCACAGGCTTTCACTGATTACAGCGATGCTGCACAGCGCATTCTCGTCAATCTATGATGATTACAACTTTACTTTAAGGCTGAGGAATGCCATTGTCAAGGAATTAGAGTCAGACAAAGACGTATTAGAGCACGTTTTAAGCTCATATTCAATGACAGAAAAGGTCTGCCCTTACGTAGTAAAAGAATTGGTGAACAAGGTCAAAGAAAAAGTCTAAGGTATTGACATTTCACACAGCACCTAAGTCAAGAAAATCTCTCCTGATTTTTTTGACTTTTTAACTGAGATCTGTTGATTGTTCTTGCTTGAAGACACTACAGGTATAGTGGAAGGGATCACCGACAGCAAGTTGCCGAGGTATAAAGCCCGTCCTGACACTATATGGAGAACAGCAAAGTAAAGGTTGTCATTTACGCACGAGTGAGCACGCAGTCGCAGGATTATGACAGGCAGTTGGTAGAGTTGCGTGAATATGCCAAGAAGAACAGTTATCAGGTTGAAAAGGTGTTTAGTGAAAAGATTTCCGGGGCGAAGAAGGTTGCTGAACGTGAAGCTCTGAGCGAGATGCTTCGATATGTCAGTGAAAACAAGGTGGACAAGGTTCTTGTCTATGAAGCCTCCCGATTGAGCCGTAGAGCTGTTGATTTCCTTCAGGTGATAGAGAGTCTGAACGAGAAACATATCTCTCTTTACATCTATCAGAATGGGCTTGAAACTCTTTTGAATGACGGCTCTGTCAACCCTATTGCTCAGTTGGTTTTGGGTATCATCGGGCAGTTCAACGCAATGGAGCGCAGCCTGATTCGCTCACGCATGGAAAGCGGGTATAACAACTACCGTAAAAATGGTGGTAAGGTAGGACGAAAGCAAGGGTATAGAAAGTCTGATGACGAAAAGCGACAGCAATACAAGGAAGAGCTACGTTTGCTGAAAAAGGGATTATCCTTGAGAGAGGTAATGGTAATTACTAAAACGAGTATCAACACGTTAAGGATGTTGAAGAAAATAATTTAGAACAGATTTGTAAAGGGAGAGAAACTCATTGAGTTTTTTGAACATTAACTTCAAATAAGATATACTATGCAGACATCAGTAATCTATGCGAGAGTATCAAGTGTCGGTGATCGGCAGAGCACCGACAGACAAGTAATCGACCTGAAGGAGTATGCCGAGTATGCCAAGTTAGATGTGAAAGAGGTATCCGAGGAACACATCTCAGGCGCAAAGAGGAATGACGAGCGTGAGGGTTTGAGGAATGCCATATCATATCTTTGCCTTCAAAAATAAAATGAAATATGAAAAGTGTAGCATCAGCAAAAATCGTCTTGGACACCAAGCACAAAGAAGACGTTAAGAAACTTTTGAGAATTCGTATCACCTACAACGGACAGCCTCGTCTATACAGCATCGGGGATGACACCCATCGCTTGACTAAAGAAGAGTTTATGAGAAAGCGTACTAAAGCGGCAATTGAGTCATTTGATGTTGCAGAAAAGGCATTACTCATTGCAAAAGATGTTATAGACGAATTGGGTACCAACTTCACTTTTGACTCTTTCAGGGAAAAATACAAACAAAAACTAACAGGACGCAACACAAAAACCGATTCGTTTGCCGCTCTACTCTCAGAATATTTCAAAGTAAACACGTGCGCATATTCAACGAAACAATCCTATGCAACTTCGATAAATTGGGTCACAAGATATAAAAAAGATGCATCCCTTTCATCAATTACACCCGATTTCGTTCAAGGCCTCATTGCGTTTATGAGAAATGAACATCAAAAGGAACACCACTCAGAGATGTCAGAAAACTCTGTTCGAATATATCTTCGACAGCTGAGGGCAATCTATAATTTTGTAATAAAAAACGGTTATACAAGCAATAAAACAAATCCTTTTGCCATTAAGAATCTTGGCAGTATTCGTCGACAAAATGCTGCGCTAACCGAAGAGGAACTGAATGCTTTGTTAGAATACACCCCAAAGAATAAACAAGAAGAAATGGGCAAAGATTTCTTTTTTCTAACATTTCATTGTTCAGGGGCAAACATTGGCGATATCCTGCGACTCAAAAATTCAAACATAGAAAATGATGTAGTTACATTCGTTAGGCAAAAGACTAAAAAAACAAATATTAAAATCAATTTTATACTTACCGACCAAGCAAAGTTACTGCTTAACAAGTACGGCAAAATATCTGACAATGCTCCCGACTCACTGATTTTGCCATATCTTGCCAATGCAACAGATGATGGTAATATTAAAAACAGAATCAAAAGAGTTATTCGGAACACAAATGCAGGATTAAATAGCATTTCTAATGCCCTTGGCTTGCCTAAAATCACAACATACACCGCCCGACACACATACGCAACCTTATTAATGCAACAAGATATGACGGCAGAACAGATTCAAAAATTTATGGGACACTCGTCAAGCAAAACTACAGAGATTTATCTACACGGTTTGTCCAACTCAATTCTTTACACAGTCAAGGATATCCTTAGTAAATATGTGTATTAGAAAAGACGTGCTGAACTTGCAGTTTAACAGTGCTTTGCTATGCTGTCTTTGGAGTGATGACACCGTGGATGTTGTCGATGTACTTGGCGAGGGGCAGCATATAGGGAGTGAATACCGATAGCCGCTCGTCAAATGGCGACTCGTTAACGACGATCTCCTTTGTTATGTCTCCATTCTCGCAGACATAGGCGATTATAGTATTCAGGAAGTCCTCTTGTTCGGCATTCAACTCGTTGCCTGAAATGAACTCAGAGAAGCGTCTAACCGCATTTTTACGGTCAACACCCACCAATGAACGAACAAACATAGCGACATTGCTACCACAAAGCATCCCATTGGTGAACTTGTCGTAGTCATCTTTGCTCCCAAGTTCTTGCCACAAGATTCGTTCAAGTTCGGTGAAGTCGGCTGCTGTCAGTTGCTCCATATCGTAGATCTTTTGGAGCACGGGCAGGTTTCTGTTCTTCGACAGGAAGTCCAACACACTCTGCTTGTAGGACACACGAGGTGTGATGCCTTCCATCGTACCCTCGTCGCTGATTTCGTCCTCGATGTCCACGGTGAACCATTGACCACCTTGACCAATGAGGAACTTGATGAGGTCTCTCAGGTCGTTCCTGACCTTTTCAAGCCATTTCAGCGAGACGTTCTGCCAAGCGACATCAGTCAATACTTCCTTGATCGTGCCCATCTTGGCTTGTACCTGTGGCAAGGTGGCTTTCTCTTGCAGTTTCTCGGCAATCGTTTGAACCGAATGCACCGCTTTGGTGGCATTGCCCTCACCACCAATCAGCGACAGTTCTATCAGCATCACCAACAGGTCAAATTTCTTGGCACTCTCGTCGAGGGTGTTCTTGGGCAGCAAGGGTGCGATGACATTGCTCAAGGTGTTGACATCAACTTCCGAAATGTATGTCCATGAGTCGTTGTCCTTGAAGTGGCTTACGTCAGCCCATTTTTCCCTTACTGAGATGTGGCTGTCACTGAGCGAGGCGACTTGTTCTTTCAACAGCGTCTTGATTTCATCATGCAGCCCCTTGGCATACTCATCTTCTTGCCATTGCTGATGCTGCAAGTGAAACGCAATCTTAGCCCGAATGCTGAAAATCTTCTCGGTCAACGACGGTGCAACGGCTGCTGTCTGACCATCAGGATTCTTGTCGAAATACTCGAAGTTTCTGCACCAATCGAAGATGTAGAAGAACTCCTTGTCTTTCCCTGTTCCAAAGATGCCCTGTGACAGACGTGTGCCTCGGCCAATCATCTGCATGAACTTGATTTTACTCTTGACCACCTTGAAGAACACAAGGTTGAGCACATCGGGAACGTCAATGCCCGTGTCAAGCATATCGACCGAAACAGCTATTTGCGGGTTACCATCCCTGATTTCGAACTTGTCGATGAGGTCTTTTGAATAGGTGACATAGTTGTCGATAAGGGCGCAGAAATCTGATGAGTATTCAGGGTATAAGTAGTAGAATCGCTCGACTATCATTTCAGCGTGGCGGTGGTTGTAGGCAAAGATGATGGACTTGCCGATACGCTCTCCGCTCTGCACCTTCAGACCGTTCTCCATCAGGTCTTGCAGCACACGGTCGATGGTGTCGAGATTGAAGATGTAATTGAATATCTCTTTGCTCTCGATATCTCGGTGTTGGGGATCTCCTTCAATAGCCTTGACAGCCTGTTCATACTCCCATACCTTTTCGAGCTGTTCCTTTTCCTCTGCGCTCAGGTTATTGTACTTGATACCCTCTTTCAGGATGAGTGATCCACGCTTGAAGCCCTTGTAGTTGACAAGGTAACCCTCGGCCACAGCATCCTCCAATTCATAGGCATAATTGGGCACACCTTGTTCCATTTGGAAGGTCTCGTAGGTGCTCTTATCCACCTCGTCTCTTGGTGTCGCTGTCAAGCCCACAAGCAGAGCGTCAAAGTAGTTGAATATGGCTGAATACTTGCCAAAGATTGACCTGTGAGCCTCGTCAATGATAATCAGGTCAAACCGACCCACGCTGAAGGCTTTCTCGTCGGTGTCGATGTAGTTGATCATCGTCTGATAGGTCGAGAAAGTGATTCGGGCATTAGTATCAGGGTCTTTATCCTCGCTCAGGATTGAGGTGGTCATGTGGGGCAGCAACTTCACGAAGTTCTTATGCGCCTGACTGACCAACGGAATCCTGTCGGCAAGGAACAGGACGTTCTTCACCCATCCGTTACGGGTCAACACGTCAACAAGCGAAATGGCGACTCGTGTCTTACCTGTACCTGTAGCCATTACTAACAAGCCTCGACGATGCTTGGTATTGAAGTGCTCGCACACAGATTTAATCGCCATCTTTTGGTAATGACGGTCGGTGATGCTGTCCTTCACACTGAAGTCGGTAATGTCGTGTCGTTTTCTTTTCTGTATGAGTAATTCCAAATCGCTCCCGGTGTGGAAAGCGTAGAGTCGACGAGGTGGATAACCCAAACCGTCAATGATATTGGTCTCAAAGCCGTTTGTGTAGTAAATAACAGGTCTCACCCCATATCGTTTTTCAAGGCAATCGGCATACAGCTCGGCTTGGTGCTTGCCCTTGACAGGAGACACGCTTGTCCTTTTGGCTTCTATGACTGCAAGAGGCAGACCATTACTGCCGAATAGGACATAATCACAATAGCCTTTGCCCTCGGCATTGGGCATTCCTTCAACCTCGACCTCTATGCAAGCCTTTGAGGGCTGTATTGCACCTTCGGTGTCCAACACATCCCAACCTGCCTCTTTCAGCATCAGGTCAATGTAGAGTTTGCGAGTCTCGGCCTCGGATATGTCAGGCAATGCGACTTCCTTGACAGGGGTCTTGTCTGCAACAGCCTCTTTGTCTGCTGCCTCGACGATAGTTGAGGTAGGTGTCACCGTTACCTTGGCAGGGGTGATGACCGATGCTTGGGGGCTGTTGGGAATTAAGGTTCTGTCGAACGGAACAATATCTTTGATAAAGGTCAGTTTGTGCAGGACAGCAGCAACCACATTGTAGATGTTAAGCAAGCAGAAGAACGATTCGCCCTTGGTGACTTTCTTGTTGTGCGCTCCATTGTTGCCCACTTTGCGGACGTAGTGAGCCGCCATCATCATACGATTATCGCCAATGAACTCACGGAAAACCTCGCCATCCACAAGTTCTATCAGGGACGCCCTTTCAGGCACCTCGATGTTTTTCATCACATAGAGCGACCTGACGATATACTCCAATGCCTTTCTTGCACAGATGGCACTCAGGTCAGGATTACTCACCTGCATTTCCTCTGCCGCTGAGCAGAAGTTGTGAAGATCAGTAAGCCCCAATTCTTGTAGATAGTCGAAGTTCCTCATAACTAATTGAATCTATTATTCAGTATTCCCTCTAATCAGCAGACAGGACATATTGGAAAAACTCAGCCCCCATCTTTAAGTAGTCTTTCATCTTCTTTTGCTCTTCACCCATCATGGGCAGGAATGAAATATAATTAGTGACAGCACTCCTGATTGCATCTATTGATGCTTTGCTTTTAATCCAATTCTGAGGAATAAAATCACGTTCTGCCGCTGCTGCTGAGTCTTTGGCGGTCTGAAATGCGTTATTCAAACAATTAGAGGCTATCGCTAACAGTGGTTCGACGATTTGGTGGTTTTGTGCAATCCTATAAACCTCAGATGGAAGTGGTACGTCGCTTTTATTGTTGCACTTGGCAGCAATAGAAGATATGGCAAATAACAAATGATATGGAGCATAGGCTTTCATTGTGAGTATTGTCTCATCAATTGAAAGCGGATTATCTTCTGTCCATTTTTCAATAATTCTATTGAAGAAGAAATTGAGAGCAAATACATCTTGTGGAGAGTAATCAGGCTTAAACAGTTTGGAGAAGTACTTGTCGAAAATCTTGGTCTCTCCATAGGACAGATTAGGTCTCTGACAGTACCAAGCCATCAATAACTTACCAAATCTTGAAAGGTCAACACAATATTCTTTGTCTTTATCAACAGGAATCGCATCACCTCTTTTGGTTGCAAAGAACCCCTGTGGATAGGCCGCCTCAAAAGCCTTCTTTAGTTGAAGAACTCTCTTGTCGTTACTTCTAAGATCTCGTGCCTTTACTTGGCTTTGGCTATTGGTGTTAATGCTGATTGCCTCCGCTCTGTCCTTTTGTTGAATTTCATAGAAACGGAACAAAACATAGGCATCGCCCTTTTTCTTGATGCTTTCACTGCAACCAATAATCGTATTCAGGGATTGACAGCCATTTACCACACTCATTCCACGGAACAGGAAATCACCATCGCCAAGTTCTTCTATTGAATGACAGATAGCGGTAATACCATTATGGAAGAAGAAGAAATCGGCACTTTTATCACCTGTGATAGTCTTCCTTATCTTTTTATTGATTGTATTGCTCGGGCCGAGGCTCTGTCTCACATTCTTCTGAAATAAAGTACCATCTTTAACACCCTTAATATTAAGGCATTCTTTCAATGAAACAGCAGCAAGAACAACCTTTGTTGAGTTTATTTCGGTTATCAGGTACTTACCTTTTTCCAACTTTAATGTGTTGTTGATGCTCGGATTATCCCGTTCCAATGAACGCTCGTAGGCAGATGCCAACCCATCCCTATCTACTATTTCAAAATCTGCACTGAATGGGGCATCATCATCCTCCTTTGAAAGAGAGTTTTGAAATGCCTCGGCATCACTCTTAGCATCTTCAGTTAGTGTGGCAGTAGTGATGAGTTCATAGCAAATAGAGTACTCGTCTTCTTCAATGGCCTTTGCAAGTTCCCCAAGTTTCTGCCTTAGATGTTCATTTGCATTCTCCTGCATATGGGCGATGTCTTGCAACTGAGAGTGTACAGACACTACTTCTCTCACAGGTTCTCCATTTATACTGCCATTATAATACTTGCCTTGAACAACGAAGACTTTTGAATTGTCATCGTCTACGTATATGGCATCAACCTGCTTGTCCTTCGCTCCGTCTGTAACCGAGTCCTTTGCCTGTTTTTGATCAAGAAGGTGAATATTCCTCATATACCACGCAACGAACCTTTGTCCATCATTGGGAAAGTTCTTTGTGTAGTATTCTTGCTTAATGTCGCTTTTAATCTTCTCTAAAATATCCATAATAATGTTCTATTTATTCGAAGTATTTGTCCATTGTGTAGTCAAACATCGTTTGGGTCTCGTCAGTGGACTGTTGAACAAGAGCCTTTTGCCGCTCTATCGCTTCTACCTTTTCCGCAAACTCCTGTTGAAGTGAGAGAGGAGGGATGCCAATAACAGTTTCCTTAATAATACCCTGCGAGATGTTAGGTTGAGCCCCGCCCACAGCAACTTTTAGATAATCACTTTTTTTGCTTAGCAAAAAGTAATAGAGATAGATTGGGATGAATATGTCATTTGGCAATATGCTACAAATTGCTTGATTAGTGCACATGGGCGATTTTATTATGCCTACTTGTCCAACCGTAGCACCATACATTGCGATAACAACAGTATCGATAGGAATCATTTTAGCCGAAGAGCATTTTAGTCCTTCTTCAGTTATAAATAATTCTGTATTATATATAAAACCTTGACTTACCTCACCGCTTCTGAGCCATGGAATAGTGCCTCCATCGTAATACTCCGTATGATTCTTTGATGGTGTTCCACCTGATGTGGTTTTGCACACTTTACCTAATTGTTTGGTTTCCCATCCTTTGGGATTGTCGATGGGGTCACCAAACATGGTGTAGAAGATGGACTGTGCGAGTTGGTCGTAGGCTTTGAGTTGTTCTTTTTTCTTCTCGATAATACCCGAAAGCAAGTCAAGTTCCGCAACAATCCGTTCTTGCTCCGCAATAGGTGGCACAGGAATAGGGATTGATAATAATGATGATTTTACAAGATGTTTTATCGTTACGCCCTTACCGTATCTTCCATCTAATATTCCTTTCTCTTTAAGACACCTTAAATACATTAAACAGAAACGAGGTAGTACCTCATTATTGAATCTTACTCTATGCAATGCGTTCTGATATTGAATAGGCTGTTCTTTGTTCCATATAGCAGCCCGACCAATATCACCACCTTCACAAATGAGCAAGTCTCCTTTTTTAACTGAGTATCTTTCTAATTCTGTTTTCTCAAATCTTGTCTCCTTTAATGATGAAGTGTCAATTCTGTCCCAAAGCACATTTACAGCACAGAGATAGGGATACAACTTGCCTGTATCTTTAGCCGAATTAAGCGTTTTACCTAATTCACTCTCACAGACCTCGCCTAACTTCTTATATGTCCATCCGTGTTTGTTCATCGTGATTTTGGTGATTATAAATCCTCCATCTTACTGAAATCATTCATTAAGTAGTTGGCAAAATCGACATACTCGATGTTGACCTCATATTCATATGGATAGGCAAAGATGTTGTTTGAAACGTAAATACAAATAACTCCAAGGTTGCCATTGTCATTAACCCTGTAATAGAATGATTCGTGGCCGTCTTGATAGTCTGTTTCTGTCTCGGCATCAGCATATTTTGCTGAAAGCAAGGATTTCAAATCTTCATATTTTGTGTCACAGGAACTTGCGGTAGGATAACCCATTACAGCCTTGGCTTTATATACAATCTTTGACGAAGGATCATAATAGATAAGAATGTTCGCTTTCTCTCCCGCAAAAGTTCCTTTGAAATATCTCACTCCTGAGGGCATCTGTTGGCTTGCAGCTTTGTCGTACTTCACACCCTTGGCAGTGAGTTTCTGCTGAAACTGAGTAATAGTCCCATTCAGGGGGATTCCCATAAACTTCAAGTGTTGGGCTTGTACAGGGCAGCAAAAGGCTACCAAGCACAATGTTATCAGGATGATGGTCTTTTTCATACTCATTGTCTCGTTATTGTTGGTTATAGGTACTTCTCCTTGAACTCGGACATAGCGTTGTTAATATCCTCTTGCAGGGAAGCGATCTTGCCGAAGATGACCTCAGGGGCTTCATATTCGACCTTGACACGTTCTACTTCCTTGTACTTGTTGATGCTCAAGTCATAGTCGTTGTCACGGATTTCCTCGACGGGAACAAGGAAGGACTGCTCCTTGCGTGTCCTTGTTGCCTCGGCATCCATGTTCTTGAAACGGGCTATCACATCGGGAATATCATTCTCAGGACACTCAGTGCGCTTTTGGTCAAGTGTGTAACCATCGGCTTTCATATCGTAGAACCACACCTTGTCAGTGCCGCCCGCATTGGTCTTGGTGAATACAAGAACAGCAGTGGAAACTCCCGAATAGGGTTGGAAAACTCCTGATGGCATCGAAATTACCGCTTGCAGACGTTGGTTGTCGATGAGTTCTTTTCTCAATGCTTTATGGGCGGTACTGTTGCCGAACAACACACCATCAGGAACGATGGAGGCGCAACGACCACCCATTTGGAGCATACGGATAAACAGGCTGACAAACAGCAACTCGGTTTTCTTGGTCTTGGTGATGGCAAGCAGCGACTTGCTCACTGCCTCATTGTCGAGGCTTCCTGTGAAAGGAGGATTTGCCAAGCAAAGCGTATATCTGTTCTCGTCTGTGTTGTCAGTTGAAAGGCTGTCTCGATATTGAATGTCAGGATTGTCTACACCGTGCAGCATCAGGTTCATTGCACCGATACGCAGCATCGTGAAGTCGGTGTCGAAGCCGTGCAGCATCTCGTTCTTGTAGTGGTGGGCATTCTCTTTCTTCAGCAGCTCGGACTTGTAATGCTCACGCACATACTTGGCACTCTCGACGATGAAGCCTGCACTACCCATTGCGGGGTCGCAAATGGTGTCTTTCAAGGTGGGTTGCATAATTTCAACCATCATGCGGATGATGTGTCGAGGTGTACGGAACTGACCGTTGTTGCCCGAAGCCGCCATCTTGCTGAGCACATACTCATAGACATCGCCCATCGTGTCACGGTTGTTCATGTCAAGATGGTCGATACCCTCAACAATCTTGGTGAGGGTTCTTGGGCTTTGAATCAAGAATGTCGCATTCTCCATGAAACGACTGTAGGCCGACTCCTTGCCACTACTCAGGTTCTTGATGAACACAAACACGTCCTTGCTGACGATGCGGTACATCGTCTCGGGGTCATAGTTCTTGAACGTGCTCCATCGCAGGTCTTCGTAGGGGACGTTGCGGTCAGTCTCAGGATTGTGCCACGACCCATAGCCGATAGTCGGCTCAGACACTACCACACCCATAGCGTTGGCATTGGCTTCCTTGGTGCGCTGTGCATCGTCAAGCATCTTCATAAAGAACAGATAGGTCATCTGCTCGAGAATGGTGATGGAATTGGTAATGCCACCGGTCCAAAAGGTGTCCCAAATGCTGTCTATTCTATTCTTGATCTCTCCTGTAATCATTGTCCTTGTGGTTTATGTGTCCCACAAAGATACAACATTTTTTGAATACGCTCTCACAAACTATAATACAGACAAATAAAAAAGGGGCTAAACCCCTTTCCTCATTTACAACTGAAAGTCCTTTTTTACCCGTTGGACTGTACTGATGCTTTTTCACTTAGTTTGGCGGTGATCCTGATGGAATAGCCCTTTTTTAGGTAAGTGATTATATCACTGTATTCCTCGGCTCTCTGTTCCATTGATTTGACTGACCCTTTCTTTCTGTCAACCCTGCTCAGTTCCGATACGAGGAGCGTATGAATCCTGTTAGCCTTGCAGTAGTTATTATCTTCGAAAAGGACTAAAAAAAGGACTAAAATTCTCAAGAAAGTTCAAGAAATGACGAGAAAATCACTTTTCTAAACAATAGTTAATCAGTTGATTATAAGAATAGTTAAGAAGAAATAAGAAATAGAATTACCTGACTCATAATCAGGGAGTCCTTGGTTCAAGCCCAAGTGGGACCACTGGATAGAGAAAATCGCCGGCGCAATTGCGTCGGCGATTTTCTGTGTTGCGTTGGTGCCTTTTGATCAGTTGGCGTAGAGCATGTTGAGGATTTCGTTGAATTGCTGCTCGTTCTTGAGTCCGTCGTTCTTGAAGAGCATGATCTTGTCCATGACGCGATCCAGGTAGTCGATGCTCTCGTTTTTCTCTTTCTTGTTGTAAACTTTCCAGTACTTGGTGCCCTTGAGGCCTTTCTCAAACTTCTTGTACAGGTCGGTTGACGAGGACACGTATTTCCAGCTGTTGGCGGCGAGCTGTTTCTTGGACTTTTCCATGAATTCTCTCAGGTCCTTGGTGTATTCGCCGTACTTCTGGACGATTTCTTTCTTCTTGATGACGTCTTTGGTCTCCATGCCCTCAAAGCTGTCGAGTGCTTCCTCGACATCGCTCTTGTTGTAGGGGTTGTAGAGCACGTCGGCGATTTCCTGGTCATAGACCAGCTCGTCGCGGGTGACGAATTTGTCCTTGCGGGTCTTGATTTCGGCCTTGAGTTCTTTCTCGAGTGTCTTTTTCTGCGTCTCGAGGTCCTTAAGCTGGCTCTTCATCTCGTCGATGCGCTCCTCCAGGTCCTTGATGGAGTTTTCTTTCTCCTTGATGTTCTTCTCGTGCTGCTCGATTTCGCGCTCAAGCTGCTGCACGTTTTGTGCGGGCTGGGCCATGGCGGGAGCCACTGCTGTCAACATTGTTACGGTCATTGCGATGACCATCAGTTTGATCTTGTTCATAGTCGGTAACTGTTATAGCGTTGTAATTGTGAGGGCAAAGATAGTAAATAGTTTTGGTTTTTGCTTTTCGCTTTCCTGATTTTTTGCTGACACTAGGGGTATAGAAAGCGAAAGTGCGCTTTTTCACAAAAGCACACCATCTTCATAACCAAAATTCAAGTATATATGTTCTTGTCGTTTGTTGTCTGTTTGATAGATTCCCTGTTGGAGGAAAATACACTTCGTTTGAATGAACGTTGCAAAGATACAGTATATTTTTTTATTGTGCAAATATTTTGAGGATTTTTTTGGAATAAAAATGCCTGATAATGGACGGGTAGTATTCAATTATGTGTTGATTTTAAGCTAATTATGCTTATTTAGAATAAAAACAACACATAGTCTTGAATATCACTTTTCTCGGAAAAACAGGTTGATGATGGTGCCGTGCAGGTTCCAGTTCTCGCGAATCTTGTTCTCCAGGTAGCGCTTGTATGGGTCTTTGATCCACTGCGGCAGGTTGCAGAAGAAGATGAACGTGGGCACGTGGGCACCCTTGAGCATGGTGATGTACTTGATCTTGACATACTTGCCCTTGACTGCGGGAGGTGGATAGGCCTGGATGGCTTCCTGCAGCACGTTGTTGAGCTGCGAGGTGGGAATGACGATGCGGCGGTTGTTGTGCACGTCGATGGCCGTTTGCAGCACCTTGTGGATGCGCTGCTTGGTCAGCGCTGAACCGAAGATGATGGGGAAGTCGGTGAACGGGGCAAAGCGCTCGCGGATGGTAGCCTCGAAGTGGTCAATTGACTGCTGGGTCTTGTTTTGGGCAAGATCCCACTTGTTGACGAGCACGACGAGTCCCTTGCGGTTCTTCTGGATAATGGAGAAGATGTTCACGTCCTGTGCCTCGATGCCGCGGGTGGCATCGATGAGCAGGATGCACACGTCGCTGTTCTCGATGGCGCGGATGGAGCGCAGCACCGAGTAGTACTCGATGTCCTCGTTGACCTTGTTCTTCTTGCGGATGCCGGCGGTGTCCACGAGGTAGAAGTCAAAGCCGAACTTGTTGTAGCGCGAGTAGATGCTGTCGCGGGTGGTGCCGGCGATGTCGGTGACGATGTTGCGCTGCTCGTCCATGAGCGAGTTGACCAGCGACGACTTGCCCGCGTTGGGGCGGCCGACGATGGCAAAGCGGGGCAGCTCGTCGTCAAGGTCCTCTTCGGCCTTGTCGGGCATCTTCCTGACCACCTCGTCGAGCAGGTCGCCCGTGCCGTTGCCGTTGGCTGCCGAGATGGAGAACGGTTGTCCCAGTCCCAGTGCGTAGAACTCGGCTTCGGCATACATGCTCTGGTTGTTGTCGTCCTTGTTGGCTACGACGATGACGGGTTTGGAGGTGCGGCGCAGGATGTCGGCCACCTGGTCGTCAAGGTCGGTGATGCCGTTCTTGATGTCCACGACAAAGAGGATGACGTCGGCCTCCTCGATAGCTATGTTCACCTGCTTGTTGATCTCGTCCTCAAAGATGTCCTCGCTGTTGACTACCCATCCGCCGGTGTCCACAACCGACATTTCCATGCCGTTCCACTCCATCTTGCCGTACTGGCGGTCGCGGGTGGTGCCGCTGGTGTCGTTGACGATGGCGTCACGCGTCTGCGTGAGGCGGTTAAACAGTGTTGACTTGCCCACGTTGGGCCTTCCCACGATTGCTACTAGTCGTCCCATTATTAAGTTGTTTTTTAGTTTCTGGTTTCTAGTCCCTAGTCCCTAGTCCTTAGTCCTTAGTTTCTAGTCCCTAGTCCTTAGTTTCTAGTTGTTAGTTTTACTCGATGTAGCCAAAGGCGCGGAGCTTGTTCTCCTGGTTGCGCCAGTCTTTCTCGACCTTGACGTACAGTTCGAGGAAGACTCTCTTGTCAAAGAAGGTCTCGATGTCTTTGCGCGCCAGGGTGCCTACTCGCTTGAGCATCTTGCCCTGGTGGCCAATGATGATGCCCTTTTGGCTATCACGCTCGACATAGATGACCGCCATGATGTGGATGGCGTTGTCGCTCTCGTCAAACTTCTCGACGATGACCTGTGTGGCATAGGGTATTTCCTTGTCATAGGTGAGCAGGATCTTCTCTCTCACGATTTCGGTGACAAAGAAGCGGCTGCTGCGGTCGGTCAAGGCGTCCTTGCCGAAGTAAGGGGGGCTCTCGGGCAGGAGTTCGACGATGCGCTTCATGATGTTGTCAACGTTGAAGTTCTCGAGGGCGCTGGTGGGGAACACCTCGGCCGTGGGCAGCAGTTGCTTCCACTGGTCGATGATGCGCACCAGGTCGTCGTTGCCCTTCAACAGGTCAATCTTGTTGATGACCAGCAGGATGGGGATTTTCTCCTTGGCAACCTTGTCAAGGAAGTCCTGGTTCTTGGTCGGTGACTCGATGACGTCGGTGACATAGAGCAGTACGTCGGCATCAACCAGTGCGCCGGTGGAATACTCCAGCATGCTCTGTTGCAGCCTGAACTTGGGCTTGAGTACACCGGGCGTGTCGCTGAAGACGATCTGGTAGTCGTCGGTGTTGACGATGCCCATGATGCGGTGGCGTGTGGTCTGTGCCTTGCTGGTGATGATGGACAGGCGCTCGCCCACCAGGCGGTTGCTCAGTGTCGATTTCCCCACGTTGGGGTTTCCCACGATGTTGACAAATCCTGCGCGATGCATTATTTTAGTTTTTAGTTGTTGGTTTCTAGTTTCTAGTCCCTAGTTCCTAGTTTCTAGTTGTTGATGAGATAGGTTGGCCATCTACATTCAAGAAGCATCGCTACTCGGGTTGATGTTGATATCTCTCTAGAGTAGTGATGCTTCGGTGTTCCTGCTGGCGCTGGATTTACAGCGACCAGATGAGGTAGAGGGCTCCCCAGGTGAATCCTGCGCCAAAGGCGGTCAGGACCAGTTTGTCACCTTTCTTGAGGAGATGCTTGTTCTCGTCCAGACACAAGGGGATGCTGGCAGCACTGGTGTTGCCGCGATGCTGGATGTTGACAAGCACTTTCTCCTCGGGGATGCCGAGGCGTGCGCCAACGGCTTCGATGATGCGCAGGTTGGCCTGATGAGGAACAAACCACTGGATGTTCTCGTTGGTCAGATTGTTGCGCTTCATCACGTCCCTGCTCGAGGTGAGCATGTCGATGACAGCGTGGCGATAGACGGCGCGTCCCTCCTGGTAAACGCAGTGGAAGTTGGCGTCAACCGTCTCGTGGCTGGTGGGCAGCGCCGAGCCGCCGGCCTTGTAGACCAGGTGCTCCAGGCCAGAACCGTCCACGTGGAAGATGCCGTCCATCACGCCCAGGGGCTCCTCGGTGGGTTCGAGCAGCATACATGCTGCAGCGTCGCCAAAGAGCGGGCAGGTGGCGCGGTCGTTGTAGTCCACCATGCTCGACATCTTCTCGGCCGACACGACGATGACCTTCTTGTACATGCCTGAGCGGATGTAGGCCGTAGCCTCATACAATCCCACCAGGAATCCGGCACATGCGGCCTGGATGTCATAGGCATAACATTTCTTCTCAATGCCCACTCCGTGAGCGATGACCGATGCCGTTGAGGGGAACCGGTAATCGGGATTGGATGTGGGGCAGATGAGCAGGTCAATATCGTCGCGGTTGGTGCCAGTCTCCTCGAGAAGCTTGTTCACGGCCTGGATGCCCATGTAGGACGAGCCGACAGGTTTCTTGAGGATGCGACGTTCTTTCACACCAACGCGGGTAGTGATCCACTCGTCGTTGGTGTCCACCATCTGTGATAGCATCTCGTTGTCCAGCACGTCATCGGGCAGGAACGACGCGATGCCAGTGATTTTTGCGTTCAGCATAAGCTAGAAAGCGTTAATATCTTGAACTACGGTGTGTTTCAAAATCAATATCCTAAATGAGGAATAATCTTAACGATTGGTCCCATTCAGGATATCTCGTTTAGCGTTAATCGCGGTTGCCGCTGGCACTGATAGCTAGCGGCTTAGGGCGATTTAGGCTTCCTCCTTGTTCATCACGTTCTTGCCACGGTAGTAACCGCACTCGGGGCATACGGTGTGATAAACATGCCATGCACCACAGTTCGAGCACTGAGCGATGGTCGGGGCCACAGCCACGTCGTGGGTGCGGCGCTTAGCGGTACGAGTCTTAGACTGTCTTCTTTTAGGATGTGCCATTTTCTTGTGTTATTTAAAAATTATTGTTCTTTCAATTTCTTAAGCGCCTCCCAACGGGGGTCGGTGCCAGTCGTTTCACTCTGCATAATGTCATCGCTGTCGGGGACGGACTCGACT
>JAEEGG010004185.1_pt1 | contig 35103 bp, 27 predicted proteins | sample 9134161 | NCBI WGS metagenome assembly JAEEGG01 (sample SAMN16246543, study PRJNA631951) | gut metagenome | biome: gut microbiome; feature: rumen; material: CR-attached | host: Bos | place: Iran: Karaj | collected 2018-10
ATTAGAAGGAATAAGAAAATGGCAGAAAATCAAGAACAAAAAAATGAAACTTCACAAGCTACTATAGATACAATAATAGCACAAAGAAAAAATAAAGCAGATACGATGAGAGCAGCAAAAATAGATCCGTATCCGGCAAGAATAAAAATAGACAGCAAAATTGCTCAGGTCAGAGAAAAATATGAATCTTTACAGAAAGAAGAAATGTCCAAGGATCAGGTTACCGTTGCTGGAAGAATGATGTCAAGAAGAGATATGGGAAAAGCTTCTTTTATAGATATTGCCGACGGTACGGGCAGAATACAGGTTTATGTCAGAAAAGATCAAATCGGTGAACAGGATTTTAAAATATTTAAAGAAATGTCCGATTTGTCCGATTTTGTTTTAATAACAGGTGTTCCTTTCAGAACAAGAACAGGCGAACTCAGTTTAAAAGCAGACAAATTTTCCATAGCAACAAAAGCATTCAGACCGTTACCGGAAAAGTGGCACGGTTTAAAAGATACAGAAACAAGATACAGACAAAGATATTTGGATTTAATTGCCAACCCCGATGTAAAAGAAGTATTCAAGAAAAGAAGTACTATTATTTCTTCTATCAGAAAAAAACTTGAAGAGTTGGGCTTTATCGAAGTGGAAACTCCTATCCTTCAAACACTTGCCGGCGGAGCAAACGCAAAACCTTTTATAACACACCACAATGCTCTTGATATGGACTTGTATATGAGAATTGCACCGGAACTTTTCTTGAAAAGATTGGTTGTCGGCGGAATAGAAAGAGTATTTGAAATAGGAAGAAATTTCAGAAACGAAGGTATAGACAGAAATCATAACCCGGAATTTACAATGATGGAACTTTACCAGGCTTATGCCGACTATAACGATATGATGGACTTAACCGAAGTTTTAATAAAAAATGCTGCAGCTTCCATCGGAGCAACAGATTTAAATCTTAATTTCAGAAGAGCAAAACTTTTCGATTTAATAAAAGAATATACAAACCTTGATTTACTTCAATATGTCGGAACCGGCAAAATGTATGAGCAGGTAAAACATCTTAATCTTGATGTTGCACCGGATGCCGGCGACCAGAAAGTTTTGGATGCCGTATTGGACGAAAAAGTTATACCTAATTTGCAGCAACCTACTTTTGTTATGGATTATCCGGCAATATATTCTCCGTTAACAAAAGTTAATTTCGAACAACCGGAAATTGCCGAAAGATTCGAACTTTATATAAACGGTATGGAAATATGTAATGCTTACTCCGAAATGAACGATCCGCACCTGCAAAAAATAAGATTCCAACAACAAATGGAAGCTAAAGTTCAAGGTGACGAAGAAGCTCAACCTTATGATGCGGATTATATAAATGCTTTGGAACAAGGTCTTCCGCCTACCGGAGGACTTGGTATAGGTATAGACAGATTGGTTATGATATTAACCAAATCGGAATCTATAAGAGAAGTAATATTTTTCCCGACAATGAGACCGGAATGTTAGGATCAGCGGAACTTTTCATCGCTTACAGATACATTAAAGCAAGAAAAAAAGGATTTTTTGCTTTCTTAACTACACTTATAGCCATAGGCGGAACAACGCTCGGTGTATGTGCTTTGGTTATTACTTTGTCTGTAATGACAGGTTTTCAGCAAGATATCAGAACAAAAATTTTGGGAATACAACCTCACATATATTTAACAAGAACCGACGGCGTATTGTTCGATAATTACAGAGAAGTAATGGACCAAATATCCGGTTACGATTATATAAAAGCATCTTCACCTTACATATTCGGACAATCAATAATAAAAAAACAGGGATATACTCAAGGGACCGGTGCATTGGTAAAAGGTATAGATTTTAAAGAAGAAAATAATTTGATGGACTTAAAATCAAAACTTTCAAAAGACAGTATACTGTTGGACAACGAAATAAGCGAGGACGGTATTATTCTCGGAAACGAACTTGCCGATTCCATTCATGCTGAAGTTGACGATTATGTTATTGTGATGTTCCCGAGCCAAATGTCGTCCGTCCCCAAGATGAAAAAATTGAAAATAGAAGCGATATTTCATTCGGGAATGTATGAGTACGATACAACTCTTGCTTATGTTAATTTAAAATCCGCGGACGAAATGTTTTCTTTTGACGGCGGCGTCAGCGGCATAGCAATAAGAACTTCAAGTTTCGATAAAGCAAAAAAATATGCAAAAGATTTACAGGAAAAATTAGGTTATCCGTACAGAGCAAGATCCTGGATAGAAATGAACAAGAATCTTTTTTCCGCATTGAAACTCGAAAAGATTATGATGTTTATAATACTTGCTTTAATCATCATAGTTGCTTCGTTTAACATAATTTCGAACATACTTTTGTTAAGTGTGGAAAAAGCAAAAGAAATAGGAATATTGTCTGCCATGGGCTTTTCAAAACTTGCAATATCCAAAATCTTTTTTTATGAAGGGATTATTGTGGGAACCGTGGGAACGGTATTGGGGTTGGCATTGGGAATATTCATAAGTTACGGTCTTAAAAATTTTGAAATATTTAAACTTCCCAAAGGTGTGTATTATGTTGACAGGTTGCCTGTTATGATAATACCTGCCGATATATGTTTGGTTGCATTGTGTGCATTTGCGATAACTGTAATTGCAGGGTTATATCCGGCATATCAGGTATCGAAGTTGGAACCTTTGGAAGCGATAAGATACAACTAAAATTTTGCAAAGCAAAATTTTGAGGGATAGAGGACTGGAGGAATAGAGGTATAGAAAAATATAGTAGGAATTTCAGTTATCCATACTTCTATACATCCATACCTCCATACATCTGGATAAAATGAAAATTGAAACGAAAAATTTAATTAAAAACTATATTGTACCTAAATCCGGAGAAGTAAAAGTTCTCAAGGGGATAGATTTATTAATAAATTCCGGTGAAAAAGTTGCTTTGATGGGACCGTCGGGTGCAGGTAAAAGTACACTTATTCACATTTTGGGACTTATGGATAAACCTACGTCAGGTAAAGTTTTAATTGATGATAAAGATATAACTTCTTTTAGTCCCGCAAAACTTGCAAAAATGAGAAAAGAAAATATCGGTTTTGTTTTTCAGTTTCATTATTTGTTGGCGGATTTTACCGTTATGGAAAACATTTTGATGCCGGTATGGGACAAAAGGAAAGAAAAAAAAGAATATGCATTAAATATGCTTGAAACGATGGGTTTAACAGACAGAGCAAATCATATGCCGAACGAACTGTCCGGCGGAGAACAACAGCGAGTGGCCCTTGCAAGGGCATTGATTAATAATCCTAAAATACTTTTTGCCGATGAACCTACAGGCAATTTAGACAGGCAGACAGGCGAAAAAATAGAAAATTTGATGTTTGAAATGTGCAGTAAATTAAAAACAACGTTGCTGGTTGTTACTCACAGCCAGGAACTTGCAAACTTGGCAGACAGACAAATAAAAATTGTGGATGGAAAAATCTGCTGAAAATTGCAAAGAGATTCCAAAAGATATATTATTATATAAATATATATAAATAATAAATATTAATACTAAAACAATAGGAGAGTGGCCAAATGAAGATTTATCTAAACGGAAAATTTGTAAACAAAGAAGATGCAGTAGTATCGGTTTTTGATCACGGTGTTCTTTACGGAGACGGAGTATTTGAAGGTATAAGAGCATATAACGGAAGAGTGTTCAGATGCAAAGAACATATCGACAGACTTTATGACAGTGCAAAAGCTATAGCACTTGATATCGGTATGACAAAAAAAGAAATGACAAATGCATTGTTGGATACATTGGCGATAAACAAATTAGACGATGCTTATATAAGACTTGTTGTTACAAGAGGAGCAGGTGATTTGGGATTAGATCCTGCAAACTGCGGAAAACCTACAGTATTTATTATTGCGGATAAAATTTCTTTGTATCCTGATTCATTGTACAAAAACGGTCTTGCGGTTATTACCGTATGCACAAGAAGAAATTCTCCCGATGCATTGAGCCCGAATATTAAATCATTGAACTATTTGAATAACATCATGGCAAAAATGGAAGCAAAAAGAGCAGGAGTTTTGGAAGCAATCATGCTTAACAGAGAAGGATATGTTGTTGAGTGCAGCGGTGACAATATTTTTATAGTTAAAAACGGAATAGTATTTACACCTCCGGCAACAGCAGGTGCATTGAAAGGTGTTACAAGAAATACATCAATAGAACTTTTAAAGAATAAATTAAAATTGGATGTAAGAGAAGCAATGATTGCTCCTTACGATTTGTATACCGCTGATGAATGTTTCTTAACCGGAACAGCTGCGGAAGCAATACCTGTAGTAAAAGTTGACGGAAGAGAAATCGGTGACGGAAAACCCGGTAAAATATTCCCTAAACTCTTGAAAGAATTTAAAGCATTAACAAGATCTACGGGAGAACCTATAAGAAGGAAAAAATAAAAATACAATTTGAATGTGGAAGACATTAAGATATGTTTTATATTTTACAATTTTAATTTCCGTATTTTCTGTTACGTATAATTTCAGAGAATATTGTTATGTCCCATACATTCAAAAAGTTGTCAGTAAAGTAGATTCCAATATAAAATTCAGGACTTTTTCCGTAAAGTTTCCGTTTAAGTTAATATTGCACGATGTGGAATACGGCGGTAAACTTTTTATAAACAAAACAGAATTGAGATTTGAGCCGAATATATTTTTCCAAAATATAAAATCGCCGCTCAAATCTCTTTCTTTTGTTAAGATAAACAAAATAACTTATGTGGACGAAAGAAAAGAAAAAATCTCTCCTCACGAAGAAAAAACCGCATTTCAAAAAATCAAAATAAACTTTTTTACGAAATTGCTTTCTTTATTTAATGTAAATTGCGAAGTGGACAGAGTTGATGCCCTTATAAAAAATAAAGTTATAAGAATGAGAGATGTAAATTTTACATTAAACAAAGAAATAGATTTCGGAGCCGAAATATTTTATTCGAAAATTAAAATGAAAACCAAAGGGAATTTGAAGTTGGACGGAACATATATAACAAGCGATTTTTATTCCGAAACGGACGGATCCGTAAAATCCAAATTCGAATTGTTCGGTAATTATAATCTGTTCGATGATAATTTTGAATATAAAATAGATACCAAAGAATTGTTTGTGAACAAAATGGAGTTGGGCGACATAACAACAAACATAAAAAAAGATACAAATTCGTTTACGGTAGATTCTTTAGGTGACAATGTCAAAGCTTTCCTTAAAGCCGATGATTTGAATTTTGACGTTTGGAATTCCACGGGTACAATAAATTTAAGAGACAGCAGCGATGTGCTGAACACAAAAATAAGTTTCTCTTCCGATTTTCACGACGAGAAATTGGATTTAAATATCGATGCAAAAGATTTTACCGTTTTCGGGAACAATTTCGGTAACATGAGTTTTACGGTAAATAACACTTCGGATGATAATTTAAAAGTGTACGGTTACCACAATTCCGGTAACAGTTTTGAAAGTTTAATAAAAAAAGACGGCAGTTATTATGCCGATGTTTATAACAACAAAAAGAAAGTCGGATATGTGTCGGGAAATTACGAAACGGAAGATATTTCGGTGGATATAAAGAATGTTCCGATAAAGAAGTTGCCGTTTTTGGAAAAGATTAAAACAATAAGAGGAACGGTTTCTTTAAACGGCAGCATGAACAGTAAAAGCGGAACAATTTATTTAACGGCTAATCAGGTTGCCTCGAAAAATTTAAAGAATTTTGATGTGTTGGGTAAATTGTATAAACAGGATTATAAATGGTTTGCGGAAATTAAAACAAAAGATAAAAAAATAGAAATAGATTCTTTCTACGAAACAAAAACAAATAACGGAGTATCCGTCCGCTATAAAGGCGTCGATTCAAATAATGTTTTGCAAATTTTAGGTATGAAAAATCCTCCTGTTACCGGTAAAGCTACGGGTTCCATAATATATTCCGCAAATAATAACACAACAACTGTTAATATGGATTTACAAAAAGGAACTTTGCTTGATAACAAATATAACAGTTGGAACATTTCCGGTGATTATTCAAACAAGCAGATAAATATTTCCACTTTCACATTTAAAGGACCGCAAACAAATATTACCGCAAAATCATTTATAGATTTTTCAAGTAAAGATTCAAACTCTTACTTTACCACATCGATTAAAAATTTCAAAGTAAAAGGTATAAATATAAATTATGATTTAACGGTTAACGGAAAACTTGCCGATGATAATAAAATAATCGGTAAAGTTTTTGCCAGTAAATTTGAAGTAGGTAAAATAAGTCTCGTACACAGAGCCCTTATGGAACTTACCAAAGAAAAAATAATTTTAAAAAGATTTAATAACGAGAACGGTTTGTCCGGACAAATAGAATATGAGTTTGCAACCGGAAATATATCTTCCACACTTAAAAACACCCAATCAAAATTAACACAATATTATTCCGATGCAAAAGGAATATTGTCTTCGGAAACAAACATTTCGGGAAATATTAAAAATCCGACAATTCTTGTTAATGCTAAAGTGGAAAAAGGACTTTATAACGGATTGAATTTTAATTTTGATACAAAAGTTTCTTACAAAAACAAGAAAATGAATTTAACGAAATTTCTTATAACTGCCGGTACCGGAAACAAAGCCAGAATAACGGGTTCCGGAATTTTAGATGAAAACAATACCGATATGAAAGTTGAATTTAAAGATGTTTCGGAACAAATAATCAACAAATATTTCGGTTTCAGAACGCCGTTGAAAGGTGCTTTTTACGGAAACGGAACAGTTACCGGAAAATTAAAGAATTTAAAGTATGTATTGAACCTTTATGCGGACAGTATGTTTGTAAAAAATTTAAAATTTAATTCTTTTGCTTCAAAACTTACGGCACAAAACAAAGTGCTGTCGATAGAAGATGCAAAAGTAAAACTTTCCGACAGCGAAATGAAAATCTTGTCGGCAAATTTTGATATTAACACATTAAAGTATAATTCGGAATTGAAATTTGTTAATACTCATTTGGGGCCTTTCGATATTTTCGGTAATATAAAAATAGACGGAAAAATGACAAAACAAAAAGAAAAAAGAAGTTATGTTTATAACGGAGATATAAATTTCAAAAATCTTTGGCTTAATGAAGAAAGAGTGGATTCCATACTTTTACACTATGTTGTTGCCGACAAAAATTTTGAATTTAAAACGGAAGATACGGACAAACTTAAACTTTTCGGTAAAGTATTGTTTAAAGATTATCCCAAAGTTGCATTTGAAAATGTTTCCGTAAATTACGAAGATCAAGCTTACAATTTAAACGGATATATATTATCCGACAATATTGATATAAATATGACGGGACGAAAATTGGATTCAACGGTATTAACGAATTTGTTTAATCTTCCCGTAAATTTAACCGGAGCATTGGATTTGAATTTGAAAGCCCGGGGAGCAATTTCCGATCCTGTTATAAATTTAACAATCGATTCTTCAAACGGTTCTTGTTACAATGTTCCGTTTGATGTATGTAACATAGCCGTAGATGTTAAAAATAATAATCTTAATATAAGCAAATTCAATATAAAAAAGTCCGGGAAATACAGTTTGGTGGTTGACGGATTTTTCCCTTTTTGGCTTGATTCCAAACTAAGGGAAACATTGATGACCAAAGAGGTTAAGGTTCATTATAAATTGGATGACAGTAATTTGTATATACTTAAAAATTTCGCGAACAATACTGTTTCTGCTAAAAAAGGCTCGTTAAAAGTGGAGGGTAATCTTACCGGTATACGAAGAAATATTTCCAGTGTGGGCAAAATTACCATGGAAGGAACGGATATAAAAACCGAATCTTACATTAACAAAATTAAAGATTTGGATATAAAAATTGTATGGGACGACAATTTATTTAAAATAGATACGGCAAAAGCAAAAGCCGGTTCCGGCATTATAGAAGCAAAAGGTTTCGTAAGGTTGCAGGGAATAAATCCCGTAATATATGATTTGAATTTGTTTACTTCAAAAAAAGGTGTTCCCGTTGTTGTAAAAGCTTTACCTATACCTACATCAGGCGTTTTTAAAATGGAATCGAGCAGTTTCGCAAATTATACTAAAGGCGTTCCCGTATTTGATTTTAAATTAAAAGGAACTCCGAACGACTTAAAACTTACCGGTTGGGCCGAACTTGAAAACACAAGATTCTGTTATCCTTCTCCCGTAAAAGGAGAAAGAGTGGAAATACCGGATTTTGTGTCCGACATGTTTAAAAATTTACAAATAGACATAGATTTAAAAACCGCCGCAAATACGAATTTCGAAAACACTTTTTTAAATGTGTTGTTAAAAGGTTCCATAAATCTTAAAGGCAGTTTGGATAAAATTCTTGCCAACGGCGTGGTTACTTCCGATAACGGTATATTTTCTTATATGGGGAACGATTTTGATATTATAAGTTCGAAAATAGAAATAATAAACAATGCACTTTTTGTTACCGCCGAAGGAGAATCGGAAGTTTATTCATCCGGAGACAGTGCTGCCGAAGTTATTAAAGTTTATGTGGACAGGTCCAGTATGGATAATATCAAAACAAGATTTGCTTCCAAAAACGATCCTACCATGGATTCCAAAAAAGCTCTTGCAAGACTTACAAAAACCGATCCCGAACAAACAAATACTTTTGATACAAGCACGGACTTTTTGGTTAAACAACAAGCAATAAGAATGTTTAGTTCAAATATTGCCACACCTTTGGCAAATACCGTTCTTAAGAAAACAGGTATTATAGATAATGTAAGACTTGGCTTTGTAAATCAGGATGTTTTGCAAATAGATTCAAAAGAAGAAGCATCCATGGCGGAACTTTTATACGGAATGAAATATTCCGTTGAAAAAAATATTAACAGATTGCTGCAGGTGGGATATTCTGTAACTTTCGATAAAGTTCAAAAAGAAATAGATTTGAAACAGGCTTTGGAAATGTCGCTTAAGTTAAACAGGAATTTATATTTAAAAGGCAGTTACGGACTGAATTCAAATGATCCGAACTATGAACCGGAAAAAAGATTTATGATAGAGCAAAGGTTAAGGTTTTAAATTATGTTGGGTTTATATGTACATATACCGTTTTGTAAAAGGAAATGTTTTTATTGCGATTTCGTTTCCGTGCCTTATGTTGAAAACTTGGCGGACAACTATTTAAAAGCGTTGGAACTGGAAGCAAAAAAATATAAAGGTGCAACGATAGATACTATTTATATCGGAGGGGGAACGCCGTCCACATTATCCATACCTCAACAAAAAAAGTTGGCACAGATAATAAACTCCAATTTTAATGTTTCGTTTTGTAAAGAAATAACGGTGGAATTAAATCCCGAATCAACAACAAAAGAGAAATTAAAACTTTTGTTTGATGCCCGTGTAACAAGATTAAGTTTAGGGCTGCAAAGTATATACGACCAAAGTTTAACCGTGTTGGGAAGATTACATAATTACGAAAAGTTTAAACAAGTTTATTATTGTGCAAAAGAAACCGGTTTTAATAATATCAATATGGATTTGATGTACGGGATACCGAACCAAACTTTAAGCAGTTGGAAAAAGACATTAAAAGAAGTTTTAAAACTTGAATCGCAGCATATATCGTTGTATCCGTTAACGGTGGAACCGAACACTCCTTTTTATAAGAAAAAGGTGGAACCGAACACGGAACTGCAGGCGGAAATGTACGATTTTGCATGCTCTTTCTTGAAAGAAAACGGATTCGAACATTATGAAATTTCGAATTGGGCAAGAGAAAAAAAATATTCGTTACATAACAAATTGTATTGGCGAAACAAAGAGTATATAGGGCTTGGCACAAGTGCTTCATCTTACTATAAAAGGTACAGATACAAAAATAATACCAATGTAATAAAATATATTGAAAATCTTTTCAGCGGTAAAAATATCGTTATAGAAAAAGAATTTATAAACGATGAATTGTATAATAAAGAAAAAATAATGTTGGGGTTAAGACTTTCCGAAGGTGTGGATATAAAATATTTTGAAAACAGTAAAGATATTCTGAACAAGTATGTTGCCGACGGTATGTTGGTGATTGAAAAAGACAGAGTTCGATTTACACAGAAAGCTTTGTTTGTTTCAAATTCTGTTCTTGCCGATTTTATTTAAGTTTTATATTTGCTAATATTAATAAAATGAACAAATATTTAAAAAGTTTATTAATAATTTCAGGTTTAATTATAGTTATATACGGTCTGTTCTTTGCGGACGGTTGGATAAAAGGTAATTTTCATGTTATAACGGAAAATGCCGCTTATCGTTCCAGACAGCTCGATAAGAATTTATTGAAACATTATGTAAACAAGTACGGTATTAAATCCGTCATTAATCTCAGAGGCGCCGAACCCGGAAAAGACTGGTATGATGACGAAATTGAAGTATGTGATACCTACGGTGTAAATCATTACGATTTGGATATGGCTATGGACAAAGAACCTACGGATGAACAGATACAAACTTTGTTAACTTTTTTCAAAACCGCACCGCGTCCCGTTTTCATACATTGTTTGGGCGGTTCGGACAGAACCGGTCTCGCCGCAACTTTGTGGAAAATAGTTATAGATAAAGAAGATAAGAAAAAAGCGGCCAAGCACATGTTGTTTTATTACGGACATATGCCTTTCGGTAAAGCAAGAGTTTTGGATAAGTGGCTTTGGTCAACGGAAATAGATTCCGAAAACAAAATAATAAAGATTGACAATACGGAAGATGATCTTAAAGAGGCAATATAAAAGCCGTAACATTTCTATATATGTTGAACTGATATAACTAACCTAAATACTTCAAAATTTGTTATAATCATTATTCGGCATTTGTTTCATTTTGCCGTTGTCGGCAATGCAGGAGTTTCTGAATTTTTACTTTTAATGAAGCTTTTGATAGCTGTTTTCGTTGTTGTTTGTGTTCAAAAACTTTTAAGATTTTAAATTTTGCTGTTGCCGTTTCTTTGCAAAACAAGAGTTTTCAAGTTTTTACTCATAATGAAGCATTTGACGACTGCAGTGTACTGAAATGAAAGCGGAGCGAGTGGTACATAAAGAAGGCAAATGCAAAATTAGGAGTAAAAAATTAAACTCGCTTAGCAAAATAAAAAAAGGACTTTTTTATGGAGAATATAATTAAGATAAGAGGTGCTCGTCAGCACAACTTAAAAAATATAGATATCGATATCCCGAAAAACAAACTTGTTGTTGTTACGGGCCTTTCCGGTTCGGGAAAATCTTCGCTTGCGTTTAATACCATATATGCGGAAGGACAAAGAAGATATGTTGAATCTTTATCCGCCTATGCAAGACAATTTTTAGACCTTATGGATAAACCCGATGTTGATATTATTGAAGGCCTTTCGCCGGCAATATCAATAGAACAAAAAAATCCGTCACATAATCCGAGATCTATTGTAGGAACGGTAACCGAAATTTACGATTATTTAAGGTTGTTATATGCAAGAATAGGTGTTGCACATTGTCCTAAATGCGGTAAAAAAGTTACTCCGCAAAGTTCGCAACAAATTATTGATGATGTTATGAAACTTGATGAAGGAACAATGATATATATTCTTGCTCCGCTTGTAAAAAGTAAAATAGGAACATACGAAGAACTTTTTTCAAGATTATTAAAAGACGGTTTTGCAAGAGTAAGAGTAGATAAAAAAATTTATAATCTTGATGAAACAATAAAGTTGGACAGATATAAAAAACATAACATAGACTTGTTGATAGACAGAATAAAAGTATCCGAACAGGCACATACGAGAATAGCGGATTCCATAGAAACAACATTAAAACAGGCAAGAGGTCTTGTAACAGTTGCGGTAGTTAACGAAAACAAAGATATAAAAGAAGAGAAAACTTACAGTGAACATTATGCCTGTATAGATTGCGGTATAAATATATCCGAAATAGAACCGAGACTTTTTTCTTTTAATACTCCGCACGGAGCATGTCCCGATTGTTCAGGTATAGGAGAAAAAAGCGAAATAGATCCCGATTTGATTGTTCCCGACAAAACAAGAACGGTTAATCAGGGAGCATTACAAGCATGGTCCGAACCGGTAACTACAAGAACTCACAGATGGAAAGGTGCATGGTCTGGATATTATTACGAACTTATAACCGATGCATGCAAAAGAAACAGAATTCCCATGAACAGACCGTGGAAAGATTTAACATCCAAGCAACAGGAAGTTTTGTTATACGGTGACGGGGAATTTGAAGGTGTTATTACCAACATGCAAAGAAGATACAGTGAAACCGAATCCGATTTTGTAAGAACCGAAATATTTTCAAAATATATGTCTACAAAAACTTGTCCCACATGTCACGGTAAAAGATTAAAAAAAGAAGCATTGTCCGTACTTGTAAACGATAAATCCATTATGGATATAACGGCAATGTCGGTGGAACAAGCGGTAAAATTTTTCGATAATATAAAACTCACCGAAAAAGAAAAAACAATATCAAAAATTATTTTAAAAGAAATAAAAGCAAGATTAAACTTTTTAAATAATGTGGGCTTGTCATATTTAAGTTTGGACAGGCAAAGTTCAACACTTTCCGGCGGAGAAGCACAAAGAATACATCTTGCAACACAAATAGGTTCCGGTCTTACGGGAGTTCTTTATGTGTTGGATGAACCGTCAATAGGTCTCCATCAAAGAGACAACACAATGTTGTTAAAAACATTGACCACGTTAAGAGATTTAGGCAACACTTTAATAGTTGTTGAACATGATGAAGATACAATGAGAACCGCGGATTATTTAATAGATTTAGGTCCCGGTGCGGGAGTTCACGGAGGCGAAATTGTTGCCAGCGGAGCACCGAAAGAAGTTATGAAAGTCAAAAATTCCGTTACGGCACAATATCTTAACGGTAAACTTTCAATACCCATACCGAAAAGGAAAAAAACCAACGGTAAATGGTTATCGATAAAAGGCGCAAGCCAGTTCAATTTAAAAAATATTAATGTTGATATTCCTTTAGGCTTGTTTGTTTGTGTAACCGGAGTTTCCGGTTCGGGAAAATCCACTTTGGTTCATGAAATTTTGTATAAATCTCTTGCACAAAAATTTTACAGAGCAAAAGAAGTTCCCGGGAAAAATAAGGGTATAGAAGGTCTTGAAAATATAGATAAAGTTGTTATTGTTGATCAGTCGCCTATCGGAAGAACACCCCGTTCCAATCCCGTAACATATACCGGAGCATTTTCTTTAATAAGAGATTTGTTTGCGCAAACTCCTCAAGCCAAAGCAAGAGGTTATATGCCGGGCAGATTTTCGTTTAATGTTAAAGGGGGAAGATGCGAAAATTGTCAGGGTGACGGAACGTTGCAAATAGAAATGCAGTTCCTGCCGGACATTTTTGTTAAGTGCGATGTTTGCGGCGGAAGAAGATTTAACGAAGAAACATTGCAAATAAAATATAAAGGTAAAAATATAGACGAAGTTTTAAATATGACTGTTGAAGAAAGCGTAAAGTTTTTTGAAAATATTCCTAAACTGCACAAGATATTGTCTACATTAAACGATGTCGGGTTGGGATATATCAAAATAGGTCAATCTTCAACAACACTTTCCGGAGGAGAAGCACAAAGAATAAAACTTGCAACGGAACTTTCAAGAAGATCCACGGGAAGAACACTTTATATTCTTGATGAACCTACAACAGGCTTGCATTTTGCCGATATCGCAAAACTGCTTGATGTTTTACATAAGTTGGTCTATGCGGGAAACACCGTGCTTGTTATAGAACACAATTTGGATGTTATTAAAACGGCAGACTGGATTATAGACTTGGGACCGGAAGGCGGTGCGGGCGGTGGTAAAGTTATAGCTTGCGGTACACCGGAAAAAGTCATGACGGTGGAAAAATCTTATACGGGACAATTTTTAAGAAAACATATTTACGGAAAACGGAAAGGAAACTAAAACCATTTCTTCTTTTTCATGTAAAGTATAATTCCGAACGTGGAAACAAGTATCAAAAATAAAGCAAAAAACCAAGTTCCCGTTTCACCCAAAATTTTCATTTCAGGGAAAGCAACATTCATACCGTAATAACTTGCGAATATAAGTATCGGTAAAAATATAGTTGCTATTATACTTAAGAATTTCATTGTTTCATTTAATTTCAATGTTATGGATGACATATAAATTGTTATTAAAGAGCTTATCATTTGAGAATTATAATTTATAGTTTTATTTAAACTGCTGAGTTGGTCGGTAATATCTCTGAAATATGCGGAATAAGACTCTCTTATATATTCATTGTTTTCTCTCGCAAAGAAAGAGTATACGTTTTTTTGAGGATCCGCAATCTTTCTCATGGAAAGAAGAACTTTCTTTAAATCAAGTATTTGTTCCATATCGTTTGGATGCGGATCTTCCAAAACTTTGTCTTCAAGTAAATCTATTTTATCACTTATTTTTTCCATTGTGTGTTCCAGGTTATCTACAACCTTTGATAAAAGTTTATACAACAATGTTTCCATGCTTTTCAGCTCGATTTGCGGTTTTAGCATTGCTTTATGCATTAAAGTATCCAAAAATTCAAGTTCTTCAGTATGTGCGGTAACAATAAGATTTGATGACAAAAATATATCAAGCTCATACATGGACTCATCAAATTCAGCCAAGTTCATGGTCTTTAATCTGATACCGTGAGTATTTACAAATAAGTAGTTATCGAATTCTTCCACTTTAGGGTTATATAACGGGAACAAACAGTCTTCAACGGAAAGTTCGTGAAATTTAAATGTGTCGGTAAGAAGAGCTATTTCATCAGTGGACAAATCGCCTTTTTCCAAAGTAATATCGACCCACAACAAAGTAGGATTTGTGTGGAAAATTTTGTTAATATTTTCGATACTTTCTTCTTGTTGGCATACACCGTTGTTTATGTAAATAGATTTTATCATACTGCTAACCCTGACACATTTAATATATAACAAAAAAATTTTACAAAATAAAACTATTTAAGTAAAGACAAAAATGTGTAAGTGTATCAGATTATATTCTCTTGAAACGGATTGCCGGTTATAAATATAATTTAATACTCTACGGTAAATGAGGAATATGAATATCTGTTCAAATCGTCCGCGGCAACAATATTATGGTTGCCGCTTGAAGCAGTTATTAAAATAGTTTCATCTTTTTTGCTGCTGCCGACAAAATTACCGTCAACAAACCAATAAACCTTGTCCGAATCGGCATCAATATCGGCTTTTAAAGGAATAATTTTATTCCCGGGTTCTATTTTATAAATAACATCTTTTAAAGGCAAAAATATTTTCGGAGGATTCCCGGATAACGTTATATCTTGTAATTTTATATCAGGCATATATCTGGGCGGAAGTTTTTTCTTTATGCCCGCTTTTTCAAATAAAGTTAAAATATCCGAAGGCCAAAACTCGTATACTTCATAATGAGTTTTTCCTTTGACTTCAAAATTTGTCCTGAGTCCCGTTTTATTGTCTATCAAAATATTTCTGTGAATATCACATAAATTCAGCGGGGATACGGCAGGTATAAAATAACAGTCTTTGGTTTTGGGACAGAATTTATTTGCAAGCGCTCCGCTTACGGAACAAACTTTTATTGTTTTTACGTTCAAATCTTTTCTGTCCGGTCCAAAAAAGTTTTCTTTTTTCTTGTATGATACGACTGTTCTTAGAAGTTCAAAAAACAAATTTCCGGCCGCCGTTCTGCCCCAAAAATTCGGATTTCCTTCTCCGGAAAAGTTGCCTACCCATACAACCAACACATAATCGCCAAATACACCTGCGGACCAGGCATCTTTAAAACAGTACGATGTTCCTGTTTTCCATGCAACTTTTACTTTATTACCGTATTTATCCGTTATATTAAAATTGGGGGGGACAGGATTATGAGTTAACATATCAAACAAAACAAAAGCCGTTTCTTTTGAAAATATTGCTTTATCATTTTTTGCGGTGTTTTCTGTTTGGTTATCGACGGTATATTTTATTTCTTTTACTGTGCCGCCGTTCAAAATTGCCGAATAAAGTTTTGCAATTTCTTCGACGGAAATATCTATTGTCCCTATTGCCGCACTTACACCGTAATGTTCTGCGGATTTAAGTTTTGTTACTCCTGCGGTTTTAAGAAGATTTAAAAAAGGTTCGATACCTATATCCTGTAAAAGTTTTATTGCCGGTATGTTCCTGCTGTTAATTAAAGCATCTTGAGCAAAAACAGGTCCGTAAAATTGTCTGTCTGAATTTTCCGGTGCATAAATAGAAAAATATTGAAGAGTATCTTTTAATAAAGTCGCGGGGTAAATAAGTCCGTTTTCCAATGCCAAACCGTAAATGAAAGTTTTTAAAACAGATCCGGCCATTCTTTTAGCTCTTGTTCCGTCTATTTGCCCTAAAATGTCATTGTTTAAAAAATCCGCGGAACCAACCGCTGCTTCTGCCTGCATTGTTTTTGCATTTAACAAAAATGCGGAAGCATTTTTTATACCGAGATGATTATTTCTGTCAACATATTTTTTTATTTGATATTCAAACAATGTTTGAAGATTTAAATCTATTGTTGTATAAATTTCATTTTTGTTTATTTGTGAATTCAAATAGTTTACGATATGCGGAGTATAAAAAGGCAACTCTTTAGGCGTTTTTATATTCATCGGCATATCAAAAAAATGTTCTTTGTTTTTTGTTTCGGGGTATTTTTCTTTCCATTTGTTATACAATATTTTTCGTGCGGTTTTCATTTTTTCAAAACCGCTTTTTAATGAAGGTCTTCTAATGTTCGGATTTTGAGGAATTACGGCAAGTGTAAGTTGTTCGTGCAGTTCCAAATCGTTTAATCTTTTATTGAAATAGACTAATGAAGCGGCACCTATTCCTTCGATATTATAACCGTAAGGGGCTATATTAAAATATGCTTCTAAAATATCTTTTTTTGAATATCTCATTTCCAACCATAAAGCCGACAGTATTTGTTTGATTTTTCCTTTAACGGTTTTTGTGTTTAAATTGTATAGAATTCTTACGGTTTGCATCGTAATTGTAGAACCGCCCTGTTTTCCGTTTTTTGTTATAAACGTACTTATCACCGCTCTTAAAAGAGAAAACGGGTTTATTCCGATATGGTAATAAAAATTTTTATCTTCATACATCAAAACAGCTTTCTGAATTTGGACGGGTATTTCATTTAAAGGATAAAAGATTCTGTACTTGTCATCGTAAGAAACAGTAATTCTCAGAAGTTTGCCGTCAACGGAAAAGAACGATTTTGAAAATGTATAGTCGTTTAAAATCTTTTCCCGCGGAAAGAATCTTATGCTTAAAACAATCACCGAACATACCACCGTAAATATGATGATATGTTCGGCATATTTTTTTAAAAAGTTTAACATGATATCTTTTACTTCCGTGGATTTACCTTAAATATATTATCTTTTGAAACGGCATATTTTTTAACATCGTATAAATGATTTGCCTCAACAGCCGGTTGCACAAAAACACCCGAAGAAACGGCCTTTGTTTTATAAGTAAATTCTTTTGCATTGCCTTCCGCGGATGTATAAATTAAAATTCTGTCTTCTCTTATATCAAAACTGTCAAATGCTCCTTCCAAGCTGCCCGGTATAATGTTTAATCCTCCCGGTAACAAATCGGTTACGGCAATGTTTTCCAAATGTTTATCATCGGTTGTTTTAACAGTTATTTTAACGGTAACTTCATCTCCCAATTCCGCCGTATTCGTTTCATTACCGTCTTTATTTAAATACTTTTTATCAATTTTAAGGCCTTCGGATACATTTTGCTTTTTATCTTTAAAAAATCCCTGTTGAGTTATTGTATAAAATAAACCCAAGTTTCCCGCAGAACTTGATTTTAATTGTATATCCTTGGAGTCAGCCGGAACTGCAGTCTGCATAAAACCTGATTTGTTTTTTGTTGTTTCGGCTTTTTTCCCGTCAATAAATATTTCAATGTTTTCATCCTTATACTCATTTGCTTTTGAATAAGATGCCACCGCCAAAATTGTCTTTGCCGAGCTTAAGGTATTATAATCTTTATTTATTATATTGTCCGCCGTATTTTGTATCATATCCGTAACATTTGAATTGTTTAAAAGTTCCGGAAAATGATTCGATATTAAATAAATATAAGTCATGTTTCTTATGGAAGAAGAATCGTAATCCGAATAATAATTCACTCCTTTTTCCGTCTCAAATTTTTTTATTATTTCTTCGGCTCTGTCTTTATTCTGTAAAAGTTTATAGGTGGAAGCAATATATGCACCGTGTATGGTCTTTGTCCAATCTTTAACATTGTCCTCAAAATAACTTTCCAATTTGGATAACTGCCCGGTAAAAGATTCCGAATTTCTTGCCAAAAGATAAAGAGCTTTTGCCTGTAAACCGGCTTCATATTCGTTTGCGGGATACTTAATGAAATTTCTTGTCCAATCCAGCAGTTTTCTAAACATCGTTTCCGGAACATTGTAACCTGAATTTTTTGCATCGGTAAGAAATTGCAAAACATAAAGAGATGTGTCGTCGCTTATATAATTACTGTCTTGCCATGAAGAAAAACCTCCGTTAAACTTTTGTCTTGCACCGAGTTTTTCAATGTAACGGTTAAAAATTGTTTGGCTTTCTTTTGTAAGACCGTACAATACAACAGAAGGATAAGTTTGGCTTGTAATCTGTTCCGTACAGCCGTGAGGAAACTTTTCCAAATAATTTTCAAGGCCCAAAGCCATAACCAAAGGATTATTTGATACGACAATATTCTTGTTTGCAAATTCGTTGTAGCTGTCAATATTTTTAAAATTATTCACTTTAAAACTTTCGCTTTTATCTTTACCGGTAACAATATCGGTCGCATAAATACCTGCGGGGCGAATACTTAATGTTGCGGAAATTTTTGATTTGTCATCGGAAATTTTATCATTTACGGAAAAATCGATTGTTGCATTACCGAGCTTATCAAGTGCTTTAACTTTAAAACTTACTGTATCCTCATTACCGTTTTCTATTATGATATTTTTGGTTTTTTCTTCCGTTACTTTCAAATTATCCGAAACGGAAATGTTTACGGTTAAATCGGCTTTTTTCAAATCTTGTTTACTGTTTGCAATTTTTAAAGTAACATCAAACACATCGGAAGGTGCGGCAACGAGAGGTGCACCCGCTGATAAAACGATAGGAGCTCTTACAACAACCGATTTCTCGCTGCTGCCGAAAGAAAAATTTTCACCTACCGCAATACACATAATTCTTAAACTGCCGTTAAAATAATCCGGAACTTTATATGTGTAAGTTTTTGAAATTTTGTCGCTGTTAATTATTCCGGACCAAAAAACCGCGGGAGCTTGTGCTTTTCTTTTAAAAGGATTAAGACCGGCATTTAAAAGAGCTTCGGCATCATAAGCTCCGTCTCCGCCTATACCGTAAACTTCTTTTATTACCGAAAATTCCGGCAGGAACAAATCTAAAGTTTGATAAGAGTTTACATCAAGTGCCGGTTTTCTGGAAAAATATGATAAAGGATTCGGAGTTTTATATTTTGCATATTGTAATATTCCTTCATCCACACCGTAAAGAATTATTTTTGCGGGTTTTGATGTGGAATATCCTATTTTTAAATCAGTTCCGGGTTTTACCGTTTCGGGAACGGTTATTTCCGGCTTTACTTCTTTTGTTGTGTCGGACAAAATTTTAAAATATTTCAAAGCATAACTGTGCGGATTTAAGAAGATTTCTTTTGCATTTTTATCTTTTAAAACGGAAATATTTAAATATGCCCCGTCGGAAATATTTTGGGGAACCGTTATTTTTAGAAGTTTACTGTTTGTGTCCATTGTAAACCATTTATATGCATGAACTTTATCGCTTTCGATGGTAACCAACCCTATGCCTTTGAAAGGAGATGTAACATTAAACTCCAATTCTTCACCGGCTTTTACTGCATCTTTTCGCAAATTGATAAGTAATTCGGAATTTTTTTCGAGCTGGTATCCCAAAGTGGCTCCGCCTACAACAACATATTCCAAACTCAGAAGTTTGTTGTTGTTTTCATCAATAATTTCAACCTTATAATTTCCCGAAACCGAGGTATCTAAATTAAAGTCGGTGGATTTTTCCGATACAGAAAAATCTTTACTTGAAATTTCGTCGGCTTGTGCAATTGAATGATATTTATATCTGCCGTTATATTCTTTAACGGGAACGGATACATACTGAACGTTATATGTTTTTAATTTAAGTTTGTTTAAATTTATTTTTTTTAAATCGTTGTCGACGGCAATAAGGTTAATAACAGGTTTTGAATTTTTATCCAAATAGTTAAGATTGCTTAAAGTTTTATATCCCAGAATATATTTGTTCGGGGAAACAAACTGTTGAACCGAAGATTTTACGCTTGAACCGCTTTCTCTTTCAAAACCCTCGGCAAAAAACAGCAGTCTGTAAGTTCCTGTTTCGTATTGCGATAAAGAAAGATCGTAAGAAATTTCTCCGGACGAAGATGTTTTTTTGCTTTCCAATGTTTCATGGATATTTTTTATATTTGCTTTATTATCCAAAACAAAATCCGAAAAAATATAATCCTTGTATTCTTTAAAAGAAAATGCGGACGGAATCAAAGTTGTTTCCGCTTTTATTTCATTTCCCTGTGCCGGCATGCCGTAAAGATTTTGAAGTTTTACTTTCCCGGAAAGGCCTTCCAAAGGCATCCATCCTTTATGTATATCACCTTCAACGGTTGTTTCTATTTTTAATTTGTCTTCTTTAAATTCTTCTATTTTAAATTCGATACTTGAAACAAATTTACGATAATTTTTGTTTGCTCCGGAATAAATATTTATTCTGTAAGTTCCTGTTTTTGATGTTGCCTGCGATAAAAATTCACTTTCAATAAATCCGTTTGCCGGGGAAGAAATATTTTTGTCAAATATTATTTTTCCGTCGGGATTTTCTATCTCTATATTTACGGGAAATCCCGTAAGAACGGTGTTTTTCTCATTTCTTAAAATTACCGAAAATTTTACCGTTTCACCCGGTTTATAAATTCCGCGATCGGTAAAAATATAAGAGTCAACCTGTTTGTCTCTTATCTCCGATATGGATTTTCCGCTTGTATCATACCTAGAATAAACGATATCTCTTCCGCCTCTTTGTATAGGAATAAAGGAAACATCGTCATCTTTACTTACAATAAAAGCCACCGGTTCTTTTTCATTGATAAAAGAAGATATATCTTCAAAATTGCAAACTCCGTCAAAATCGGTATTTTTTATCATAAGTTCGGTTCCGTTTCTCGCAAGTAAACATACTCTTGCATTATCCAAAGGTTTGCCTGTTGAAAGAGAAACGGCAAAAAGTTTTATTTTGTTGTCCACATCTTCTTTATAAACTATTCCTATATCGGAAATCAAAATAAATTTTCTGCGGGTAATTCCGTCGGCACTTATTTCTACGGCAAACAATCCCATTTTCCCGTTTTTTATATATTTGTTTAAATCTATTGATGAATAATTAATATTTATTCCGCCGGAAAGGTTTATTCTTTTGTTGAAAATTTCAGCAATATCTTCATCCTGCATCTCATAATATCTGTTATAATAATTGTCATAATATTCTTCATCCTGATAGTAATAGTTGTTTGTTTTATAGAAGTTTTGTGAAACAAAAAAGTTTAATTTCTCGGGAAAAAATCTCGCAATTTTAACATTTATATTGTTTATTAATCTGGAACATATTGTTAAATTTTTATCTCCCGAGGCGGATAAAATGTTTCCGTAACCGATAAATTTCAATTCGCTTTTAAAATTCGTTATCGGCTCTACATACTTTTCGGATTTTTTTAAGGAGTAACCGCTTTTACTCTTCAAAGCGGTTTTCAGCTCGATATATAAGTATCTGTCATCAAGCGGTTTATCATATTTAAGAGCAACAATTCTTCCGGAAGGATCTTGAGGCATGGCTTTTACATTAATTTTTGTTGAATTATTTAATGCTTTTTCGGCATCTTTTAAGGATTTTGTATTCCAATCGGTTTTTGACGGCAACAGATATACTTCAATGTTCTTTTCTACTTCCTGTACGGGAACAAAATCCGTAAATTCTATGATTATAGCCTGTACAGCATCTTTATCTTTACCCAAAATATCGGTTTTTATCTCCTTTACTTTGAAAAAATCGCCGGCATCGGGAATTATTAAATCTTGTTCTTTACCGAAAATTTTTAAATTTGCAGTTTGTTTTTGATCCGTTAAAGTTACAGGTTTGTATTTTATAAAGCAATACCTTTTATGCTTATCAAAAGAAATTGCGGGTTTTACGTCTTTTTTATTCAGTTTTAGCGAGATTTTTGAATCTTCTGTCGGGAAATCGAATTTTACAACGGCTTCAATACCGAACAAAGATAAATTGTTATCGTCGTGCCACAAGCCGAAATCCACTATATTAACATTGTTTTCCTTTGTAGAAAAACTTAAATCCAAACTCTTTATTTTTTTTGGATTTTTAAAAATTTTTTTATTTATTGAAACCTTATACTGTTTGTTTGCAAGCCAATCTTTTTCCGGATTAAAACATATTTTAAATAAGTTCGGTTTATCGTCTTCCAAAATCCATTTGCCTCTTAAATCCGGGCTTACGGTTATATATTCGGATACATCTTCTCCTCTTTGAAGATAAGTTTGGTCACATGGTATATTGTATATGTATATTTTATCCGGATTTCCCAAAAAAGTATTGTTTTGTTCGTCCAAAGATATTTTTGTTAAATCGGGATTGGTTATTTCCAAATTTATTTTATTCGAGTTTTTATTCAAATTATTAAATGTGAAAAAAAGGACAATAAAAGCTGCAAATGCTGTAAATGAAACCGACAATATTTTTTTCATAAATCCTCTCCGTATATAAAAGTAATGTATGATATTATACGAAATAAATGTATATATGTGAATGTAAAAATTGAAATTTGACCCGTATATTATATATAATAATTAAAATCATTTATATAGAGGGGTCTTATGAAAAAAATAGTTTATATTTTTTCAATGTTTTTTTTATGTACATTAATTTCCTGTTCAAGTACAACAGCAGATAACAATCCCGGAAATTCTGCGGAATCCAAAGATTATGCAATAGAAAATATATTGAGCAGAAAAAGTGTAAGAAAATATTCCGATAAGGAAATAGAACAAGAAAAAATCGATATTATTTTAAAGTGCGCAATGGCCGCTCCCAGTGCCATGAATAAACAGCCTTGGGAAATTTTGGTTATAAACGATAAAGAAAAATTGGAAAAAATTGCAGAAATTTTGCCGAATGCTTCATACAGTAAAAATTCTCAAGTTACCATAATAGTTTGCGGCGATAAAAATGTAAGTGAAAAATTTTGGGAACAGGATTGTTCCGCAGTTTCCGAAAACATATTGCTTGCCGCCGAATCGTTGGGTTTGGGTGCGGTATGGTGTGCCGTTTATCCTTTTGACGAAAAAGTAGAAGCTGTTAAAAATTTGTTTGAGTTACCCGAAAATATAGTTCCTTTAAATGTTATTCCTATGGGATATCCGGAAACAAATGAAGACGCCAAGGAAAAATACGATTCAAAGAAAATTCATATTAACGGATGGTTATAGATTCTAATTTAGGAGATAAAAATGAAAAAATTCGTTTTCTTTATTATAAAGTGTATTGTAATTCTTGCAATACTTGCCGTGGGCGGATATTATTCTTTTAATATTCTCATGTCGGCATTTGTGAAAGAAAAAGCCGAAGTTTTGGTTCCCGATTTAAAAGGTAAAAACTTGGAAGAATGTTTGGAAATACTTTCACAATCCAAACTTGCATTAATAAAAGAGGGTGCGGAATATAATCAGGATATTCCGGCCGGAATCATTATAAGGCAGGTTCCTCCCGCTGGAATGAATGTTAAAGAAGGTAAAAGTATAAGAATAGTAATAAGCCAGGGCGGCGAAACGGTTTATGTTCCAGATTTAAGAGGACAAACCATGAGAGCTGCCACCATTTCGTTAAGAACTTTAGGGTTGGTGTTGGGAGAACTCACAACAAGATCTTCAATGAAATATGAAGAAGGTATTGTTTTAAATCAAAATCCTATTCCGGGTTCAAGCGTTGAAAAAGGCTCTTTTGTAAATGTTTTGATGTCCAACGGCAAGCCTACCAACGGAACAGTTTTAATGCCGGATTGGTTCGGGAAATCCGCCGTGGAAGCAAAGAAATGGGCAATGGACGAAAATTATGAAGTAAATGTTATAGCACAACAAACCACGCTTGCAAATCCGGGAGAAGTATTTAAACAAACTCCGAAATTTGATGAAAAACTGACAAGTGAAACAAAAATTGTTTTTTATGTTGCCGATGAAAAAAGTTCGTTGGCTCTTAAAAATAAAAATTTTGAATATGTTGTTCCGGACGGTAAGAAAAACAAGAGAATAAGACTTGTTTTAAGTGATGAAAACGGAGACAGAGATATATTTAACGGAGTAAGAGCTCCCAATGCAAAGATATCGATTCCCGTAAAAGTAAACGGTAAAGCAAGAGTTAAGGTATTTATAAACAATATTTCAATAGAGGAAATAGACTTATAAATGAAAAATATTTTAATAGCACCCTCAATTTTATCTGCGGATTTTTCGAATTTAATTAAAGATGTTTCCATGGTGGAATCCGCCGGAGCCGATTGGTTGCATATAGATGTTATGGACGGACATTTTGTGCCCAACATTACAATAGGACCGGTTGTGGTAAAATCAATTAAAAAACACAGTAAAATGTTTTTTGATGTTCATCTTATGATAACGAACCCGGAAAAATATTGGGAAAGTTTTTATAAAGCCGGAGCGGATTTAATTGTTTTTCACAGTGAAGTTTTATGTGACAAAAAACAGTTGATATCCGATATAAAAAAAGCGGGTATTAAGGTGGGAGTTTCGATAAAACCGAAAACTCCCGTAAGTGATATATCGGAAATATTACCTTTGGTTGATGTTGTGTTGATTATGACCGTTGAGCCCGGTTTCGGCGGACAATCTTTTATGCATGATATGGTGCCTAAAATATCTTCGTTAAGACAAATCATTGATGACAATAAATATAATTGTTTAATAGAAATAGACGGCGGTATCAATTCGGAAACAGCGAAAATCTGCGCGGATGCCGGAGCCGATGTGTTGGTCAGCGGCAGTTATATTTTTGCCGCACAGAATCCGCAACAAGTTTTGAAAGGGTTGAAATCAATATGCTAATTTTTGATACTTTAAACAGATATAAAAAAGTAACGGTAATAGTGTTGCTTGTTGCATTTCTGTTGGGAAATCCGGCCTTGTCTTTCTGTAAAAAAAATAAAAAGAAAAATAAAGTTGTTCCTGTTCAGGAGGAAACGGTTCAGGAACAAGTTCTGCAGGAACCGGAAAAAAGTGATATTGAAGAAATTACGGATTTTGCAGATACAAATATTACAAAAGAAAGTATAGATGAAAATCATGAGATGTTCAAAGAATATGTTTGCCAGGCCGATCAATGCTTAAACAATGCATTAATTGCATGTGATCAAGATAATTATATCGAAGCAAAAGAAAATTATCACAAATTTTTGGGAAAGTTAAATTCGTTGGATTTAAAACCGGAAGAAATTGAGTTTTTGTTAACCGACTGTGAAAATATTTTAAGAAAAATAAAAAATATTAACGGTTTGGACACAAACAAATCTCATATAAAAAGTAATGATGCTCTTGAAATTTCAATGGCATACGATGAAGAAACTTTAAATTATTGGATAGAAAAATACAGTAAGGGAAGAGCCGCACAAGGTATAAGAATAGCACTTGAAAGAAGCGGGAAATATAAAGATTTAATATTGCCCATATTAAAAGAATACAATTTGCCGGAAGACCTGCAGTATTTACCTATTATAGAAAGTTTGTTTAACAACAATGCAACTTCAAGTTCCAAAGCTGTAGGTATGTGGCAAATAATGGCACACAGAGGCCAGGCTTTGGGATTGAAAATAAATTATTGGGTTGATGAAAGAAAAGATCCCGTAAAAGCTACAAGAGCAGCCGCAAAATATTTAAGAGAACTTTATATTTTGTTGAACGATTGGCACTTGGCACTTTCCGCATATAACAGAGGCGAATACGGTCTTATAAGAGATATGAAATTTTCCAACTCATCGTCGGTATTGGAAATGAAAGAAAGAAATGCTCTTCCGAAAGAAACACAACTTTATATACCTAAATTTATTGCATCGGTAAAAATTGCAAAGAATCCGGAAGAGTACGGTTTTCATAATTTGAATTACCAACAACCTTTAAAGTACGATACGGTAATTATAGATAAAGTTATAGATTTAAAAGTTGTTGCAAAGTGTGCAAATACGACCGTGGAAAGAATACAGGAATTGAATCCGTCAATTCTTGCATGGTGCACGCCTCACGGATACAAAGATTTTGAACTTAATTTGCCGGAAGGAACAAGAGATATGTTTTTGATAAATATATCCAAAGAAAAAGATTTAAATCCGAGTTCCGGTTTTATAAAGTATAAGATAAAAAAAGGCGACAATTTGGAAAGAATCGCAAAAGAATTCAGAACAACAACTTCGGCAATAAAAGAAGATAACCCGAAACTGAAAAAACAAAAATATTTGCAACCGAAACAGGTTATTACCGTAAGACCGGGGAGAAAATATTATAACAAGTAGGAATTTATGAGAATAGTAATAAAAATAGGAACAAGTACCATAACCGATAAAAGCGGGAAATTAAATCTTTCTTATATAGACTCTTTTGCACGGGAAATCGCAACTTTAAAAAAAGAAAGAGATATTGATATTATTTTGGTAAGTTCGGGTGCGATAGGTGCGGGGTTGGGATACTTAAATTTAACAAAAAAACCTGCCGAGTTAAGAAAGAAACAGGCTCTTGCTTCCATAGGGCAACCTTTAATAATGCAGGCATACAGACAAGCTTTTAAACCGTTAAATTTAATGGTGGCTCAAATTCTTCTTACAAGATACGATTTTGACGATAGGCAAAGATATATAAATATAAGAAATTCGATAAACGAGTTGTTGTTAAGAAAGGATGTTATTCCGGTAATAAACGAAAACGACAGTATTGCCGTTGACGAAATAAATTTCGGGGATAACGATACATTAAGCGCAATAGTCGCCGCTTCCGTTCAGGCGGATATGCTTTTTATTTTAACGGATGTTGACGGACTTTATGACGGTATCCCGAAAAAGTCGAAAATAATAAATGTTATTACAAAAATAACGGACGAACTTTTGGAAATCGCAAGTCCCGATTCCAGCAGCGGTAAAGGGACAGGCGGTATGAAAACAAAATTGATTGCCGCAAAAATAGCCGGAAGTTCAGGCGTAACCACTTTTATTACCAACGGTTTAAAATTAAATTTAATAGAAGAAGCCGTTAACGGTAAAGATATAGGAACAAAAATTTTGCCTAACAAGAAGCTGCAATCCAGAAAAAGTTGGATAGCTTTCGGCAAAAAAGCAAAAGGGTTTGTTTTGATAGACGCAAACGCAACTATCGCAATAAGAAACAAAGAAAAAAGTCTTTTGGCTTCCGGAATAGTAACGGTAGGCGGAAATTTTAACAGGGGTGACACAATAAGTGTTGTTGTGCAAAATCCCATAGAGCAAAACAATATTGAAGTGGCAAGAGGCCTTTCAAATTATAATTCGCAGGATTTATCGATGATTAAAGGCAAATCTTCTTCGGAAATAAAAAAGTTGTATCCCAATATGGTTTGCGAAGAAGTTATACATAAAGATAATTTGGTGGTAATAAAGTAGAAACAAGATGAAATTAAGAGAAAAAGTTTACAAAAAAAACAGAATATATACAGGCAAAGCAATAAATTTTTGTAAAGATGAAGTTGTTTTACCGAATAAAAATAAAGCAATAAGAGAATATATTGATCATCCCGGAGCTGTTGCCGTTGTCCCTTTCATAAATAAAACCGATATTATTATGGTTAAACAGTACAGGTATCCGGTGGATAAAATAACTTACGAAATTCCCGCGGGGAAATTGGACAAAAAAGAATCTTTACTTAAATGCGCCAAAAGGGAATTGAAAGAAGAAACCGGTTTTGAAACGAAAAACATTAAAAAGTTAATTTCGTTTTATCCGTCAACGGCTTTTTCAAACGAAGAACTTATTATTTATATCGCAAAAGATTTGGTTCCCGGAAAACAGAATCCGGACGATGACGAATTTATAGAAAATACGGTTATCCCTTTTAAAAAAGCGTTACAGATGATAAAACAAGGTAAAATAAAAGATGCAAAAACCGTAATAGCTTTACTTTATGTTGCATCAAAAATCTAAAATGGAAAATCAGGAAATATCGGCAGGAGCATTTATATATAAAATAATCGAAAACAAAATTTTGTTTCTTTTGGTTTATTCAAAAAGAAATTCGGAATGGGGGTTTCCCAAAGGGCATGTGGAACCCGGCGAAACCGAAACGGAAACGGCAAAAAGGGAAATTAAAGAAGAAACGGGAATTTCGGAATTAAATTTTGTTAAAGATTTTCGATGTGTTGATACATACAAAATAAAAGGTACATTAAGTACCACAAAAAATAGAATAATTGATAAAAAAGTTATATACTATTTAGCAAGGACAAACGAAGATTTTAAAGGTTCCGTTGATGATGAAATAGAACAAAGTAAATGGTTGCAGTACAGCGAAGCAACGGAATATTTAAAATATGAAAACCAAAAGAAGTTATTGAAACAAGCGTACCTTTTTGTTAAGGAGGGAAAAAATGAATCCTGCGTTAAATGATAAAACATTTCAAACCGTATCTTACGGTGATGATGTAATGACAACAAGCGGTGTTGTAAATAAAAGTTTTATATTGTGGCTTATATTGGCATCCGGTGCATATATAGGTTGGAAATATGCGGCTGCCGTAATGCCTTTTTATTTTCCTATTTTAATAGGAGTATTTGTTTTGTCTTTGATAGTAATTTTCAAAAAAACAACATGCCCGTACCTTTCTCCTTTTTATGCTTTCGGTGAAGGTGTGATTATGGGCGCATTAACATTGTTTTTTGAAAAACAGTATCCCGGAATAGCTTTTAATGCCGTATTTTTAACAATAAGTGTTTTGTTTTGTATGTTGGCAGCTTTTAAGGCGGGCATTATTAAAGCAACAAACAAGTTTTATGCCGTTGTGGGAATATGTACTTTGGCTATTTGTTTGTTGTATGTTGTTGAACTGTTGTTATCCATGTTCGGCATTACCGGATTTACATTTATATATTCGTCCGGAACATTCGGAATACTTTTCAGCGTTTTTGTTGTTATTATTGCAGCTCTTAATTTGATATTGGATTTCGATATGATACAAAGAGGAGTTGCTGCAGGTGCTCCGAAATATATGGAATGGTACGGCGCTTTTGCTTTAATGATTACCATAATTTGGTTATATTTGGAAATATTGAGATTGTTAAGTAAGATAAGAAACTAAAATGGCAATAGATTTATCTAAATCCGTATTTTTTATATCGGAAACAAAACCGGAATTGTTGCCGCAAAGTATTGCCGAAGTTGCTTTTGTGGGAAGATCAAATGTGGGCAAAAGTTCCGTAATAAATGCCGTATGTAAAACTAAAAATTTGGCAAGGACATCCAAAACTCCCGGAAGAACAAGAGCAATAAACATATTTACTCCCGCAAAAGGAAGATGGATTGTAGATTTGCCCGGATACGGTTTTGCCAGAGTTACCGAACAGGAAAAAAACGCTTGGCAAAAGATGATAGAAACATATATCACTTCAAGAAAAACATTGAAAATGGTATATATTCTTATAGATTCTTTTGTAGGACCTACCGAACTTGATTTTGTTATGATAGATTGGGTTAAGGAATTAAATATTCCGTTTAGAATAGTTTCAAACAAAACGGATAAAGTCGGCAACTTGAATTTGGAAAAATTAAAAGATAAAATCTGTGAGATATGTGAAGTTGAAAAAGAAGCCGTGTATTGCGTAAGTGCCAAAAAGCAAACCGGTTTCGGTAAACTTATAAATGATATAGGAAATTTGTTGTTAAAATAAACAGGAGGAAGTAAAATGAAAAAAGTTGTATTAAGTTTGGTTGCTGTATTCATGTTGTTCGCAGTATCCGCACAAGCACAAGTTTTTAAATTGTCTTTGTGGGGTGACATTTGTGTTCCTAACGAAGACTATACCGGCGGTCTTGAAATCGGTATCGGTTCACAAACACAAGCTGTTGACGGTGTTCAGTGGGGCATAATTTATTCTTATGCAGGAACATTAAGAGGTGTTCAATTAGGTTTGGTAAACAACACTGATAACGGTACCGGTGTTCAATGGGGTTTAGTTAACTTGGCACAAGATTTCAAAGGTATCCAATACGGTTTTGTTAACTGGACAAAAGGCGATTTTACCGGCGGTCAGTTAGGTTTTGTTAACTTTGCAAACCAAATGACAGGTCTTCAATGGGGTTTTGTTAACTATGCAGACACAGCAAAAGGTCTTCAACTCGGTTTTGTTAACTGGGCAAACAATATGAACGGCGGCGTTCAAATCGGTCTTGTTAACGTTATCAAGAATAAACCTAATTTCTTGCCTGTATTCGTAATATTCAACTTTGGTTTCTAATATCAGAGTTTGAAATGAAAAACATTGCAGTAACCGTAATAGTAGGTTTTATTGCGGGGTTGGTTATATCAGGAATTTTAGTTGATGTAATTAAATATGTCGGAAAATCTTTCAACAGAGCTTCCGTTTCCTGGAACATTTCCAAAGCGGAAAAAGCGTACTCCGAGGGAAGATTTTCCGACTCTGTTTTAATATACAAAAAAGTTTTACCTAAAATCAGTGAAGATAACAAAATATTGCTTGCCAAAACAAAAAACAATTTAGGTTTAAGTTTGTATAAAAATTATCTTACCACACAAAACAAAGAAGAAATAACCGAAGCTATGGACCTTATGCAGGATGCGGAAAATCTCTATTTGGAAGCAGGAAATAAAGAACTTGCGGAACAAGCTTCACAAAATCTTGTTAATGCCGGTCTCAGTTATCAACCGTAAATTTCCAACCGATATATCTTCAAATAATTTTCTTTATGATATAATATAAAAATATGAAAAAAATATTGTTTGTTTGTCACGGTAATATTTGCAGGTCACCGATGGCGGAATTTATTTTAAAAGATATGATAAAAAAAAGAGGTTTGGAAAACTCTTTTGAAGTTGCTTCCGCAGCAACAAGTTCCGAAGAAACAGGTAACGGAGTCTATCCTCCCGCAAGAAAGATATTGGCGGAACACGGAATATCCTGCACCGGAAAAACTGCAAGAAGAATAACGGGCGCGGATTATAATTATTACGATTTTATAATAGGTATGGATAGTGCCAATATGTACAATATGAACAGAATGTGGAACGATAAAGACAAAAAAATTAAACATATTATGATGGATTTCGCCGGGATAAACCGCGATGTTGCGGATCCTTGGTACACGGGCGATTACGAACAAACTTATTCCGATTTGATTTTAGGTTGTAAAGCAATATTGAAAGAACTTACAGCGGTAAAATAGTATGGCAATTACATTGATAGTTACAGCATTTATTTTAATTGCAGCAGGTCTTGTAGGAACTTTTATTCCTATGTTTCCGGGCCTTCCGATAGGGTGGCTCGGTTTGTTTGTTGCTTTCTTTTCTCCGAAGTGTACATTAAATATCTGGACAATAGTTATAACACTTTTACTTATGTTGATTGTTTCCGTTTTGGATTATATCATTCCCGCAAAAATGGTTAAAAAAAGCGGCGGAACAAAAAGCGGGGAACGCGGTGCACTGATCGGAAGTATGTCCGGAATAATTTTGGTTAATCCATTAATTTTAATTTTCGGCTCTTTTATCGGTGCGTTAATCGGTGAACTTATAAACAATTCCAAAAATATGAAAAAAGCATTTAAATCAGCATTCAGTTCGTTTATCGGTTTCCTTCTTGGAACGGGGGTTAAGGCTTTTTTGACACTTTCTTTTCTTTTGATTCTAATATTGAACCTAACATTAGGATTATTCTAGTGAATCAAAAGCAAATGGGCGAAGCGGAAAAGAAAAGTTTATATTCATACTTGTTTTATACTTTTCTAATTTTTGATAAAAATTCTTCTTCTGTTATACCTAAAGCTTTTATTATTTGTACTACGATATAACTATCTACTTCTTTTTCATGAAAGGGAATTACTATAGGTCGGTTTGCTCCTTCTTTGACATAAGATATATGACTACCATTCTGTCTTCTTTTGTACCAACCATAAACTTTTAATAATTTTTCTATTTTTTTAAATGAAATATTTTTGAATTTACCCATTATTGTAAGTAAGCTGAATTAATGTTGAAATTTTGGTTTATTGTAGATAATAATTCTACCGGTATATTTCTGTGACTAAAATTTGCCTGTTTTGGAAGTTGTAAGGTTTGTTTATATATCTTCCAACCCAATTCTATTAAAGCCTGTTTGAGAGTTCCCATTTCTATAATTGTTTCATACCATAAGCAAAAAGCCTCGTGAAAATGTTTTTTAGCTTGAGTTGTGTTGTTGCCAGAAGATGTAATTCTTAATACAGGACAATCTGCTATTATGTTACCGGTTTCTGTATTTTTGAAGAACAAAACCGGAACACTGGCAGAAACTATTCTAATGTCTTCTGTTTGTTTTTTCATTCTTTTTTCTGTTTCTCCTAATTATTCTATATATATTATAGACTATTCTTTTATCTTTTTCAATTTTTTTGTTGGTGTTTCTGTTTGTATTTTATTGATATTTTTTTTGTTTTATACTATATTATTGTTGCCCCAAGGACACTTCATTTGTAATGAAGTCCACTCCTTGGAGCCTTTTTATTTTAAGTCTGCTAATAAAACCAGCCAACGACAATTTTCACTTTTTTTGGTATAATCTTACATTATTTTTTAGAGAACGATTATGAAAAGAGCGGTAAGAATAGGTTTTATTGATGCAATAATATCTTCTGTAAGTTACGGTTTGTATCCTTTGTTTGCCATACTGTTATATAACACGGGATCATCCGTATCCAACTCACTGTTTTACAGATATCTGTTTGCGTTTCTGATTTATTTGTATATATTAAAAGTTCATAAAAAAATTAATCTGTCCGTTACGGTTAAAGAGTTTATAATATTGTTTTTTGTGGGTATCACTTTTGCCGTATCTTCCATTGCATTGTTTGCCGCTTTAAAATATATAGATTCCGGAATTGCTTGTACAATAGTGTTTGTTTATCCTGTAATAGTTGCTTTAATTATGACACTGTTCTTTCATGAAAAGCTTACAAAAACAACTGTTGTTTCCATTGCCTGCGCCTTTTTGGGAGTTGCACTTTTAAACTATGCCGGCGGTATGAGTACCGGCGGAAAATTCTTGGGATTTTTGTTCTCTGTGTGCGGTGCGATAATGTATGCGATGTATATGATATTTGTAAAAACCGTAAAAGCCATAAAACATATGCAACCGGAAAAAGTAACTTTTTATGTTATGCTTTCCGGAACGGTTTTTTATTTTATATGTTTAAGGTTCGGGCTGGATTTCCAGTTGCTTACAAAACCGAATCAGTGGATATATGTGCTTTGTTTGGCGGTAATACCTACGATAGTTGCCATAGAAACGGTTAATGTTGCAATAAAACTTATCGGTGCAACAAAAACTTCAATAATCGGTGCACTCGAACCGCTTACTGCGATAATTGTGGGGGTGTTGGTGTTCGGGGAACAGGTGTCGTTGCTTAACGCGATGGGGTTTTTACTTGTAATAATCGGCATTTTTTTAGTAGTAAAAAAATGAAGATTAGCGAAACGGATTTATCTTTTAAGCTATAACTTTGTATTTTCCTTCTTCGAGTACCAGCCACTTCGTTTTTCCTTTAGTACACTTCAGGCGGAAAATATTTCGTTATAGCTTAAAATCTGTAAATCCTTTGAATGCAACCAACGACAAAAAGGAAAAATATTTGAATAGATTCCGGATCAAGCCCGGAATGACAAAGCTTCTTTGATGCTGTCATTTTTATTGATTTTGAATCTTGTATTTGGTTGGTTTTAAGTTTTATTTATTCTCAATATTGTAAAGAAAGATACCATTTAATAAAAATGGTATCTTTCTTTATTACAGAAGTAAAAGAAAAGTTTCAATTAGAATTTATATCCAACACTTATTCTAAATCTTGATATATCAAGATTTCTGTTTTCTCCAAGTCCATATTCATAAGAGTTATAATCGTAATAATGATTGGCATCTGTGTATCTTGTATAACCTTCGTACTTATAATACCAAAAATCTGATAAAGCAACAGAGTATTTATTGTAACTTAATTCAAAAATAAAGTTTTTATATTTATAACCAATACCTATATCAAAACCTAATTCCAAGCTATCCAAACCTTTAAAATGTCCAAACGGTACAAGTGTTCCTAAATTTAATAAAACATAAAAATTATTTAATTTATCAAAATCCCTTAAGAAATTTTTTAATTTAAATGATAAATACGGATTTATAACATAAACCTCTGAACCTAGTGTTTCAAATTGTTGTAAAGGTATATCTACACCTCCACCAAAAGCAAAAAAATCATAAAAATAATAACGATATTCGCAAGATAAATCATATGTAATATTATTCCCAATACTGGAAATATTTTTGAATCCAGAATCATATTCGTGTTCGATGTCTTGCCAGTCACTACCATCGTATTCATAATACCATATGCCCTCGAACCACTCACAATTTATTTTAGATTGAATATCATTGTATAATCCTATAGATAATTTAACGATAGTTTCTGATTTGCTTGAGTCTTCTTCATAGCTTTGATATATAATTGTGTTATTGCCATTATTTCTAAAATCTATATCACAATATGAATATGTTGTTAAAAATATTATAAGAGATAT
>JAEEGG010004186.1_pt1 | contig 35099 bp, 24 predicted proteins | sample 9134161 | NCBI WGS metagenome assembly JAEEGG01 (sample SAMN16246543, study PRJNA631951) | gut metagenome | biome: gut microbiome; feature: rumen; material: CR-attached | host: Bos | place: Iran: Karaj | collected 2018-10
CTTCAAGCAGAACAAGCTTGAGCACACCGCCGGATTCGGCAAGTATTATCCCGAGGTCGACCGTCAGAAGACCATCTCGACCCGTGGTTTCGCTGAGCACATGATTGCTCACGGCAGTAAGTATCAGCTGGAGGACATTCAGGCTATCCTCCGCATGTTCTCAACCTGTTTGCCCGAGCTGCTGGCCATGGGCATCGGCGTCAAGTTCGACGGACTGGGCATCTTCATGCCTTACGCCGAGGCCAAGAAGGGCATCACCAAGGCGGAGATGGCCGACGTCAATCCGCGCGACGTCGTGAAGGCTATCCACATCCGCTTCATTCCCGACTCGACCAAGCTCGACGACCTGAGCGGCCCCGCCTTCGCCGACCGCTGCTCGCTGGAGCTGCGCAACGTGGTCGTCGTGGACACCGTCAAGGACCCGCAGACCAACAAGCTCGTCGAGCGTCTGCGCACCCTCGTGCCCATCGACACCTTCCTCTCCGACAACTACAGCGGCGTCAGCGGCAACGGTGGCACCACGCCTGGCGGCAGCGGCCCAGGCAGCAATGGTGGCGTAACGCCTGGTGAGGCTGGTAACGGCGACGACGAAGGCGAATGATGCTGCGAAAAGGGCGCCCAAGGGCGCTCTTTTCTAAATGAAAAATAATAAATGATAAATAATAGATAAGCTATGAAGAAGGAGACGTGGAAGACGATTATTCAGGTCGTTATTAGCATCTTGACGGCGGCAGCGACCGCTTTGGGAACGACTGCATGTATGAGGTAAGATGTATGATGTATGATGGATGATGGATGATGGAAGAGGGAAGAGGGATGATGGATGATGTATGATGTATGATGTATGATGTATGATGGATGATGTATGATGTATGATGTATGATGGATGATGTAAGATGGAAAAGGGCGCAGGGGAATGAATCCGCTTGCGCCCTTTTATTACACCTTAATCTCGCGCGGTATCCAGAACCAGAAGGTGGAACCGTGGCCTTCGCCCTTGCTATCGACGCCGATGCGTCCGCCACACTTCTTGACGATGGCCTTGCAGATGGAGAGGCCGAGGCCTGTGCCTTGCACGAAGTCGTTGAGCTTGACGAAGCGTTCGAAGACGCTGGCCTGCTTTTCGGGCGGAATGCCCGCACCCGTATCTTCGCAGTAGAACATAAGGCCGCCATTGTCCTCGCGGTAACCGACGCGGATGTGTCCTTGGTGGGTGTATTTGACGGCATTGGTGACGAAGTTGGTGAGCAGCTGTTGCAGTCGGCCGGCATCGAGCACGGCGGTGTAGGTGGGGTAGGGGTTGTCCTTCTGGAACTCTACACCAGGCTCTTGTACGCGTTGCTCGAGTGAGCGGCAGATGTCGTCGAAGACTTGTGCGAGGTCGACCTTCTGGGGCTCGATGGCTAATGACTGACCCATGCTGGAGGCTTCGAGGATGTCGTTGATGAGTCGGAGCAGCATGTCGCAGTTGCTGCGGATGATGCGGATGAATTCGAGGCGCTCTTTGGGGTCGTCGACCATCTGCAGCAGGTCGCTGAAGCCTACGATGGCATTGAGCGGTGTACGAATCTCGTGGGTCATATTGGCGAGGAAGGCACTCTTCAACTTGCCGGAATCCTCGGCACGTGCCGTCTCCTGACGCAGCTTCTCCTGTGCTGACATGAGTTGCGTGATGTCGCGCGCCATACCGAAGAAATCAACTAATTGCCCGTTATCGTCGAACTCGGGCATGCCGCTTACCGCGAACCAGCTGGGCTCGTTCTGCACCGGTGTGTATGTGTATTGGTGGATGAGGTTGAAGGGCTTCTGCTCGGCAATGCATTGGCGTATCTTGATGAGTTCGCCGGCACGGGACTTTTCGGGTACACCCTCCATAAACTGGTTGATGGTCTCGCTGTATTCGGCCACATGGGGCTTGCGCGAGAAGTGGACGAGGTCGGTCTTCGGGTCGTAGGTCCACACGAATATCTTGCTCTCCTCCAAGAGGTAGCTCAGTCGCTGGTCGTAGCGGCGGATGGCCTCGTTGGCCTCCATGAGCTGGCGTTCGTGTTCGCGCTCCTGCAAATACATGTCGCGCTCGGCCGTTATGTCGCGTATGGTGGTGATGTAGAACGTCAGTTGGTCGTCTTCGTCGAAGAGGGGCATAATCTTGTTTTCCACATAGGTGTCCATGCCTGCACTAGGTATCTGAACGTGCTGACAGACATAGTACGGCTCATGGCTTTGTGGATCAAACTCGCCCACATTGTTGGGCAGGTCAAAGAGACGCGTCGCAAAGAAGTAGGCCTCGTTCTGCTCGTTGATCTGGCAGAGCTCGCGCATCTTCTGGTTGATTTCGAGCAAGTGGCCGTCCTTGTCGTAGAACGACATGGCCATGATGTTCGTATCGAACAGTAGCTTGTATTTCGCACCCAGTTCTTTGTTCTGGGCTTCTTCCACGACGTCGCGCGTGACGTCCTTGACGGTGTGGATAATGTAGCGCGGCTTGCCGTCCTCGCGTTCCAGCAGGGCACTGCCCTCAAAATAACGCCAGTTGGGATTGTCCTCCGTCCCCACATTCCAACGACGATCCATGCTCAGGTGTTCTATCTTGCCAGATGCCAGCATGGCAACCTTTTCGCGGAATTCTTCGCGCTGACTGGGGTCGATACGGCTGATGAGCTCGTGGATGGTTATTCCGCCGCTGGGTATCAGACCGCCATGTCTGTTCTTGACCATCCCGGAGCGTATGTCGTACTCGGCCACATAGTAGGCACCCATGCTCAACGCTTGCAGCATCATGCTGTTGAGGTCGGCACTCTTGCGGATGGCTCGGCGGACGCGGATGGTGATGAGACGGCTGAAGAGGAAAGCCACCAGACAGGCCACTACCAAACCGGCTACGACATAGGGTGCCCATGGCGAGGCGTTGTCATGTTGGCGCTCGGGATGGAACCAACGGTCGTAGATAGGCTGGATGGTACCTGCCTGTTCGAGTCGGGTAAATTCTTCGTCAATGAGGCTGATGATGTTGTGGTCGTAACCGATGATGCGCAACTCGCCAGCGGGAAGGTCTATCTCGTCAAGGACCAGGCTGTCGATGGCCAGCTCCTGAATCTTACGTTTCAAGGGTAGTTCGCCCCATACGAAATAACGGCTTTTACCACTGCGGATGCGGGTGAGTGCCGACTTTGGCGTTGTGTATTCGACGTCGAACGGCTGTTGGCCCATGGCTCTCAATGCCAGCGATGCATAATCGTCCTCTTTCAGCAGCAGCGTGTCGTTTTCCGTCAGGTGTCGGAAACTGTTGAGTGGCGGTGTGTCCAGACGGCGTGCCACCCTGAGTGAATAGTAGTTGATATACTTCTTGGTCGTTGCGTAGGGATGACCCATGAAGTTGTAGGTGAGGGCATGGATGAGATCGACCTCGTGGTTGGCAAACATCTCATTGACGGCGTGCCACTCCTGCATGACGAACTTGTGCGGGATGTTCTTCTGCGTGAGTATGAGGTCGAGCACTTCGATATTATAGCCTGAGGGCTGTCCGTTGGCATTCAGGAACTCGAAGGGCCGGAAATCCCAGTCGGAAGCAATAATCAGCGGACGTTCATGGGTATAGCCATAGTGGTCGGCAGCCGCTGCCGTCGTGGACATCAGCGTCGTTATCAGTAGAATGATATGTAATATCCGGTGTCTCATGTTGTTAGTTTCCTTTCGATTTCTGAGCATTGGCAGGGAATGGTTACCCAAACCATAGTGCCTTTGCCAACGTTCGACTTGATGGTAATCTTGCCACCCATTTGGCGTGTCATCTCGTAGCAGATGGGCAGACCGAGACCCGTGCCGCGACTGGTGCTGCCAGTGAAGCGCTCGAAGATGTGGCTTAACTTCTCTTCGGGAATACCGCTACCGGTATCCATGAACGCCATCACCAGCCCTTCGCCCGTATAGTCAAAACGAGCACGTACTTGCCCCATGACGGTGTGCTGGGCGGCATTGGCGGCAATCTGGTCGATGAGGATGCCGATGTTCTGTGCGTCGATATCGATGACCAGTTTGTCGTAGGGGTTGTCAACGAGGTATTCGACACCTTTGCGCTTGTAGTTATACCAAGCCGTCTCGCAGCGTGAGCCGAAGAAGACGGCAAAGTCTGTAGGCTGCCTCTTGAACTCAATCATCTCGGCATCCAGACGTGAGAGGAACAGGATGTCGTTGATGAGTTTGAGCAGCTGGGACGAGTTCTCCTTGATTTCCTGAATGAACAGCGCCTCTTCCTTGGGGGAATGTTCCAGCTGAAACAGTTCGGCAAAGCCCACGACCGATGTCAGTGGCGTACGTATCTCGTAGCTCATGTTGCGGAGGAAGGCATTCTTGATGGTTTCCACCTCCTGAGCCTTCTGCGTCTCGACAGCCAGTGCCTGCTCGGTGGCTTTTATCTCGCTGATGTCACGACACATGCCGAAGTAGTAGTCTATCTCGCCGTCGTTGTTGATGATGGGGATGAACGACAGATAGAGGTAGAGCGGATGGCCGTTCTTGGTGCGCAGCGTGGTTCGTACGGTGGCATTCAGCGCGCCTCGTGTCAGGTTGTCCATGCTCTTCAGGATGCGCTGGGTGACACGTTTCGATTCGTCGTGCGTCAGTGCCAGACAGCGTGTCTGCGTCAATTCATACTCGTGCTGGTCAATGCCTTGATAGATGGCCAGTGTATGGGTTCCGGGCGAATAGTCTGCCATGCGCACACCGCCGTTACGAAGTACGTAGTTGGTGTTGCGGATGTAGCTGCTCACCTCGTCGTTGGCCTGTTGCAGCAGCATGGTGTTGTGCTGCATCTGTTTGTACGTATTTACATTCTCGGTGACGTCGCGACCGGTGCCGTAGATGGCTTGCAGCTGTCCGTTGCCGTCGCGGTAGGGTACCAACTGCAACTCGTAGAACTTGTCGTGCTGGAAGAACTGACGGGTGGCCTCGCTCTGCTCTTCCTGCGCCTTGTACAGCAGCGTCATGTTGGTCTGTTCCATGTGCTCCAAATCCAGATGGTCCATGCGCAGTACGTCGCGCAGGTTCACCTGATGGTCATGTACGGTAAACCTGCCGCCCTTGATGACCGAAGCGGCTATCTCGTTCATGTTGACCACCGTTCCGTTGGCATCGTAAGCTACCGTATCGACCATGCCTGCATTGAAGATGGCCTGATAGCGCAGCATGTTCTCCCTGACCTGTATCTGGCGCATACGCTCTTCGGTGACGTCGCTCGATGTGCCTATCAGGGTAGTGGGGTGTCCTGCTTTGTTGCGATGAAGCACAGACATGACGATGTTGAGGTTGCGTAACTCGCCGCCATCGGTCGTCTTGGCCTGTATTTGCACTTCGGTCTCCTCCTTGTTTCCTACAATCATCATCTGGATGGCTGCAGCCAGTCGCTCGAAGTCTTCTGGTAGGATTTGATAATCGAAAAGGCTTGGCTTGAAGGGCGTCTTCAACTGTTTGCCATCTCCGTCGATTCGGGTGATGCTATTGGTGGCGATATGGTAAAGCCAGATGCGAACGCGGCTGGTTCGCAATATGAGTGCCAAGCGCTCGTTGCTGCGGTTGATGGCTTTCTTCATCTTTGCTTCACGGAAACGATAGACCACGTAGTAGACGAGTGTGCCGCCGGCCAACAGCAGTAGTATGCCCGCTACTTTCCATATCCAAAGGGGGATGCCCGTATCGATTTGGTCTGGGTAGAACCATTTGTTCTGAATGGGTTGCAGGCGTCCTTCCGCGTTGAGTATTGCATAGACGCTGTCCAACTGGTTTAGCAGGTGTTGGTTGTTCGACATGAACTTGTATTCACCATGCTGCACGTTGACGGGCACCAGTTCCAAGTCGTCGTAATTGAACTTGCGAATCAGATAGTCCAGCGACATGGTGTTCCATACGATCTGATACTCCTTCGACAGATGAGCCTTCTGTACGGCATCCTGCATGTCGTCATAAGCTATGGCATTGTCATCCCAGCCGTGCTTCATCATCAGGTGATGGCTGAAACTGCCTTTGTGGACAATGACATGATGACGACCCAAGTCCTCCAGAGTCTTGATTTTCACGGGGTCTGTCTTCTGATGCAGTACGCTGTGGGTGAATATCTGGATGACCGTCTTGCCGTAGTGGCCGTAATCGTTGTGAAAATGGGCATCCATACCGCACATCAGGTCGGCATGTCCGCTTCTCAGGTCGTTGAGGGCATCCTGCGTCGGCTTCAACTTGATGACGTAAGGTATGTTGAGCTCCTTACACAGCATCTTGAGCAGGTCGATGTTGAAGCCCACTGCCTCGCCGTTCTCGTTCAGGAAGGAATAAGGCCAAAGGTCCCACGCATCCTCGTAAACCAGAGGATGTTCTTGTGTAAATGTGCGTATGGTGTCAGCGCCTTGCGCCCTTGCAGGACTAAATGATAAATGATAAGTGATCAGTGATAAAGCTATCACTATCAGTATTCTAAGCCCTTTGCTCATAACTGTCATATTCTCACTTATCACTTATCATTTCCAAAGGAATACGGAACCAGAACGTCGATCCCTTGCCGACCTCACTATTGACACCAATCTTACCGCCGCACTTCTCGATGATGGCCTTGCAGATGGAGAGGCCGAGGCCTGTGCCCTGCACGAAGTCGTTGAGCTTGACAAAGCGTTCGAAGATGCGTGACTGTGCCTCTTCGGGAATACCGGAACCCGTGTCTTCGCAATAGACGTACAGGTCTTTACCCTCGTTGCCTTCGTCCGTGCGTTCTACTATTTGATAACCCACGCGGATGTGGCCTTGGTGTGTATTCTTGACGGCATTGGTGACGAAGTTGGTGATGACCTGCTGGATGCGTGCATTATCGATGTGTAACATAAGCGAAGGCAGCGGGTTCTCCTTCTGGAACTCCACGCCGGGCTCTTCTACACGCTGTGCCAATGACTGGCAGATGACGTCGAACTCCTTGCTGAAATCCACATGCTCTGGTATGAGTTCCAATCCCATGGCATCGACGCTTGACAGCACGAGGATGTCGTTGATGAGGCGCAACAGCATGTCGCAGTTGTTGTGGATGATGTGTATCAGCTCGCGCTTCTCCTCAGGCTGTTCCATGGCCTGTAGCAGGTCGCTGAAACCTACGATGGCATTCAGCGGTGTACGAATCTCGTGGGTCATATTGGCCAGGAACACCGTCTTCTGGTTACCAGAGTCGTTGGCACGCTCGGTTTCACGTTTCAGCAGTTCCTGCTTGTGCATCAGTCCCTGGATGTTTCGCCAGATGCCGAAGCTACCCTTCAGTTGACCATTCTTGTCGTATTCTGGAATACTGTTAATCTGAACCCACTGCGGCTCTGTATATTTCTCGCTCACGACGGGGTGCATCTGTCCAATCCAGAATATGGGATTGGCGATGACTTCGGCAGGATTGGCCATCGATTTCACGAACGGGTCTTCCTGATCGAAGAAGACGGCATGCAACTGCTCCAGCGTAAACGTCTTGTCGATAGTGGTCAGGTCCTTGTAGAACTCAATGACGTTCTCCTTGAGCTTGATGCGCCAAGACTGTATCTGACAGTTCTCCATCAGATAGTGCAACTCCGCTTCGTACTTCTCGATTTCCTTGTTGGCCTGACGCAGCTGTATGTCGTTCAGCGTGTTCTGCAAGTATAGCTTACGCTCTTCCGTCACGTTGCGCGCCGACACCGACAGGTAAATGACGTCGCCCACATCGTTGCGAATGGGGTGGAAGCGTATTTCCAAATAGTCATGGATGTTTCGCTCAGGGATAATGCTCTGGTAGCAGACCCAGAAATCCTCGGGCTTCTCACGATCGACGAGCTCGCTGAAGGGCGGCAGGTCGAAGATGCGTGTCTGTGAGAAGAATTCGTCGTTCACCTCACTGTCGAAGTGGCATATCTCACGCATAATCTTGTTGGTTCCTAACAGATAACCGTCAGGACTATAGAACGACATGCCGATAATGCTCTTTTCGAAGATGAGCATGAACTTGTCGGCCAGCATCTGTTCCTCGCGTTGTGCTTCACGCATCTCGCTCTCATCGGTGAGCGTCGAGATGACGCTGACGGGCTTGTCGCTGCCAGGCAGATATTCAGCCACACTGGTGTTGTTGAAGTAACCCCAGCGCGGCGGCTTCTTGTGGTCGAACTCGTAGTTCCAGCGGTAGTAGAATTCTGCCGACTTCACCTTGCCGTCAGACAGGTCGTGCAGATCGCGCAGTGCCTCTTGCAGGTCGTCCGGATGTACTTGTGCCTTCCATTCGGCATCGGTAATGGTGTCGCAGGGCAGCATCTGACCGTAGAGCTGGGTGGTGTATTTCTCTTTGATGTGCCATATCAAGACGTTGTTCTGACTGTTTTTCAGCGCCTGTTGCATGGCTAGGTTGGTAAACGCGTTCTGCTTGGCATGACCTTTCATGCGCCGCAGTATGACCCTGTTGGCAATGAACACGCCAACGAACAATGCTATGACTGCAATCAGGAGGATGGTTTGCAGTGGCATGCCTATATGTATGGAGAGTATCATATTTGTCATAGCTTCTTACATTTCACTTATTTCTTGGTGCATCTTCTTCTCCACCAGTGAGGCTTCACAGGGGATGGTAATGCGTGCCGTTGTTCCCTTGCCGTGCTCTGACTGTATCTCAAAGTCGCCACCCATCATACGTGCCATTGCCTGAATGATGGGCAGGTCGAGACCTGTGCTGATGCCTTCCAGTTTCGTGTTGCGGTCGAAATGGCTGAAGATAGTGGTCATGCGATCAGAATCGATGCCTACTCCCGTGTCTTCAATCATCAGGATGAGTTCGCCGTGCCAGTACTCGTATCGGCAGTGGATGACGCCTTGCTGGGTGAGCGCTGATGCCACAAGACATCCTCTCTGAATCAGTTTGCTGACGTTCTCGAGGTCGATGTTTACCACCAGGTGTTCGTAGTCGTTCTCGATGATAGTCTTCACATTTGGATTGACGTTGACGAGACCTAATTGGCAGGAACTCTCGAAGCAGAGGGCGAAGTCCGTCTCGCAGCGGTTGCTCTCAATCATCTTGGCATCCAGTCGCGACAGGAACAGGATGTCGTTCACCAGGTTCAGCAGCTGGTTCGAGTTCTTCTTGATTTCCTCAACGAATATGGGCTCGTCGGCAGGGTCATGCTCGGCCTCGAAGAGTTCGGCAAAGCCCACCACCGTATTCAACGGCGTACGGATTTCATAGCTCATGTTGGTGAGGAATGTCTGTTTCAGGTTCTCCGTTTCCTGAGCTTTCTTGGTCTCGACGGCCAGCCGTCGCTCCGTTTCCACCATGTCCGTGATGTTACGGCACATGCCGAAGTAACGTTCCACCCGTCCCTTGGCGTCATGCACTGGTACCATGTTGAACATCAGCCATATCGGGCGGCCTTTCTGGTCGTGCAGTATGATTTCGATGGACAGTTCTACCGCCTTGTCGTTCCTGTGGTCCAGGTGGTTCAACAGAATCGATACATCCTTTCTGAAGCGTGGCGAAGCCAGACGGATGCAGCGCACTTGCGACATGCACAGCTGGGTCTGATTCACGTTGTTCGACAACTCGAAGGTGTACGAGTCGGGATAGTAGTTCACCAGTCTGACGTCGCTCACGCGTAGGGCGTAGTTGATGTTGTGGATGTAGTCCTGAATGTTCTTGTGCATCACGCGCAACTGCTCCAGTCCTTCCTGCTGGCGATGGTATGACTCCACCATCTCTGTCACGTTACGTCCTGACACATAGATGCCCTCCAACTGTCCGTCATTATCGATAACGGGGTTGATGGACGACTCGTAGTAGAACTTGTCCTTTTGCTCCATACCATTCAAGTGGTAACCTTGATCTTCCAGCTGTGCTACTTCCAGAATGGCTGTGGTGCGTATGTCGTCAGGATTCTTGAAGTCTATGCTTTCAAACACAATGGGGTTATCCTTGATGGTCAACTTCGACATCAGCAGTCCGAGCTTGTCGTCGGTACTGAACGAGCTGCATGCCGTATCGTTGATGTCGCTCAGCCGCCCGTCCTTGTCGTAGTATATCATGTCGGTCAATGCCGAGTTGAAGACGGTGTGGTAGCGCATCAGCAACTGGTTTACCTCCTGTTCACGCTTCAGCATGTCGGTTATGTCGCGCTGGACACCCAGCAACATTTTCACATGTCCCTTGTCGTTGCGCTCCACGACGGAGAGCATCACCTCGTAGTGACGTAGCTCTTCTCCAGGCTTTGCAGCTCCTCTGATGCGTATCGTGCTGTCGACGGGCTTGTCTTCACACATGTCGAAGATGATTTTGCGCAGGTTTTCGAAATCGTCGCGATTATAGAATTGCGCAAAGTCTATGGGTTGGTATTCATTGGTGTATTCTCCCGTCTCTGATATACTGTGGTAGCAACGCTTGTCAATGTTGAACGTCCACAGGCGCAGCCTTCCGGTCTGCAGGATGATGGCCAGTCGGTTTATCTGGTTCTTACTTGCAGCATCGGCTTTTTTCTCACGGGATACCCAGAGGCGGTTGTAAAACAACATCACGATGACAGCTGTCAACATTGCTGCCATCACGCCTATCAGCATATAATCTATATATTGAATACTCATCTTCGTTCTTTGCCGGTTAGCGATGCTATTGGCAACATCGCTTGCAAAGATACGACTTTTTCGTTATACGACAAAATATTTTGCCACTTTTTTACAATTAACCGCAGGTAGAACCTTCCACCTGCGGCTTTATCACCTCCTTTCCACATCATACATCATCCATCTCACATCATCCATCTTACTTCTTACAGCGGATACTCATCAAAAGCATAAAGCACGGTGCTCAGATAGCGCTCGCCAGTATCGGGCAACAATACTACCACCTTCTTGCCCTTGTTTTCAGGACGCTTGGCCACCTCGGCAGCGGCAAAGGCTGCAGCACCGCTTGAGATACCTACCAGCAGACCCTCCTGCTGAGCCAGCTGACGACCTGTGCGGATGGCATCGTCGTTGTCAACGTCAAATACCTCGTCAATGACATCAGCGTTGTAGGTCTTGGGCACAAAGCCAGCACCGATACCCTGAATCTTGTGTGGTCCACTGGGCTTGCCGTTCAGCACTGCCGACGAAGCAGGCTCTGCAGCAATGACCTTCACGTTGGGGTTCTGCTCTTTCAGGTATTTGGCCACACCGCTGATGGTTCCACCTGTACCCACGCCAGCTACGAAGATGTCCACCTGTCCGTCAGTGTCGCGCCATATCTCAGGACCCGTTGTGGCATAGTGCTTGGCGGGGTTGGCAGCGTTCTCAAACTGCTGGAGGATGACACTGCCAGGAATAGAGTTGCGCAACTCCTCGGCGGCGCGGATGGCGCCTGGCATGCCGTCTTTACCTGAGGTCAAGCGCACCTCGGCACCGTATGCTTTTACGAGGTTGCGGCGCTCTACGCTCATGGTTTCGGGCATGGTAAGGATAAGGTGGTAGCCCTTGACAGCCGATACCAGTGCCAGTCCTACGCCCGTGTTGCCGCTGGTGGGTTCGATGATGGTAGCACCGGGCTTCAGGATGCCCTTTGCTTCTGCGTCCTCGATCATCGCCAGTGCGATACGGTCCTTCACGCTACCGCCGGGATTGAAAAACTCTACTTTGGCAATTACTGGAGTCTCCAGACCCTTTGCCTGTGAATACTTGTTGAGCTCTAAAAGTGGGGTGTTGCCGACGAGCTCGGTCAGCTGCTTTGCAATTTTTGTCATAACCTTATCCTTTTAAATTTATAAATATAAACTATAAACTCTAAACTATAAACTTTTATTTTCTGGGTGCAAAGTTACGGCGTTTTTTCCATTCCCACAATCCCATAAGTATAGTATTCGCATACCACGATTATGGTATTTTGAAAAAAAATCGCATTTTTCTTGGCATTTTACGCCATTATTTGTAACTTTGCCAACAGAAAAACTTAATTTTAAGCATTATGATAGACGTAAAACAAACATTAGCAGCCGCTGAGGAACGCATGGAAATGGCAGCCATGTTCCTCGAAGAAGAGCTGAACCGCGTGCGCGCAGGTCGTGCCAATGTGGCTATCCTTGATGGTGTACGTGTAGAATCATACGGTTCACGAGTTCCCCTGAACCAAGTTGCCAACATCTCTACGCCCGATGCTCGTACCATTGCCATTAAGCCTTGGGACAAAAAGCAGATTCGCGACATCGAGAAGGCCATCATGGATTCTGACGTTGGTATCACGCCCGAGAACAATGGCGAGATTATCCGTCTGGGTATTCCTCAGCCCACCGAGGAGCGTCGTCGCGACCTCGTCAAGCAGTGTAACAAGATTGCCGAGAAGGCTAAGGTCGAAGTGCGTAACGTTCGCGGCGACATCAAGGACAAGCTGAAGAAGGCTATCAAGGACGGACTCTCCGAGGACAACGAGAAGGATGCCGAGGCCGATCTGCAGAAGTTGCACGATAAGTATATCAAGAAGCTTGACGAACTGATGGAAGCCAAGAACAAGGAAATCATGACCGTTTAATTGATAGTTGACAATTGATAATTGACAATTGAAAGGACTTGTCATTAAAAATACTGGAAGCTGGTACACCGTCCTCACCGACGATGGCCAGCTCCTTGATTGTAAGGTGAAGGGCAATTTCCGCATCCGTGGAATCCGCTCCACCAATCCTGTGGCCGTGGGTGACCGCGTCACAGTGGGCGAGGGCAACTGGATTACCGAAATTGAAGACCGTCGCAACTACATCATCCGCAAAAGCATCAATCTTTCCAAGCAAAGCCATATCCTTGCTGCCAACGTCGACCAAGCCCTTTTAGTCATCACCGTCGCACGTCCAGAAACCTCCACTACGTTCATTGATCGTTTCCTGGCATCTGCCGAGGCCTATCGCGTGCCCGCGATACTTATATTTAATAAGAGCGACCTGCTCAGCGACGACGAACGACACTATCAGCAGATGATGATTCAGCTCTACGAAACCATCGGATACGAGTGTCGCGCCATCTCAGCCCAGACGGGCGATGGCGTAGAGGAGCTGCGCCCCTTGCTCGAAGGCAAGATTACCCTGCTCAGTGGCAACTCGGGTGTTGGCAAGTCGACACTCATCAATCGCCTCGTGCCGCATGCCAACCTGCGCACCGCCGACATCAGCGATGCCCACCAGACAGGCATGCATACTACCACCTTCTCTGAAATGATTCCATTATCAGCCAACAGTCAACAAAGTTGGCTCATCGACACCCCAGGCATCAAGGGCTTTGGTACCTTTGACATGGAGCGGGAGGAACTTACCAGCTATTTCCGCGAAATCTTCGAGTTCTCCCGTCAGTGCCGCTTCTCCGACTGCACACACACACATGAACCCGGCTGTGCCGTCCTGAAGGCTGTAGAAGACCACTACATCGCCCAGAGCCGTTACCAGTCATACCTATCCATGCTTGACGACAAGGATGAAAATAAATACCGCGAAGCCTACTAAGCCTCGCGGTATTTGTTACTCGCCTTTCTTCTTTATAGCTGTTCTACGAAGGTCTTGGTAACTTGGAAGGAGTGGTCGGCAATGGTCGACCAGAAGTCGTGGTACTGGGAAGCGTCGGTATCGTAGAGCGGCATGTCGCTGATGACGCGGAAGGAGATGAAGGGTACATGGCGCAGATAGCAGGTCTGGGCGATGGCTGCCGACTCCATATCGACGGCCTTGGCCTCAGGGAAGTGGCCGATAATCTCGCGCATTTTCTCCTTGGTGTCAACGAACCAGTCGCCTGTGACGATGAGTCCTGCGTGTAGGCTGACATCGGAGGGCTGCAAACTGAGTGCTTTCTGCAGCAGGGTAGGGTCGGCCTGGAAACGGGGTGGCAGTCCCTGTACCTGTCCATAGACGCTGTGACCAATGGCTTCGCCGCAGTAGACGTCGTGGTAGGCTATCTCGCTGCTGACGACGACGTCCTGTACCTTGATATCATCGCCATGACCTCCGGCACAACCTGAAGAGATGATGACATCTGGCTTGTAACTGCTAATCATGTCGGCAGCGCCGAGGGCGGCATTGACCTTGCCGATGCCACATTTCTGAACGATGACGTTGCCGTCGGTGAAAAGGTGCTGCAACTGTTGCAATTCCTTGTCCATTGCTACGATAATTCCTATCTTCATAATGCTTTTTTCTTTAATGATGGCGCAAAGGTACGATTTTTTTCGTATCTTTGCAAGCACTTAACAAAAAATGTTCGGACGACAGAAGGAGAAAACGGACTTGCTGGCGTATATCCGCGAGGGTCGCGAGATGACGCAGGCCGAGAAGCTCAGGCTCATCATCAGCTTGAGTATCCCCTCTATATTGGCACAGATATCGGCTACGGTGATGTTCTTCATCGATGCGGCGATGGTGGGGCATCTGGGTGCGAAGGCCTCGGCAGCCATCGGACTGGTGGAAACAACGTGCTGGCTGATGGGTGGTCTGGGTGCTGCGGCGAACATGGGTTTCTGCGTACAGGTGGCTCACGCCATAGGGGCAAACGACATGGAACGGGCGCGACAGGTGCTGCGTCAGTCGATAGTGTGCTGTTTGGTGTGGAGCGTGACCATCACGTCGCTGGCGTTGTTGGTCAGCGGACGGCTGCCTTACTGGCTTGGAGGCTCGGAGGAGATAGCGCACGACGCGTCGATGTATTTCGCCATGATCGGCACGGCGGGCATCTTCTTCCAGATGTCGGGTTTGGCGGGGTCGATGCTGAAATGCTCGGGCAATATGAAGATTCCGTCGATGCTGAATATTGTGATGTGCGTGCTGGATGTGGCTTTTAACTACCTGTTTATTTATATCCTTGACTTTGAGGTGATTGGCGCTGCTATGGGTACGGCTTTGGCCGAGCTGATAACGGCGGGTCTGATGATGTATTTCCTGCTGGTGAGATCGGAGATGTTGTCGTTGGTGGGCCGTCCGGGGTCTTTCAAACCCAAGAAGGACGTGGTGGAGAATGCTATCAAGATAGGTGTCCCGATGGGGTTGCAGCACTTGCTGATGGGGGGTGCGCAGATTGTGAGCACGCTGATAGTGGCACCATTGGGTACAGTAGCCATCGCTGCCCATTCGCTGGGCATCACCGTTGAGAGCCTATGCTATATGCCTGGTTTCGGCATTGCGGAGGCTGCTACGACGCTGGTCGGACAGAGTTTTGGCGCTGGCAAGCGTGCGCTGACGCAGTCGTTTGCGCGTATGTCGGCAGGTCTGGGCATCGTGGTGATGACGCTGATGGGTGTGCTGATGTGGGTGTTCGCCTCGGAACTGATGGCCCTGATGACACCCGTGGACGAGATTATTGCCATCGGTGCGGAATGTCTGCGTATAGAGGCCTTTGCCGAACCGATGTTTGCCGCTGCCATCGTCATTAACGGTGTCTTCATTGGTGCGGGCGACACGCTGCGTCCTGCCATCATGAGTCTGGCATCGATGTGGGGCGTACGTCTGACGCTTGCTGCCCTGCTGGCGACAACCTATGGACTGCCAGGCGTTTGGACGGCTATGGCCATAGAGCTAACGTTCCGCGGCGTCATGTTCCTCGTACGTCTGTTGCGGGGCGGGTGGATGAAGAAGATGGATGATGGATGATGTAAGATGTAAGATGTAAGATGGAAGATGTAAGATGTAAGAAGGAAGATGGATGATGGATGATGTATGATGGATGATGTATGATGGATGATGGATGATGTATGATGGATGATGTATGATGTAAGATGGATGATGTATGATGTGTGATGTAAGATGGAAGATGGAAGATGTAAGAAGGAAGAAGGAAGATGGAAGAGGGAAGAAGGAAGATGGATGATGGATGATGGAAGAAGGGACATCAATCAGAAATGCAGCACTCAGATTCACATCCGTGCGCTGCATTTCCTAACTTTATCAATAACTAAAACCTAATCTTATGAAAAAACGTCTCCCGACGTCTCGGTGTTACCCTTAATTCAATCTTTCTTATTACCTTAATAACTAACTAAACCTAAATCCGATTTCGCTAAATCTTTATACCTTATTTATAACTAATACCTTATGTCTGTTATCCAATCTTTAACCTTAAAAACTAATCTCTCTCTTGAAGACGATGCAAAGGTACGACGATTTTCCTGTTAACGCAAACAATTTTGCAGAAAAACCCCAAAAACTGCCTCATTCTTGATGCAAATCAAGCATTTGTGTGCGAACACAATGTGATTTTGGCAGTTTTTGGGGCGTTTGACGAAGCCTTCAGGACTTACTTCACGATGGCCTTCCGACCATTCCTGATGACGAGTCCCTTGTAGTTCTTGGAAACCTTCTGTCCATTGATATTATAGGCAGCACCAGAGTTCTTGTCGGCAGTGACGAGCTGGATGCCGTCAAGGCTACCCGTATCGATGGTATATGCGCCGCTCTGGAAGTTATTTCTTCTTTCCCATGCTCCCTCCGACATATATTGGATGACTATGAGGTAGCGGTCGTCTTCCAGATTGTCGAAATTGATGTTTACATCGAGTGTCTGGCCTGGTTCAATTTCAACAGCCTGAATATAATTCTTGATGGACCTGAACATGCCGCTGCCATCGTTGGCATCCTTATAGAGAACAACGAGGATATTGTTGTCGTAGGTCGTGGCGCTGTTGTTCTTGAAAGTGGCCTTGAGCTGTAGAACGTTCTCTCTCACCACGTTTTTGTTGTCGGCATTTTCAACGGTACCATTGATGGTCAGATTGTAGGCTGTAGCGGCATTTACCATTACGCTGTCGGCAATGAACGGGAAGTAGTCGTAGCCATTCTTATCTTTATTTAGGGCGCGCGTGCAAACGCTAACACCCGTCTTTCCAACCGTTTGGGGTATGAACGAGAAGGTGAATTCTTCCGTCTGACCAGCGTCGATGTTGAAGTGGCGTCCACCAACCATCTTATCGTTGACGAGGAAGAATATCTCATTATTAAACGGAGAACCGTTGTTGGCGATGGTGACCTTGATAGGCAGAGAAGAGCTCACCTCGGTCTTGCCTGAAGGGGCAAGAGTTCCTTCAAGAGCGAAGACGGGTAATGCCAGTCTGATGGTATCGGTCTCAATGGTACATGTCATCGTATGGTACTCCGAATTGCGGGTGAGATACCATAGTTCAGTACCGTTTTCACGATAGACGGGCTTCAAGAAATACTTACCATTGGCGAGCCCGCTACCGAACTTAACGCTAAACGGATTATTGGAGGCTGTGTGGAAACCATAGGTGGGTGGCAATGTTCCATAGATAAAATCGGCGACAAGATCAATGAAATTGCCATCGGCATCGAACAGACCTACGCCGCAATCAATCGTATAGGTACCTCTGCTTATATTATAATAGGTGAAGCCGACACTGAATTGGAAATCATCATTTTTCGATGCGCGCCCAATGGCAATGGTGTCGTAGAGTTCTACGTTGTCCGTTGCCATTAATGGGAATTCTGCTGGAACCTTGCCTGTATTGGGCTGTAAACCGAAGATGGCTGCCTGACCGAAACTGTAACCGTCGGCACTGCTGCTGGCACCGATGCCAGAGCTGGTGCCTGGGTCGAGGATGGAGAGCAGGAAGTAGTCGTTGCTGTTGCCACCCCAGCCCCAATTGACGTGGAAGTAGTCGTTGCCATCATAGCCGTCGATGATGAAAGCGTGTCCGCCGCCGCTCGACGTTCCGTCGTAGTAGACAGGACGCTTGGCTGCCAACTCGTCGTAGATCATCTGGCTCCATTCGCCGAAACGAAAATCTTCACGTTTCATGTAGTTGGTTGCTGCATCATAATCGAAGATATCCCGTAAGACAATGGCTGCATTATAACCGGATGCACCGCTAAACGTAGCGGAATAGTCCATCTGCAAGGCGGTTCCGCATAACAGCATCAGGTCGGCAATGGCTTTCTTCTGCTCGTCAGTTTCCCTGCCAGTGTATTTGGGCTTGATGTTGGCCCAGTCTATGACTGTATTTGCTGCAATACCTGGCAACTCAATCTTCAAGTTTGCGGTGGTATAGCCAGGAATGTCGTTGGTGGTCATCTGGGGCCATTGGTAGTAATACATAATCTGAGCCATTGCCGTAGCCACACAACCCGTTACGGAGCGTTCGTTTTCGACGGTGTCCATAGGGCAATTGTCGTTGTAAGGGGAATCCTGATTCCACTCTGTCTCGAGCAACGGACTGATTTTTTCGCCCTTCACCACGCTGGCGCGTGCTGCTGCCTCAGGATGACGGGCCAAGTATTCCATCTGGTTGTCGTAGCCTTTCAGCCATGCCTTCATGTTCTCAGGTATGTTCTCCGGGTCGAACGAGCCGCGGTCTGAATAGCCTAAAACAACGGGAATACGGTCGTCGGCACCGGCAATGACGTAGCCTTGGCTCGTTCCAACGTTGAACACGTAGTAGCTGGGAGCCAGCACACCCTTACATTCCAGGTAGTGGCTGGTGGCCACGAGGCGCAGCGCATCGTTGTCAATGGCTGCCGCACGACGCGGATTGATGAACTTTGAAATCTTCTGGCGAGCCTCGTCAGGAGTTACTGGATTGGCCATCGTCACAATGCTGACGAAGAGCGCAAGAAGGAGTAAACAGTTTCTTCTCATAAGTATAATAGCTTTAGTTTTGATCTTTTGGGGGCAAAGATACGAAAACTAAAGCTATTATGCAAACTTTTGGAACAAATTTTTTCCTATTCCGTCAAAACTTGAAATCGACGCCCAAGCCAATAACGTGATTGGTGCGTGAATAGGTCTCTGTGCCTGTGTAACCGTCGCGAGCAGGCTGACATTGCTTGTCGTAGTCGTCGTAAATGCTGCAGAAGTAGCCGGCATTCAGGCGAATTTTATCTGTAAGCTTGACGGCAGCACCCAGTCCGATGCTGTAGCTGTCGCAGGCAAACGAGGTGTTCTGCTGATAGTCGTCAGACAGTCCGTAGTCTGTACGCTGCACACCGCACGAGAGCGTGAGACGATCGTTGACGTCACCCTCGATACCAGCCAGGAACTCGTGGGTGCCGTGCGTCAGGTGTTCCTGACGGTTGTTGGCCATCTTGGCGTTCTTGTCGTCGAAGAAGTGATACTCCAACGTTGCACGGACGTTCTTCTCGAACTCATAGCCTACAGCCACAGAAAGCAGGGCGGGCATGTCGTAGCGCGTCTCGACACCATCCTGATAGGCTACGGTCTTTTGTGCGAGAGCAGTAGTGATGGTGTTCAGAGCAGCAGGATTGGTAGCCTGGAGCAGGGCTGTGAGTTGGGGGCCCAGTCCAGCTTGCAGGTCGTTGGTCTTGTTGGGCACGCAAATCTTGGTGCGGAACTCGTAGCGCGCAGCCACGGTAAGAGGACCCTTGTGGAAGTCGACACCAACGATAGGGGTATAGCCCCATCCGCGCTGGTCGACGTCGAGTTGCAGGGTAGCGAGATTGCCCAGCTGGGGATGCTGGTCGGCAATGACGTGACCACGATAGTAACCATCGTAGTAGTTGGCACGTGCGCCTGCTGCAACAGACAGGAAATCTGTGACTTTGTAGGTCAGATTGAGCTGTCCGCCATAGATGTACTGCTTGCCTTTCATCTCAGAGTTGAGCTGGTAGGTGTTGGGGGCAATGCCCATCTGGCTAAACATACCTGCCAAAACCACATTGAACATGGGAACACCGTCGTCGTACTTGACGAATCCACCGCTACCCACAATGCCAATCATGGCTGATACGGCAATGCGGTTCTTCTTGTAACTGGCAAACAGGGCAGGGACGATAGGCGCTGAGGCCACACCTTCGTAAAGGCGGTAACTGCCGTTGTTACGGTGCTCGATGTTGCGCAACTGCCAGGGTTTCTGAAAGTTGACAGACAGTTGGAAACCCTCATAGCCCCAAGCCAGTCCGGCAGGGTTTGAGTAGGCTGCATCAATGTCGAACGATGCTCCGCGAGCCATCATACGGTCGAAAGCGATGTGATAGTTCGTGTTGGTCATCAGTCCACCGGCCTGTGAGGCTGTGAACGCTGTGGCAACGAATGCCAATAATAAAAGTAATTTTCTCATCAAGAACTAAATTGGTTGAAATTTCGGCTGCAAAGGTAGTAAAAAAGAAACGAATAAACGAATAAATGGATAAAAAAATGAAAAAGAATCGATGACGGGCAATTGATATACATTATTATTTATTAAAAAAGAATTTTTTTTCTCGAAAATGTGTGGCTATATGCCTATTTTTTTGTAATTTTGCACGCTCAAATGAAATTGTTTACAGTTTAGTGTTTTTAGTTTAGAGTTAAAAAATTAATAGATATAACGTTATAGATAAGTTTTTTATGGCAGACAACAAGAAGATTAAGACAGCGCTGATTTCTGTGTTCCACAAGGACGGCCTTGAGGAGCTGCTGAAGAAATTGAACGACGAGGGCGTGAAGTTCTTGTCGACAGGTGGTACGCAGTCGTTTATCGAGTCATTGGGTTACGAGTGCGAAAAGGTAGAGAACGTGACAACGTATCCTTCTATTCTGGGTGGTCGTGTGAAGACGTTACACCCCAAGGTGTTTGGAGGTATTCTAGGACGTCGTGAGAATGAGGGCGACCGTCAGCAGATGGCTCAGTATGAGATTCCTGAGATTGATCTGGTAGTGGTAGACCTCTATCCTTTTGAACAGACCGTTGCCAGCGGCGCTTCGGAAGAGGATATCATTGAGAAGATTGATATTGGCGGTATTTCTCTGATTCGTGCTGCTGCCAAGAACTTTAATGATGTGGTCATCGTGCCTTCAAAGGCTGAATACTCAGTATTGCTTGACATTCTGAACAAGCAGGGCGCAGAGACTACTAAGGCTCAGCGTCGTATGTTTGCCACTCGTGCTTTTGGCGTCAGCTCGCACTATGATACAGCCATCCATGCTTGGTTTGAGAAGTAAAGTTTATAGTTTATTGTTTATAGTTTAAAGAAGAATGGGATTTTTTAGTTTTGTCCAGGAAATAGCCATGGACCTTGGTACGGCCAATACCATTATTATCAGTGATGATAAGATTGTAGTGGACGAACCGTCGGTAGTCGCTCTCGACCGCCATACTGATAAAATGATTGCTGTGGGCGAGAAGGCTAAGATGATGTATGAAAAGACACACGATAACATTCGTACCGTACGTCCGTTGCGTGATGGTGTGATTGCTGACTTCTCGGCTTGTGAGCAGATGATGCGCGGCCTGATTAAGATGGTACATACGGGTAGCCGTCTGTTCTCGCCCTCATTGCGTATGGTGATTGGCGTGCCCTCAGGTTCTACTGAAGTTGAGCTGCGTGCCGTACGTGACTCTGCAGAGCATGCTGATGGCCGTGACGTCTATCTGATATTCGAGCCGATGGCTGCTGCTATAGGTATTGGTATCGACGTTGAGGCTCCAGAAGGTAACATGATTGTCGATATCGGTGGTGGTTCTACCGAGATTGCTGTCATCTCGCTGGGTGGTATCGTGTCGAACAACTCTATCCGTACGGCTGGTGACGATTTGACCTTCGATATCCAGGAATATATGTCGCGTCAGCACAACGTGAAGGTTTCTGAGCGTATGGCTGAGCGCATCAAGATTGCGGTTGGTTCAGCTTTGACTGATTTGGGAGACGATGCTCCTGAGGATTACATCGTTCATGGTCCTAACCGTATCACGGCGCTGCCAATGGAGGTGCCTGTATGTTATCAGGAGATTGCACATTGCATTGACAAGACCATTGCCAAGATTGAGAATGCCGTGCTCTCTGCTTTGGAGAATACGCCCCCTGAGCTGTATGCTGACATCGTGAAGAACGGTATCTGGCTGGCTGGTGGCGGTGCTTTGCTGCGTGGCTTGGACCGTCGTTTGGAGGAGAAGATCAATATTCCTTTCCATATTGCCGACGATCCCTTGCATTCTGTAGCTAAGGGCGCTGGTATCGCCCTGAAGAATGTTGACCGCTTCTCATTCCTGATGAGATAAAAGAGCAAAAGGCTGTTGGCTAATAGCTAATAGCTTAAAGCTAAATGCTGTAGAATGAAGAATCTCCTAGAGTTTCTGCAACGACATCATCACTGGTTCCTGTTCGTGCTGTTCGAGGCGCTGAGCATGGTATTGCTGTTCCAATTCAACAGCTACCAAGGTAGCGTGTGGTTTTCCACGGCTAATGCAATCGCTGGACGTGTGTACGAATGGGATGCAGCGGTGGAGTCGTTTTTTACTCAGGCCCGTGTCAACGAGGAGTTGACGACGCGTAACTTCTATCAGGAACGCCAACTGACCCAGTTGCGACGCCTGTATCAGGAAGCTACGCAGAAGACGGATACTGCGGAATTGCGGGAACTGGAGAAACTGGCGCAGTATAAACTGATACCTGCTAAAGTGGTGAGCAGCGAGTTGCATAAGAACAACAACCTGATGACCATCAATCGCGGTAGTGCCGATGGTGTGGAACCAGGCATGGGTGTGGCTTGTGGTCAGGGTGTGGTAGGTGTCACTTTCCTGTGTAGCGACCACTATACGGTGGTGATACCTGTGCTTAACAGCACCTCGTCGCGTATCAGTTGTACCATTCGCAATCGCGGCTACTTTGGTGTGCTGCGTTGGTATGGCGAAGAGTCTGGCTATGCCTATGTCGAGGATATCCCCCGCCATGCCCGCTTTAAGCGCGGCGAGTGGGTGGAGACCAATGGCTATAGCAGCATCTTCCCTGCTGGGGTGCTGGTGGGCCAGATTGCTGAGGTATATAACTCGCGTGACGGTCTGTCTTATAAGTTGAAGGTACGTCTGTCTACCGACTTTGGTGTTCTGCGCGACGTGGTAGTTATCAGCGACAAGTCAATAGCCGAGCGTATGCGTCTGATACAGGCTGCCAAGGATTCGCTGAAGTTGAACGTGAGGGAGTAATCTGTTTACGGTTTATTGTTTATAGTTTATAGATGTCGATAGAATTTCTGAAACGGGCTTTGCTGTTTGTCGTCTTTGTACTGGCACAGGCGTTGGTCTTGGGACGTGTTCATCTGTTCCATTGCGCCACACCGTTGCTGTACGTCTATTTTGTGACGATGTTTCCACGCAACTATCCTAAATGGGGCGTGCTGACATGGGCCTTTATGATGGGACTGACTATTGACATCTTCTCGAATACGCCAGGCTTGGCTGCTGCCTCACTCACGGCCATTGCTGCCATACAGCCCTATTTCTGTGAACTCTTCGTGCCTCGTGACTCTGCTGAGGGACTTGAACCCTCGCTGGTCAATCTGGGACCTACCAAGTACAGTTATTATATTGTAACATTGGTGACAATCTACTGTCTGCTGTTCTTCACCCTCGAAATGTTCAACTTCAATAACCTGATGGAGTGGGTGATATGTGTGGTGGGCAGTACGTTGGTTACGTTAGTACTTATTTTTACGTTCGAGATTGCTAAGAATAAGGCATGATAGACTATAGTCTGAGCAAACGAAGTTATGTGATTGGTGGTGTGGCTGTGTTAATCGTGGTCATATATATCCTTCGTCTGTTCCAGTTGCAGATTACGAGCGATGACTATAAGAAGAGTGCCGACTCTAACGCTTTCCTGAAAAAGATAGAATATCCAGCCCGTGGTGGTATCTACGACCGCAACGGTAAGCTGCTGGTCTATAATCAGCCTGCCTACGACATTATGGTGGTGATGAACGAGGCCAAGGACCACCTGGATACTGCCGATTTCTGCAATGTGATGAATATTACGCGTGAAGAATTCGACCGTCGTATGGCTACTATCAAGGATCGCAACAAGAATCCTGGCTATTCGCGCTTTACGCAACAGGTGTTCATGAGCCAGCTTAGCGACAAGGACTTCTCCGTATTTCAGGAGAAGATGTTCCGTTTCCCAGGCTTTTATATCCAGCGTCGCTCTATCCGCCAGTACGAATTCCCCTTTGCTGCCCATGTGTTGGGTGATGTGGCAGAGGTGTCGCCAGCCGATATCGAGGAGGACGACTATTACCAGCCTGGCGACTATATCGGAAAGCTGGGTGTAGAACGTAGCTACGAGAAGCAGTTGCGTGGCGAGAAGGGTATGCAGATTCTGTTGCGCGATGCGCATGGACGTGTGCAGGGACGCTATCAGAACGGTAAGTTCGACAAGCGTCCGACAGCAGGTAAGAATCTGACATTAGGACTTGATGCCGACCTGCAGACGTTAGGCGAACGCCTGATGGAGGGAAAAATCGGCAGTATCGTGGCCATTGAACCAACTACCGGCGAGATTCTCTGCATGGTCAGTTCGCCCAGCTACGACCCTCGTATGATGGTTGGTCGCCAGCGTTCCAAGAACCATCATGCGTTGAGCCAGAATGTGTGGAAGCCTTTGCTGAACCGTAGCATAATGGGCCAGTATCCGCCAGGTTCCACCTTTAAGACCACACAGGGGCTGACCTTCATGACAGAGGGTATCTTGCACCCCACGCATACCGCTTATCCCTGCGGACATGGTTTTAACTTCAAGGGTCTGCACGTAGGTTGTCACGGACACGCCTCGCCTCTGCCTTTGGTGCCCGCATTGTCCACGTCTTGTAATGGTTACTTCTGTTGGGGACTCTATCACATGATCAATACCCATATCTCCAAGTATGGCTCTGTGCAGAATGCCATGAACAAGTGGCGCGACTATATGGTGTCGATGGGCTTTGGCTATCGTTTGGGTGTCGACCTGCCTGGCGAGAAGCGCGGTCTGATACCTAATGCTGCCTTCTATGACAAGGCTTATAAAGGCTCGTGGAACGGACTGACCATCATCTCTATCGCCATCGGACAGGGTGAGGTCAACGCGACGCCGCTTCAGATTGCCAACTTAGGTGCGACAATAGCCAATCGCGGATGGTTTATTACGCCTCATGTGGTGAAGAAGGTGCAGGGCGAACCGCTCGACACGCTCTATACCAAGAAACGTCGCACGATGGCTTCGCGCGAGGCCTACGACTATGTCGTACAGGGTATGCGTGCCTCGGCTACGGGTGGAACGTGTCATGCGTTGGCAAAATACGACTTCCAGGCTTGTGGCAAGACGGGTACGGCACAGAACCGCGGTCACGACCACTCGGTGTTCATGGGCTTTGCACCTATGGACAAGCCAAAGATTGCCGTTGCCGTGTATGTGGAGAACGGCGGATGGGGTGCAACGTATGGTGTGCCCATTGGTGGCTTAATCATGGAACAGTATCTTCACGGTAAACTCTCGGAAGCCTCGAAACATCAGGCTAATGAACTTCAGAACAGACATATAGCATATGGCACGACCAGTAGATAGACGGCAGGGAAGCGTATTACGTAACATCGACTGGTGGACGATTCTCATCTATATCGCCCTCCTCTCGTTCGGTTGGATCAGCGTTTGCGGAGCCAGCTATTCGTATGGCGAGACTGATATCTTCAGCCTCGATACACGTTCAGGCATGCAGATTATCTGGATTGTCACCAGTATCATGCTGGGTTTCGTCATCGTGATGCTCGACGACCGTTTCTATGATACCTTTGCCTTCATTATCTACGGCCTACTGCTATTGCTGCTCTTTGCCACCATCTTCAATCCGCATTCTATCAAGGGTTCGCGTTCGTGGCTCGTATTGGGTCCACTCCGAATACAACCTGCTGAGTTTGCGAAGTTTGCGACGGCGTTAGCGTTGTCGAAACTCATGTCCACGTACGGCTATAACATCAACCAATGGAAGAATTTTGCTGCCACCCTGGCTATCATCCTGCTGCCTATGCTGTTTATCGTGCTACAGCGTGAAACGGGTTCGGCGTTGGTCTATCTGGCTTTCTTCCTGATGTTCTATCGTGAAGGCATGCCAGGCAGCATCCTCTTTACAGGTGTCGCTATGGTGGTCTATTTTGTGGTGGGCATCCGCTTTGCCGAAGTGTATATGGGTGGTACGCCGACATCGGTGGGAAAGTTTTCGGTATTGCTGCTGGTACAGCTGTTCTCTATCGGCATGGTCTGGGTATATAGCAACAGCCGCATTGCCTTGCAGATGCTGTTCTACTGTGTGGTGGTGACGCTGTTGTCGTTGTTCCTGTTGCTTATACCTGTCGATATCGTCTATGTCCAGATGGCTCTGACGGTAGTATTGATAGGCTATCTGTTGTGGCTGTGGTTAAGTACGCGCGTGCGTTCTTATCTATTTATAGCGCTCTTTGCGTTGGGTTCTGTGGCTTTCTTCTATGGTGCCGACTTCATCATGCAGAACGTGATGGAGCCCCACCAGCGTTCACGTATCAATGTGCTGCTGGGTCTCGACGAGGACTTGCGTGGTGCGGGTTATAACGTACACCAGAGCGAGATTGCCATTGGCTCAGGTGGTTTGCAGGGCAAGGGTTTCCTGAATGGTACACAAACCAAGTTGAAGTTCGTGCCTGAGCAGGATACCGACTTCATCTTCTGCACCGTTGGCGAGGAAGAGGGCTTTGTGGGGTCGGCAGGTGTGTTGCTGCTGTTCCTGATCTTGATATTAAGGCTTATCTACCTATCGGAACGACAACCGTACCATTTTTCGCGTGTTTATGGCTATTGTGTACTAAGCATCTTCTTGTTCCATGTCTTTATCAATGTGGGCATGGTGCTTGGCCTGACGCCAGTTATCGGCATTCCGTTGCCGTTCTTCAGCTATGGTGGCTCCTCGCTGTGGGGCTTCACCTTCCTACTTTTCATCTTTCTTCGTCTTGACGCTGCCCGCAACTTGTCGCGATAGCTGCAGTCCGACATCCGAGATGCCTGGCAGAATCTCACGTTTCATGCAATGGTGGATGGTGACGTGCAACGAATCGCCTTTCTCAAGTTTAAGGGTGGTCAGCGGCAACAGGTATTGGTAGTGGTTGATGCCTTTTCCTTTGGCATGTCCTGAGTTGTCTATCAAATTGCATTCCAAGGTGTCTGTACGTGTTTGCTGGGAAGGCAGCACCGTTTGCTTCACCACTAAGTCCAACCCCATAAACGGATATTCCCCATTGATGCGCAATCCTACTACTTCTTCGTAGTAGCCGGCCTCTTCCATGGGTTCTATGTCGAACGACAGCGTATCGTTTCGCTCCCAGCCCCTGATGGCTGTCGACTCATAGTGGTTGTACACTATATGTTCTTGGCATGATGTAAACACCATGACCATACCCACCAATAAATATAATAAGGTGTACTTATTCATTTTTGGGCTTTTGGCTGTTTGCTGCTTGCTGATGCCCCTTTCCGTTTGCGTTTGCGGGCTTCTTCTTTTTCTTTTTCTTCTTGGCGCGGTCGAAGCGTGCAATATTCTCCTGTGTAGCCAGGTCGATAGGTCCTTTGGGTTCCTTTGCCTTACCATCAGCTACCAGCGATACGGGTTTCTCGCCCTTGCGGTTCATCTCGATAATCTCCTTGGCACGTTCTGCGCTGATGGTTTCCAGGTTGGCGGCAATGTTCTTGTCGGTAGAATAGGTGATGAGTCCTGCCAAGATGTCGGCTTTGAAGTAGTAATAGTCGGCATCCTGTGTCTGCAGCTGTGTGTCCTTGGACGGCAGCTTGCGACTGGCTTCCACATAGTTGTCCACCTCGTAGTTCAGACAGCACTTCAGCTTGGCACACATACCAGCCAGTTTCTGCGGGTTGAGCGAGATGTCCTGATAGCGTGCTGACGATGTTCCTACTGATACGAAATTCTTCATCCACGTGGCACAGCACAGCTCACGTCCGCAGGGACCTGTTCCGCCAATACGACCAGCTTCCTGACGGGCACCGATTTGCTTCATCTCGATGCGCACATGGAAGGCAGCAGCCAAGTCCTTGATAAGCTGGCGGAAGTCCACACGCTCGTCGGCAATATAGTAGAAGATGGCCTTGTTGCCGTCGCCCTGATATTCTACGTCGCCAATCTTCATCTGCAGTCCCAGCCCTTTGGCTATCTGACGGCTCTCTATCATCGTGGCATGTTCGCGGCTCTTGGCCTCGCGGAACTTTTCCATATCGCTATCTCGTGCAATACGATACACACGCTTGATGTCGTCGGCACTCTTCAGATTGGCTTTCTTGATTTGCAGCTTCACCAGACGTCCTGTCAGCGTCACCACACCGATGTCGTGACCAGGATTCGACTCCACCGCCACGATGTCGCCTTTCTTCAGGTCCAGTTTGTTGACGTTATGATAGTAGCCCTTGCGGGTGTGCTTGAACTGCACCTCCACCAGGTCGGTATCGTCCACGTTGCCTGGCACGTCGGCCAGCCAGTCGTAGGTGTTCAGTTGTCGGTCCTGCCGTCCTATGGCCTCCTTGCAGAGTCCACGGTCGCAGCCTGTTCTTATCTCTAATTCTTTATCCATATATCTCTATAAACTATAAACTCTTAACTATAAACGATAAACTGTAAACTATAAACAGTAAACAATTACTTCTGTATAAGAAGTACTATCATCTTTAGTGCCATGTCGAAGAACACGATTTTGGCGTTGGCGTTCTGTCCGATGTCGCGTATGGCGAGGTTGGCCAAATCGCTGATGTCCATAATGTTGGCCTCATTGATGAAACGTGCGAAGTTGCGTGCAAACTCCTCTTCACGCTGCGTCATGTAGCACAGCTCCTCGTTCTGGAAGTTATACATGAAGTTCTCACGCACCAGCCTGAGAAAGTATTCCAGAAATCGCTTCTGTTTCTCACGACCCATGGCGCCCATCTGCTCCGACCATGCCTTCAGTTCTTTCACTTTCCGCATGTAGGCCAGTCGCATCAACGTCTGAAACATGTCCAGGAACAGCTCGTTCTCCGAGTCGACACTCAGCATGGCCATCGCCTTCAGCCAGTTGCCGTTGGCCATACGACTGATGCGTCGTGCCGTATCTTCGTCCAGTCCGCGCTTCTCCATCAGAGCGCTTTTCACGTCCTCGTCAGCAATCTTCTTGACGTCGATGCGTTGTACGCGACTGCGAATGGTCTCCAACAATTTGTCAGGCTCTTGGCACACCATGATGAAGACCGTCTGCGAGGGTGGCTCTTCCAACAGTTTCAGTATCTTGTTGGCACACTCAATGTTCATGCGCTCTGGCAACCAGACGAGGCTGACCTTATAGCCACCCTGACTCGACTTCAGACTCAGCTTGCGCACCAGTTCGTCGCTCTCGCCAGCCGTAATGATGGCCTGCTGGTTTTCACCGCCCATCTGTTCCAGCCATTCGTTCATGGTAAAGTAGGGACCAGCCATTATCAACTCATGCCATTCGCGGGCAAAGTCGTCCGATATGGGCTTGTGGTCGCTGCTCATCGACGGCAGTTTGATGGTGGGGTAGGTGAAGTGCAGGTCGGGATGTTCCAGATTCTTGAGCATCGCACTCTCCACGTATTCCGGCTGGTCGCTGAACATCGACTCCACCTTCGTGGCCAGCAGACGTTTCGCCAAACCTATGGCCAGCGCTAATTTTCCTGCCCCCTGCGGTCCGCACAGCATGATGGCGTGGGGCAGACGGTCCTCGTTGACCATCTGCATCAGGCGCTCCTGCACCTCCCGTTGTCCAATCACCTGTTCAAACATAATATTTTGCAAAGGTACGAATAAGTGAGCAAAAAGCAAAAGGAAAATTCATTTTTCTTTTCTTTTTCGAACGAAAGTACTTTCTTCTGTTTAGAAAAAGGTACGAATAAGTGAGCAAAAAGCAAAAGGAAAATTCATTTTTCTTTTCTTTTTCGAACGAAAGTACTTTCTTCTGTTTAGAAAAAGGTACGAATAAGGCCGGAAGTCATTGCACCTCCAGCCTTATTCAACATCATTCGCCGTCGTCGTCACCGTTACCGGCCTCACCGGGCGTCACACCACCGCTGCCTGGAATGTCGCTCGAACCACCACCGGGCGTGTCAGACGTTCCGTCGTCAATCTCAGCGTCGTCGGCGCTGGTCACACGTTTCACGATGTTGCCGTCCTTATCGTAGCAAGTGATGGCAATCTTGGTGTCATGCAGCTCGTCCTTTACCTCCTTCGACGGAGTGAAGATGACGCGACGGGCTGAGATGAGCGAGGTCTTCACGTCCTCCACGTTCTGCACACTCTTGGAGCGGACGCCGAAGCGCATGCTTCCCAGACCTGGCAGGGGCACGTTGTGACCTTCGGTTGCCCAGGTGCGGATGACCTCACCGGCTGCGTCCCATGCGGCCTTGATGACGCCTGCGCTGATACCCGAGCGTTTGGCGGCCTCCTCGATAACCTTGCTGGCGTCCAGCGTGTTGTACAGGTGTGCCGAGAGCACGAATGCCAACTTCTCGACGTTCTTTTCGAACGATACGTTCTGTTGCTTTGCTTTGATTTGAATCATAATATCAACCCCTTCCTGAACCTCCCCGAGGGGAGGGACTGCAAAACAGGGCTTGGGCAGTCTGGTTAATACTTTGTTAATTTTCAATTCTCAATTCTCAATTCTCAATTTATTTGCTGCCTCTGGAGTCTGCACGTGCTGTTCCCGGGAGTGTGCAAGTGTAGCCTCGGGGAGTCTGCAAATGTAGGCGCGAGCGCCTGCTTCTTAAGACACTACAAAGTTACGACATTCGCCATCACCGTTCTGACGATGGTTGACGTTTCAGCGTGATTTATGGACTTTATTTCAAAGAAACATCATCCATCATCCATCATCCATCTTCCATCTTCCATCATCCATCATCCATCATCCATCTTCCATCATCCATCTTCCATCTTCCATCATCCATCTTACTTCTTCCATCTTCCATCTTCACGGTTCTCCCAATTGCTCGACGATAGCTTTTACCTGACGGGGCGTAAACGTCTTGCAGGTGGTTTCGTAGCCCGTCGCCTGCAGTTGTTGCCAGAGCTGGGTGCAGCGGTGAATCCAACTCATCAGGTGGCTCACAGCCGTACGTGGGCTACTGTCTGGGAAGTACATCAAGGCCAGTTCCTTCTTGCTATATGCACGAATGATAAAGTTATCCATTTTGCGTTTTCGTTTTGGTTATCGTTGATAGATAAAAGTCGCTAAAGTCCTTGCAACCCAAGGGCAGCTGATGATGCACCAATGAGGGCAGCACTTTTTGTAATTGCAGGAAGAGGCGTTCGCCTGGTTCGTCGCGATCGGGATACATGTGGAACTGAATGGCAAACTTACTTCTTACCTCTTCCATCTTACCTTTTACCTCATTTGTGAGCAGCGTGGCCGACGGGATGGCGATGGCCTTGTGACCGGCTGAGAGCATGGCCCAGCAGTCGGAGCAGCCTTCAGTAATGAAAAGCGGTTCACCAGGCTTCAGCATATTCAATACGGGCAGGTTATAGATGCCACATTGCGACCCTTGCGGGAAGCGGAAACGAGGCAGAGCACCCTTTACGAGGTTGCGATTCTGGATGCCCACCAACTTGCCCTCACGGTCATAATATGGCGTTTGCAGCCAAGACACACCCTGCTTGTCCTTCCACGAAGTCAAACGGCACCAGCGAACCACCCTTGGGTCAAGCTTGCGCTCCTCGAAGAGAAATTTTCTCGCCTCCTCGTTCAGCCACGGACGCTCAAAGAACCTTTCGTATCGACTGGCGTCGAAAGATGGTTGATGGATGATGTCTGATGGATGATGTGTGATGGCTGATGTCTGAAGGATGATGTTGTTCTCGTCGGCCAGCCAACGGCAGGCGGCCTTGAAGTCCTTTCCAAGGTGTTTCATCACCAAATCAATAGTCCCTCCGCTTGCCCCACAAACAAAGCAGCGGAAGGTATTCTTGCTGACCTTGAACGATAGGCTGGGGTGGCGGTCGTCGTGAAACGGGCACAGGCATTTATGTCGCGTAACTTGGAGTCCAAGTCGCTCTGCGACCCCCTCAATAGGAAGGTCGCGGAGCTTTTGAAGTTCTATTCTATCCATGATGTTTTATCAAGAATTAGAGAATTAGAGAATTCATACATCATACATCAGACATCAGACTTCTTCAGGTACTCCTCCGTCTTGGTGTACAATCCCGTCTGGTTCGAGTACGTGATGAACTTGCGGAACAGCCATTTGCGCAGTTGGCCGTTGGTGCCATCTTTGCTCTTACCGAGACTCACACGGAGCGCCTCCAACTGTGCCTCGTTGAACGTGTTGGGCAAATTGTCCAGCATGTTCTTCGGGCCTCGACGTTGCGCCTCGCTTATCGTGTCGGCATCTTTACCCAGCAGATCGGCAAACAGCTGCATCTTACTCCACAGGTCGCGATAGACCAGCCATTCCACCATGTCGCCCATCGACTTCGTCCACGTCTGGTTATTGAGCATCCAGAGGATGCAGCCCGCCTTCCAAGCTGAGATCAACGCACGCTTCGAGCAGTCCCACAGCACATCATCGTCCACCAGATCGGCCAGCGAAGCCATGTCCTGAGCCAGACGGTCGGTCAACTTGTTCAGCGGGCGGATGATATAACGACCTTTGCAGATGCCAAGTCGCACAAGGTACTCGTCCAGCTTCTGATAGAACTCGTCGCTGTACTTGCCCTGTCGGGGGATGCGTCCGTCACGACTGGTGCGCGCCTTATAGGAGAAGACCATACGCCCGAAGGTGCCGTTGAACAGCTCATTCTTGTAGAAACTACGGGCAGAGCCGGGCGTGGCCGACAGCGTCAGATTGGCTCTGAGAATCGGGTTACCCGTCACACCATCAGCCGTGGCACGAAGGGCTCCAGCACGCTGGCGGTCGTAGATGTTGCGCAGCATCTGCGACACCTTCTTATGACCGCCACACATATCGTTGGCCATTTCCACTTCGGGCATGTTCAGGTACTGCGTTCTGCCACCCTGTAACTCGAGTGCCATAGCGTTCTGGAGGAATGCGGGACGCGTGGTGTCCGATGGCGGGAACCATATAGCCACCTCTGGACGGGCAGGCTTCTCTTTGTTCCCAGCCTTCGTCTTGACCAGTTTCGACCATTCCGCCAGTTTCTTCAACTCAGTATCGTCGTGCTGACGGAAGTCACGACAAATAGCCTCCACGAGGTTGGACAATTGTCCCTTGTTACAGCCCGAATCACCCACCAGATTGGCCATCATGCCCGTCGGCTCCTTCCAAGTGAGGTCGGGGTACTGAAATTCCGTACCGCTGATGTGAGCGCCAAGTACGGGGAAGAGCATCGGAACAAGGGGTTCGTGCATGTCTTTTGACGTCTGCGTGAGTAGCAAACGGATACATTCTGTGCCTTTGCCGAGGTTCGGCATAGCGGGCGCAGTCGCTTTACTAACATCGTATCTCATTGATATTCTGCTTTTTAGATGAATAAACCATTGACCGTTTGTTCCAGTTCCAGTTGTTCCAATTCATTTTATGGCAGTTCCATTACCCCTATCTATATATATAACTATCTATATATTAGTTAGTTATGAATACTAAAGAAGGGGTTCTGTCCCTCAAATTTTAATTGGAACATTTGGAATTGGAACACTTACGGCCGTTTTAACTCTTACTTCTTACATCTTACTTCTTACTTCTCTATCAGGCCACCAATTGCTATGCAAATTTCGTTGTAAACTCCGAGGGCGTAGCGCTCAACCTTGAATCCGGCATCCATCTTCAATTCCTTGAAGTTCAGTCGGAGGCTACCGTCGTCGCGCCTTGTCACCGTGATGTACTTGCCGTCGAAAATGTGCGGATTGCGCTTGCAAGCGGTCGAAGGAACGGTTTCCACAAACGTGTAGTGCGGGTCGCGACAGAGAAACTCATCGGCGATGGTGTCCGTGTCGAGCCTGAAAACGCCCTGATAATCCTTACCTACTTTCATGCGCATGTCACTACGCAGTAATGTTTTTACGTCACAGCCCAAGTCTGTGTTGGTGTGCCAACCATTGAGGTTAGCGGTCTCATTTGCATTAAATACCTTTTTCATTTTTATAGTGGTATTAAAATGCCTTCTCGCACTTGCACGATGATATAGATAGGCGTACTTCATCTCGTGTCCGGGGCCGTGCTCAGCCATGTTCCGGTTTGGAATTCCGATACAAAATTACCGTTTTACGATGAGAATAAATTGGAATTGACATCTTCTGGTTCGCGAAGTTCGCAAAGTTCATAAAGTTCATGTAAGTTCACATGAGTTCAGGGCGAGTTCACTCAAAAGTTCACATTTAAGTTCATTTGGACGATTAAATATAGATGTCTGCCGTCTAATAGTAGCCAAATGACTAAAAAATGTTAAATATCAACCTAATGAATGAAGAAAATGAAGAAAAATAGGTTGACATTCAATAAAAATTAGTAACTTTGTCAACGAATTCAAACTTACAGTTATGGCAGAACTATTAAATGTATTTTCACGACGTCTCAGACAAGCCAGGATATTAAAGAAGATATCCATGGATCAACTTGTCTCTATGATTGGAAATTGCGTCTCAAAGCAGGCGATTTCTAAGTACGAGGCTGCCAAGATGATGCCCAATAGCACCGTCTTGACGGCTTTGGCAACTGCATTGGATGTAGAGCCAGACTATTTCTTCCGTCCTTTTACTTTCGATTTGAATGAGTTTAAGGTATCCTTTCGTAAGAAGTCCGACACCACCGCCAAGGATGTCAATGCATTGAAGGTACGAATTCAAGATGAAGTTGAACGCTATCTGGAAGTGGAAGAAATTCTCGGCAAAGAAAAGGCGACTGTTCTACAGACGGATGGTGAGCAACTGTCCACTCCTGCACAAATGCAAGAACAGGCCATGCATTTGAGAGACGAATGGCATTTGGGCTATGATGCCATCGGGAATGTTCAGGATGTACTGGAGGAGCATGGCATTAAAGTGATTTGCACGGAAGCACCGAGTGGCTTTGATGGTGTGAGTGGTATTGTCAATGGCAAGGACTGTATTGTTGTCCTTAACAAGAACCAAAGTCATGTAGAGCGTCGCAGATTCACGACGATGCATGAGTTGGGACATCTTCTGTTTGACAAACGATTTGCTCCAACGTTGACTTTACGGGAGAAAGAAAAGCTTTGCGATGCATTTGCCAACGAGATGCTTTTGCCATCGAGAGTCGTTAGAACTGTTTTCAGCCCTGGTGAGAGGATATCCACTTACGAAGTCCGTCAGTTGCAGGTGGTCTATGGCATATCTTTTGATGCTATCATGCACAAACTACATGATATGGGTATCATCAACGACAGTAAAT
>JAEEGG010004193.1_pt1 | contig 35070 bp, 20 predicted proteins | sample 9134161 | NCBI WGS metagenome assembly JAEEGG01 (sample SAMN16246543, study PRJNA631951) | gut metagenome | biome: gut microbiome; feature: rumen; material: CR-attached | host: Bos | place: Iran: Karaj | collected 2018-10
CTACGGTCGATTGGACTGCTACGGCTGGCGCCGTCCCCTACTGTACCACATCGTATGGAACGACAGGTTTCGCTGTCACCAACCTCGCCCTGAAAGCGACGAAGGACATCAAGATTACCGACTCGTTCTCCATCCCTATCTTTGGACAAGTGGTTGCAAACCCTTGTTCACAGAAAGCTTACTTAGTGTTGGGTCTATCGCTGCATCCATAAATTATCGAATACGTCCCAACATCTTAATACGGTGCTCGAAACTACCACGGTTGTCAAGAGCACCGTTTTTGATGCGTGCACGGTAATTGTAGATGGTGTTTACGGAATAGTGAAGGAATTCGGCTATCTTCGACGAGTCCTCAATGCCCAGTCGGATGAGGGCAAAAATACGTATCTCCGTCGTCAGACGGTTCTCCTCCTTAGGTTGTACCTGTGCCTCCGGTTTCAGCAAGGCATTGAACTCGCTGACAAAGGAAGGGAAGAGGTGCAGGAAAACAGAATCAAAATTCTGCAACAGTTCTTCTACTTCATGCTCTTTCAGCTCAGTAGACTTAGAGATACGATAAAGCTCTTCCAGTTCCTTGTTCTTCATCTTCTTGTTGACCATCTTCCGATAGTCGTCAATCTTATCGATATACTGTGAACAAAGACTCATAAATCGTCCAATGTATTCCTCCTTTACCTGATTACTCTCCATCAGCTGCTCGTTAAGCGAAGACAACTGCCTATTGAGCGAAGACAATTCCTCTTTCTGTGCCGCTAACTGAGTATTCGCTGAAGCCAATTCCTGATTTGAATCCCTAAGAGCATTACGCGCTGCAGCTAACTGTCGGTTACGACGATGCACAAAGAAGAGCATAAAGAGCAACAATAAGGCCAGGATGCTGATGGCAGAAAGGGTAACATAGAGCTGATGGGTTGTACGCTGGCTCTGACTCTTATATTCTTTAGCAATGTGGGTAAGCAGAGGCGATATCTGCCAGTTGCGCTGTCGGGAACCGTAACGGTTGGCACAATCACTGGTAAAGCTGATATAACGCGAAGCACGATCTATGTCACCACGCAGCATCAACTCGTTAGCTAACTCCCACATCGAGCCCTGGTCCATGGCCGCATTACGGATGTCAGCCAGTACCGACTCTACGAGCCAGTGCATCATCTGCGTGGAATCGCCCTGCAACTTATATTCAATATAACGGTAAAGAGCCGTGAGCGCATAGGGATGACTCCCCTTTTCAACATGCTTCAGCCACTCGTCGTTGATAGCCATCGCTGTTTTTAAATCACCCTCACCTTGAGCCTTAAGTTCGCGACGCAGAAAACAAGACTCATGGGTCGATGGCAAATATTGCAACATGAGTGTTTCATAATGTTTAGCCTTGTCGAGGAAATTCTGGCGCATGGTAGCCATGTGCGAGTAATAGCTGAGCTCACTATAAACATTGTTATAGGCCTCGTAGTAAGTTCCCAGAGAGAGGGAGTCGATACCCTCAATACGGACTGAATCGAGCACTATCAAACCCTCATCATACATACCTATATTGGAACAACGGATAGCCAGCAGCGAGCGACAACGAGCAGCATCGGAGCGACGTCCCATCTCATCAGCCAGGCGTATGCATTGATTCAGGAAATAAATGGCAGAATCGCTGACGAAGGGTTTATATAGCTCATAAAGCGTGAAATTCCGATCGTATTGGCGAGTCTTTGAAGGCTCTTGCTCAAGTGCACGACGTGCTTCTGCTATCTTGCGCTCGTGTTGAGCAACATAGATTGGAAAATAGGTAATAGCGTCATCGACAATCGTAAAATCTATCTCATCGGCTGCTGTGTGCAGCGTGAACAAAGTCAGAAACAGGATGTTTAATAATCTTTTCATTAGTAGCATGGTCTTTGTTTGGGATGGGCAAAGATACGAAGATTTTACCAAACCGCCAAATGTTATACCATAAAAAATGAGGGAGCATGCCATCACGCACACCCCCTCATCGACCAAACTACTTATTAAACCAAAATCTACAAAAAAAACTATCTAAGTTCAAATGTTAATCGGGCAGGCAATTGAGCAGACGAAGTACCTACCAAGGCATCAAACTTGCCCGATTCTGCTTTCCACTGACCTGTGGCCTCGTCATAGAAACTGAGGGCGCTGCGGTCAATGGTCATCGAAACATGCTGGGTCTCGCCAGGCTGGAGGAAAACCTTGCGGAAGGCTTTGAGCTCCTTGACGGGACGGACCACTGAAGACTTCTGGTCATGGATGTAGAGCTGAACAGTCTCTGCACCAGCCACACTGCCTGTGTTGGTAACAGGGATGGTAAAGGTAATCTTGTCATCCATGGAGAGCTGCTTCTTGTCGGCGGCAAGTTTGCCAAGGCTGAAGGTGGTATAGCTCAGGCCGTGACCGAAAGGGAACAAAGGCCCACTCTTCACCTTTCTCTTCTCGCTGTTCACCTTGTCTATCCAGCGATAGCCCACGAAGATGTCTTCCTTGTATTCCTCGTCGATGATCTGATGACCTTCGCGCCAAGTACCTGGATAGGTTCCCAGCGCATGCGCACCACACTGGTCGAGTGAGGCATACCATGTGAAGGGCAGCTTACCGGATGGGTTGACATCACCCGCCAACACGCTGGCAATGGCCTCGCCGGCCTCTGAGCCGATGAACCAGGCCTGAACAACGGCAGTCACCTTGGCGAGCCAGGGCAGTTCGGCACCGTTGCCGGAAACATTGACATAGACCAAACGGGGATTGACCTTGAGGATGGCCTCAATCACCTCGTTCTGCGCATACGGCAGACCATAGGTTTTGCGGTCGTGGCCCTCGCAGTCCTGATAGTCGCTCTTGTTCAAACCTCCGACAAAGATGACCACATCGGCCTCGCGAGCCTTAGCAACAGCCTCGGCTGTCAACTCAGCCTGCAGACGGATGTCGTAGAGCGAACGTCCTACGGTGACACCGTCGTAGCTCTGAATCGTATCACCCACATAGCCACGGGCATAGTCAATATCTATACCTGCGAAGCGAGTACGAATGCCATCAAGAGGCAGAATCTCCTTCTGCACTTTCAGTGATGAGGATCCACCACCTACGGTCATCATCTTGATGGCATTCTCACCAACCACAAGAATGCGCTTGGTGCTGCTAAGGTCTATGGGTAATAGAGGATTCTTTGATCCTTTCAGCACATCATTCTTCAGCAGGACGATACCCTCCTGGGCTATCTTCAACGCTGCATCGTAATGACTTTCTGAGCATAGGAAACCGAAAGGTTTGTTACGCTGCATGGTGGTACGATAGAAGAGTCGCAGCACGCGGCGCACCTTCTCGTCGAGCTCTTTTGTGGAAAATTTACCCTCACGGATGGCCTTCTTATAAGACTCAGCCAAATAGTACATATCGTAGGCATTAGACGCACCTTCCGACAGACCGTTGGTCCATGAGCCGAACTCAAGGTCGAGTCCGTTCTTGACAGCCTCATCAGTATCATGGCAACCGCCCCAGTCAGAGATTACCACACCGTCGAAACCCCAATCCTTTTTCAGAATCTGGTTGAGCATCTTATCGTTATGGCAATTGTGTTGGTTCTGATAGATGTTGTAGGCACCCATGACGGCCCATGCACCACCCTCCTGAACGGCGGCACGGAAGGCTGGCAGATAAATCTCGTGGAGGGCACGGTCGCTGATGATGACATTCACCTGATGACGATATTCCTCATCGTTATTCATCGCATAGTGCTTCACGCAGGCTGCCACGCCCTTCGACTGCAAGCCCTGCACATAGGGTACCACCATGCGGGAGGCCAGCAGGGGGTCTTCACCCATATACTCGAAGTTACGGCCGCCAAGCGGAGTGCGGTAGATGTTCACACCAGGACCCAAGATGACATTCTTGCCGCGATAAAGGGCTTCCTCGCCAAGGCTCTCACCATACAGGCGAGCCAAGGATGGATTCCATGTGGCTGCAAGACAGGTAAGGGCGGGGAATGCCACACAAGAGTCGTTGGACTGTCCAGCCTGTACCCACTCGTCCCACAGCACGTCAGGGCGGACACCATGAGGGCCGTCGTCCGTCCACAAGTCAGGGAACCCTAGGCGCTTCACGCCGGGACTGGAGAACTTGGACTGGGCATGGATGACCGCTATCTTCTCGTCGAGTGTCATGCGGGCAAGTGCATCGTCGATGCGCTGCTCCACAGGCTTTGTCTCGTCAAGATAGACGGGCTTTTCTTGTGCTTGTAGTGGACTCAGACTAACCAAGCCCACTACAAATAAAGAGAGAATCTGTTTCATTGATTATTTTTTTTGGTAAACGCGGACATAATCTATCTCCATCGTACACGGCAGCGCACTTTCGTCTATTCCATAGGCAGCCCCCCAGTCACCACCCCATGCGAGGTTGAAGATGATGTAGAAAGGATCTTCGTAAGGCCAGTCGTCACGACCCTTGCCTGTGTTGTCATAAGATAGTTGTACCTGTCCATCCACATAGGTTGTGATGTTCTTAGCTGTCCAAAGGATAGAATAGATATGGAAATCATCCTCTGCACCTTCAAGATACATCTCATGAGTAACCTGTGTGCCATGGGTATGGACATGGGAATTGGCATGCAGGCTGGAGCTGACGTAGTTGGCATGTCCACCTACCTCCTCCATGATGTCAATCTCACCATCAGCAGGCCACGACTTGAAGTTGACGGGCATCATCCAAAAAGCAGGCCATGTGCCTTTACCCTTAGGCAATTTGATGCGGGCTTCGATATATCCGTAGGTCCAACCTTCATTTTGCTTGGCATAGACACGACCCGAATAAATCTTGCCGTTCTCCTTCAGGCAAGTGATACGCAACTTACCGTTTTTCAGTTCCGTTACCTTGGCTCCATCGGGAGTTATCTGGTTGACGTAGTTCTGCAACTCGTTATTTACCCATCCTGCTCCCTTCACCTCATGGGTCCAGAAGTCAGCATTCAGTGAGGGGCCATTGTCAAACTCATCCTGCCAAACCAGTGAGTAACCTTCAGGAACATTATATGGAGGTTCGGCTGATGCTGCCTGAGAAATAGTGATACTACTACGAGCAGAACCCGACATGATAATGACAGAACCAGTACGGGCACTAGCCTCAAGATTGGCAGGAACCGTCACTGTCACAGTACCCGACTGACCGATGGTGTTTTGGGCGACAACAGTAATGAACTTCTCATTGCTATAGGCATCCCATTCCTTGCCAGTGGTTCCAATCGTCACGGTGTATTCGCCACCGTCTGATGGTACATTAATGGCCGGTGTACTCACAGTAATGTTTGCATTAGGCGCAGTGCCACCCTCGTAATAAGAGTACTTATCGCTCTGGCAACTTGCGAACATCATGCTACAAGCCATCAAAAATGAATATATAATCATCTTCTTCATTGTTCTAAAATTATAACTGTTACTTAATTATTGCACCTCTTTGAATACAATCTTGCTGATCTTGACGTGAGTGCCTGATGGTGAACCGCCGAAGTCGAAGAATAGGCGGAGTACATTGGCATCCTTACCTTCCTTCAAGGAGACATTCATTTTCTTCAGGATGAATGGCTCGTCAGCAGTTATGTCGTGCTGTTCTACGAAGAAGTAGTTGTCATCACCACCGTCGGTAAGCTTCATGGTCACTGCAGGACAGTTCTGATCTGTCTCCATCATCAACTGGAAGTTATAGGTCTTGCTAGCACTTGCTGTCAGTTTGGTGTCGATGTGGAACTGACCCTGCCACTGCGAACCACCCAAGCCTTCGGGAAGCGTAATCTCATAGGCATCGCCCTTATGGGTAGCCTCTGTGTAAGAGATAGGTGACCAGCTGTTATCTGCGAAATAGTAACCGAAGGCATCAAACTTAGAACCGTCGTCAACAGCCTTCCAGAGATTGTCGGCATCGTCGTAGTCCATTGATACAGCCTCTTCGAAGTATATCTTGCTAATCTTGACATGAGTGCCACCAGGCGAACCACCGAAGTCAAAGAACAAGCGGAGCACTTCGGCATCCTTACCTTCCTTCAGTATAACACCCTCCTTTTTCAGGATGAACGGCTCATCGCCAGTCACATCATGCTGCTCTACGAAGAAGTAGTTGTCATCACCACCATCGGTGAGTTTCATCGTCACGCCTGGACAGTTCTGGTCCGTCTCCATCACAAGATAGAAGTTGTACTTCTTGGCAGCGCTCGCTGTCAATTTGGTATCAATGTGGAACTGGCCTTGCCACTGTGATCCTCCCAAGCCTTCGGGAAGTGTAATCTCATAGACATCGTCCTTATGGGTAGCCTCCGTGTAAGAGATAGGTGACCAGCTGTTGTCTGCGAAATAGTAACCGAAGGCATCGAACTTAGAACCGTCGTCAACAGCCTTCCAGAGGTTAGCGGGGCTGGTATAGTCCCAATCCATCACAGGAGCATCGGGATCGATGGGCTCGTCTGATGGTGGAACGGTTCCATCGTCATCGGCATGGTTCTTCAATACAATGTTAGAAACGTTCACCGTAGTTCCAGCTTGACAGCCGCCAAAGTCGAGTACCAACATCACCTTAGACATATCAATGCCAGGCATGTCGCTCTTCCAGAAGATATAGTCTTCGTTAGCCTTCAGGTCGATACGGTCTGTGAAGTAGAACACTCCGTCGTCGCCATCCAATACCAGTTTGACGGTAGCACCATTCAGGTCCTTGTCGCTGTTGAAGATAGCTGAGAAGTCGTAGTTATTTGCTGCACTGGTGGTGAGGTCGGTATGCATCTTTACCTGAGCCTGCCATTGATCGGTAGTAGCCTCAGGCAGCGTAATGGTGTAGTCGTTGCCTTTATCTACGAAACCGGGATCGGCTATTTGTGACCAACCGGGGGCATACCAGAACTCCATGACGGGTGTGACGCCCTTCCACATATTATACTGACTGTTGGCATCATAGCCTTCCCAAGTCTTCTCACCTTCCTCTGAAGTAAGGATAAAGCGCCATGCAATGCTGCGGTCGGGTTCGTCGTAAACCAGCACAATCTTCTTAGCTGACAGCGACTCGACGCGGAAAAGGGGATTGGCATACTGGTTGTCAGAACTGATATATGGGAAGAAGGTGTTAGGTGCCAACTTGATATAGGTTTGCTTTGACACATTGCCGTCGGCATCCTCCCAGTCAAGCTGTTCAAAACTCCAGGCAGCTGATTGCTCACCCAGTTCTACATCAATATCCTCGGCAGCGCCCCCACCCCAATGGGTACCTTTGTTGACATAAGTCAGACCGTCAACACCGGGGCTGTAATGAAAGGTGCCACCAGTACGGGTCTCATTGGTAAAGGTGATGCGGTCGTCGTAGATGCCAAAGGCCTTCTTTTCGTCAGCCTGGGCTGCCCACCAACCAGCACCGTCGGTGCCAGCAGGTCCACAAGCCAGGTGGGCATATTCCTTATTGGCTATACGCCATTCTTTGCCGGTAATGCGGCGAAAGTCGGCACTATAGTCTATCTTGGTCTCATTGAAGGTGTAGGTCTTGCTGAGGGCTCCCTGACTGAAACCATTATGGTTGCCCAGTTTCAAGGCTACGGTGTGAGTACCGGCCTCAGCGTTCATATATCCTACCTCGTTCAAAGTCGAATACTGAGTGCCATCGAGAATCCAAACAGGATAGGTTCCTGGCTTTGGACTATAGGTGGCTGTCATCTGGTTGTTTTCCTGATCAACGGTAATTTGGAAGTCTACACCCTCCATGGTCGGAATACCGTTGGGGTCGGCTCCTTCAAAGCTATCGGGGGAGCAGGCGGAAGCAAATCCTATAACCATTAAACAATAACCAATAGCCGTTATTGCATGGCGAATATTCTTGATTGTCTTTTTCATATCTTTCAACGTTTTATGTATTAATATTCGTTCTGTACAAGTGTTGGGTCTGCATCCATCTCCGACTGTGCCAGAGGAATGTGTTTCTTGTTAGGTGTCCAACTATTGGTACGATAACCATAAGTATCAGGAACGAGTACGGTGGTGGCCTTCTGGATTGCTCCGGGAATACCCTCAGCACGTACCAGGTCGAAGTAGCGCTTACCCTCGCCTACGAACTCCATGTGTCGCTCGGTAAAGATATCGTCAATGGAAACACCGTCGAGTGCAGGCAGTCCGGCACGGGCGCGTACCTCGTTGACATAGCCTGTAGCCTCAGCGACATTGCCTCCCGTCTGCAGCAACAGCTCGGCAGCGTTCAACAGCGTCTCGGCATAGCGGTAAATGCGCTTGTTGTTGTTATAGTTCAGGTTCTTCGAGGTGGGACAGTCCTTGCAGTTCTCTAACGTTGGACGGTATTTCATCAACCAGATATGCGTATCTTGATAACGCTCCTTATAGGTAGCTCCACGAACATCCCAACAGGTAGCATCACGACGCAGGTCACCCTCGGCAAACATATTATAGGTTTCCACGCGAACGGGCAGGAATCCCCATCCGTCCATGCCGCTCCAGAGCTCGTCAGAGTATCCATTGGGCGAGCAGAGTGTGGGGAATACCGTACCACCGGCGTTAAGGGCAGCCTCGCCCCAGTCACGCTGTGCCTGGTCATCGTTATAGTTAATCTCGAAGATGCTCTCCGAGCACCACTCACCACTCTCTTCCCAAAGGGCAGCATAGCTGGGGTTGAGCGAGTATTCGGGGTTATCGATGATTTCTTTCATATACTTGAGAGTCTGAGAATAACGCGAGGTATCGTTCTGATACATCACCATCTCGGCATAGAGCATATAGGCGAACGCCTGACTGACACGACCTGCTTCGGCAGCACTCCAGCGCATGGGCAGCACATTGGAGGCGATGATTTCGTCGAGCTCGGCAATGAGCAAGGCGTAGATTTCGTCGGCCTTCAACTGCGGTGCGGTATAAGGCAAGGAGAGGTTCTCGAGATAGAAAGGCACATTGCCGTAGTAGTGCCACAGGATATTATAGTAGTACACGCGAAGCAGACGGGCCTGCATCTGCATGGAAGTACGGAACTGGTTGCTGGCTCTTCCTGGCCATCCGGAATACTTGATGGCGTCGTTGCAACGCTTGATACCGCTGTAGAAATCACCCCAGAGGGTTGCCAGCGTATAGTTGCTGCTACCTTCAAAGTTAAAGAGACGCTGCCAGTGCAGGTTGTCTGTGGCAGTCTCGCCGCCTACCCAGAAGTCGTCGCCCATAATCTCTGCATCGATGGTCAGGTCGTTATAGGCTACATTGTCCCAGTCAGGCCAGTGCAACGGAGCATAGGCTGAGGTAAGGGCCTCGTTGAGGGTCTCCTCGGTGGTATAGTATTCTTCCAGAGGCTCACCCTTCGGATTCTTAACCTCCAAGAAGTCTTCGCTGCAGGCTGTAAATGTTGCTGCTAAGCCACAACCCACGAGCACTGCGCCGAATGTTTTATATATTTTCGTATTCATAATAATCTATTTCTTATTAAAGTGAAACATTGAAACCGATGGTATAAACGCGAGCTTGTGGATAGATTCCATAGTCTACACCGGTAAACTGGGTATTATGACTTTGTGTATTGTTGTCGAATCCGGCACCAATCTCAGGATCGAAGCCCCAGTATTTAGTCCATGTAAACAGATTCTCGGCACGGGCATAGACACGGAAGCGGCTGATGCCTACCTTATTGGTAATGTGGCGAGGCAGGGTATAGCCCAGTGTGAGATTCTTCAGGCGAAGGTAGCTGCCGTCGTGAACATACATATCACTAACTACCCAACTGTCGCTGTTGCCGATGGCGGGAACAGTGTTCGAAGTGCCTTCGCCGGTCCAGCGGTCCAGCACCCAGGTGGGGAAGTTTCCTGACGATATATCCTGACGATAGGTCGCGTCGAACACATCCATACCACTGACACCCTGGAAGAAGACGCCGAGGTCGAAGCCTTTCCATTCTGCATCGAAATTCAGACCGTATGACCAGGTAGGAATACCATTACCGATGTTGGTACGGTCTTCGTCGGTTATCTTGTTGTCGCCATTGATATCCACGAAGCGGAAGTCGCCGGGCTTAGACTTAGTACCGTATTGGCTATTATATGCATTGGCCTCTGCCTGATTCTGCAAGATGCCATTGGTCTTGTAACCATAGAAGAAGGGGAAAGGCTGTCCGTTTTCGGCACGTGTGCCACCGCCGCTGAACTGCGAGATGCCATAGTTCAGGAAACCAGTATCGTTACCGAGGTTGGTCAACTCGTTTTTCAGATAGGAGGCATTGCCCTTGATGGCGAAATGCGCATCGGCAATGTTCCACTTGTAACCCAGCTCAAACTCAACACCGCTGTTCTTCATGTCACCTACGTTGGCCAGCGGACGACGCTCACCGACATAGCTTGGAATAGGCATATCGATAATCATGCCATTGGTCTTCTTGACGAAATAGTCGACAGAGAATGTGAGCTTGTTGTTCCAGAAAGCCAGGTCGAGTCCGAGGTCGGTCTGTTCGCTCTCCTCCCACTTCAGGTCTTCGTTAGCCAGACGGTCAGCCTTCGAGCCGTAGGTCATCGAGGCAATGCGTCCGAAGTAGTAGTTGCTGCTTCCGCCAAGACTGGTCAGTGTGGTATAGGCAAAGTCGCCGATGTTGTCGTTACCGTTCTTACCCCAGCTGGCGCGCAGCTTCAGGTTGGTGAGCCAGTTGCGTGTGCTCTCCATGAATTTCTCGTTCATGACGTTCCAACCTACTGAGAAAGAGGGGAACGTACCATATTTATTATTAGCACCGAAACGGCTGGAACCATCACGACGAATCGTGAACTGAGCCATATAACGCTCATCGTAGTTGTAGCTCAGACGGGCAAAGAGCGACGTCAGTCTGTGTTCGGTGAAAGGAGCACCCCATGCACCTACCAGGCTCTTGGCACCGGTAATCTTTCCGTCGGCATCGGTGGAAAGCTCCAGGTCGCCACCCGTGGTATAGTCGATAGAGGGTTTGTCTACATTCACCAGGTTCCAGTGTGAGCCACCCAGCTCGTCACCCTTTGTCTTCAGGGCACTCTGTCCCAGTACCACACCAATGGTGTGCTTGCCGATGGTCTTATCGTAGGTCAGGGTGTTCTCTATCTGCCAGGTAGAGTTGTTACCCTTGTAGCTTGTTGCCGAAGTATGGTCAGCATTGTTGTTTCCAGAGAGATAGTATTTCTGCTTGACAGCGGCATCGTAGCCCCAGAAAGAGAGCTCTGCGCTATAAGTGAAGTGATATTTCAACTCGTCAAACAACTGTAAGTCTATCGAGAACTTAGGCATGAACTTATGACTCCAGTTCTTAGTGGGGTTACCCTGCATCATGGCGATGGGGTTGTTCTGTTCATTATAGCTGCCTACGAATCCGGGCACGGTATATGGATTGCCTGCCTCGTCGGTATAAAGGTCAAAGGCTGAATAGCGGTCTATCAAGTCTTGAGCCATCTGCCCCCTTAAGGTAACAGGAAGCACAGGAGCCAAGTAGAGTGCTGAGCCCAGAGGAGAGCCCCATGCTGAGTTGCTGTCCACACCCGTGTTGTGTACACGCATATAAGAAAGGTTGGCACCAATGTCGAGCTTGTTCAGGAAGTTGCGTTCCTTCGAGTCATCCAGCACGTTGAACTGGTTGTTCGAACGGACGGTCAGACGGTCGTAGTTTGACTGGCCATAGTTACCTCCAATGATACCATCCTGGGTAAAGTAACCCAAAGAGAGGTAATAGTTAACCTTCTCAGAAGCACCGCTTACGCTGACGTCATGCTGCATGATAGGTGCATTGTCGTTGAACAACAGGTCCTGCCAATTGGTTCCGAAACCTGTTACTGCGTCGCCATTGGCATCCACCAGATTATAGGGGTCGGCATAGATGGGAGCCTGTCCTCTTCCCACAGCACGCTCGTTCTGCAGAATGGCATAATCGGTAGCACCCGTCACATCGCGCTTCTTCCAAGCACTCTGCCATCCATACGAGAAGTTGTAGTTGATGGTGGCCTTGCCTATCTTACCTTTCTTGGTAGTCACCAGAATGACACCATTGGCAGCACGCGCACCATAGATAGCACCAGATGCAGCATCTTTCAGCACTTCGATACTCTCAATATCATTGGGATTCACGCTCTCCATACCATTCTGGTCGGTAGGCATGCCGTCTATAATATAGAGAGGTTCGGAGTTGTTGATGGTGCCGATACCACGGATACGTACCATTGATTTGGCACCCGGCTGTCCAGAGGCTGAAGTCACGTTCACACCAGCGGCCATACCCTTCAGGGCATCTTCGGCACGTAGACGTGTCTTTCCGTCCAGGTCGTCAGAGGAAACCTTGGCAATAGAAGCCGTTACGACACTCTTCTTCTGAACACCATAACCGATAACCACCACTTCGTCGAGTAGCTTGTCATCTGGTTTCAGATTAATTTGAATACCATTTCTTGCGGCTACCTCCTGTGTGATGTAGCCCACATAGGAAATTGCAATCGTCGCGCCCGCGCTTACCTTTAGATTGAATTTACCATCGTAATCGGTAATGGTTGCGTTCTGAGGATTGCTTTTTTCTACAACAGTCGCGCCGATCACGGGTTCCCCGTTCTCGTCGACCACAGTGCCCAAGATGTTTTGGGCGAAAGATGCCATAGACACCATCAGTGCCAATAACATCATTACAAACCTGCTTTTTTTCATACTTAATTAGTTAGTGTTGTTATTTGTAAGTTAGAGTTTACCCTTTGTTAGGTTATCGGCGGCAAAGATATGAAAAAAAAGTAGTGCCCACAACAGTTGTTAATAAGAAAAGTGGATGACTAAGCCGTACAAAAAATATAAATCATTGATTTTCAGTATAATAAAAATAACCCTCCTAAAAAAAGAGTGGACTAAATATAGAGGTGTAAATCGTACATTACTCGACTTTTTTCGCCATTTTGGGGGCTTTCCAGCATTGATACTAAAAGGATGTGAAGCAGACTCCCCCAAACAGTCTGAACACCCAAAAGTAACAAATTGCAAGCAAAACATATTGCTTTGTGTCAAAAAGAAAGGAATTTAGTCATCAACCCGCTTCCAAACTTTACACTTTATCAGTTTCGAGCGTTTTTAACAATCAAAAGCCTCTCCTTCTCATCCTATTGGTATCAGAAAGCCTTATCTTTGCAATCCATAAATACTGTTTTTGATTTATGGACACAAAATACATTTTCGTTACGGGCGGTGTTGTTTCCTCGTTAGGAAAGGGCATTATCTCGGCCTCTATAGGCAAATTGCTGCAAGCACGCGGCTACAAAGTAACTATCCAGAAGTTCGATCCCTACATCAACATCGACCCAGGGACCCTCAATCCCTATGAGCACGGCGAGTGCTACGTGACGGAAGATGGATTCGAGACCGACCTCGACCTAGGTCACTATGAACGTTTCACGGGCATTCATACTACCCGCAACAACAGCATCACCACGGGTCGCATCTACAAGACCGTCATCGACCGCGAACGGCATGGCGACTACTTGGGCAAGACCATCCAGGTGGTGCCTCACATCACCGACGAGATCAAGCGGCGCATGCTCCGTGAAAGGCCACGGGTAGGCGACGGAACGTCGGGAATGAGGCTCGACGAAGGACTTGACTTCGTCATCACCGAGGTGGGTGGTACCATCGGCGACATCGAGAGTGCGCCGTTCATGGAGGCCATCCGACAGTTGCGCTGGCAACTAGGTCGCGATGCGGTTTGCGTACACCTCACCTACGTACCTTATCTGAAGGCTGCCGATGAGTTAAAGACCAAACCCACCCAGCACTCCGTGAAAGAACTGCAAGGAATGGGTATCCAGCCCGATATCCTCGTACTCCGTACTGAACGCCACCTCAGCGACTCGATACGCCTGAAGGTGGCCTCCTTCTGTAATGTCGACTTGGAGTGTGTGGTGCAGAGCGAGGACATGCCCAGCATCTACGAAGTACCCGTCAGCATGCAGAAACAAGGGCTCGACGCAGCCATTCTTCGCAAGATTGGCATTCCTGTTGGCGAGACGCCATCGATGCAGTCGTGGCACAACTTCCTCGACAAGCAGCGCAATGCCAAGCGCGAGGTGCATGTGGCTTTGGTGGGCAAATACGACCTGCAGGATGCCTACAAGAGCATCCGCGAGAGTCTCAACTTGGCCGGCATCTACAACGATGTGAAGGTCCGCATTCATTTTGTGAACAGCGAAGACATAACCACCGAGAATGTCGCCTCGAAGCTCGACGGCATGGCAGGCATCATTGTTTGTCCAGGCTTTGGTCAGCGTGGCATCGAAGGCAAGATTATCGCTGCGGAATACACCCGTACGCACGATATTCCTACCTTCGGCATCTGTCTCGGTATGCAGATGATGGTCATCGAGTTTGCCCGCAATGTCTTGGGCTACAAGGATGCCAACAGCGCTGAAATGAATCCTGACACCCCGCATAATGTCATCGACATCATGGAGGAACAGAAAAGCATCACGCAGATGGGTGGCACCATGCGACTGGGTGCCTATGAGTGCGAGCTCGCTGCCGACAGTCGTGTTGCGGAGGCCTATGGAAAAGTGAAGACCATTCATGAGCGCCATCGCCATCGCTATGAGTTCAACAATAAATACAAGGAAGAATACGAGTCCGCTGGCATGAAGTGTGTGGGCATCAACCCCGATGCCGACCTCGTCGAGATTGTCGAGATACCCGAGAAGCGCTGGTACATCGGTGCGCAGTTCCATCCCGAATACTCCTCAACGGTGCTCCATCCGCATCCGTTGTTCATGTCGTTCGTGAAGGCGTGCCTCGATAAATAGTCTAATTGTAAAATCGTAAAATAGTCAAATAGAATTATGTGTGGAATAGCAGCTATATTACATGTTAAGGAGCAGACGCATGTTCTGCGTGACAAGGCATTGAAGATGAGTCAGAAAATCCGTCACCGCGGACCCGACTGGAGTGGTATCTATTGTGGTGGTTCAGCCATCCTTGCCCACGAGCGATTGAGCATCGTGGACCCAGAATCAGGCGGACAACCCCTTTATAGTCCTGATAAGAAGCAGGTGCTGGCCGTCAATGGCGAGATTTACAACCATCAGGAGATCCGTCGTCGCTATGCCGGTCAGTATGAGTTCCAGACGGGCTCCGACTGCGAAGTCATCCTCGCCCTCTATCGCGAGAAGGGTATCAATTTCCTCGAAGACCTCAGTGGCATCTTCGCCTTCGTACTTTACGACGAGGAGAAGAACGAGTTTCTCATTGCCCGCGACCCCATCGGTGTGATACCTTTATATATAGGCTACGACAGCGACGGCACCGTCTATGTGGCCTCCGAACTGAAAGCCCTCGAGGGTCAGTGTGAGCGTTACGAACCCTTCCTGCCCGGACACTATTATTGGAGCCGTGAACCAGGCATGAAGCGCTACTACCAGCGCGACTGGTTCAAGTATGATGCCGTGAAGGATAATCCTGCCAGTGTCGAGGCTATCCACGATGCATTGGAGGATGCCGTGAAGCGCCAGCTCATGTCCGACGTACCTTACGGTGTCTTGTTAAGCGGTGGCTTGGACTCCAGCGTCATCTCCGCCATTGCCGAGAAATATTCTGAGATGCGTATCGAGGACGACTCGAAGACCAAGGCCTACTGGCCCCGTCTGCACTCGTTTGCCGTGGGCTTGAAAGGTGCGCCTGATTTGGCCAAGGCCAAGCTCGTGGCCGACCATATCGGTACCGTGCATCACGAAATCAACTATACCATTCAGGAAGGTCTCGATGCCATCCGCGACGTCATCTACTTCATCGAGACCTACGACGTCACCACCGTCCGTGCCTCTACACCGATGTACCTGCTGGCGCGCGTCATCAAGTCGATGGGTATCAAGATGGTGCTCTCCGGCGAGGGTGCCGACGAGATATTCGGTGGCTACCTCTATTTCCACAAAGCGCCGTCGGCCAAGGATTTCCACGAGGAGACCGTTCGCAAGCTCTCCAAGTTGCACCTCTACGACTGTCTGCGTGCCAACAAGAGCCTTTCGGCCTGGGGTGTCGAGGGTCGTGTGCCCTTCCTCGACAAGGAGTTCCTCGATGTCGCCATGCGCACCAACCCTGAGGCGAAGATGTGTCCAGGCACCACCATTGAGAAGAAGATTGTCCGCGAAGCCTTTGCCGACATGCTGCCCGAAGCCGTCGCCTGGCGCCAGAAGGAGCAGTTCAGCGATGGTGTAGGCTACTCGTGGATTGACACCCTCAAACAGATTACCTCAGAAGCCGTCACCGACGAGCAGATGGCGCATGCTGCCGAGCGCTTCCCCATCAATCCGCCAAAGAACAAGGAAGAGTATTACTATCGCTCCATCTTCGCCGAGCACTTCCCCAGCGAAAGCGCTGCCAAGAGTGTTCCTTCAGAGGCCAGCGTCGCCTGCTCTACGGCCATCGCTTTGGAGTGGGATGCCGCCTTTAAGGGAATGAATGACCCCTCTGGACGTGCCGTCAAGGGCGTGCATGAGCAGGCATATTAAAAAAAAGAGCAAGTTTCTTTGTTTTGTGCTTGACTTTTAGTACCTTTGCACCCCGTATGGTCACCAAGGCACTACAACGAAAGATTACAGAGCAACCGTCACACTACAACCATCTGGAACGTATGTCGGTAGGTGAACTGTTGCAGCACATCAACGATGAAGACCGCTTAGTGGCAGAGGCCGTCAACAAAGCCCTTCCGCAGATAGAGGCGTTGGTAGAGGCTATCGAACCACGTATGAAGCGTGGTGGCAGATTGTTTTATATCGGTGCAGGTACCAGTGGGCGCCTGGGAGTCCTCGATGCCAGTGAACTGCCTCCCACCTTCGGCGTTTCCGAAGAATGGGTGGTGGGTATCATTGCTGGTGGAGACCAGGCGCTGCGACACTCCATAGAGAAAGCAGAGGATGTTGCTGAACATGGTTGGCGCGACTTACAGGCTTTTCATCCTAAAGCAGACGACGTGGTGATTGGTATTGCAGCATCGGGTACGACACCTTATGTTATTGGAGCCCTTGAGGAAGCTAAAAGACAAGGATTGCTGACAGGCTGTATTACCAGCAATCCTGACACACCAGTGGCGGCTGTTGCCGACTATCCTATTGAAACCATTGTCGGACCAGAGTTTGTGACAGGTTCCAGTCGTATGAAGAGTGGTACGGCACAGAAGATGGTACTCAACATGATTTCCACGACGCTGATGATTCGCATGGGTCGTGTACGTGGCAACCGCATGGTGAGAATGCAACTGAAGAATGCCAAACTCGTTGATCGTGGTACCCGCATGCTTCAGGAATTCCTAGGACTGGACTACGAAGAGGCCCAGCACCGTTTGCTGGATGCAGGCAGCGTGGATAGTGTTCTGCGTGAAGAGCATGTCCTAGACCCGATGGATTCCGACTGTTAATCCTCCCCCACTCGCTTCCTGCAACAGAAAGAGGGACACCCTCACGGACGTCCCTCTTCGTGTATGTTTCATCATTTCCCTCGAAACATAATTTACTACATAACCAAAACTACTAACCTAAAACAAAATATGAATGATCTTTACCTATAATCCTTGAAACAATCTTTACTTTTACCTTTAAGACTTCCTCTGAAGACGATGCAAAGGTACGAATGTGTGCGCACACAACAAAATATTCTTGTAATTTTTACACTAAAAGTTGCAACTTATTGATTTAGGTCAATCGCCTAGTACTCAATATAGGGTTTTAAGCGCAAAATTGCGTCTTCTGAGAACCCCTTCAGAAAGCGCAAATCTTGCAGGTTTTTGATGTCGCCATGCAGTCGTCGATAGTCAACGATAGCCTTGGCCATGTAGTAGTTGATATAAGGGTGGTTACGCAACTGCTGCAGGGAGAGTTTGTTGATGGCCAGTCGCTGTGGGTTGGGATTGCTGATGACGAAATACTTCTTGGCCGACTGTGGGAAGCCTTCTATCTCGTCCAACTGGTCAACGCTGACGTAACCACCAATCCATTTTCCGTGACGTACTATCTCCTTGGCGTAGTAACTGCCAATGCCTGGAACCATCATCAGTTGGGTGGTGTCGGCAGTGTTCAGTGCAATGTGCTCACCTTCTTTCAGTTTGACGCTATGACGCAAGCTGTCGCGCCCTTCCTGAGGAAAGAGGGCTGCTGCCGACTGATAATCATCAGAGATGCGGATGAAAGGCTCCAATCGCAGATAGTCCTTCTTGGTGAGCCCATAAGTCTGTGCAAAGTCGCGTTTGGTGCGATAGACCCCTCCTCGCGCCCTATAGCGGTAGATATTGCGTATCATCCAGGTGGGTAGTCCCAAACGAAGCAGTTGGGTGGAATCAGCCGTATTGGGGTCGAAATAGAACTCCTCCGTATGACGGATGGGTACTTCGCCAACTGTCAGGCTCGATGTCTTGTAGTGCTGACAGGTGCCTTTGCCATCAGTGCTGCGTTGCTCTTGTAGGCTATCCTTCGTCTGTTGGTCTATTACTGCTGTCTGTTGCTCTCCACCTGTCAGCCACAGGCCTATCGCGGCAAGTGCGGCTATGAGAAGCACCGTCTGTGCGACGCGACAGTCATTACGGTTCATAGGATACCCAATTGATGAAGGAATACCAGGATGATGCAGACAGGACAGACGTAACGTACTGCAAAGAGATACACCCGATAGAACGAATGATTATCTTGTCCGTAGTTTGTAAACTCGTCGAGTACCACCTGACGCGGAATATACCAGCCCACAAACAGACACGCCAGCATACCACCCAAGGGCAGCATGATGTTTGCCGTCAGTTGGTCGCAGAAGTCCATCAGCGACAGTCCCATGACCTCAATGTCGATGGCACCTACCGACCACGAACACAGCAGACAGATGACGCTGGCAACAGTGGTAAGCACCCAGGCGGAGTATTTTCGTGGCATCTGGAATTCTTCCGTAAAGAAGGCAGTACCTATCTCGTGCATGGAGATGGTCGATGTCAGGGCAGCGAATACCAGCAAGGCATAGAACATGATGCTGACCACATAACCCACTGCGGGCACGCTGCCAAAGGCCTGTTGGAACACGTTAGGCAAGGTGATGAATATCAGCGAGGGGCCTGAGTCGGCACTGATACCTACCGATGCTGCTGCAGGGAAGATTAGCAGGCCTGAGAGGATGGCTATCAACGTATCTAACAACGCTATCTGTCCTGCCGAATGCAGCAGGTTGGTCTTTCTTGTGAAGTAACTGGCGTAAGTACACAGACAGGCCGTCCCCAGCGACAGCGAGAAGAAGGCTTGGCCGAGGGCTTCCAGCATGACGTCGCTATTCAGTTTTGAGAAGTCTGGATACAACAGGAACTTCACACCCTCTATAGCGCCTGGCAACATGCAGGAGGCAACAACCAGCACGACGAGCAGCATCAGCAGAATGGGCATCAGCCACTTGGATGCTTTCTCAATGCCCTTGCGCACACCACGAACAATGATGAAATGGGTAATCAGTATGAAGAGCAGTCCACAGACCACAGGTTTCCACGCACTGCTGGAGAAGTCGGCAAAGTATTGCTGCACATATTCCGTGTCACCCTGCATCTGCCCGCTTATCGACGCAAACAGATACTGCAGGCACCAACCAGCTACGACAGCATAGAATCCCAGAATGATGGTTGAGGTCAGGATGCCCAGATACCCCACCAACTTCCAAGGACGTCCTCCTGACAGTTTATCATAGGCTCTGGCAGCATTGGTCTGTGCGTGGCGACCCACAATGAATTCACTAATCATGCCAGGAACACCCAACAGTAGGATGCACCCCACATACATCAGCAGAAAGGCCGCACCACCGTTCTGTCCCGTCATGTAGGGGAAGCGCCAGATGTTTCCCAGTCCTACTGCCGAGCCTGCCGTTGCCAGCACGATGCCCAGCTTACTGCCAAAGTTGCCACGTTCAGTCATGCAACAGTCCTAATTGATGAAGAAATATGATGAGTATAGCCAATGGGCAGATGTACTTCACCAGGAAGATGTAGCAGTGGAAGAACCGTCCGCGCAACTCGCCCCAGTTGGTAAACTCGTCATGAACGATCTTATGAGGTACTACCCAGCCTATGAAGATGCAAGTCAGGAACCCCACTATCGGCAGGAAGATCTGACCCGTGATAAAATCAAACCAGTCAAATAACGACTCGCCAAAGATAACCAGTCCGTCAAAAGCTCCCAGCGACAACGAACAGAACGCACCGATGATGGACGTCAGAATGGTGACCCACATGGCTGCACGCTTACGGGTGGTGTGCAACTCTTCCTGGAAGAAGGCCGTGGATACCTCGTGCAGCGACATCAGCGACGTCAGGGCTGCCAGCGACAACAATACGAAGAACAACAGGGAGATGATATAACCCACGATGGGGAAGGCAGCAAAGGCCTGCTGGAACACGTTGGGCAGTGTGATGAATATCAACGAGGGACCAGAATCTGGGTTCACGCCTACCGAGAAGGCAGCAGGGAATATCATGAGTCCTGCCAGGATGGCCACCATGCAGTCGATGACGGCAATCTGCGTGGCCGACTTCGTCAGGTCGGTATATTTCGAGAAATAACTGGCATAGGTACACAGACAACCCATCGCAATGCTCAGCGAGTAGAACGACTGTCCCAGAGCGCCCAGGAACACATCACCCGTTATCTTGGAGAAGTCGGGCTTGAACAGGAACTCAATACCCTTTGTTGCTCCAGGCAGCATACACGAAGCCACCACGATGATGAGCAGTAATATAAATAAGGTAGGCATCAGCAGTTTCGAGGCACGCTCAATGCCTGCTCTCACACCGTGTTCGATAATCAGGTAGGTCATACCCAGAATGATGACTGTCCACAACACAGGTTTCACGGGGTCGCTACTGAGTTCGGCAAAGTAGGTGCGGAAATACTCAGGATCGCCCTGCAGGTGACCTATCAGCGATGCCCACACATACTGCAGGCACCATCCGCTGACCACTGCATAGTAGCCCGTAATGAGGAATCCCGTCAGCACACCCATATAGCCTATCGCGGCCCATGGTGTGCCACCTGCCAGTTGTCGGTAGGCACGAGCCGTATTGGCGTGTCCGTTACGACCCACAATGAATTCGCTGATCATGCAGGGAATGCCCAACAGCAACACGCACACCACGTAAATCATGATGAAGACGGCACCACCGTTCTCACCAGCCATATAGGGGAAGCGCCACACATTGCCCAAGCCAACAGCAGAGCCTGCCGTTGCCAGTATCACACCCAGCTTACTGCTAAAATTGTCTCTTTGCTCCACTATGGTTTCTCTTATTTCTTAATTCAAAAACGTTTTTATTCTACTAAATCGCTTGCAAAAGTATAAAAAAATTCTTACTTTTGCAGCAAAAAATAAAGAAAAGATGCACTTTTTCATCCGTTTTGTAAGGAAATACCCGCTTTCCGTGCTTTGCATCCTGCTCATCTGGCTGCTCTCACTCACGCCATTCTTCCCTGAGACACCGTTGGACGATGTTCAGTTCATCGACAAGTGGACCCACCTTATTATGTATGGTGGCACCTGCAGCGTCATCTGGTTGGAATACCTGCGTCGTCACGACCGCATCGACTGGCGCAAAATCCTGTTACTGCCAGTTCTGGGCATGATACTCCTGGGTGGACTTATGGAACTGCTACAAGCCTATTGCACTACGACCCGTTCGGGCGAGTGGCTCGACTTTTGGGCTGACAGTGCAGGCGTACTTCTTGGCAACGCCCTGGGCCTTCTCTTCTGGTGGATAAGCAGAAGCAGAAAATAACGGCTTATCTGATGCGGGCAATGATGATGGAGACGTTGTCGATACCACCTCCTTCACAGGCTTGGCGATAGAGGTCGGCAGCAGTGGCACCCTCGGCAATGCGCGCTTCTATCTGTTCGTCTGTCAGCATATCTGTCAGGCCATCAGAGCAAATCAGCAGCGTGTCGTCCGGCAACAGTTTCCCCTCCAGGTCGTCAATGGCCAGACGTCCCTCTAAACCACCACCGATACAGTTCAATAGCGACTTATCAGCATCGGGGTCACCCGTAATGCCACGCTCCGTCTCGTCTGTTGTCAGTTGGCGCAACATACCATTACGAAAACGGTAGGTACGACTATCGCCAGCATTCACCAGCCAGATGTGTCCATAGTGCCACACCACACCAGTCAGCGTGCAACCCATAGGCAACTGCTGGCCTCGTTCAGCAGCACTGCAGTTCAGCGAGAACGAGATATTCTTAGTGACATAGCGCAAATCTTCCTCAAAGGTCTCGACGCCAAGCATGCGGTTCTGAAACAGTTCCTTGATAGTGTTCAAGGTATATTCGCTGGCCTCTTCGCCATTATCATGACCACCCATGCCGTCGGCCAACAGCAGGTAGAAGAACCCCTTCTTTGGAATATCGACAGTCATGGTCGTGGCATCGTCACGCAGAATCAGTCCACTTACCGACACTGCGTCCTCATTATTCTCACGCACCAGTCCTTTCTGGCATAGCACATCAATCTCTATTTTCATTCCACGGTAAATTCAAGTGTTGCTATTCTCACACTGTTGCCTTTCGCTATGGCAACGGCAGTGTTTGCTGCTATGCGTGCACCATTGACGTATGTTCCATTAGTGGTGCCATTGTCGGTAATAGTCCATCCCGTAGCTGTCTTGGCTATCCGACCATGATTACTGGAGACATAGGTACAGGTAGCCAGTTCAGGCCACATGCCGCCAACACGTCCGAAGGCACCTTCTTGCAATGTCAGTCGCCAACCGTTGCCCACCAGTGCCGTAGGCAAGACCACCGATGCAGCAGCAGTAGTCTGCGATTGCACTTTAGATTGCGACTGTGCTTGTGGTGCCACTTCCTTGCCTTCTAGGATGGCCAGATATTTCCGACCAGGTATCAGGTCGCTACCACATACAGGACACTCTGTGCCACGCTTGGGGCGCTTACATTCGGGGCACCACTTCAGTTCCTTTCCACACTTGTCGCAGAAAGCACTGTCGTCAAGAATCATTTCTCTACATTCCGGACATTGTGTCATAGTACATCCTCCATCTTTATTGTTTTACGTTCCTCTGGGGTATGGCTTCCACCCTCTTCTGCCAGTCGTGCTGCCAGATTGCTCTTCACCTCGTCAAACAGGTTACGGGCATCGCGCCCATTGCCGAACGTCCTGCCACGATTATTATAGAGCAAGGTCAACTTACCACGAACAGCATTTTCTGCCATCGCATCGAGACAATAGCCGCCCTTGTTGGCATAAATCATGAATATCTGGAACAACTCGTCTGGCGTATAGTCCTCGAAGGTGATGCGATTGCGCTGTGGGAAGCGCGACTCAAAACCACTGTTCTCAGCGATGAACGACTGCATCTCGAAGGTGTAGCCTGCCGCGATGCAGACAAACTTACCACGGTCGTTCTCCAGTCGTGCCACCAGTGTCTCCAAAGCGCTACGTCCGTATTGGTCAGACGCCAGTTGATAAGCCTCATCGATAAACAAAATGCCACCCATAGCCGTGTCGATGACGTGCGAGGTGATGGCCTCTGTGTCACCCAAATAGCGACCTACCAGATTCGACTTGCCCACCTCCACGACATTCGGTGTAGGCAGTGCCCCCATCGCATAGAGAATCTTACCCATCAGGCGCGCTACGGTAGTCTTACCTGTTCCTGGGTTACCCAAGAAGAGGTAGTGGCCCAGCGGTATCTCTGGTCGACGGTTCTCCTGCTTGGCACTCTCTATCTCGTTATTGATGGTGTGTGCCAGTTTCGTCAGCGAATCCTTCACGCCCTCCAGACCAATCAGCGCATTCAGTTCGGCCAGACAATCCTCAATAGACACCTTGGCAGGTTCCTCATACGGAATATCCTCGCTGATGGCTGTATGCAGGAACTCTGGTGTCCACTGGTCGTAGGGTACTGTGGCAATGCGGTTATTGATGGCCGTCTTCGTCTCAGCAACCTTCTTCATCGCCTCACCGGCATTACCGAACTTCTCATCTTTCATGGCCACCATGTTACGGAACATGTTCAGCACCTTCATGCGTACAGACTCGTCAGCCAGCGTAAAGTTATACTTCTTCGCCTTTGCGGCACGCTCGTAGATTTCCAACAGCTCCTCAGCGGTATAGTCTTCAATATGAATGGTGTGTGAGAAGCGGCGTTTTAATCCGGGGTTGGAGTTCATAAACGTTGCCATCTCCTTGGGATAACCCGCACAGATAACCACAAACTTACCCGCCTCGTTCTCCATACGCGTCATCAGTGTCTGAACGGCCTTCTTACCTTCAGACGACGTGCTCTTTCCGGCAGCATCCATCGGTTCCAGGTCGTAGGCCTCGTCCAAGAACAGCACACCACCCATCGCCTCGTTGATGGCAGCATCCATCTTCTTGTCTGACTCGTTGATGTACATGCCAATGATATCCTTCGGCACTTTCTCTGTCACGCGGTCAGTAGCGGTGACGCCCAGCGCCTTGAAAATCTTTCCGAAGATGCGTGCTACGGTACTCTTTCCTGTACCAGGATTACCCGTAATGATGAAGTTATACTTCGTCAGACCCTCGGCGGCCTCACCCATCTCGATGAGTTGCTTCTGTACGGCAACCTCCTGAACGATACGTCGGATGGCATCCTTCACGCTCTGCATGCCTACAAAGCTATCGAACTCCTTCATGATCTCGTCGACGGATATCTCGTCAGTAGCATCCTCACCCACGATATCGGCATAACTCAGCACATCGTCCTCGGCACCACGCAAGCGGTGACGCTTTACGGCGAGGTCGAAGAGGTTGCGCACCTCACGGGCATTGCCAAAGGTGTCGCTACGCTTCAGATACATCTTGTCGAATACCTTCGGCAGCATCTCCTCTGCCTTTGCATCAAGGGTAAACTCGATGTTCTCATCATTACGCACCAACATGTTGCGGAACAGCGTCTCCAACTCACGAGCGTTATAGTCGGGGAATTCAATGGTGACATTGCAACGCGACGGGATACCAGGATTCATGCGGACAAACTCGCCCATCTCTTTAGTGTAACCCGCCATCACACATACGAAGTCGCCCTTGCGGTTCTCCAACAGCGTCAGCAGGGTATTGATAGCATCCAGTCCGTAACTGCCACCACCTATTGAACCTGTGCCCTGATTCAGTGCATAGGCCTCATCAACAAACAGCACACCACCCATAGCCTTATCAACATATTTCTTGACGTTGGCTTCCGAGTCACCAATGAACTGACCGATGAAGTCCTTGGCAGATACCTCGACGAACTGCCCTGTAGGCAGGGCACCAATGGCATTCAGCACCTCACCGAACTTACGGGCAAAGGTGGTCTTGCCAGTACCAGGATTACCCGTAAAGAGGTAGTGGTCCTTGAGCAGTTTGTCCTTCACACCATTCGCCTTCTTCGTCTTGACATTGCGGATAATGGCACGTATCTCCTCCTTCACCGACTGCAGTCCCACATAGTTGTCGAGCTCTGCAAGAATCTGCTCCTCGGTCTTGGGAATGAAGCACTCTGCCGTGTCCACATCCTGAGCCTCAATGGTCTTGCTGCCACGCAGGGTCGCCTTCACATAGAGGTTCTCGGCGATCTTCTCCGACAGGTGACCATTGGTATGACCGATATCCGTCTGACGCATATACCAGGCGAAGTGGGCGCTGAGTTTGGCGGACAGGTTGTCAGCAACCTCGGCCTTGTACTTCTCCTTCAGCAATTGCAGCGTCAGTTCCATGAGGTCAGCCAGTCCGAAGGCGGGAAGCACGAAGTCGAACTCAAAGAGGCGGTGTACGTCCTTGTTGTTCTCCAGAAACTCTGCCAGGTCATTCTGCAGGCCGCACATGATAACAATGGGTGCGCCCTCTGTATCCCTCATGCGCTTAAACAACTTGTCCAAGAGGTTGACATCAGAGGCTTTCGTGGTGGGCAATAGTTTCTGCGCATTGGTTATCAGCAGGATGCTGTCTTTCAGTTCGGCAATCTTCTTGTCGAAGTCGCTGGCAAAGTCTTCCCAGTCAGCAGCATCCACCTTCGTCGCAGGCTTCTTCACCACGCCACAGGCCATCATCTTGGCAGCGATGAGGTCGGCAATGAAGTTCTTACCTGTTCCAGAGTCTCCGAGAATCAGACAGTCCAAGCCGATGCGTGTACCACCTTGGGCTACTATCTTGGCCACCTGGAGTTTCTTGTCAAGTTCGTCGAGGAGGGAAACGATAGGCTCCTTGCCTATCAGTCCCTTCTGGGTCGTTTCCTGCACCAGTGGTTCTCCGCAGAAGCGGCAGAAGCAGGCATCAGGACGGTTCTCTCTTCCACAGTTATTGCATACCATACGCATTATTCTTCTGGGTTATTCTTATTCTGTGAGGCTTTAAGGAGTTGATCCAGCGAGACGGATTTCTCGTCAGAACTGGCAGGAGCAGACGGGGCAGACTCCTTGGGTTGTACAGTCTCTTTCTCCTTGGGCTTCGCTGGGGCCTGGGGAGTTGTCTCCTGCGTCACTTTCTTTTTCGACTTCTCCTTATTCTTCTTAGTAGACTTACTTCTCGGCTGAGAAGTTGCCTCAGGTGGTGCCACTTCCACGATGGAATCTACCTTTACTTCCTCTACTGACTTCTTGAAGAACTTCTCCACGAAGGGTGCCGAATATCTGTTGAAACGCTCACTCTTAGGAATGAGCATGCTGAACAGCAACAGGAACCACACGGCGCCTATGAACACGAACACAAAGTAGCGACGCACCTTCAGGTCTTGTTTCCAGTTCTGCATCTCCTTGTCGTTGAAAGCAACGTTCAGTGATGAGTCAAATGCCGTCTCATCGCTAAAGGCGTAGTACAACGGTTCCAGCACCTGCTCCTCGAAACCGGGGTTGCTGAACTTACGTGCCTTGTCGGCATACTGGCTGGGCGAGAAGAGTGTCTTCCATCCAAAGAAGAGCAGCGTCAACAGCGTGATAAAGGCGTAGAAGTACAGGATATACTGTCCGAGGTATTTCACCGCCAGGACAAGCAGTATCGTCAGAATGCCACCTCCGACGATGGCAGGAAGACAACCTGCATCTTCCGTCTTGGAGTATACCACGGCCGACAGCACGAGTCCTACCACCCAGATGTATTTCCAGATATCGAGGTTGTCGGTGTTGATGGTGGGATTCTCAATGATGGAGAACAACAACACGGCAAGCAGGAGTACGCAAGGAATGACGGCAAAAATGATGCTGATAACATACTGTGCAATGCTGCGCGTCATCAGGGTGCGTATCTTTGACTTACCCTCACCCAGCAACCTCCCTGCCTCCTTGACAGCCTGACGGAATCGAGTGACAGGTTCCATCTTGTCGTCAATCTTCGCCAGGTCTTCCACATACTGGCGCAGCAGTTCCTCGTAGGTAAACTTCGGACTCATATCCACTGTGGGGTCTTCCATGCGGTTCACTGCCAGGAAACCCTTCAGGCCTCGTTCGTCATACTCCTTCTTCAACGTCTTCTTATTCTCACGGAACAGTTCGTCGAGGGTGGTCACCGTCTTGCCTGAGTCTATCAACAGGTATTCAGGGGTGGCACCAAAGCCCTTGATGACTTTCATCCATGCCTGCTGGATAAAGAACGACTCGTCAGCAGGACCGGCTTTCTTCTGGAAGTCCTCTGCATTTCGGTCTGTGACCTCCATGAACCAGCGCGTCTGGTCTTTAAAGCGACGTTCCTTGGTATTCAGGAACGACGGGATATAGTGGTACTCTTCAGGGGCTATGAAGCTGGCAGCAATGTTGAGCACCATCTCGGCTGATATCTGGCTATTCAATGGTGCATGCTCTGGTCGGTTCCATATTTCTCCCACTTTCTCTGCATCGCCACCACAGACGTTCCAGAAGATGTTATACACCTGATTAAGGAAGCGTCCTATCGACTCGCCCGTCATGGCGTAATCTGGATGCGACACGTCGTTACGCAGATTGATGTCCGACAGCGGGTCAATCATCTGAACGCGCAGCACATAGACATCGGTGAATCCCTGACCCGTAGCGGAGGCTGGGAAATGGTCGACGATATCATCGTTGCGCACGCGCACCCACTCTTTGAACTTATCCGACGAAACTTCGTCGGCAGTCTTATCATCAGCCCGTGCCTCATTGAAGAAATCGCCCACCTCCTTCAGGGTGACAACATCCTTCTCCACCTTCTCATCCGTCTCTCGCGAGTATCCACTGAGATGGAACGGCAGAGCGGGGTTCAACGTACACAGAGCGGTATAATAGCCCATGTCCTGGTCTTTCGGGTAGCGCTTCTCCACGATTTCCTGCATCTGTATGACCAACTCCGGATAAGGTTTCAGCCACTTCTCTATCTGTCCGCGATAGAGGTATTTCATACCTAGGTCAGGGTCTTCCTCCATACAGACAGCCAACTCTTCGGGAGTGTTGGCTATCTGGTGCTTAGCAGCATTAAAGGTAATGTTCAGGTCTTCCACGATGATAGTCTCATCGACGGGCACATCCTCTCCCTTCAGCGTACGCTCTATTTTGTCGAAGTCCCAGCGCTTGTCGGCATTCTTGATGAGCAGACCACGACAGATTTTGTTCAGCGGGTCGGGCATGTCGGCAGGCACGGTAATGCGTCCCTTGTTCTTATCCATGGCCAACTCGTGCTCCTTCGAGAGGAACGTCCCCTCACCCATCCATAGCGACAGGATGGTCATACCCAACGAATAATAGTCGGCCTTGGGGGTCAACTCGCAATAGGTCACACCCTCCTTCACGATGGTATTGCCCTTGCCATAAACCTCTGGCGCTGCATATATCGGGGTACGTACCTGCGGGGTACTGACGGAGCCGTTGGCCTTCAGCACGTCGGCAATACCAAAGTCGCACAGCACGCTATCCCAGCTGCCAGTATCCTTGACAAGGATATTGGCGGGTTTTATGTCCTTGTGGATGATTCCTACCTTGTGCATCTCGCTTAGTGACATAGCGGCCTTGACGGCAATGGCGAGGATGGCCTGGGCATTGCCCTTGATATTGGCTGTTGCGGCACTGCCCTCAGAGATATATTCCTGCAACTCATAGTCGTCTGCGTAGTCAATGATATCAGCAATGTAACCCTTGCCATTCAACTGCTGCAGGGCAGCCATCACGGCCTTGTTGGTCTTGAAACCAGCATGACAACGCTTCAGAGCGTAGCGCTTGCTACCCTCCGTCACCAGCAGGATGTCGCCCTCCGCACCACTGCCCATCACCTTCTCCACCTTGTAGGTCTTACCTCCCACTGTCACCGTCTCGCTCACCTGCTGCTGATTATCAACAGCAGACTGAGGAGCAACCATATCAGGGGCTACGGCTGTCTTTTGTGGGGCTACCGCCGTTTTCTGTGGAGCAACAGCGGTCTTCTGAGGGGCTACCGCTGTCTTTTGGGGAGCTACCGCAGTTTTCTGGGGCGCTACTGCCGTCTTCTGTATATCGTTCTGTTCTTCCATCGCTTACTTATAAACTTTCTTTTCTACATATCGAACGACCTCTACAGCTCCTGGCGTGTCAGCATCGACCACCGTCCACATCTGCCAGTCTTCGCACTTGATCCACTCACCACCAAACTCCTTGTAGGCACACTCCGACGGATTATCGTGTATCACGTGACAATGGTAACACTGCCAACCCATCGTGGCGCGTGGGTTGATGCCATAGAACGTCTCTTCAACGAGTTCCATGACTGCCATCTTGCGAGCGGTGAAATAGTTGCGCTGCTCCTGGGGCGTAGAACCTGCAGGGGGCAGCATCTCTTCCAATACGCGGTTAGCATCCTGAATGGCCTGCTGATATTCAGCCATTATCTCCTCACGACTGCGACCCGTCTTCGGTTTCGCCGTCTTGGGAGCCTCAGCAGCCGTAAAACCTACTTGAGCCATCAGGGCCTTCAGGCGCAGCTCACCTTCTGTAGGCTCTTGTGGTCCGGCATCAGGTGCGTCTCCTTCTGCACCTTTCAACTCGGCCTGCAGTTGGGCTATCTGCTTCAGCAAACGAGCCGTCTCCTGCACCTTCGGGTCGTTTTTCGCCTTCTCCACAGCCATCCTTGCCGCACGCGACAGGGGCTTACCACACTGTCGGCAGAATGGTCTGAAGTTACGGATATGACAGTCAGGACAGTCTATACCGTCGGCAGGCATGCCACACTCCGGACAGTCCATATCGTCCTTGCTCATCGGTGCACCGCAGAATGTGCAGTAGTCCACCAACTTCCATCCGCACACGGGACAAATCTCGAAGGCTTTCTCGATATCGGCACCACACTGCGGACACTTACCGCCGCCCTCTGCTGTCTGCATCTTATTGGCGGAAACACTCTTGACATTCTCCCGCTCACGGGTCCTGGTATTATTCTCTGTAGCCATCTTATTGCTTTAGGTATTTACACCACGTTTTTAGTTCTATGCTGCAAAAATACAAAATAATCAAGAATAAAACAAGAAGAAAGATAAAAAAAGCATTATAAATCTCATAATGCTGTTTATACGAAACAGTCCCACCAGTCTCACGACTGACGGGACAGCAATGCTTAAAAATAACTAACTAACTTACAAAATCAACCTAAATCTGTTTCTATGAAATTACTAACTGATGTTTTATTACTTTGCAATGCGATAGATGCGGAACGACATGGGGGGCAGTTGGTCGTTGATGACACTCTGCTTTTTGTCAGATTCAACAGTTATTGTACCCTTCTTCGGTGTAATGAACTCAGGACGCTGGATGCTGTTCTCGTCGTCCATATCCTTGTGAGAGAGCGTAATGGTCTGGGCATTTGTGGCACCCGTCAGGTCCTTGAGGTTCAGTGTAATGGGTTGTGTCGGCTTCGACGTATTAGCCACCTTGACGATAACCTCACCGGCATCTTTGTCGAAAGCGGCTGAGGCAAAGAGTCCATTCTGGCCCTTCTGGTTGGCTACGGGCTTCTTGTCCATTGTCAACTGCAGCACGTGGGTGCCTTTGTTAGTGGCATAGAGCTGTTGCACGTAGTAGCTGACTGTTTTAAACATCTGCGTCTGGTCGTACCATATCTGGTCGGGGCGCCACTGCCAGCCGTCGACGTGGGCAAAGAGCGGAGCAGGGGTAGTCATATGGACGATGTCGGCATTGCGCTCGAAACCAGTCATGTGAGCAGCTTCGAGGATGGCAGCCTCATAGTGGTTCCACTTCTTACCCTTACCATGACAAGCGTATTCGCCGGCAAACACCTTCGGACCCTTGCGATCATAGGAGTCGTAGCGCAGGCCGTGCGTGAGAAACCACTGCTCGTCGCGGTAGTAGTGCTCGTCGTAGAGATCCACCTTCAGCTCCTTCATGCGGGGCTGCAGCAGGTCAAAATCCCAGCCCTCACTATTAGGACCAGTAGTTCCGATAAGTTTCAGTTCAGGATATTTCATGCGCAGGGCGTCGCTGAACTTCTTCAGTCGCTCGGTAAACACAGGACCGTAGCCACCATGTGCCTCGTCGTAGTCCCATTGTTCGTTACCCACACCCAGATACTTCAGGTTGAAGGGTGCTGGGTGACCCATATCGGCACGTACCTTACCCCACTTGGTGGTAACGTCGCCATTGGCAAACTCCACGAGGTCGAGGGCATCCTGAATGTAGGGGCCAAGGTCGTCGAGAGCAACGTGTACGCCAGGCTTGTTGGGGTCAGGGTTCTGGAACTGACACGACAGACCACACGAGATGACAGGCAACGGCTCAGCACCGATGTCCTCAGAGAGTTGGAAGAACTCGAAGAAGCCCAGTCCGTACGACTGGTAGTAGTCGGGGAAGTAGCGGAAGTCGAAGGTGTACTCCCAACGGTTATGGTTCAGCGGACGGTTCTCTACAGGCCCCACACTGTTCTTCCACTGGTAGCGCTCGTCGAGCGAGCTGCCCTCCACGATGCATCCGCCAGGAAAACGGAAGATGCCTGGATGCAGGTCTTCCAAGGCTTGGGCGAGGTCGCGACGCATGCCGTTCTCACGATTCTTATAGGTATTGACGGGGAATAGCGAGATGTGCTCCAGTGCTACACTGTTGGTGCCCTGCAGGAAGATGCGCAACTTAGCGGTTTTCAGTGTCTTCGTAGAGGTCAGCGTGACGGTATATTTTTTCCACTCCGCAGAGGTGATGTCCAGCTTCTGCTCGACAAACTCCTGGCGCTCGCCCATGGAGCTCTCGTCAATAAGCTGTACACGGATGGCAGCCGAACCCTTTGGAGCCTTTGCCCAGACAGAGAAGCGGTACTGTTCACCCTTCTTGACGCCAATGCCGAAGTAGCCCTCGTTGACCAGTCCCGAACGGCGATCGTTGTGGCCAGGGTCGCTGAGCACCACATAGTGCGGACAGCGCTCGAAGGGTCCGTCGTTCTTCACCTCTACACAGCCAAAGCTCTGCCAGCCCATCAGGTGCTGAGGGAATTCGAACGAGCGGTTCTTCACCAGTTCGCCATACAGACCACCATCAGCGGCATAGTTGATATCCTCGAAGAAGATACCATACATCGTCGACTGGATGGGGGCACCCAACTTCTTGGTGTTCACGTCCATTGTCAGCTGTGCCCAAGCGCTCAGTACGGTACTCATGACGACAGCCATTGTCATTATTCTTTTCTTCATATTTGTAATAGTTTATTTAGTATTATTGTTCATGCTTTTCTCTTCTTCCCAATAGAGGACGGCACCATTGCGACGGGCAGGGTCAGCACCCGTAAAGTCCATAGAATAAGGACTGCCTGTAGTAGGACTCTTTCCCAGATATTTATGATTTGTCAGCGACAAGAGCATGAAGTCGTGGTCAAGATAGTCTTGCCAGAGGAACACTTCAGCATCCTCCAGATTGCTCGTAAAGCGTACGTCGCCGGGCAGACCGTCACCATAGACCTTTACATAGCGGCCATCAGCACACATCAACGAGACGCGGCCAATGCCTCGGTCTATGACCTTGAACTGCGTCAGCATACTTTTATCACCAGCATGGGTGTCGTAGAGCACGCCATGCTTCAGGGCGATAGCGGGCCGCTGAGTTGCTTTATTGATGATGCGGAAAGTTTTTCCGTAAGGGATATTCTGGCTGCGGTCGGCCTGGGGTTCCTCAACGGTGAAGTTGTCAAACTCTGCATAACCGCCATCCTTACCTTTTATATTATAGGCGAAGAGTGCGTGGCGAGACCCTTGGAAGGAAATCAGCTGATACGAGAGGGGCAACATGCGACCCACTGCCTGGAAATTGACACCATCCAACGAGTAGGCATACTGTGCCTGGTTGTTGTCGTAATCACCGATGCAGCGGAGAATGATTTTCCCGTCGACGAAATCGACGGGCACAATGACGGTGTCATTGGTAAGCTGTTCGAAGCATCGGAGGGTGAAGCTGTTGCCGTCCTTCACGAGACCTATCCATGAGCAGGGAACACTGATATTACCCAGTCCACAGACGTCGCCATCCTTCATACCCTTGGTGTAGAGTTCGACAGTGGTGATGGAGGTAGGACCGATAACACGTTGGGTGAGCGTATTACGAGCCCACATCAGCTGTTCGGCAGGCATTGACTGTAGGCGCAGACGACCATTCTTCAGACTCCATTTCTTGTCGTCAGGATTGTGGTTCCATTGCCATACACGCCCCAGTGACTTGCCATTGAAATCCTCGTTGCGATTGTAAGGAGCATGTGCTACAGTTTGTTGCGACTGAGTCGCAACAAACCCGGGCTTGAACCAAGTGCGAGGTGCACGGCCAAGATTGCCCTCAAGGCCAATCATAGGCCATCCGTCCTTCCACGTCACTGGCAACAGACAAACCGTGCGTCCAATGGAATGGAAATCCTGCATAAGCAAAGCCCACCATGAGCCGTCAGTGGCTTGTACAATGCCACCCTGATGGGCATTGTCACAACCCGTAGCGTCGGGACTTGCAGGAATAATGCTAAACTTAGCGCCATCGCTACCGATGCGGTATTTTTCCGTTTTAGGTACTTTTGTGCGACCCACACCAGCATAGCCGAACGTTTCGTCAGCCGTAATGACACGCGTCTCGTAGGGTCCCCAGATACTCTTCGAACGGGAGCAGAGCGTACGACCATTAGGTTGATAGTCTGTAGAGATGATATAATACATACCATCAATCTTATAAACATGGTGCCCCTCGCCCACTCCATTGCCTTCAGGTATGATAACACGGTCGGAACCCTCCACAGGTCCGCTCATGTCAGCCTTCAGTTCCGTACAATGCACCTCACCATACTTATGGATGGCATATATCTTGCCGTCGTCATCGAAGAGCACACTAAGGTCATAGATATTCCCCTGCATATTATGGTGCTTCCACGGACCTTCTATCTTCCCACTGGTGTAGCACTGCAAGCCTTTCCCATTGATATTGGTAAAGACATAGAACTGTCCGTTAGCATAGCGGATGGCGGGTGCCCAAACACCCTGACCATAGATTTCCTTATGATTCTTCAGCGAGAACTGATCGTCGGGAAAATCGAAACGGTCGAAGCAGTAGGATACATTCTCCCAGTTTACCAAGTCCTTGGAATGCAAAATAACGAGTCCAGGCACCGAGTGCATGGTGGTGCCTGCCAAGTAATAGTCCTCGCCCACCCTCAGAATGTCGGGGTCGGAGAACTCGTCGTAGAACAACGGATTGGTATAGGTACCGTTTCCGTTGTCTGCCGTCCAACTCTGTGCAAGAGACGAGAGCGGGAAAATGGATGATGTAAAAAGTATTAGCAGTAACTGTTTCATATCAACTTTCAGTTAAATCTCCGGCCAACCGTCCTCTGTCCAACGGATAGGACGCTGTATCAGGATGCTGGCACCATTATGCTCGATGCTGTAACCATGACAGATGAAGATATCTTCATCGTCCAAATGATAGACAGCACAATGGCCTGCAGCCTCAAACTGTTTCTTGTCGCCCTCAATGAAGAGCGTGCCTCCACCCTCGCGCATGTCGACACCGTTGCGGTCGAGGTAAGGGCCATCAACCGTTTTGGAGCGCCCCACCGCAACACGGTAGTTGCTCTGGGCACCACGACAGCAGTAGTCCCACGCCACAAAGAGGTAATACCAACCTCCATGCTTGAAGA
>JAEEGG010004194.1_pt1 | contig 35069 bp, 37 predicted proteins | sample 9134161 | NCBI WGS metagenome assembly JAEEGG01 (sample SAMN16246543, study PRJNA631951) | gut metagenome | biome: gut microbiome; feature: rumen; material: CR-attached | host: Bos | place: Iran: Karaj | collected 2018-10
TGGCAACAAGATAGCCGCAGCCTTGTCGTTCGAAAATGTGGTAGAGCATGTCAATGACAAATGTCCAACCTACGACATTAGTATCAATAGTTGGACGCTCCACGGCATAGTCAAGAGTGGCGTTAATCTCACCAGTACCAGCACACGCGATAGCAAGATCAATGTGCCCTAACGTTTCATGAAGAGTACAAATGGCTTGCCCAATCTCTTCCAAGTTGGTAATGTCAGCTTTAGCAGGAATGGCCTTGGATGGATATTTATGATACAATTCGTCAACCAAATGTGCTCGTCGTCCAATAATGCCGATTCTATTGTTCTCATTTGCATATTTCTCGAAAAGAGCTTTACCAATACCCGAGGTGGCTCCGATGATAACGATATTCATATTGTGCTTTTTGTGTACAAAAGTAATAGTTTATTTGTAAGCCTAAGCACAATTGAAAGTAAAAGAAACGTCATTAGGGCAAACTCTCAAAACATTTTGAGAATTTACAGCCCAAAAGTTATCTCTCTACGTATGTTGCTGATAGTTGTTGGTGTAACTTTTAGATAAGAGGCTATGTCTTTTAGGTTGATACTTTGTACTATTTCAGGACAACGAAGGAGTAAACGCTTATACCGCTCTCTGGTGGTCATGCGATAGGTATCAAGATATTGTGTATAGACCTGCGAAAAGAGATGGTCGGATATGGCTTGCTTAAGCTCTCTCATACCATTGGAATCTAATAGTTTTCGCAATTCTTCACCTGCTAATAGAAAGACCTTACAAGAAGTTTCTGCCACAATAGTCACTTCTGACATCTTGCTTGAAAGACAATTTGGGTAATCGCCCACGAACTCGCCCTCAAAGGCAAAACCAGTAATACAGTCTTTTTGTTCTGAGGAATTATGTACCATGTAGTTGAAGTATCCACATTTAACAAACCCAATAAAGCGAGACTCTTCACCTGCTTTTATGAAATAATCACCTTTAGCATATTGTGTCAATCGACCATGATTAATACAATACTCATTCAGTGCAGAGAGGTCAAGACCATTGATGTATGAATTTATGCCTACCATATCTATAATTTCTTAACAGAAATAAACTATTAACGCGATTAAATTGCATCAGTAGTATTATTGGACATTACTCAATAAGCTGTAAATGAGAATGTCATACACGTTATCTCCTTTTATAACTGCTTTGTACATAATTTCTTTCAGTATAAAACCATTCTTAAGTAGGACACGCTGTGATGCCACATTGGAATGAAAAACGTTTGCCGTAATTCGATTGAGACCAAGTTCCCTTATCGCAATCTCACATACTTGTCCCACAACTTGGCTCATCAGACCTCGATTCCAATAATCTTTCAATAACATATAACCTAATTCCCCTTCAAGCCTATTGTCTGCTTTTCGCTCAACGGAAACACTACCAATAATTTTTCCATCCATGAGCATAGCGCGAAAAGTCCCGTCAACACTCTCGCTTTTGGCAACCATATTCAGCCACCAATCAGCATCATCGTCTGTGTATGGGTTAGGCAATCTGTCAGACAAAAATGTTCTATCAACAGCATTGCATAATTCCATTAGCTCTTTTTTGTCTGTCAAAGACCATTTACGAAAATCTACTTTCATACAGCAAACTTCAAATTATTCAAGTTCGTATCCTACTCTTTAGACTATTCAATCTCTTTTCCCCTCCATCCTATCAATAAATGTTTCATAAATCAGCGGATAGGCATAACTTGCATTGAATGTTATGCCTGGACGCAAAAGAGATTGCAAATCGTTGGTGAACTCTGGATCTTCCATTTTCTCTTGCATATTATTGACGAACTGCTTATAGGACGGAGCCTTGTCAACCACAAACTCCATGTATTTCTTGTAGCATTGAAGGACTTTATCAACATCCACATCCTTTCGCTGTAAGGCAATATAAAGGTCAAAGAGGTCGCGCCCCTTCTTTCGCTGGTAAAGGGCACGAAGTTTGGTTCCCAACAATTCCTCGAAATGATAGGTCGTCAGTTCGGCCTCTCCTGTGAACCATGAATTCTCCACTTTTAACGGAATCTTTGTCAGCCCAAGTACGTTGAAATGTTCGAAGCAGTTGATTTCAACTTTCAGACGTATCTGTACCGTTGGTGATATTTCAGACTCCACGCGGAACAGCATAGTATTATTATATCGTTTCTGCTTAGTTACCCTGTCTGGTAACCAGTCAAGCACTTCCCCTAATCGATACATGATTGGCTTGATTGGTCCAGGAGTAATCTGAACCAAATCAATGTCCTCACTATATCGAGGCTGAGGCGAGAGATAGAGTTTATGCAAAGCTGTTCCACCTCGGAATGCCAACTGCGATGCAAGGAACTCATCGCTAAAGATGGAAACCAAGGCACGACATATAATCAGATCTTGTTCAATCTGTGCATTATCTATCCAGGGAGCATGCTCACTCCACTGTTGTATCGCTATTCTGTTAATCATATATCGTCTGTTTCTATTTCTACGTTTATGTTTATCTTCCACCGGCTGTCTCTGACAGATGGATTATCTTCTGCCGATGTACTCAAAGGTTGATATTTGAAATAACCCGATGATGTACGAAGCTGTTCATACAATTTATCTGCTAACTTCTTTTCCCCAACGACATTTTCAAGTATATAGCCAAGTCGTTGCCATACAACCTTTTTCACATAAGTTGCAAGTGGCGTAAACTGCTTATTAATGTCAATCTGCTCTGAAAGTTCTTCAAGTATGGTGGCGACTCGCGACAATCCACCCACATGTTGCTGATACTGCACAAGGTCAGCGACTGTTAAAAGAGGATTAGATATGCGGATAGTTCCCGTCTCTGTATTTTTTGTAATCAGAGCTTCCTCTGGCAATCCATCCCGATAAAACCAATCTATGGTTACATTACGAGTAGAGACTGTCCTACGCTTAGGAAAAGTCGTCATTACAGAGAATTGCTGGGGACGCTGATGAGCTGCACCAAGCATCTCGGCTGCACTAAGCATACATACATAGTAAGGCTTTTGCAGATACGACATTAACTGATCAATATAATAGGTTGCTGGCACAGATCCACGCAACACATATTGAGTGGGAATAATAACGTAATACCCTCTATATACACTGGCTATAGTCTTGTTTGAACTAAGTCTGGAAAGTTCATTTTGAAGAATCTGTTCAGAAGAACACAAGTCAGCAGCCCTTACATCCTCAATAGAAAACGTAGGAAAACCATGAATAGCTCTATCTTCAATCCACTTTTGTAATGTCATACTGAGTAATTTTGGTGCAAATATAATAAAATAAATATTAGCTTTGTACTGTTTTTGCCTAAAATCACTCTATTTTATAGAATTTTATCTCCAAATTCGCATTTTTATCGAATTTGGAAGCAAAATACACGCATATAACTCTAAATATGAGATATGATTGCCGTCCAAAAGAAAGAGAAGCCAATTATTCTGTTTGATAGCGCAACCCTTTGGTTTAGTTTATACCCATATTAAATATCTATAACCTAAACTAAACCTTAATGAAAGAATGTGCAAAAACCTGCGTTAAAAAGTGTAAACGTGCAAAGAACTGGAAAATCGATTTTGCAGATGTTTGCATTTTCTTTTTTTGACGGCAGTCATATTTGCAGATTTTTGCCTATTTTGCGTCCCCCCACCGTCCCTCGGAGTCACTTTAGATACCCTAAAACAAAGGCGTTTATGCTAATTATCAACGACTTATATTTGCAGATAGTAACTTCTGCGTCGGAAAGTAGATTCTGCGTGGGGAAGTAACTTGCCTTATCGTTTTTCTCGCTTCTTTCCAGCGGGGGAAGAACTTGTCCATCAGGGCATGGAAACGGGCATTGTGGCTGGGTTCCAACAGATGGCACAGTTCGTGAACCACCACGTGCTCGACACACCATTCAGGCAACAGCAGCAGATAGTAAGAAAAACAGATGGACTTGTTCTGGACATTGCAGACACCCCAACGTGAGATCATCGCCCTGTAACGGACTGCGGACGGCTTCACGCCCATCTCCTTCGTGTGGCGGTCCACCATCGGCTCTATCAAGGCCTTCAATCTCTGCATGGCATCTTCAACCTGTTCTCTCGTCTGCAGCGGCAGCTTGTTATAAAAGTCAGCCCTGCGCTTCTGGCTCTCACTGGTTTTCTTTCGTGCCTCAGCTATCCACTCGCGGTGTTCTTCAATGAACCGCTCCACCAGTTTCTTGGGCATACCAATCGGTGCCGACACATGTACATCGCCGTTCTTCACGATGCGCATCGACAGCCTCCTGGTTCTCCTATATGTCACCTGTATCGCCATATAATCGATGTGATGATGCCGCAAAGGTACGAAGAAAAAGTGACATTCGTCACATTTCCATGCTGTTTATCCCAGATATTTGGTAATTTCAGCAACTATTCGTATCTTTGCAGTTGAAAACTGATAAATTTTTAATGATGTATAAAACTAGCAACTTACCCAACACCCGAATCGATGTGGCCGATGCCCTGAGAGGTATCGCTGTGGCCGGCATCATCCTGTATCACTCCGTCGAGCACTTCAACATCTTCACCCAGGAGCCGATAGTCCATCCGCTGCCGAGCGACCAGACGGTGGCCGACGTGCTGGCCTGGCTGCTCTCAGGCAAGATGTACGGCATCTTCGCCATGCTCTTCGGACTCAGTTTCTTCATCATGAACGACAACCAGCAGCAGAAAGGCAAGAACTTCTCCCTGCGATTTGCCTGGCGCATGTGCCTGCTGTTCATGTTCGGCATCGTCAACGTGGCCTTCTACGACGGCGACATCCTGATGCTCTATGCCTGCTACGGCCTGCTGCTCATCCCCATCAGCTACCTGCCGTCGAAATGGGTGTGGGCCATCATCGCCCTGTTGGCCATCCAACCCGTCGAGCTCTACTGTCTGCTGACGGGCTACGAGATCGATTTCTCCAGATTCTGGGAAATATCCGGCATCATCAACAGCGCACACGAACACGGGACTTTCTTGGAGAACACCCTCACCAACCTGCGATACGGCTTTGAGGTGAATCTGCGGTTCAATATCTTCAGCGGACGACTCACGCAGCTGCTCTGTCTCTTCATCCTCGGCATGCAGTTAGGTCGCCAGCGATTGTTCTATAACGAAAGGGAGAATCTGAAGATATGGCACATCATCCTCATTTGCTCGACCATCGTTGTCATCGCGTTGAGTTTTGTCGAATTCGGCGATCTCGATCCATGGCTTAAGCCCATCTACAACCTCATCATCCTGTTGATGATTGTCTCGGCCATCGTCTCAGCCTGGTACGCTTTCGAGGGCGTGCGCCGTGTGCTCCATCACCTCTGCATCTTCGGTCGCATGAGTCTCACCAACTACCTGCTCCAGTCCGTCATCGGCTGCGCCATCTTCTGCGGCTACGGTCTGTCCTGTTACAACTATCTGGGCATCACCTACGCCGTCATGGTCGGCTGCGCAATGGTCATCTGCCAGTATCTCTTCGCCCGCTATTGGTTCTCCACCCATCCTCGCGGCCCGTTAGAAGGCCTCTGGCGAAAACTCACGTGGATTTAATGGGGTACAGCGAGCCGCCACTCTGATTTGAATGACGGCTCTTGCTTTTACTTGATGGTGATCCAGACGGCTTCACCCCTACCCTTGGCTTCGACGATTTTCTGCTTCAGGCGGTGAACCCAGATGCGGCTGTCGAGGACTTTGCCGACTTCACGGTTCTTGCCTACAAGGATGCAGCCTTCGGTGTCTTCTGAGCAGTTGCCAGCATGGATGCGGATGCCTTGCCACTTGCGGTTGAACTCGGGGCCACCGAGGAGGATTGGAAGCCACGCCTTGAACTTCGGCGAGAAGGAAATGACTACTGCATAACGGCCTTCGGGGATGGCAGAGCGGCCTTTCACCTTATAGGCACCGTTGGCATAGTCGCGCCAAGTGGGTTCGAGGGTGTCGCAGAAGTAGCGGTCTTCAGTACCAGGACAATATTCGTCCATTACTTGTTCTCGGATGTAGAGCCTACCTATCGTGTAGGTCTTACGTTTTGCTATACGTTCTAATATCAGTTCCATAATAATTCTTTTTTAATTTGGAGGCGGTGGTGATACCACCAACCTCCTTAATGTCACAAAGTCAAATGTCACAAAGTACTAATTGTCGTTAGAAAGTTTACGCCAGTGTGTACGATCTGTCTTTTCAATCCACTTGTCACGATACCAGCGGGAAATGATTTTCCTCAGGGCAGCCTCACCACAGAAGCCACGCTTCAGGGCACGCAGATCGTCCATCGTGAATGTCGGTGCCAACTGGTCAAAGACACTGTGGTTTGAGCCGTATCGCTGGCACTCATCACCTGCATCTACATACTGGCTCTGCAAGACCTCGCCGAAGGCTTTGATCTGCTGCCCGAGGCAGTAGTCAGCCATCATCAGCGCAAAGTCAATACAAGCCTTCGACTCTCGGGCACAGCCACTCAGGAGATGGAATACTACTCCACAACGAAACCCGATGACGGCAGCACGCTTGCGATAAGTATCCTTCACGTGGTCGATGTCCTTGGCTGCTTCAACTCGTTTCTGCTCCACCCAGTCCTCGATGGCTTTCCTCAAACGGGGAGTATCAACGAGGCCGCTAAAGCTACGAAGCCTTGTGACGGCCTCCTGAATCTTAGCCTCGTCTTCAGCCGAACGACGACCAAACTTTGGCATCTTCGAGAACGAAGAGTCAGGCATTTCAGCCACCAAGACACGGCTCGAAAGACCATTCTCGATGTTGTCTGACTTGAAGCACTTCCGCATGGCTCCGTTCGTGCCGAGCATCGTCCAGTTATAGGCGACTTTCACAACTCCTGATTCAGCCTGGTCAGAATTATAGTCCTGACCCCATTCACCTTTATCAAAGCTCAGTCGATAGATGTCATACTTCGAACTCCACGAGCCAGCACCATTCGTTTTTCGGAGGGTGTCAAGTTCCTCTCCAAACGAATAGATGCAATGTCCGTTGGCATTCTTGAAACGTTTCAAAAGGGTGGAACATGATACCGTAACCGGAACCATTCGGATGAGTACCTTGGGGTCTTCGGGAGCCTTTTCGTTGGCCTTACGACCTTTCTTACGCTCCTTCCATTCCTCTTCACGCATGCGGGCAAGGGCATCCTCTTCGTCGAACTGACGTTTCCAGATATCAACGGCATTCTTCACCACCGACTTGTTAGAAGCCTGCTCACCACGGATGATAGACATCAATCCCAAATGCTGCAAGTTGCCGTCGCAATACTCGATTTCCACTTGATCAGCATAAGCCGCAGCAATCGGCAGAACACCACAGAGCACAGGCATGTGCATCGAGACAGGCACACCAACGAGACTTTCACGAAGTCCGATGGGAAGTGTACGAACGTTGACCTTAACACCCGTTTCAGCCTGAACGGCCTCGGCATCCTCGATCTCATCGGAAGAAATACCCATTTCGAGCGCACTCACAATCTGCTTGATAAGCCGCGAACCCTTGGTAGGCTCTTTACAAGCCGAGTGAACGATGCTTCGCATTTCCTGCTCACCAAGGCCGTAACGGGGCATGACCTCCAGCAGCCAGTCCTCTGAGTTGTCACAGATGGCACGCAGATTAGCAGCCAACTGGTGCAACTTGTCATTACGTTCGCCCTCAGTGGGTTCACCACCTGTTCTATACCAATACTCGCTGATAATAGAACTGTAAGGGATGCCCTTGAACGACGGCGCAAATTTGCGATCTTGTTCTGAAGTCAATCCAGAATCGGATACTTGTGCAGACATCGGCTCAGATTTGAGCTCATGTGACATCTGGGAAATAATTCCCTCAGTCACCTCGAACAGCTTGTCGCTGACATATCGGGTGTGCCCTTCCGTCACCATATAGATACAGCGGTCGTAGCCCTTCACCTTGACATCAGGTTCAAAGCCTGTGGCCTCCTTCATCAGAGCCTGTGCATCCTCAGCAGACATACCGGCTGGCAACTCTACCAGTACATGAGTGCCACGACGAACCGACTCTTCAATCAGCAGCACCGTCAGAGGGCTATGAACCATCAGTCGAGCCTTGATTTCATCCGTATGCCCCTTCTCGTCGAAGTCCATCATCAGTCTTGGAAGTGGCTTGATGGCATCAGCCGCAGCACGATGGTTGTCCTTGAACTCGGCACAGCTCGGCGTCCACACGGGCAAACGATGCTTCAACTCATCATCACCTCTTTCTATACGTGCGCACATCTGCGCGAGCCAGGGCTCCCTTCTCAGTGCTTCCCATTCCTTTCGGGTTGCAGGGAGGCAAGGGGCACCGTGCCCCTTACCTATACAAGTGAACTTCTGTTCCTGATTCATTTCCATATTGTTTCCTCCTTGCGTGTTTTAAAGTAAGACATAATCTGGTCGGCCTCCTCTTCGTAGAGGGCCTTGGTCAGTGCCAGCCCGTACTTCTTCGGGAACTTGAAAGTGACGTACACGTACTCCTTATCCAGGAATCGCTGACCAGCTTTGTTATAACCGCTATTATTCTTGCGGTAGAGGGGACGGGTGATCTTCACCGCTCCGTGCGCCGTCTCGAAGAGAGTGTCCTGCTTGGGTCCCATAGAACCATCGTTGTAGCGCTTCACTCTGGTTCGGCCATCGATATCTACCTCGATACCAGCACGATAGCATACACGCTCACCGTCGGTCACCTCCTTTTCACTCTCCCATGGGCACGGATAGATGTTGATGTCGCCGTTAGCCTGGAAGTTAACACTTGCGTCCATCTGGACGTTCTGCTGCATAAGCAACTCTTTGAAAATTGTCTGATTCATAATAATCCTTGTTGTTTAGCGAGAAGAGTGGAGCTTTCAGAAAGAAAGGTTGCGCAAATTATCCCAGGGACTCCCCTCGTCATGCTCGCCTCAACTCGGATTTGTGAATAATGTTACTGGTTATTGAAATTTTGTGTAGAAAGGTTGGTTAACCACTCCGTTACCTCTCTTGTGCATTCGGCACTTGTTCATGAATGCCAGTTGACGACGGGCCTCTTTAGCCATCTCTGCACGATACAAGTCTTTTGTGATTTGTCTCTTATACATCTTTTTTTGTTTACCGCTTCCTTCGGGCGGGGTCTTAATCAGTGATTGTGGAAGTGCTCTGTTTGAGTCAGCATCCATAATCCCTGACCAGACCCCTTTTTCTTCGGGAGAACGTTCGGGTAATCTTTCGGGAAACGCCCAAAAGACAACTCAGAGTAGAGACAAAAAGAAAGCGGAACCCCTTGTGTTTCAAAGAGATTCCGCTATATGCGAAAAATTATCAAAAAAAGTTTCAGATTCCCGAAGGATTTCCCGAGAGCCGAAAAACAAGTCTATTTCCTCTTATGCCAATGCATGTCCTGCTGGTCATGTTCGTCGTATTTTGATTGGAAATCCTCGTCATCATCATAGTCACTATTGAGCAATCGTTGCACATCAGTTTTGAGCAACTTTACACACTCCTGAATGACGGGCAGCGCCTTGTTGTTGGCAGCATCCCCTTTGTCGAGTCTCGTCAACCACTTGCCCTTCTGATCCTTGAAATGGCCTTCAAGAATGTAGGGCAGCGAATATCCCTTGGGCACGATGACCAACCCCTCGCCAACCAACTGTCTGAACAACTCTACAAGCGTGCCATTACCATACTTGCCCAGCCACGTCAACGTGCAAGCCTCATCTCTTTCACCGGAGAATAAAGCCTTGAAGTCTCCCTCTATGCCGTCGATCCATCCTTCCTCGGTCAGTTTCGAGTGCAGCAGGGTCAGGTGGCCCTCAGTTACACTGCCCCTGCGACGGAAGGTCATCAGTTCACGACCCCTTGGTTCCTTCTTAGGCTTTCTACGCGTGTGTACGCGTTCCTTATTCTTATCCGATGCAGCGTCGCCAGTGAGCTTGGGCTTGTCGTATTGCTCCATTTCTTTAAGGAACGCGGCTACTCGCTTGTCTTTCTCCAGATAGTAGTCGGCCACACGGCGTCTGAGGGCGGCCATACCGTCCTCTTTCCCACAAATCTTGAAAATCTGATCCAAACCTTCAAGATTGATGCCCTGTGCCTTCGTTGTCGCCACGCCTATAGGTTCTCTACAAATCCTTTTGCCAACGAAGAGTCTGGCTTATAGTGTATTCTTATGGTGTGGTCAAAGAATTCTTCCTGCCATTCTCTTTCTTCCGTTAAACGCTTTGCCAACTCCTCTAACGTCGGTTCAACATAATTAAAGTAGAGCAGACAGTCAGGAAACAAAGGCTGTGCAAAATAACCGTCATGACACGATCCTACTTCAACCAATATATCATAGTCCTTGTCGTTATTATCCACTCTCCAGCTCATGCCATAACGAATTAGTTTTTCCTTCAGTGGTTCCGCTTCGTCGGCAGGATCGTAAGAAGTCGTATATTCACCTTTAGCCTCGTCGGCTTTTTCCTTCTGCTCAGCAATTTGGTAGCATAACAAACAAAAAGTATAGGGCTCGATGCGCATGTCATCCTCATTACAAAGCACTTCGCAGTCGGTCAGCTCGGCACGGTTCCACACCACGCCCTTTGGCGAGTCCTTATACTGCACAATCGGGTGGCTATGTGTTTCCAGCGAATATTTGCCATCCTCACCAATGTGGCTTTCGCCCACGATGTATGTTGCTATATGTTTGCCCACCTCGCCATTACAATAGATGTAGTCGAAGGGCGACTCCAGCTTTAGAATCTGAGTTTCCATATCGTCTTATTTTGATTTGTATGCAAAGGTACAAAGAAATCCCGATAATCTCATCAGGCCATCGGGATTTTATGTTTTATTTGCAGACATCCTCACAAAATGCCAATTACACTAAAGTCCTTTTGTGTACTACTTTGTATCCTCCACCTCCGAAGCAAATCTTTGAAGATCTGCAATTGTCATTTTTTCTATTTCATACGAGTGTCGATACTCTGCGCATGTATTAGCCATAGATAGTTTTGGGAATATATGATCCTGCCCCAGTTTTTTATAACTTATACACATAAATTTGCCCTTCCACTCATTATACCTGTATGAATTACATAACATGCAATTTCTAATTTTCATTCCCTTCTTCTCCGCCCAAGCCAAGCCGATTTGTTGTGGTAACAGGTTACATTGTGGGGAAATAATTGCCATACGGCTCGTGGAAATGACATTAAATTCATACAAAGATTTAGGATCATACCTTACATTCAGCTTTCCACATTTGACTTGTCCATACCTATGAAAATAACATAAGCCTGTCTCATATACGACGACTCGCGTTACATCCATATCCGTCTTTCTAGTTTTTTCCGTTTTGGGATTAAAACCAATTACCCTGCAATTTACGTTTTCAACAAATCCATTTTCCAAAATGCTATCAATATCTGATTCCGATTTCAATTTGAACGTTTCGATAATCTTATGCTTTGAATTTATTTTATCATCACTAGACTCATGAGTTTTGTAAACCTCTATAAAAATAGGTGGCAATTTGGGGTTTATATTACTAGTCAGCAATAAATCTGGCTTAAACTCATCACACCAGACTTCCTCCTGACATGAGTTATATAAAGTCTTACCCTTCCAAATCTTCAAATCGCAAGAAATGTTTTTATCATGAAATATGCAGGAGTAGTCGTCTTTAAACATACAAGTTTCAAACTCAGAGCAAGGTATGTCACGTTTAAAAACAATTGGGAAATGCTCGGACGATTCAAATTTCATCTTTATTTTTCTTTTAGCCAATTTGTGTAAATACGACTCACCATCACATGCGCATCCCGATTTGTGAGAGAAATAGCGTCTCTTTACTGGTCCCATATTAGCTTCCATTTCCTTGCCACATTCCAGACATTCATATGCATGAGCATATCTTGATTCCTGTGTCAAATCTCCAATGTAGATTAGTTCTTTCGTATCTTTATCAAGACAATATCTGTATTTTATTTCTCTCATTTGTTACTCTTTTTGTATACTTGCGCACAAGAGGACAGAAACCTTGCCCGCTACTTGCCAAATAATTCATGATGCGTGCCGAGACGTACCAATTTTATGATATTGGCTTCTTCGTCAATCCATATCAGCAGGAAATCATCCTCGACATGACACTCCATGAAACCCTTCAACTTGCCGGAAAGCATGTGAGGTTTGTATGCGGCGGGCACTGCCCCACTCTTTTTCAGGTACTTCAACACCTCTTTCAGGGCAGCGATTTTCGAGGGCTTATTTTGATAGCGCTTCAGGTCTTTCTTGTATTGTGTACTGACTTTCAGTATCATAACGACTTGATATAATCTTCAAGATTGTCGATGTTCTCGTCGGTCAGTTCGTCGAGTTCTGCGCCAGACTTGACCTCTGCCATCGCTGCCAAAGTCGTGGCATTAGGTTCGCGGTAGAGCGATTCGAGCAGAAAGACTTCTACCAGGTTGTTGACACTCCGATGCTGCTTTTGTGCCTCGGCTCTCAGTCCTTCCAAAAGGTCCGTTGGCAGTCTGAATGACGTTGCCCTGCGTTTTGTCGTTGTTGCCATAATCTTTCGATTTGTATTACACTTGTATTACTTTGCGGTACAAAGATAATACATTTCTATTAAACTTCCAAATAATTCTCGGACTTTAACTTTATAGTAAAAACCATTCAACTTTTTTTAGGGTAGTATAGCTTGTGACTTCGTGACTTTGTGACTTTGTGACAATAAGGAGTTTCCATCATCTGAGGGAGTATTGGGAGGAAGAAGGAGTATATAGTATATAAGAAATTATATATATTATAATATATATAATTTTAATAAGGGGTGTTTGCACATCTCCACCTGCTTAATGTCACAATGTCACGAAGTCACATTGTCACGGCAGGTGTCAACGGTTTAAGTACGGGATGTCCGCTATCGACGAAAAGTAATCTCCGTGGCTCGAAAATTACGGATTCGAGGCCACGAAATTACGGCTCGTTAAATTTCAGCAAATTCGTGCTGAAAATCGGGTCAAATCGATGGGCAAAATTTGGAAGCGGACGAAAAATGTTGTAACTTTGCAGTGCATTTGGAGATGCACTGCGAGTGAAGGCTGCGGCTCAGCATAGCTCGAGCGAGCTCGGCTCTGCATTCGCCTTGCACTTCACTTGTCATCGTCAAAAGGAACGAACAGCGCGCGTCGTGAATGGAGGCAAAATGCGGGATGTCGGCCACCCGATGTAGATGGTCGCAAAGAGTCTAATACCATGAAAAAAAACAAAGAAGAGTATGGCAAAGATTATTTATGAAGTTTATCAGAACCAGAACGAGCACAATGCTGCTTTCGGCAAGTGGTATGCACGTGTGAAGAATCTGGAGAGTTTGAACACGCGTAAGCTGTCGAACCACATTGCGGAGCACGGTTCGATTTACACGCCCGACGTGGTTTACGGCGTGATGGAGAAGTTCCGCTCGTGTCTGATTGAGATGCTCCTGAACTCGAAGAAGGTGAAGATTGAGGGTCTCGGCACGTTCTACACCACGCTGGAGTGCGTGAAGGGTGGCGCCCTGTCGAAGGACAAGTTCAACATCCTGAAGGACGTGAAGGGTCTGCACATCCGCTTCCTGCCCGAGCAGACTACGGAGGAGAACATCTCCAGCCGTGAGTTCCTGAAGCAGGCCGAGTTCATCAACATCGACAGCCTCCTGCCGAAGGAAGAGGACGAGGAGAACGGTGGTAGCACGCCCGGTGGCAGCGGCCCTGGCAGCAATGGTGGTGTAACGCCTGGCGAGGCAGGTAATGGTGATGACGAAGGAGAATGATTCACGGTTAACGGTTAAAGGTTAATGGTTATGAAAAAAGAGACGTGGAAAACGATTATTCAGGTGGTCGTTAGCATCCTGACAGCGGCACTGACCGCGATGGGAACGACCAGCTGCATGGGGCATGGACCATTTTAAACGGAGAAAACGAGCTGGCTATTGGGTCGGCTCGTTTTTTGAGTTACTTGTCATGATTTTCTGAAGTTCGGCGTCTGTCTTGGTCAGCTTGTCCTTACAGAAGGTGATGAGTTGTTGTGCCGTCTTCAGTTGTGCGGCGAGTTCATCGATGTCGTACTCGTTGGACTCCATTTTGCGGACAATGGTCTCAAGCTGAGCCAATGCCTCTTCGTATTTCATTGTTTCGTTCATAGTTTTACCTTTTTACTTTTTTACCTTTTTACCGTTGATACAATTGTTCCGTGTTCTACTCTTGTTTCTATCTCGTCGCCAGGCTTCAGCTGCTTGGGATCGCGAACGGCGCGGCCGTTGTGGAGTGTAATGCTATAGCCACGCGACAGCAGCAGCTGGGGGTCGAAGCCCTGCAGCTTCAGGCTGAGGCTCTCCAGCAGGTGTTTCTGATTGGTCAACCGGCGTTCGACGGCAACAGGCAATCTGCCCGCCAGCATGTCTATCCGATGGCGCTGGTCACCCATGAGTCGCAAGGCAAGGTTGGGTATGAGCGCTTGTAGGGTTGAGAGTTGCGTGTTGAGCGCAGAGAGTCTTGTGCTGATGGCTATCGAGAGGCGTTGTTGGGCGTTGTTGATTCTGTCGAGTACCTGTTTCAGATTGTCAATGAGCAAGGCGGCAGCGGCAGTGGGTGTTTTTACGCGTGTGTTTGCCACCATGTCGAGAATGGATTCATCGCGGTCGTGTCCGATACCTGTGATGACGGGCAGTGGGAACTGTGCCACGTTTTCGGCCAACGCCAACGTGTCGAAGCCGCTGAGGTCGGCAGTGGCACCACCGCCGCGGATGATGACGACAACGTCAAAAGGCTTTTGGCTGTTAGCAGTTTGCTCTTGGCTAATTGCGGAATAAATGGCGTTGAGGGCGCTGATGATGCTTTGCTCCACCTGTTCGCCCTGCATGACGGCAGGGAAGAGCTGGACGTCGAAATGGAAGCCGTAGTCGTTGTCGGCCAATTGACGGCAGAAGTCGCCATAGCCTGCAGCATTGGGGGCAGAGATGACGGCAATGCGCTGGGCAAAGGTGGAAATACACAGCTCGCGTTGCAGGTCGAAGACACCCTCTTCCTTCAGTTGTCGGATAATTTCCTGACGCTTGCGAGCCATATCGCCGAGGGTATAGGTGGGGTCGATGTCACTGACAATCCAGGAGAAACCGTACGACTCGTGGAACTGAGCATATACCTTCAGCAATACCTTCATGCCTGCCCGTAGCGGCTGTCCAGTGGTGCGCTCGAAGTAGGGCTTGACCATCAGCCACGTCTGTCGCCAGCATTTGGCTGCGGCGCGTGCAATGGGGGTGTTGGAATGTTCGTCTTTTTCAATCAGTTCCATGTAGCAGTGTCCACCGTTCTCGCGACATTCGCTGAGTTCGGCTTCCACCCAATACTCGTCAGGCAGTTCCATCTCGATGGCCTCGCGAACCATCATGTTCAGTTGTCGTAGCGAATAATGCTCACTCATCACTCCTCGCTTTTTACGGTTCCATTCATAAACGCTTGCCAGAAGTCAGGCATGCCATAGCCGTAGATATTGTCAGGATGTTCGATATTGTTGCCTGTACGGCGGACAAGTTCCATCAGTTCGAGAGCCGTCTTATGAGGCATGGCCTGCCAAAGACAAGCCATCAGTCCGCAGACGACAGGCGACGAGAACGAGGTGCCCATGGCATCGGTCAGTGTGCCGCGACTGCTGATGACGCGTGTGGGTGCGCCAATGGCTACCAAGTCGGGTTTTACACGTCCGTCCTGTGTCGGACCGATACTGCTGAAGGCGGCAATCTGATAGGGTGCCTCGTCGGAAACGGCGCCGATGGTCAGTATGTGGTCGGCATCAGCAGGAACGCCAATCTTCTTCCAAGGACTCATGCCTGAGTTGCCTGCCGAATTGCACAATACGATGCCCTTCTGAGCCAGCATGGATGCTGAGCGCGTGGCGAATGACGTCTTGCCGTCGAGTTGCCACTGCTTGTACGTCATCCATTTGTGGTCGTATTCGTTATAGCCTAACGATGAGTTGATGACGTCGCAGCCCACGCTGTCGGCAAACTCTGCTGCCATGGTCCAGTAGTCTTCCTCCACCTCCTGTTCGCTCTGCTGGTCTTCGCTGCGCAGAAGCCAGTAGGAGGCTTTGGGGGCCGTGCCGATGAAGATGTGCGGATGGTAGGTGCCCATGACGGAGAGAACCTTCGTGCCGTGGTCGGTATCGACAAACAGCTGTGGATTGTCAGGATTGACGAAGTCGTGCCAGCCTCGGATGTCAATCTTCTGGAGTTCTGGAATGACGTCGGCATTCTTGAAACCACCGTCGAGGACGGCAATCATCATACCCTTTCCCAGGAATCCTGCCTTGTGGAGCTGGTCGCCCTTGAGACTGTATATCTGCTGGGCAGCGGAGCCGTAGATTTCTGTGGCACTGCTGTCGTGAGGTTCGAATCGCTCGTGATAGTTGATGCGCGTGTCAGGGATGATGGAGTCGGGCGAGAGCCATACCAGCCTGCAGGCTTTTACGCAGGGCAGACGGCGGATGCTGTCGACGAGTGTCGTGTCCTTTGTGCGCACCAGGACGGTGTTCTGCCAACGGCTCTTGCCTACAATGCTGACACCCTCACGGCGTATCATGCGGATATAATGCGACGATACGGGCAGGTCGGTAGAGTCGAGGGCAAGGCCCTGGCGCCGACGTCGCTCGACGGAGCGTCGTGACAGGAATCGGGTAGGGTGGTCGATGGAATAATGCGTGCCGGCCTTGTCTGTCAGACTGATGCGATAGATGAAGGCAGGCCCGTCTTTATAGCGTATGCGCCGTGAGCCGTCCTCTTGCTGGGCGGCGTATATGCTCAGGGCTAACATAGTTAGCACGACGATGGTCAGTAGTCGTTGCATGTGTAATAACTGTTACTTTTGGGGGGCAAAGTTAGGAAATAATATTGAAACTACCAAATTAAGTTCAAAAGATTTGGTAATTTGGACAATAAACTGTACCTTTGCACATTATTAATATATGGACAACAGACAAAAAGCATTAGAATTGGGGACGAAGCCCGTTGGACAGCTGCTGTGGCAGTATGCCCTGCCAGCCATTGTGGCCATGACGGCTTCCAGCCTCTATAATATCATAGATCGTGCGATGATAGGCCAGCTTGTCGGTCCGGAAGCCATCGCTGGTCTGGGCATCACGTTCCCCTTTATGAACCTTAGCGCTGCCTTTGGTGCTGCCGTGGGCGTGGGCTCGTCGGCATGTATCAGCGTCAAGTTAGGCCAGCGCGACTACAAGACCGCTGAGCACCTGCTGGGCAATACCGTTACGCTGAATCTGATTATCGGACTGCTGTTTATGGCCATCAGCCTCGTGTTCCTTGACCCCATCCTGCGATTCTTTGGTGCCAGTGACGTGACGCTGCCGTATGCTCGTGAGTTCATGGTCGTCATCCTGTTGGGTAACGTTGTGACGCACATGTACTTCGGCATGAATGCCGTGTTGAGGGCTGCTGGTAAGCCCACGCATGCCATGTATGCCACGCTATTCACCGTGGGCATGAATGTCCTGCTGGTCGTGGCTTTCGTGTGGTGGTTGCGCTGGGGTATCAGAGGTGCCGCCTTGGCTACGATAACGTCGCAGTCGATGGCTTTCTGCTGGCAGATGTGGATATTGTCGGACAAGAAGGAACTGTTGCACCTGAAGCGAGGCATCTACCGACTGAGGGCTGACCTTGTGCGTAATATTCTGGCCATCGGCATCTCGCCATTCCTGATGAATGCGACGTCGTGTATCATCGTGATTTTCATGAACAACCAGTTTGTTCGCTATGGCGGCGATATGGCCGTAGGTGCCTATTCGATAGCCAACTCGGTGGTCATGATGTTCTTTATGTTCGTGATGGGTGTCTGCCAGGGTATGCAGCCTATTGTGGGCTATAACTATGGTGCGGAGATGTACGACCGCATGTTCCGCTGTCTGTATATTGCCATTGGCTGTGCTACGGGCATTCTGCTGGTAGGCTGGGCATTGTCGATGCTCTTTCCACACGAGATAGCACGTATCTTTACCAGTGATGCCACGTTGCTTGAACTGTCGGCCAAGGGCATCAGACTGGATATGCTGGTGTTCTTCGTCGTAGGTTCGCAGGCCACCATCACGCACTTTTTCCAAAGCATTGGTAAGGTGCAGGTGTCGATATTCCTCTCGCTGTCGCGACAGCTGTTCCTGTTGTTGCCGATGGCCTACGTGTTTCCTATGTTCTGGGAATTGGACGGCGTGTGGTATTCGATGCCAGTGAGTGACTTCGGATCGTTTGCCATGACGATACCCATGCTGATGTGGTATATGAGTAAGTTAAAGAAGAATGGGAAATAGTAAACATATCATCATTTGTGTGGGCCGCCAGTTAGGAAGTGGCGGTCACGACATAGCCCGCATGCTGGCACTTGACTTCAATGCCAAGTACTACGACCGTGAACTGTTGAACCTGGCGGCTAAGGAGAGTGGTTTTTCTGAGAAGATTTTCGAGAAGAACGACGAACGACGCGGCATCTTCCGCTCGTTGTTTAACTTGCGAGCCACCCCTCTGCCTGACAATGGTATCTATGCGAACAACTTCTCGCAGGAGTCGCTGTTCAAGTTTCAGAGCGATGCCATCAAGAAAGCTGCCGACGAGGGGTCGTGTGTATTCGTCGGACGTTGTGCCGACTATGTGTTGCGCGAACGTCAGGATGTGGTGAATGTGTTTATTACGGCCTCCATGGACTTCCGCATCCAGCAGATTATGGCGAAGCAGAAACTGGACCAGACGGCTGCACGCAAGTTCATAGAGCAGCGTGAGGCGACGCGGTCTTCCTACTACAACTACTATACAGGCAAGAAGTGGGGCGCGGCTGAAAGCTACGACCTCTGCGTCGATGCCAGCATTCTTGGACTGCAGGCAACAGAGAAACTGATAGCCGACTTTATTCGTAAACGCTTTGGACTATGAAAAAGATAGGTATTATCAGCGATACGCACGCTTATTGGGACGAGAAGTACTTGCATTACTTCGAGCCGTGTGACGAGATATGGCACGCTGGTGACATCGGCAGCGTGGAGGTGGCAGAAAAGCTGGCGGCTTTCCGACCTTTCAGGGCTGTTTGCGGCAACTGCGACGGTGGTGACTTGCGCTTGATGTATCGCGAACTGAACAGGTTTAAGTGTGAGGATGTCGACGTGCTCATCAAGCATATCGGCGGTTATCCTGGCAACTACGATTATTCGATACGCTCGACGCTGTATGCCTCGCCGCCACAGTTGTTTGTGGCTGGTCATTCGCACATTCTGAAAGTGCAGTTCGACAAGACGCTGAACATGTTGCACATCAACCCAGGAGCAGCAGGATTGCAGGGCTGGCACAAGGAACGGACGCTGGTAAGGCTGACGATAGACGGCAGTAAATTCAGTGATTGTGAAGTTATTACATTAGGAAAACATTAAAAAACGATATAAGATATGAAACGTACGATTGTTATTACTGGTGGCGCAGGCTTTATTGGAAGCCACGTGGTGCGCCTGTTTGTGAACAAGTATCCCGACTACCACATCATCAACCTCGACAAGTTGACGTATGCAGGTAATCTGGCTAACCTGAAGGACATCGAGAACAAGCCCAACTACGAGTTTGTGAAGATGGACATCTGCGACTTCGACGCTTTCTATAAGCTGATGCAGGAGAAGAAGGTGGACGGTATCATCCACTTGGCCGCTGAGAGTCATGTGGACCGCTCCATCAAGGATCCCTTTACGTTTGCCAAGACCAACGTCATGGGAACGCTGTCGCTGCTGCAGGCCGCAAAGCTCTATTGGGAGTCGCTGCCTGAGCGTTACGAGGGTAAGCGCTTCTACCACATCTCTACCGATGAGGTGTATGGTGCACTGGAGTTGACACACCCTGAGGGTATTGAGCCGCCGTTCACGACCACTGCCTCGAGTGCTGAGCACCACCTGGCATACGGCGATAAGTTCTTCCTGGAGACCACGAAGTATAATCCGCATTCACCATACAGTGCTGCGAAGGCTTCGTCAGACCACTTTGTCCGCGCCTATCACGACACTTACGGCATGCCTGTCATCGTAACGAACTGCTCGAACAACTATGGTCCCTATCAGTTCCCTGAGAAACTGATTCCGCTGTTCATCAACAACATTCGTCACCGCAAGCCATTGCCCGTCTATGGTAAGGGTGAGAACGTGCGCGACTGGTTGTTCGTGGAGGACCACGCCCGTGCCATCGACTTGATTTTCCATCAGGGCATGATAGCCGAGACGTATAATATCGGTGGCTTCAACGAGTGGAAGAACATCGACATCATCAAGGTGGTCATCAAGACGGTTGATCGTCTGCTGGGTCGTAAGGAAGGTGAAGATATGGATTTGATTACCTTCGTTACAGACCGTGCTGGCCACGACCTGCGTTATGCCATCGACTCGTCGAAATTGCAGAAAGAACTGGGCTGGGAGCCCTCGTTGCAGTTCGAAGAGGGAATAGAAAAGACCGTGCGCTGGTATTTGGACAATCAGGAGTGGCTCGATAACGTGACGAGTGGTGACTATCAGAAGTATTACGATAACATGTACGCCAACAGATGAAAAAGATTCTTTTATTAGGCTCAGGCGAACTGGGTAAGGAGTTCGTGATTGCCGCCATGCGAGCAGGCCAGTATGTGGTTGCCTGCGACCGTTACGATAACGCGCCGGCCATGCAAGTGGCAGACGAGCGCGAGGTCTTTTCGATGCTCGATGGTGACGCCCTTGAGGCTGTGGTGAGAAAGCACAACCCCGATATTATCGTGCCAGAGATTGAGGCCATCCGTACGGAGCGTCTGTTCAAGTTCGAGGAGCAAGGCATCCAGGTGGTGCCGAGTGCTCGTGCCGTCAACTTCACGATGAACCGTCGTGCCATTCGCGACTTGGCTGCTAAAGAGTTGGGACTGCGTACGGCGAAGTACTTCTACGCCAAGACGTTCGACGAGTTCAAGAAGGCCTCTGAGGAGATTGGATTCCCCTGTGTTGTGAAGCCCCTGATGTCTTCTTCAGGTCACGGCCAGAGCTATGTTCACAACGAAGGTGAACTGGAGCAGGCTTTCAAGGAGGCGATGGAAGGCTCGCGTGGTGACGTGAAGGAAGTCATCATCGAGGAGTTCATCGACTTCGACAGTGAGTTCACCCTGTTGACGGTGACACAGCAGCACGGTTGGCCCACGCTGTTCTGTCCGCCCATAGGACATGTGCAGAAGAGTGGTGACTACCGTGAGTCGTGGCAACCGTACAAGATTAGCGATGAGGCCCTGAAGCAGGCTCAAGATATGGCAGATAAGGTGACGAAGGCACTGACAGGTGCTGGTATCTGGGGAGTGGAGTTCTTCCTGACGAAACAGGGAGAGGTCATCTTCAGCGAGCTGTCGCCACGTCCACACGATACAGGTATGGTGACACTGGGTCACACCACGAACCTCAGCGAGTTCGAGTTGCACTTCCGTGCCGTCATGGGTCTGCCTATTGCAGGCATCCACTTAGAGCACGCTGGCGCTTCGGCTGTCATCCTATCGCCTGTTAAGGCCACATCGGCTTACGACCGTTCGCTGTTGCCCTACAACTTCGTCGATGCCCTGAAAGAAGACCGCACTCGCGTCCGCATCTTCGGCAAGCCTGAGGCGCACAAAGGTCGCAGAATGGGTGTCGTGCTCTGCTATGGCGAGGTGGGTGACGACGTGAATGCACTCCGCGACAAGGCCAAGCGACTGGCAAAGACCGTCCTCGGCACTGATCCGTATACCAAGTTTGAGCATTAATGGATATTAAACTGATAGACCTGCCGAAGATTACTGATCCACGAGGTAATCTGACGTTTGCGGAAGCCCAGACCATGGTGCCGTTTGATATCAAGCGTGCCTACTGGGTTTACGACGTTCCAGGTGGTGAGAGTCGGGGTGGGCATGCCCACAAGCGCTTGAAGCAGTTTGTCATTGCCTTGAGCGGCTCGTTCCATGTGACTCTTGACGATGGACACGAGCGGAAGACCGTCTTGCTGAATCATCCGTGGCAGGGACTGTTGATAGACGTCAACACATGGCGAACCCTTGACGACTTCTCGTCAGGAGCCGTGTGCCTTGTGTTGGCATCGGAGCACTACGACGAGGACGACTATATCTACGATTACAATGAATTCTTGAAATACGTGGGATGTTCGAAATAGTAAGATATACTGCAGAACAGGCTGATGCATGGAATCAGTTCGTGGCAACGTCGAAGAACGCCACATTCCTCTTTGACCGTCGCTACATGGATTATCATGCAGACCGATTCCACGACCATTCATTGTTGTTCTATCGTGGTGAACGGCTATTGGCTGTCTTGCCTGCGCATGTGGAGGGAGATACACTCTATACGCATCGTGGACTGACCTACGGCGGCTTGCTGATGAGCGAACAGCTGACGATTTCGGAAACGATGATGCTGTTTCGCGAACTGAACGACATGTTATGTAGTGAAGGGTTGAAGCACGTCTGTTATAAAGCCATTCCGTGGATTTATCATCGCTTATCGGCAGAGGAAGACCTTTATGCGCTCTATCATGAGTGTAAGGCGCGTATCGTGGCTCGTGACTATTCCACGAATATCTTCCTTGGTGCTAATCTGCGCTGGGAACGTGTGCGTCGTCGTGGCGTCGTGCGTGCCGAACGGGCAGGTATCCATGTGGAAATCAGCAACGACTACACTGACTTCTGGCGAGTGTTGGCTGATAATCTCGGCACGAAGTATGGGGTTAAACCCGTGCACACCCTTGCTGAGATTGAATTGCTGCATGAACGGTTCCCCAAGAACATCGTGCTCTATCAGGCTGTTCGTGAGGGACAGGTGTTGGGCGGCGTTGTCCTTTACGTGACACCTCAGGTGGTTCATGCTCAGTACAGTTCTGCTACCCCAGAGGGCAAGAGCCTTGGTGCTATTGACGCCATCTACGAGCGCATTATGCATCACGACTATAAGGACTATCCTTACTTTGACTTCGGACGCTCTACAGAGAATGCGGACGGCAGTGGTCTTAACGAGACGCTGGTGTTTCAGAAAGAGGGCTTTGGTGCCCGTGGCTTGTGTTACGATATATACGAGTACGACCTATGATACACTATTTACCATTGGGTGATATCAATGCCCGCTACGATTCAGAGATTCGCGACGCTGTCAGTCGAGTACTTGACAGCGGCTGGTATCTGCGTGGCGAGGCAACCCGTCGTTTTGAGGAACATTACGCTGAATATATCGGTACGAAGCATGGCGTTGGCGTGGCTAACGGTCTTGATGCCCTGACGCTCATTCTCCGTGCCTATAAAGAACTGGGTGTCATGAAGGATGGCGACGAGGTCATCGTACCTGCTAACACGTTTATTGCCACCATCCTCGCTATTACAGAAAACCGCCTTGTTCCTGTATTGGTCGAACCTGACATCAACACGCTCCAGATTGATGATACCCTCATCGAACAGGCCATCACAGAGAAGACACGTGCCATCATGATAGTACATCTCTACGGTCGTTGTGCCCATACCGATAGGATAGGGAACCTTTGTCGTCGCTATGGTCTGAAGCTTATCGAGGATAACGCCCAAGCGCATGGCTGCCTTGCCACTACTCCTGTTGCATCAGCAACGGGTCCCCACACAGGCTCCCTTGGCGATGCCGCCGCCCACTCGTTCTATCCTGGCAAGAATCTTGGTGCCCTTGGCGATGCTGGTGCCGTAACCACCGATGACGACGATCTGGCTGTCATGGTTCGTGCTCTTGGAAACTACGGCAGCGAACATAAATACGTCCACGACTACGTGGGTCGTAATAGCCGTATCGATGAACTGCAGGCTGCCATCCTTGATGTGAAACTCCGTCACCTCGATGCCGACAATCAGCGCCGCAAGGAAATAGCTGCTATATATATAAATAAGGTAAGTAATCCTGCCATCACCATTCCACAGTCAGACCGTGATAGCGTATGGCATATCTTCCCCGTTCTCTGCGAGCGTCGTGACGAACTGCAGCGCTATCTACGTGAGCATGGCGTAGAGACGCAGATACACTATCCTATACCACCACATAAGCAGTGCTGCTATGCCGAGTGGAATCATCTTTCTCTGCCCATTACAGAGCAGATTTCCGCTCAGGAGCTGTCTCTTCCTTGTAATTCTGTCATGACCAATGAAGACGCGAACAATATTGTTGCTCTTCTCAATTCGTTTGATTATTAAAGTGGTCAGAAGAAAAGCTGCCTCCTAAACTACAGGGGCTAACTGACGAAGCTTATCGTAATTACAGTTCACGCGAGACGGAGAATTATTTTGAAGCCGTGAAGAAGGTGAAGGATGCGACCGAGTTCTCGCAGTATCAGGAGACCTACTATCGGGCATGCAGTTATGAGGCCATCTGACGCCAAATACCATTGCCACACGCTTGAACCATGCACTGGCTGAAGACAACGACCAGGGTATGTTTGTTACGATGTTTATCGGACTCATCAATCTTAAGACAGGACATATGGGATTCTGCAATGCTGGACATAATCCTCCATTGCTCGACGGCGAATTTATGAAGATGGAGGCTAATGCGCCCATCGGTTTGTGGCCTGACCTCGACTATGAGGGAGAGGAGGTTACCGATATGCATGGCAAGACGCTCTGTCACTCGTCTAACAACAGAACAGTAGCACTACGGGCTGCCTGGGCACCCATGACCAGCACTTGCGCAATGTCGGCAGTCTTCGACGGACCGCTGATAAACGTGCCGTAGCCGTAGTTTTCGAAGTCGTTACCGTTTCCAGCTGTTTTGCCGCTGGATTCTGATAAGCGCTTATACGCTTCATGCATGTTGTTGACGATTTGCGATTTAGGGAGAAGTATCACCAGATTCTCGCTGATAAACATGACGGCCTTTTCCTTCATCTGCTGAGGAATCCAGACACAAGCATTCTCGGCGACGCCGAACACACCACGGATGACGCCCACATCGGTACCGTTCAGATCGCGAGCGCGACCAACATCATCGGGATTGCGCGTGGCAATGGTAATCTCAGGGAGGTTGGATGCTATCTCCTTAGCCTCTGGGTACAACTCGCGGATGAGTGCGTTGATGTCGCGCCCTTTCTCCACCTCGATGGCATTCCCACCTACGCTCTTGGTCATGTTCATAAACTGCAACAGCGGGTCAGGGTAGGTGATGGCCTTGATGTCGCTGAGGTCTGGCATGTCGAACTGCTCGCGCAAGTTCGCCCGATATTTCTTCAATATATCTTCCTTACTACTCATAGTCTTTTATCATTTCGTGGAACGGTTTCTTGGGGAACTCCATCATCTTGTGACCCTCAGCCCAGGGGTTAAGGCCGCAATTCATCAGTGGTGACGGGATATAGTTGGCCCAATGGGCAAGCCCTGTGCCGAAGTTATAGAGACTGGGTGAACCATAGACCATTGACATTCCCTTGCACATGAGTTTCTTCTGCGGATTGGCGGTGCCGAAATCATCGAGTTGCTGACGCCACTGATAGATTTGGTCGCCCAAGTTCACCTTGACGGGGCAGACGGTCTGGCATGAGTTGCAGAGCGTGCAGGCCGAGACGTTGCCAGAGTGCTTCTGTGGGTCGCGTAGCATGCCGAGGTTGATACCGATGGGACCAGGGATAAAGTAGCTGTACGAATAACCACCGCTTCTGCGATAGACTGGGCATGTATTCATGCACGAGCCGCATCGAATGCACTTCAAGGCTTCCCAATGCTCAGGGTTGCCAATCCACTCCGAACGACCGTTATCGACGAGTACGATGTGCATATGGTGGGCTGTCGGACGCGCCTTGCGAAAATGACTCGTATATGTTGTCGTTGGCTGACCAGTACCAGCGCGACAGAGCATACGTTGGAAGACAGCGAGGCACTCGTAGTTGGGGATAATCTTCTCTAATCCGATGGCGGCAATGTGCAGTTTTGGACAACTTGTGCTCATGTCGGCGTTGCCCTCGTTGGTGCAAACTACGATATCGCCCGTCTCAGCAATGCCGAAATTGGCGCCTGTCATACCTGCATCAGCGGTGAGAAACTCGTTGCGCAACGATAAACGAGCACGATAAGTAAGGAACGTTGGGTCGTGGTTGCCTTTCTCGTTTGAGATACCCTTTTCTTCGAACAACTCGCCGACATCGTCGTGGTTCAGGTGGATGGCTGGCATCACGATGTGACTAGGCGCCTGACCTTTGAGTTGGATGATACGTTCGCCGAGGTCAGTCTCAACGACTTCGATGCCCTTCGACTCAAGATATGGGTTCATGCCGCATTCCTCCGTCAGCATCGATTTCGACTTTACCATCTTCTTGACGTTATGGTTCTTGAGGATGCCATAGACGATTTCGTTAAATTCCTGCGCATCTTTCGCCCAATGAACCTCCACGCCGTTTTTCTCGGCATTGGTGGCGAATTGGTCGAGGTACTCGTCCAAATGTGTAATTGTGTGGCGCTTGATGGCACTGGCTTTCTCGCGCAACTGTTCCCATTCGTCAAGGCCGTAGGCCATATTGTCGCGTTTTGAGCGGACTGCCCAGAACGTGGCGTCATGCCAGTGGGCATATTGCTGGTCCTTTAAGAACGCCTTCGCGGCTTTGCTATGTTGTGTTGACATAATTTTCGTTATTACGTTATACCGTTATTTCGTTATGACGACTATAGGCCTGCGGCCAAAATCTCCACGACGTGCTTAAACTCTATCTTCTTGCCTTGCTTGCGAGCCACACCTGCCATGTGCATAAGGCACGAGCAGTCTGGGCCAGTAACGTATTCGGCACCAGTCTGGATGTGGCGCTCCACTTTGTCAAGGCCCATCTGCGCACTCACGGCAGTCTCCTCGACACTGAACATACCACCGAAACCACAGCACTCGTCAGGGCGCTCGGGCTCCACGACATCAATGCCGTCAACGAGCGTGAGCAGGTCGCGAATCTTGTTGAATTTCAGAACGTGCTGTTCACTGGGTGACGACAGACCCAACTCGCGAACACCATGGCAGGAGTTATGCAGACTCACCTTATGTGGGAATGTGCCCAAGCGGCGGTCTATCTTTACTACGTCGTGCAGGAACTCAACCACATCCATGCAACGCTTGGCGGTTTCGCACTCATGGTTCAGCAGCCGCGGATAGTTCAGACGGATGAATGCCGTACACGAAACGCTGGGTGATACCACGTAGTCGAAGTTGCTGAAAAGGTCTTCAAACTTCTCAGCCAATGGAATGGCCTGTTTTTCAAAACCGGCATTGGCCATCGGTTGACCACAGCAGGTCTGTTTTTCAGGATAGGTGACGTCAAGCCCCAGATGTTTCAGTAACTTGTAGGTTGCCATACCAACCTCTGGATAGACGGCATCAACATAACAGGGAATGAATAATCCGACTTTCATATTGTTTCTTTCTTTTTTTTCTTTTTTCGTTATGACGTTATAACGTTATTCCGAGATAACGACTAAATGACGTGCAACCCAAGGAATACCATCAGGCCATTCATGAGTATCCAGAAAATGGCGAATGGCATCGTCTTGCGCATAATGTCACCATCTTGCCCTTCCATATCGCAGGCGGCGGTGGCGATGGCTATCGATTGCGGCGACAATAGCTTGCCACCCTCAGAACCAGCACAGTTGGCAGCGGCGAGCCAGTTGGTTTCATTGCCTGTCACGCCGAAGAATGTACCCTGATTCACCAGTCCGAGGTCGCTGGCTGCGGTGGCCTGCAATTTACCAAACAAAATATTAGCATTGGTGGCCGAACCTGTGACGAAGGTGCCAATGGAACCGATGAGTGGCGCGAAGAATGGGAAGGCTGCGCCAGTAAGTAGAACGAGCCCCTTGGCGATGTCGTTGGTCATACCCGTGTTGTTCATCAACATAGCCATAGCTACCAGACAGCAGATGGTCACAACGGTCTTCTGCAAGTTCAGCGTGGTCTTCGCCAATAGCTTTATGAGCTTGCCGAACGACATACCCTGAATCATGCCACCAATGACGGCACCGAGGAAAATCATCAGACCGGCGTTCGACAGCCATCCGAACTTAAAGGTATTTCCGATGACGGGCAGGTCGAACTTTGTGACGAGCGTAGAATTCAGGAATTCATTGACGGGCGGCACAATCTTGCTCGATATCAGGATGAAGAAGATGATGAGGCCGTAGACGCTCCAAGCCTTCAAGGTCTTGGCAACACCGAACTTCTGATGCTCTACCTGTACTGTGTCTTTTTCAGCTTCGTGGCGCAAGAAAAGCTTGTCGTAAAGCAACATGGCTGCGATAGCGGCTACCGATCCGAGAATGGCTGGTGTCTCAGGACCAATAAAATGGGCACAGGAGAACTGTACGATAATAGAACAAGTGCCAACGAATAAGGCGATGGTCAGGTTCTTGATAATTTTCGTCTTATCCGTCATCATCAGGATGAGGAACGGCGTGATATAGAACATTAACGAAAGCTGTAATATGATAAAGGTAGCCACCTCACATAATTCCTCAGGTGTCGCTGTACCGCTGGCTGCTACTTGGTTGGCAAGTGTGGTGGCAGGCAGTCCGACGGCACCGAAACCTACAGCCACCGTATTGGCCACCAGACAGATCACAGCCGAGAACATCGGTTTGAAGCCCAGTCCGATGAGAATTGCTGCAGGGATGGCTACAGCCGTTCCGAAGCCGGCCATGCCTTCGAGCACGCCACCGAGACCCCAGGTGAGCAATAGCACGAGCAGCCCCTTGTCGCTCGTCATTTGGATAAACTGCGTCTTAATCGTCTCTATCTCCTTCGTCTCGCAAAGGATGTTGTAGCTGAAGATGGCGCAGATGATAATCAGGATGATGGGGAAGCACGCCTTGAGGAATCCCTCGACCACAGACCACAGCGTGATGCCGTATATCGATGTCTCGGCGAACTTCTCAGGAACAATGCCCATATTCGGCACGGCGAACAATGCCAAGAGGATGGTTACAACCAGAGTGACTATGGCACTCCTATAGCCAGAAACTTTGAAGCCCATCATCAGCACGATGAGCAACAGAATTGGAATAACGGATACTAATGCTGTCATAGGGGCTTGTACTATTTTGTGATTAGTTATATAAGTTTTGGGCAAATATACGCATTTTTTTTCAAATAACGCATCTTTTTCATTTTTTTTTTCGTATATTTGCCGCAAATAACTAAACTTTTTTGCCTATGCTACAAGAATTTCTATCAGAACTGAGGCAGATGATTCCTGCTGAACGTGTTTATACCGATGAGCTCCGCCGATTGGGGTGGGGTACGGATGCCAGTTTCTATCGTCAGATTCCGCAGGTCGTAGTGCGCAGCGATGGTGAGGAGGAAATCTCCAAGATTGTCCAATTGTGCAAAAAACACAAGTTGCCATTCACCTTCCGTGCTGCTGGTACATCGCTTTCTGGCCAAAGTTGTACGGATTCGGTGCTCATTGTGGCGGGAAAACATTGGGAGAAGTATTCTCTTTCGGACAATCGTGAGACAATCACCCTCCAGCCTGGTATTGTCGGCTCGCGTGTAAATGATATTCTGAAACCTTATGGACGCGTGTTCCCACCTGACCCTGCTTCTATTGGCAGTGCGATGGTTGGTGGTATCGTGGTAAACAATGCCTCCGGCATGAACTGCGGTGTGCATGCCAATAGCGATCGTATGCTCATATCTGCCCGTGTCATCCTTACCGACGGTACAGTACTTGATACGGCTGATACCGATAGTCGCGAACGCTTTTGCCGTTCGCACCCGGAGTTCATTGCCCGTATAGAAGCCCTGCGCGATAAGGTTCGTGCTGATGATGAGCTTCGCGCGCGTATATTAAAAAAGTATAGTATCAAGAACGTGACTGGTCTGAATCTCCGTCCACTCATAGCTTATGACGACCCGTTCGACATCATTGCCCATAGCATTGTTGGTTCAGAGGGTACACTGGCGTTCCTTTCAGAAGTGACCATGAAGACGCTGAAGGACTATCCCTTCAAAGCTTCGGCAATGGTTTATTTCATGACGATGAAGGAGAGTTGCGAGGCAGTGGTGGCGATGAAGAAACTGAAGGCTGGTGACGAGGACCTCGCCATGAGTGCTGAGAACCTGATGGTGAAATCTGCCGAGATGCTTGACTACAAGTCTCTCTCATCCGTTGACGACCCCGTGTTCCTGCAGTATAAGAAGGACGTTGATGCCGGCAAGATAGAGGGCGTCGAACCTGGCGACTATCACAATCTGACAGCCATCTTGACAGAAACCAAGGGCATCACCCATGAGCAACTGCTCCAAAAGATTGAGAAGATTAAAGAGTGTTTAGGTCAATTCAGACTATATATCCCTGCAGATTTTACAGAGGATCCTGCTGTTTATGGTAAGTACTGGGCTATTCGCTCAGGCATTTTCCCTAGCGTGGGCGGCACGCGTCCCGTTGGCACGTCATGTCTTATCGAGGATGTGGCGTTCCCCATCGAATCCCTCCCAGAAGCAACGGTCAAATTACAAAAGCTTATTGCTGATCACGGTTACGACGATGCCTGTATCTATGGACATGCTTTCGAGGGCAACTATCACTTCATCCTGAATCAGAGCTTTGCCGACGAGCATGAGGTGGCTCGTTATGCTGAGATGATGCGTGACGTGGCAAAACTCGTCGTCGAAGAATACGATGGCTCGCTGAAGGCCGAGCATGGCACAGGTCGCAATATGGCTCCGTTCGTGAAGTATGAATGGGGTGACAAGGCTTACGAGGTAATGAAGGAACTGAAGGATATCTTCGACCCAGATGGTCTGCTGAACCGTGGTGTCATCTTCAACGATGACCCTGACTGCTTCATCAAATGCCTCAAACCACTGCCCGTGCTTGACTATGATTTTGACAGTGTCCCTGATGGTGGTCACTATCTTATGGATCCTTCACTCTCGACTGCCAAGGAAACCATCGAACAAGTGAAGCGAGCCAATAAGTGCATCGAGTGCGGGTTCTGCGAGGTCAACTGCATGTCGTGCGGCCTTACCCTCTCCAGTCGTATGCGTATCGCTGTCCAGCGTGAAATCCGTCACCTCACTGCGCAGTTGCGCGTAAGCGGAGGCACCGACTCTGCTATCAAAGAACGTTTGGCTACGCTGAAGAAACAATACAAGTATTATGGTGACCAGACCTGTGCCACCGATGGCCTGTGCTCAACGTCCTGTCCGATGAAGATCAATACTGGTGAACTGACTCACCTGATTCGTCAGATGGACATGAACGAGAGTCCTACAGGTTACAAGATGGGTGAGTTTGCCGCCAACCACATGGCAGGCATCAAATCGGGTCTGCGTGTCGTCCTTGATGTTGCTCATGCTGCCCACGTCACCCTTGGTCCTACGATGATGTCCAGCGTCTGCCGTGGTATGAACAAAATGGGCCTGCCTCTTTGGACCACAGCCATGCCGAAAAAGCACCGCCAACCGAAGCCTAGTGACCTGACGCAGTTCATCATCGAGAAGAGTATTCCACATAAAGAAGAGGAACACTCGCCATTAAGGGTCGTTTACTTCCCCAGTTGTATCAATCAGACTATGGGACAGTCGAAGAGTGGCGGCAAGATTCATGACCTTGTCGACGAAGTCATCCAGCTCATGGCAAAAGCCGGCTATGAGGTCATCTTCCCAGAGGGCATGGAGCGCATGTGTTGTGGACAGATTTGGGAGTCGAAGGGCATGCTCGACATTGCCGACCGGAAGAGTGCCGAACTCGAAGCAGCCTTATGGAAGGCCAGTGAAGAAGGCAAATACCCCGTTCTCTGTGCACAGAGTCCGTGTCTGCATCGTATGAAAAAAGTGATGAAGAAGATGAAATTGTACGAACCTGCTGAGTTTATTATGAAATATCTCGTCGACCGCCTTGACTTCCATCCGATTGACCGTCATATCGCCTTGCATCTGACGTGTTCAACGAGACAAATGGGTGTCGATAAGGACATGATAGCGCTTGCAAAGCTATGCTCTAACAACGTCTTCCTCCCCGAGGGTGTAGGTTGTTGCGGATTCGCAGGCGACCGTGGCTTCACGTTCCCCGAACTGAATAAATACGGTCTCCGCAAACTTCGTCCGCAAATCGAGGCCAACCACATCGAGGTGGGCTATAGCAATAGTCGTACCTGCGAGATTGGTCTGGAAACGAACTCTGGCATTCCGTATATGAGTATCGTCTATCTCGTCAACGAGTGTACAACAGCGAAGAAGGCCTGACATCAGGCCTTCTCCGTGGGCGACAGTTTTCCCTCGTCTTCTCGAGTGTGCGGCGATTCGGTCGCCGCTCTTTCAAAAGGTGCAAGGAATAGCACTAAGCTGACAATACAGGGTACGGGCCATGCGCTCGTGCCCTTTGTCATTGGGATGCAGACGGTCGGTCGCTGGGTCTGCAAAGTACTGAGCATACTCATCCATCATCGGATACAAGCCACTCACGGCATTCATGTCAATCACAGGTACCGCCCAGATATTTCCTGCATCCTTGACGGCTTGTATGTATTCCTCCAGATAGATGCCACATTGGTTCGTATAGTCCTCCGTACACTGCCAGTTCTTATCGTTACGATGGAATTGGGCACGGTGTATCGGTGTCAACAACACAATCTGCTTTGTCGGATACATCCGTTTTACTTTATCCAGTGCGATGTTGATGCGACCGCGATACGTTGTCTTGTCCATACTCGTATAGCGGCGCTTGCGGTCTGTCATCTTCTTTGGCTGACCGTGTCCGTACATTACCTGCTCATCCTTTTCCTCGTACCACTCGCCAATCTTGACGCCGTTGTTGTAGTCGTTGGTTCCAATAAAAATCAGAATAGCGTCCACGTCGTCGCCATGTTCTTCCTTGCACTTGTCTGCCTGTCGGGGTATGTCGTCCCACTGACGGCCGCTGACAGCGTAGACATATGGCGTAATGCCCAGCCAGTCTTGCAGGAAGTTCCAGTATTTCTTCTTTGAACCGCTATTCCGCGGGTCTGTTATCGAGTCACCGAAATAGGCAACTTTCTTCTGCATCCACGGATGAATGTATGCAGATTGAGCATTGGCAGCCCCGCAAAGTAGGACTGCCAACGTCAAAAGGATAAAATGTCTTCTCACGTTAATTCTTAACTCTTAACTCTTAACCAAGTTAGTATTCCATTACTGCAGGCAGTTCCTTGGCCTGGTCAATCATCTTCTGCACTTCTACAACGGCAGGCACGCGGTTGGTCAGATTCTTGACGGCGTTCACCTCTTCCAACTTCTTCTGCAGGTTCTCAGCTACACGATGCTTTAACTCCTTGACAGTGTCCACACCGCTGGCCTCCAACAATTCTGCAAACTGAGGACCTACGCCATTGATGCGATACAGGTCGCAGTGGTTGGCCCACTTCAGAATCAGCTTACCGCTGATACCAGTCTCAGCCTCCAAAGCCTTACGGCCTGCTGGCTTTGCACATTTCTCTAACAACTCTGCGTCGGTCTTGATACCGGCTGCAATCAATTTCTCGGCGTAAACTTCACCTACGCCCTCGATGTCAATTACTTTGTAAGTCATAATTTTTACATGTTATAGGTCTATTTCGTAAAATGCACCTTGCATTTACAGCGCAAATATACGGATTTTTATTCGTCTTAACAAGTTTTTTATTCTTTTTTAATAGAAACATTTGCATGGAGACGAAATAAGTCGTATCTTTGCCGCGTCAATCCGTAAGAATGACGGAAAACGATAACAATTTAAATGATAAAGAATATGAATTACAATGATTTGAATTTTCAGGGACTACAGGCCGAACGTCAGTGGGACGTGTCTGCAGCCTTCCCCGTATTAATGCGCAAAGTGTATGTCTGGATGACTCTCGCACTGGTCATCACTGGCTTTACGGCCTATGGCGTTGCCACAAGTCCTGGCATTCTGCAGGCCATCTACACCAACCAGATATTGTTCTGGGGACTCATCATTGCTGAGTTCGCATTGGTCTTTGGTGTTACAGCTGCTATCAACAAGCTATCGCTGACCACCGCCACACTGATGTTTATCCTCTATTCGGTCATCAATGGTGCCCTGTTGTCCTACATCTTTCTGGCTTATACGGCATCATCCATAGCCACCGTGTTCTTCATCACGGCAGGCACTTTTGGCGTGATGGCCTTGATAGGCTATACCACCAAGACAGACCTCTCGTCGATGGGCAAGATCCTCTTCATGGCACTCATTGGCATGATTATCGCTACTGTTGTCAACCTTTTCGTCAAGAGCGATGGTCTGACAACGATTCTTAGCTACGTGGGTGTTCTTATCTTTGTTGGTCTCACAGCCTACGACACACAGAAAATCAAGAATATGCTCCTCGAGGCTCCCGATGCTGGTGAAGGTGCCCAGAAGGTCGCTCTCCTCGGAGCCTTGTCGCTCTACCTTGACTTTGTCAACCTCTTCATCTACCTCCTCCGCATCTTCGGTCGTAGGGAATAGGGAGACATTATTTGTGATTTATGTGGGCGAAGGCGTCGTTGTGACGTGTCTTCGCCCATTTCTTTATATATATATTAAGGTGTATAGACTCCATATTGTAAAGTAATGCGAAAACTTTTCGTTTTTCGCGAAAAAAGTTCTTAAAATATTTGCGAGTATGAAAAATTGTTCGTACCTTTGCATCCGCTTTCGCGCTAAAAATAGCGTTGAGGCACTGAAAGAATTTCTCGAGCAGCGAGAGAAAAACAAGTTCACTTGGTTTTCCGAGTCGTGAGAGAATTCAAGGCCGAAAGGCGTTAAAGAGTTCTTTGAAAAGATTTACATAAAACAGAGAAGTAGTAGTACAAGAAGCGAGTACTTATTTATATAATATGTACTTGGGTAATTGAACAAACCGTCAATTAATTCTTTTTTAAACTACCGGATGAGCGTTCTGAGACAGAGACAATGTCGATTGAAGAATATACAAGGTTCCTAGGAGCGAGTGAGATGACAAGCTTGCTTGATTATTTCCGAGCGACGACGGAAGCTGTAAATTTTTTCTTTCGGAGAAATAAAAAATTT
>JAEEGG010004195.1_pt1 | contig 35065 bp, 19 predicted proteins | sample 9134161 | NCBI WGS metagenome assembly JAEEGG01 (sample SAMN16246543, study PRJNA631951) | gut metagenome | biome: gut microbiome; feature: rumen; material: CR-attached | host: Bos | place: Iran: Karaj | collected 2018-10
CACTCCTTCGCCATCGACGAGCACCTGGAGTTCCAACAGGACGAAGCAGGTACCAAGGCCATGTTCGCCCGCGAACGCCGCAGCCGCGAACGCTACAACTGCTGTGTCGCCGAGGCAACGCCAATGCCAACAGGTTCTTTCTTCGAAGAGGAGAATTAGAAAGTAATACACCGTTACTAAAAATGAGATTGCCCTCGCACTATGTCGAAGGCAATCTCAATTTCGTTCTGATGATACCGTTTTAGTCGTACCAAATAGATGGCATTGGTCTCTGTGCACTTGATTCGACTTGCTCATTGTCGATCTTGTTTTTGTCGTCTCTGACTTCCTTTTCTGTTAACATAAGCAGCTCCTCCGTTGATGTTTAGTTATTGCAAATGTAAGGATTATTTCGGCTCGTTATACTTTTTGTATTGCTCTTTTATGACTCATTAACCTAATGCGGTATTTATATTCATGCAATATTCATTCTTGCCTTAAATGATGTAAATGAGGCTATAACACCTTTTATTCATAGCCTACTTCTTTTTAGTGAATTTGCTGCACAATTCCTGAACGTGAGCACATTGCTCACGTATTTCTTTGGATAGTTCATGCATTCTTTCCTTTTGCTCCTTAAACTGGTCATGAAGCGTTTTCTCATCTGCTCCCATTGTCCGAGCATAGACCCTTATCACATCCTGCATAATGTCATAATGGTCAAAAGCTAAATGTGGTAGATCCGACAGTGGCCACCATTTAGCCTTGGCGGCATCATCTTGGCCAGTGACGGCTATAGGCATATCAATTATGGCAAGATAAGCAACGGTGATTGTTCTTCCCCTTGGGTCACGGTCAACCTTCGAATAGGCTCCTATCTGCTGTATCTTCGAAAGCCGAAGCCCAGTCTCTTCCTCCAACTCTCGGACGGCACACTGTTCCGTTGTCTCGTCCATATTCATGAAACCACCAGGAAAAGCCCAACCTCCTTTGAAAGGCTGGTCTCCTCTTTGGATCAGCAGCACCTTCGGCTCTGCCTCCTTCGTTATAACCACGCAGTCAGCCGTCACTGCCGGTCTTGGATATTTATATGTATATGCCATCTTATGATTTATTATTCGTTGTTACTTCTACGTCTATGTTTACATTCAAAGGTTCACCATCATCTTGCCACGCCTTTTCTTTCTCATATTCAGCGTCGCCTGGCTCATATTTCTTAAGAATATCAGGCCCGTGCTGACGGCCTTTGTGGTCGTATTTATGAAGGTTTGCACTCATGGAAATGCTTATCACTTGTGCTAAACCTATTATCAGGCAGGCGAAAAATACCCAAAATGCTGCTACCCATCCGTAATAAAAAGATGCTATAGCTCCTACAAGCCCAACCAGTGTAATCACTTTGTAGAAGACCAGTTTCTTTCCGAGAGGTTTAAGTTTCATAATTACCATTGCTCACGTGCCTTGCCACGCTCTTTCATCAATTCAAGTTTTCTGTCTTTCTCTTTATCCACAACTTCCATAAGTTCCTTACGTTCGTCATCTTCAAGTAAATCCCAAGCAGCCTCGCTATATTCTTTCTTATAAAAAGTCATATCAATGAGTGGTTTAAATGAGCTGGGACGCTTGAAGTGGAATAAAGAAATGATATCTTGCATTTCCTCTGGAAGAAACTCTTCTATTTGTCTTCTCATCACTAAAGGAATTCCCCAGATGGACTCAGCAATACTTCCGACAATGGCTCCCAATGTGTCAGCATCTGCTCCGAGACTGACAGCCATTCGAACTGCATCCTCAAAACTGGTGGCCATACTGATAATTTTTAAGGCTACGGGTACTGTTCCTTGGCATGTTTCATCAAACCTATTAAAAACTGATGACTTGGGCATGTTGATGTCATATCCAGAGAACTGGACACATTCTTGTAGAATCTCATCAATATGCAAAGGTGCTTCTTGATAGCGACAACCGTTGTACTGCAATGCCCTGAAGATGGCCATTGCTACTGTTTGCGCCCCTTTGATACCCTCATCATGATTGTGTGATGGCAGGGCTGTACCTGCTGCTGCATCCAAGACCTCGTCCAGGTCTTTGAACCAGTGTGCTACGGGACTCACTCGCATGGCAGCACCATTACCAAATGAATTGTATGGTTGCGGATTGTCACTATGAACCCATTGTGCAAAACGTCCGCCATAGCCACCCATAGGATGCGGATAACGGTTGCACCAGTCATGGATAGCCTTACCGAAATCCAAGTCATTCAGCAATGCATCGGCAATAGCCATCGTGCAAATAGTATCATCTGTGAAGCCGTTTTCTTTTGAAAGCCATTCAAAGTTATAGTCGTTAGTTGGGTCAAACTCCCATCGACTACCTACTATATCACCTATAATTGCTCCTACCATATTAAATTGATTATAATGTAGATAATAGTGAATTGAGAGTATTCTCATCCTTAATAAGAACCTCTCTGGGTTTTGAACCCTGAGCTGGTCCAACGATGCCCAAAGCTTCTAATTGGTCAAATAATCGAGAACATCTATTATAGCCAATTGCAAACTTACGTTGAATATAGCTTGTGCTGCCTTCCTGGTACGATACCAAAAGACGCGCAGCATCTTCCAACAATGGATCAAGATGCTGTAGGTCAACATTCGTCGAAGAAGCTGAAGAAGAGTAAGATTGGCTTGAATTACCAATTTGAAGGTTCTGATGGAACTTCAGAAAATCCTCAACATACTTCAATTTGTAGGAGCTGCCTGGAATCGATGCATCCACAATCTTTATATGTTGTTCCATGAGATTAAGATAATCTCGATACCATGACATGTCTCTCTCATAATCGCAAAGTATTTCTCCGATAAGATAGAAATGACTGGGCGTTGGGATTCCATTTTTCATCGGTTTCAACATGTTTATATAGGGATGATAGACCTGCTCGTATTTGCTCAACATGGAGTATTGGATTTCTTCTCTCATGTATATCTTGATAATGAACAATGCAAACGCATAGGATGAGGGAGTAAAGGAATCAAGGTTAATCTTCATTTTATCAAGACTCTTGAATAGGTCGATGATGGCACAGAAGAATAGTTTTCCACGATACGTATTTATATCTCCATCGCCTGTGAAATTCCCGCCAGTAAACTTAATATTTACTCCATTTAAGTTCTCTGCATGTCTGTTCACGCCTGAATCCTTTGATAGCTTATCAATGAATCGATAGAAATCTTTCATAAACTGAAAAGCCTTGTCATAGGTTTCAGATGGCTTGTCATCTGTGTGTGAATATGAGCCAGTGTTACTTTTATTCGACAAGGTGGATTGCTTTTGAACAGTTTCTGGTTCTTCCTTTACAGGAGGGAGAGTTGCAATGAAAGTCTGATAGTCTGCTGGCGTAAATGACTCCATACGGTCGTATGCTGTGGCCAAGTCTATCTGCTTCATGTCAAAGCTCTTTGTCATATTGAAATAACGATGGAAGAAATCCATCACCTGAATAGCAGATAACCTGCTGAAGTCAATCTTTTCAAACAGTTCACGAGTAAAGGAAACTACAAACACGTATTGATCTGTTGCTACTGCAGAGTTGGCCTCTTTCCGCTGAGTATAGCCGCTTATTTCTATTTCCTGAACCTTCAGAGAAACATTGAATATTAGGTGAGCGACATACATTGCTAAGCCAAACACACAATGTGCATAGTCAGAACGCAAATCGGACTGTCCTTTCATTCGAATACTCTTCTTACCAGTAGGGGTGAGCACAATCTTCCTATCAGGTAAATCTTCAATCTCAGGCAGGTCAAGGTCAATCATCACCTTTCCTTTTTCTTCTTCATAGGTGTAATCAACGAAGTATTCCAAAGGCAGCTCGTCATCTGGGAACAGGCTACCAATAGCAGTGATTACATAATTCCTGTCACCGTCGATAACATTCTGAAGGCTCAGGCGGAGATTTGTATAGAATTCAGTTCTTTCCTTTTTCCAAGCTTCAATCTCTGCCTCATGCAACTCTTTTGCTCTTTGAGTGATATAGTCTTTTTTTGCTTGCCGCATTTCTGTGGCAATTCTGTTCTTTTCCTCTGCTTTTTCGTGGAAAGTCTTTTCTTTAGCGTCAAATTCATCTTTCTTTGACTGCCATATTTCATGCAACTCCTTATATCGTTCGCCAAGGTGTTCTTCGACATATGCTTTGCGAAGTTTACTTTGTTTCCAGGGGAGGAAAGCACTGATTGTCTCCTTTGCTTCCGCTGTTAGTTCCTCGGTTACGCTGTCTGTAGTCGGCTCAATTTCCTCAAATACCAAATCCGTCCATTCCTTGTTGGCTGTAAAATAGTCTTTCTGCGCTTTTTCAACATCAAACTTTCTGTCGGCTTCGTTCTGAGCTTGTTGCTTAGATTGTGAATCGGATGGGTATCTTGTTTCAAAGAAGCCATCGGGGACATTATTCTGCTGCTCAAAGTCACAACGGGTAATGTTTTCTTTAACCTCATCCAACGACACAACGTGTTCAACGAATGTATGAATATTCGTCCACAGCTCATTGTCTTCCTCTATTTGAGCTATTTCATCTTCTACACGTTGTTGTTCTTGAAGCCTGGCTTGTAGTTTTGCTGCCCTTTCCCTTTCTCGTTCAGCCTTTTCTCTTTCGCGTTCAGCACGACGCATAGCCATCTCATGCTGTCTTATTTGCCTTGCCTGTTCACGCTCGGTTTGAGTTATATATCTGTTGTATGCAGCTACACTCCTTGCCTGTTCACGTTGTTGTCTCTTGGCTTCCCTCTCGTAGGCAGTAGCCATAGATTTTCCGACCTTGAACAGTCCATTGATAAACTGATTGGTATTCCTTGTGTATTTTCGGGACAACCCGTAATATTTACGTGCCATATACTTCCTCCTTTATTTGTTTTCTTCTGCATAAGACTGGAGCCATACCTCTAAACGGTCGATGGGCATGTCTTTTTTTCGCATAATTGCTTTATATTGTGATTCATCAAGTTCGTAGGACTGGCCATTTGTCGTAACAAGATAACTGTCATTTGCATGAACGACTTGAAGATCACATTTGCCAGAGTTAGATGTCTTCTTGGTCATGGCCTTCTTGGTCTCAATAGCACTTTGAGGTATTGTCGGGACATTTCCAGTCTTGTGAACGGCATACAGAAGACAATCTAAGACATACTGAACAAGATCGGCTTGGAATCCATCGTTTTGTACCAGAGAGCTTCTAACATCATTAAACTGTAGCTCATAATTATCACTTGACAACCCAGCTTGTAGCTTGGTAAAGTACCCTTCTTCAATCATGGTTGTCAGAATACGTTTCACGGCAGAAGAATCGAAAGCCTGTAAATCATTGAGATAATTTATAAGCCGATTCTCCAAGAGAATTCCTATGCCTTCATTGTCAATGGCGTATGATAATGCTTTTTCCAATGTCATATCGTATTGTTTTTAGTTTTAAGATAGTTGATAATGATGTTTACCTCTCGTTCCATAACGGGTACAGGAACGATATTATAAGTGTTGAAGTCAGGATGGAGCACTACCAGATTCATCCTGCTTACTTTGATACCATAGTTTTTCTCCAACATATAACGATACAGATTCTGCTGGAGGCAATAATGCGAGTAAGATGTATCCGACAGGTGTTCCAATCCATTGATACCCATCGACCATTGGTTTTTCTCATTTGGATCAACCTTGTTACTACGTTTCCAGTCATAGAGTTCGTAAGTTCCATCTGGCCTTGAACATATCAGGTCTATGGTACCAGCCATACGTGCCTCTTTGTCATATACACACCATTCAGTTCTAAATGGCTGATATACTGTTGCTTTATCAAATGCTTTGAAGAATGACCATTCTTTTGAAATATCAACACGTTTGTTTAAGTGAAGATATTTTCCATTGTATTCCACATCACATTTGAAGTTTTGTGGTTCTGTCTTGTCGTTTAGATAGTTTTCTATTTGTTTATGCAAGAATGTTCCTGCCTGACTTGCAAGGGCACCTCTGGCATCCCATTCCTCCCTGAGTTTAGCAGCTGCCACTAAGTCACCCTTACACTTCCTGATGCTGATTACTTCTGCATTGAAAGGCTCAAAGAACATGGCTATCACTGAGCTGACAGGTCGCATTTCACCACCTCCTAAAACATTGTATGTATGACTGCTCTCCTCGAAAGAGATTAACCTGTCCTGGGCAAATGTGATGTCTGAACCATTGATATTCCTCCGTACAATCTCTTTCTTTTCTGGTTGAGATGCTACAACTTTCCTTGGAGAGGGGTTGGCTCGGCCAGTTACGAAGTATTTCTCGATACAGTCCATAAATGGCGTCATCCTGGTTAGATAGCCGTATGCATTACGGTCTGTATAACTAATACATAAACGCTTCTTTGCGCGTGAAAGAGCAACATAGAACTTACGGGCATCTTCTTTTCGGTCTATCTCTGCCTGAGCCACTTCTTCTGGTTCATAGCGATATGGTGCTGCAAGTATCTTGTTGACCGTAAAATATGGGTATGTGCCATCATTGGCTTCCAAGATAACTACATTCTCAAATTCAAGCCCTTTGCCTTTATATACAGTCATGATGAAGATTCGGTCGTGGATAAGGTCTTCGGAATTAACCAAGTCCCCTTCGCTGATACTTGCGGTCATATCATTGATATGGGTACTGATTTCGTCAAATATCGTCTGCTCATTCTCATAATCCACCCATTCAGATTGAACGAACTGAAGAAATACATTAAATTTATTTCCAAGATCCTGTATCATCTGCATAGAAACCATATCATCATATATAGTCATCAGTTCATCAGCAATAGTTCTGCCTATGGCCTGGACTGGCTGATATAAATGGTCTTGCAGATTCTCTATTAGTGGAAGCAAAGGCATCATCTTGTCAATGACGTTCTTAACCTTTATTTGTGAAACGAATGCCTGTTGCTGTGGGATGACAGCTTGCGATTTCTGATAACAATAATCTACTAAGGCTTTGGTAGCTGCTATATCTTCATCGGCCAAATGGGAGTTTTTCCCTTCGAGTTTCAGTTCCTTCAGAAGGAATACAAGCTTATACATGCGTAGATTCGGTTCCACGCATTTAATCAGATGCAGAGAATCATATATGTCAAAAGTTACTTGCTCATTCAATTCTCTCTCAACATTTTTTTGAAGAATCCTGTAATCATAGTTAACATTATGACCAAGTATTGGACAATCACCTATATAATCAATGAACATCCTCAATCCTTCTTCTCTGCTGTAGTGCGGATTATTAGCGTATGCTTCAATGAGTGGATTGTCTATGTCGCCAAGCTTGGCAGGTATTTCTTTTTCTGTATGTAAGAAAACGACAAAGTCGGAGTCTGGAACTCTTTGTCCTTTATTGACCTTGAAAGCTGCAATCTGAACAATATCATCTTCCAGAACATTCAGGCCTGTGGTCTCTGTGTCGAAGAAAACAAATTCCTTAGTCTCATATTCTTCATTAAATCGGGCCACATACGACTTGTCTGCAAACAAATCGGAAGGAGTCATCATCAGATTCTTCAGTTTTGCAAGGAAGCCTCTGGCACTAGCACCAGTCCTGATTGCTCCGATACCATGAAGAAGTCTTGCCCAGGCAAGGCTATTGAAATCGTTGGCGTTGACACAGAAAAACGATGATATGGTCTTGTAAGACTTCGTTTTGAACATGTCTGTGCCGGAAATCTTAAAGTGTGTGATGCCCTCACTATTCAGTTTCTCACTGATTCTGTCCGCTGCGTCATTAGTAGGTACGAGGATGGCTACTCTTTCGTCATCATAACGGAGATAGTACTCAATCATTCTGGTAATACGCTCATCCTCGTCATCTATTGATGGATTTCCGGTGAGAATAAGATCAAGCTTATCATGCTCAATGTCGCGAGTGGACTGGGGTAGAAGAGAAGGGTCAACATCCAATTCCTTCTCAGCATATGCGTTGAATATGTCAAGCAGGTATTTGGGTGAACGGTAGTTCGTTCCCAGTGTCATGATGTGGCCAGCACATCTTTGTTTCAAGAGTTCTAATTGACCAAGCTTTGCACCAAGGAATGAAAAGATCGCCTGTTGCTCATCGCCAAGATACATAACGGTAAACTCCTGTGATTTGTCAAGTAGTTCGTCAATAATGGCCGTTTGAAGAGCATTCAAGTCCTGTACCTCATCCACCTGAATCCACCTGTATCGTTTGTATTCATGTGCCGTGTCATTACGCAAGCCTTCGTATGCCAGTATCAGGATATCGGAGAAGCTGATAATGTTTCGTTCCGTTTTGTATTGATGATAAAGTAAGGCATATTTTACCATAAAGTCCATCAGCCCTACTTTCTCGGGGGCAAAGTTCGCCTTCTTGGCAATCTGATAATAACGGTCATACTGTTCCGGCAAGAAGATGGCAGAAGTAGGGTGGTTCAATTTCCTTTGAGTGATATATGCGTCAATGTTATCTACAAGTGACACTTTCATCTTGTCAGGATTACCTTTCTTGTTGAGAAAGATGTTCGGATCGAAACTTAGCAGTATATCAGCCAGGTCGTCTTCATCGATAATGGATGAGTTTTCTGGAACCAATGCGTTATTATAAAGGAAGTTGGAACAAAACCGATGAACATTTCCGACGAAGATATTACATGCTTCCTCGCCAACTTTCTGTCTTACTCTGTCACGCATTCCCCGTGAGGCACGGTTAGTAAATGTCAGACATAGCATTTCATCAAAACTGACCCCTTTTTGCTTTGCCTGAACAATACGCTCAGATAGGATGTCTGTTTTTCCACATCCCGGAGGGGCAAGTACAAGGTAGTAGCCTCCATTGGCATTGATTGCCTTCAACTGTTCGTTATCGTATTTCTTCATACCCTTATATATTTGTTGCAGCCAGCCGTAGGCCAACCAACTTATTCTTAAAAATTGGATTCATACTAAATCGCTTGCTAACACGACAATTCATTGCCTTGTCATCCCAGCTACCACCCCTATAAACTTTGGCGACCCCTGATGAAGGCCCTTTGGGATTAACCCTTTCTCCATTGTTAGCATAAGAGTTGAAATACCAGTCTCCGCACCATTCTGATATGTTTCCATTCATATCGTATAGTTCAAGTTCGTTGGGGAGTTTTGTCTTGACCTCATGGCTTAGAGACTGACTGTTTTCCTTGAACCAAAGATAATCTGATTTATCATTGTCATCTGCACCAGAATACTTATGATGTCTTGAATGTTGACCGCCACGGGCTGCATATTCCCATTCTGCCTCTGTCGGGAGCCTGAATTTAATGCCAGTTTGGATGTTCAGTCGTTTGATGAACTCCTGGCAGTCTTCCCACGAAACTCTTTCGACTGGCAAATTGTCGCCCTTGAAATGGCTAGGATTATCCCCCATGATAGCAGTCCAAAGAGCTTGGGTTACAGGAACTTCGGCCAAATAGAAACTACTGACAGTAACTTGTATTGATGGCTTTTCATCAAATGCAGCGTACAATCCTTGTTCAGGAGTAGCACCTAGGTCAAAAGTTCCTCCTTCGACACTTATCATCGCAAAGGAAACATTCCCGACAGACACATAGTGCTTGTCAATCGATTCTTCTTCCTCTTCTTCGATAAGTTCTTCTGGTAGCTCTCCCTGCCAGCCCATACCATAGCAGACACTATCCAATACATATGCTATATGTTTCTTTTGGAATCCTTCTTGTGCCAGCTGCATAGATATATTGTTAATCTTCAGCATCCTGTCAGTGGCTCGCTGTATATCAAGTTCGAGAACTTGCTTTCCGTAGCCCATCTGAAGGAATGTGTGCAATACACGTCTTGTAGCCCTTACATCAAACGCATGGTAATCTGAGAGGAAATTTATGAGCTTTTCCTCTGCAATCAAGTCTTTCCCATATTTGTTCAATATAATATGTATTGCCTTATATAATTCCATCTGCTATTATTCTTCATTAAAAGTGATAGTATATACTTGATTGTCTGGATTGGTAAATACAATCAGATTGTCTTCTTCTCTGATGTAGCCAATAAAGTGCAGTGCCTTTTCGTTGTCGTGTACGAGTCGTAATCCTTTATTATTTACAGGCTTTTTAACCCATATATTACCTTTGTTATAATTATATCCTTTTGGATAGTCACCGAGTTTTATGTAATCTCCAATAACTTCAAGATAATATCCTAATGAGGATAGAACTACTCGACAGTCGTATGAAAGGAAACGTTTACTTGCTTTCGTGAAAGGGACACTCTCTACAAAATGCCATTCGGAATCATTTTCATCATCCGTTTGCTCTTCCTCTGGCAGAAAGGATTCTTCTTGATATTCTTGTCGCTTTAAATCCGCAATAACCATTCTAATGTCTGCATATTTTATATTACCTTTACAGTGTTCCTTGATTTTTTTCAGTTCAGCATCAATACCCACTTTCTTAATCGCATTCATGACTGATTTACAAACATCATTGTTGACATAGTTTGTGATGTCAACTTCCCCATTCTCAATCAGTTGTGCAATATGGCTATATATAATCTCGATGCGCTTTTCACTTTGTTCTGCGATTTGTTGAGGAGTCAATCCGTCTCTTAACATCCATAGGGTTCGTTGAGCACCATGTATAGATGAAAGATGTCTTACTGGTTCTTCTTCTTCATTTTCTCCATCAATCATAATCCTTTTTACTGACTTCATGTATGCAGATACGATAGGGTCTGTTTTGATGATTTTGCTTGTTATGGGAGAAACCAGGATTATTCCATGGAATCTTCTACAGCGACTTAATGCGACATATACTTGTCCGTATGTAAATGCCCTGCCAGCATCGATAATTACCTTGTCAAACGTTAGTCCTTGGCTTTTATGGATAGTTACAGCCCAAGCCAATTTCAGAGGATATTGCTTGAAAGAGCCGCATAAGGTAGCCTCAATCTCTTTTGTCTTCTTGTTAATATGATATCGGTAGAAATCCCAGGTCTGCCTTTCAACATCTATTTCATTACCTTCATCTGTCCTCACGACGATTCTTCTATCTCCAAGCGAAATGACTGTTCCAAGTGTTCCATTAACATACTGGCCATATTCGTTATCATTTCTGATAAACATTACTCTGGCCCCAACTTTCAATGTGAGAACATAATTTGTCGGCCATTCTTCTTGGGGGAAGAAATCCTCTATGTAAGCCTTATACTCGTAGGTACTGCCTGATAGTTCTTCCAGACGTTTGTTGTTGTAGGATTTTGATCTCCAGTTGTGCGTGGTAAGTCTTATGTAGCCTTCATCGTCTTTAGGAATGAAGTCTTTTCTAAATCTACCTTCGATTTCCTTTAATTCATTAGAGGAAACATGTCCTAATCTGACATTATTTAAGAGCGTTACAAAATTACGTTCTTCTTGTCTGTGAATAATCTTCAGCTCAAACATCGGACAATCCATCTTCTCCAGAATCTTACTGCTGAAGAAATAAGGGGAATTATACTTTTCTTTCAGCTTATCCCAATCCTCATCTGGCGCAACTGGCATCAATTGATATAAATCACCGAACATGACTATTTGAATTCCACCAAATGGAAGATTTTTTTTCCGGTAGTGCCTTAGTACATCGTCTATCTCGTCCAGAAGATCACAGCGAACCATGCTGACCTCATCAATAATCATTAGGTCAATCCTGTTTACAAGCTTAATCTCTTCTTCATTAAGTGCATACAGTTTATGCATCCTCATTCCTGGAATATAAGGCCCAAGAGGAAGATGCAGGAAAGAATGTATCGTAACGCCGCCAGCATTTTTTGCGGCAACACCAGTAGGAGCTAGAACTACTATGTTTTTCTTGTTTTCCCTACATTTGTATGATATTTCACGTAAGACTGTTGTCTTTCCGGTACCAGCCTTACCTGTAATGAAAAGTGATTTCCCTTTCATAACAAGCTCTAATGCCTTTGCTCCGTATTTGTCTAAAGTGTATCTCATACAATTAATATATCGTATATACCGTTATACCATTGACCAATGAAATTTTAAAAATGGAGTAAGCTTGAATTGATTGTTCATCGATTCTTGGAGGCGTTCTGTCATTTCGTCTACTTTATCCATGTACTCTTCTTGGAGATCAGATAGCTGCTGACGTTTTGCCTTCAGTTTCTTGGAGAGTTTGGTCTCTTCAACCTTTAACTGGAGTTTTTGACTTGCCTGATGTTCCTTACGAATTTGCTTCCTTATTTCTTCATACTCTTTGTTTAGCTCAATGATTTCATTTTCAAGTGGAACTAATTGATCGTCAGCCCACATTTCATACTTGTTGATTTCATAATCAACATACTTATTTGTTTCTTCATCGACCTTTAGTTTATATAAGCGTGCTTCCTCTTCTACGGACTCCTTAAACTTGTCTGTAATATGATCAAGTGCAATATTGCTTTCTGTGGAAGCATTTAATTCCAGGAGTTTGATCACAAATTCATTTGGGAGTATTTCCCCTTCAGATGTCATAGCACACGCAATTAGTTGCTCTTCTGAGTCGAATTTGTTTGAACTGCTTATACGATAGAGAATGGCATAGCCCTGTTTGTCTTTATATTGCTCTAACAATGCAGACCGATAAGGATAGTTCGTCAAATCGAAGGTTATAGAGGCATCATTGACTGGCAATTTCGATGCCTTGTTCAATATATACTGACCAAGAGGACTGGAAAACCTGAGTTGTTTACAGTTAATGGCATCTTTATTTAAAGCATAGACACCTGGTGAAATCTCATCACCCAATCCTTTTGACAAATTAAAACTGTACATGGATTCGTCAATATCCGTAACTTCCTCTTTCAGAATATCTTTTGCAAGTTTCCAAAAATGACTCTGATAGGTGTTCACGTGATAACTGTCTTTGGACTGTCGTATGCGCAACTTCTTCACAACATCCTCATCAAAATGCTCGAGAAGAGTTTTCTTCGTTTCGTTGATTCTTTCTTTTATTAAATCATCCAATTCTTGTTGAAGTTCATCAAAAGCAGCTGATATTTCCCTCTCAGTTCTGCATGTCTGATATATTTTATTGAGCCTTTGCTCAAATGAAATACCACTATCCATAGCACCGAGAACCTCATCACTTGCTCCGAAAACGCCGTCAAACAATGAGAACTTGGAATCCAGTAATTGATAAACACGACAATCAGCATAGTTAGAACGATTGACGAAGTTTACAACAACCACATCGTTTTTCTGGCCATAGCGGTGACAACGGCCAATTCTTTGTTCAATACGCTGAGGATTCCATGGCATATCGTAGTTTACAACTAATGAGCAGAATTGCAGGTTAATACCTTCTGCACCAGCCTCAGTTGCAATCATAATCTCTGCGTTATTACAGAAATAATCAACAATAGCCTGTTTCTTGTCTATGGCAGTCGAGCCGGAGACTCTGCTTGTCCCAGCATATTGTTGCAGCCATAGCCGATAGATCATATTTGTGTCTTCAGAATTATTGGTTCCGTTAAAACAAACGACTTTGTTTTCATAACCATGTCTTTCAAGATAAGTCTTCAGGTAATCTTGCGTGTGTCTGCTTTCCGTAAAAATAAGAGCCTTTCTTTCACCTCCTAATGCCTTTATCTTATCAAAAGAGAGTGATAGTGCATCCAATAGTTTGTAGGCTTTAGACTCTTCCTTTATCTGACGAGCAAGATCCCGATATTGTTCTAACTCTTTGATTTCTTTATCAATATCTTTACTAACTGCATCTTTAGGATCCAGTTCCTCATAACTATATTCCTCGTCAATAGAGTCAATCTCACTTGCCAAAACAGAAAGAGCAGACATCAGGTTCCCAGTTTTCTTATAGATATTAAGTCTATTTATAAATTGTTCTAAGGTAAAACTGAGAGCATATGCAGAAGATGACATAATCTTTCTCACTAATAGTGAAAGCAATGGTCTCTGACGCTCTGGAACACCAAATGTCCCTTCACGCTGTAGATAAGAGCTGATTTTATGATATAGACTCAGTTCCTGTTGTGATGGGTAATACTCTTGAACAAATGCAGTTCTCTTTGTGAATTTTACATATTCCTGAACCTGATTTCTTAGCGTCCTGTGAATAATATGCGATAGCCTGTCTTTAAGCTCTCCATATGTGGATTTATCTCTGGTACTTATTGAATTGTACTGTTTTGTAAAGGTGTCGACAGAAGAGAAGTATTCAGGATCTATTATACTTATCAGGCCATAAAGCTCCTTTAAGTTGTTTTGGAGTGGTGTCGCTGTCAAGAGTATCTTTTTGTAGTCCTGGAATGACTTTCGTATGGTGTTAGCCATTATATTACTCTTCTTGAAGACATTCCTTAGTTTATGAGCTTCATCAAATACAACTAAATCCCAAGAGCACGACTTTAGATATTCTGCATGGTTTGACGCGAAATGATATGAACAAATAAGTATGTTGGTGTTCTTTATACCTTCTTCAATTTCTGTTTCCACATTAGAACTACCGCCCAATATAGTGGAAGGAAGATAGAATTTCTCCAAAAGCTCGATGTTCCATTGATTGCGGAGAGAGGCAGGAACTACAATAAGAATACGACGCTTATGTTCGGCCCAAAATTCAGAAAGGATAATACCAGCTTCGATGGTTTTACCAAGACCCACTTCGTCTGCGATGATGGCACCTTTACTCAATGGGGACTTGAAAGCAAACAGAGCTGCTTCTATCTGGTGGGGGTTCATATCGACATTCGCTTCAGCCAACACACCAGTAAAACGTGTGTCGTCTGATACGGATTTCTTATGAGTTAAATCCCAAGCATAATATAGTAGTTGTAAATTCGATACCATATTTACCAGTTCTTTCTTTCAATAGTGATGGCATACTCTGGAGAATTACTGTCAAACTCTCCAATTCTTGCTTCTCTCCAATAGTTTTTGGCTATCTTCCTGCATTCTTCTTGCAGGTTTTCATGCATTTCTGGGTCTTGTTCCTTACCATAAATGTTAATCATCCTATTGTACTCATAGAGAACGGAGATGTCTGCTAATGAGATTCTGATAATATTGACTTGTATCTCAGGATTATTACGGATGAACGCATTCTGTGAGGCAGAAAGACCGATGGGAATTTTATTGTCCTTAATACTCTTCAGCGTCGTAATGACACGAACGTATTTCTGACCGTCGTTGAGACAGAAGTCACAATCAGATTTGGTGTCCTCACATGTTTCGTAACTTATATCTTCGTTGATGAGGTACTGTTCATATATACAACGACCGAGATAATTGATGATACGGCGAACCATTGACGGCATCTTGTCTTCATTGACAATCCAGTCCATAATATCATCAACATGTTCTGCCACATACGGGAGATTCTCTTCTCCAACGGCAGTTGTGATATTCATAAGTGAATCGATATTGTTTGAGATTGCTTCTGGTATCTCCGCAGTCTCTTCCAAGAAGCTATGTCCTTTCTCGATTCGATTTGCAAGTGAAATGATTTCGTTAGAACTCAGATTTGATGTTATAATATTAATGGCTTCAATGCTCTTGGAATTATCGATATTAGTAGATACCATGTCTCTTCTCTCAATAGCATCACGAAGAATCTCATTTACATCTAAACCTTTGTTCTTAGCTTGTGAAATAAGACTGTTTCTTTCTGCCTCTTCTTGTTCTAATCGTTCACGCTCCTCTTTAAATGTTATACTATTGTATCTGTCACGACAGAATTCTAAAGACAGTTCCAATGCTGGACTTGGAGAATAACCCAGTTCGTGGAATTCGTCTAAAGTTATATCGCATGGTCTATAATATGTATCGTTATTATAGAATATCCAAGCATCTTTTTTTAACTGTTCGAGCAACGAGCTGTCAAAATACTCCTGTTTTGTAGTCTTTCCATGATAAACACGATAACACAAAACGCCTTTTACAAAGCTGTCTGTCCTCATTTTTGACAAATATGACCATAATTCGTGAGACCATTTTTCTGAGCGACGGTCAATATCGTAGCCATCAAGGTCAAAGTCTCTGAAGAAAGTGTCGAATGTTTGGCTTAAACTAATGCTTTGTATGAATGGCTTGCATTTCAGTGGAAAAGCAGGATTGTCTTTTTTATAGGTCTTATAATACCATCCGCTTTCTTCTATCTGATATTGTTCTTCAGAAACGATTACCTTTGGGGTATTGCTGATTCCAAAATGTCGAGACAGGAACGATGATATTTCTTCTTTTGACGGATTGAATGTTTCCGTTACATAAAAGTCGTAATCAAAGAAATAATATGCAGTGTCCAAAGAAACAAATTCCTTCAGGTTTTCATTTGGCACATATAATGATGAAAGAGTGCAGTTTTTTCTTCCTTTGGCATTATATCCCCTGAGTTTCAGATTCTCTTTTATGATTTTTGTCACATTCTCTCCATGATTTTCTGACAAAATCTTATATATCGCCTGAAAGTCATTCTGCATGTCTTTCTCGGAAATATAGCTTGATTTATATTTGGGCAAGATAACTTTCTCCAAATAGTCTCCAGTATTGGGCTTCCTTAAACCTAACTGATCAAAGAAGTTCTGATGCTTCTCATAAAGTGCAGAGTCCAGAATATTACCGAATTCTGAAGGGTCAACATTATCAAATCCACTAACAGGTAACATTATGGTAGGTTCTACAGAATTCATTCTGTATGGAGCAATCCAGCTTCCTGTCGAGGTCTTCGTAATCGGAGCGAATCTAAATTTCAACTGTTCCCAAGGCTCACGGTAGAACTCTGAAATGGCAAAGCTCTCCATTCTTTTTGATGCAAGCCTGTCAAACCACAGCTTTTTTGCGTTGTCTTCTATATAATTCAGTAATTTATCAATCCATTCATCAGTTTGTTTAGACATGAAGAAGCCAGTCAACTTTGTAGCCAGATCTTCATTGCTAAAGGTTCTAATGCCAATGCTTTCTGCAACAGTTCGAACAATCGTTCTATTGACACCTGTTTGTATAACTCCAATAGTGTCACGATACAACTGGCCCAATTGTAAATCTGACAACAATGCTTCCAGTTCTGCAGTAGTCATAATAGCGTTTCCTTTCTTTAGGAAATGACCGCCTCTGCCTGGAATAATCGCATTATTATTGAGGACATTAACATATTTCTCCCTAAGAAGAATATTCCTGTCGTTATTTTGATTAACATTGATAATAGAGAACAAATTCTCATTAATCAATCCCTTATGACCAGGAACATTGATCTCTTTCAATGCAATCAGTGCTTCTGCTGCAAGATTTGCTATGCCTTCAAGCATGATGTTGTTGGCATCCTCAAATGTCTTTATACTCTCACGGTTATCAGTTAAGAGGAATGGGGCGTGACTTACAAAACAACCGTCAAAAGTCTCTCCAGTAGGGAAGAAACAATATATCTTTGGACGGGAGGTGACAATTAGATTATAGTTCGCATCCAGGAAATAGCCAACATATATCTTATGAATACTGTTTCCTATCCTTAGATCTTTGTTGAATAGAATAATGCGCTTTTTCTTTCCGTTATCGTTTATTGCGCATAAATTGTACTGGTATCGATTAATTTCATGCAGAACCCCAAGGGATTTATTATAGACGTGTTCCCTTGGATCATGGTCTTCTCTCCACGTGATTTTCTTTAGATGTGGAAGGAAAAGAACAGGCATCTCTAGCCTTTGAAGACGGTCCAAAATTTCCCGATATGCTTTGACCGGATTCTTGAAGGGGATTTCAAACAATGTTTCTCCTTCATTTCTCAAATTATGGTCTTCTTCAAGTAATGTTGGTATGATATAATTGTCTATTCTGAACCAGAACGTATCATCATAGATTGATGGAGCATCAGTATACTGGAAAGTTGACTTGAAACCAACGCCAAACTTACCAATAGTATTTCCTTCGTCCTTTTTTGTTGAACATGCGACAGATGTGATGGAATTAATATCACCCATTAATCCCTCATTATCATTTGCATCAGTCAGCGTAAATTGCCTTTGTCCGTTATGCTTGAAAATTAGCTTGTCCCTACATAAAAGGATACTTGCCTCCGTTGCCTGGGCATCATCGGCATTTTGCAAAAGCTCATATATAAAGTGCGCAGTTTCTGGATATTTTTCAATAATGCTCCTCCATACTCCCACATAGTCACGCTTGGAGAAGGTCTTCCAGTCAGCTTCCTTGGTCTCGCGTAACAGATTGAACAATCTTAGAGATTCTTCTGTGATAACGTGAGGCTTTGGCTCCTTATTCTCAGGTTGATTGGCATCTTCTTCAGCTTCTTTCTGCTCATTGTCATTATCCTCAAACAGGCTACGAGCTTCAATGATGTCTGGTGATTCTTCTTCTATTTCCTTCTCAGTTTCATTATCAGGGTTCCCTTCTGTGTTATTGACAACATCTTTTGCATCATCAGCAGAAGGCTGATTATTAGTGGTGGCAGATAAAATGTCCTTCCACTCCTTTTTTAGGCTAATGTAGTGATGCACTCCGTTATTGCGGATTTCTTTTATATCAAACAAATCCGTATATTCAACGAATTTGCGTAGTTTCACAACTTCACCATTAACCTTGTTGTAGGAAACACCTTCTTTAATTAAAGCTGCACCGTATTTCCCTAGGAATACCCATTCTCCATCAACTCCTGAAAACCTTTCTTTGGGTATGGAGTTGTAAACTTTGAGTACTTTTTCTATTGTTTCTTTATCAAATGATACTATCATCTTTTTCTATTTGATTTGGGATTTACTAGATGTTGTTAATAAGTGATAGCAAATTCATGACGAACCAAGGATCAAAGCCCTGCATTGTCATGCGTTTCTGATTTGCTCCATCCTTATGTACTTCAATACCATCAGAGTAGGGGGTTATTCCTACTATCTTATTGAATGGTACTTTTACGCTTTTCATCTGGGAATAGAAGATGAGGTTTTTGTTAGTGACATAGAGAGAACCAGTGCCATTGAACTCCATTGAGCTATGCTCTACAGGATGACCTTTTATGCCACCAGTACGGTAATACACTCCCTTCATCACACGGAAACTAAAGCCTCCTGTCCGACCAACCCATTCTTTGGTTATCTTTTCTTGATAGAGACTAACGCCATTATAAGTCCATAAAACAGTCTCGTTTTTACCAAGAACAATAGGGGCAAGCATATTTGTTCTTGGTATAACGCCGCGCTGAACACTCTTCAGGATAGATACTTGCCCTAATTTGCTAATCTCGCTATTCTGATATTGTGCAGGGAGGTTATTGATTGGCAAAGCAAGATAGCTGACGTAATCATCTATCTTCTGCTGCTCATCATCTGAAAGGAAACCGTTTTTTAAGAAATTCGTGGCTGCTTTATTCAGGACATACAGGTAAGCATCCTCAATGTTCGACTGCACCATAGGGAACTTACTTAGTACCTTCTCGCATCTGTCGTGAGCTTTCTGGAGAGTTAATTGATCGGTGAAATACTCCACCATGAAGCCTTTCATTAGCTTTTTCGTAAACTCGTCAACAGCTCCGTCTTTATTAATCTTACTAAAAGACACGCCTATAACGGATAGGAACTCGTCCATTAGTTTCATGGACGAAGGAGAGAACGGCCGATGAATACTTGCAGTATATTGCCTGATTTCCTTATCAGATATGCTACATACGTCTTCCTCTGAGAGGAAAGCATCGTTTGACAGTCTTGCTTTGGCACGTTGCACGTCAAAGGCAGTTGTCCTACCGGTAAAGTAGGAGCTAATAACTGCCTCAAAGTCCTTTACGCCTTGTTCATGTTTGTCCTCACACTCCTTGTGGGCTTTAGAGAACCAACCTGCATCTTTTCCGCAATACTTACAAGTACTCATGTCGTTTTTAGTTATTTTTCGTTCATACTTTATTCAGAAGGTAGCTCAATAGAAGAATCTTCCTCAATGGGAGATACATCGGCTTCCAAATCTCTTAGTCGATTCCGATACTTGGTAATCTCACCCTTTAAGACCGAAATACGTTTCTTAATACGTATCGATTGTTCTTCTGCACGAGCTATATCTTTCTTAGCATACTCCAAATCTATTTGTTCTTTCTGACCCAATTTCTCAGGATTGCCAAAACTCTCAATCTTTTTTTCCAGTTTGGAAGTCTTTTCTTCTACACTCTTTAGCTGTTCATTAAATTGTCGCATCTGATAGTCTGTCAGCGCAAAGAACATTGCATTCAAAGCTGTGTCGTTATAGACGCATGCAACAGACATGTCATCTTTACTACCTCGCTTGCTAATGATAGGCAAAGACTTTATCAGTTCGTCTTTTGCCTTATCCTTACCTTTACGGATAATAATCTTGAACAACTGGATATAGAAGTTGTAAAGATTCTCGCCATCTCCATAAGAATCATCCATTCCATCAGAACCGAGGAAAACGGCTCTGGGGAAGTGTCCATCGCCTTGATAGCAATAGCGGAACTCGTCGAGAACATGAGAGTCACATAGAGAGGTGGTCTTGTTCAAGAAACACCGTTCATCCCATGGAATCGGCTGTTTAAACACAATTCCATCCCCCTCTAAGTCCAATGTGATAAATTTGCCATCCCCGATATGGAAGGCAAACCAATAAGTAGGAGTCTGCACGTAAGCCATCAGTGTGCAACCATAGATTTTCTCAAAGGTTGCTCCCTCTGTCTGCCTCTTTGCATGGAAGTCATCTTGATATTTCTGGTCAACATGTATTTGTTCCCATTCATCTAAATCACGTTCACATGCATCCTTTGCAATTCTGTCATTCCATTGGCTGATGATAGATGAGAACAGCCACATCAATGCTTTATGGGCATGATCTTCTATTTCATGCTCATTTCCGTCATTGGTGCCGTAGTCGGTAAAAGATTGTCCTTCAAAGACTGACATCTTATCTTTTACCGTAAACGAGGACTCTTCCATACTATCCACAAAAGAGCGAATTGCTTTTTGGGCAATTTCGACTGCAAACTGCGAACCATACTGGCTTCGGAAATACGGCTCACCTCCATGGCCATCGCATACTATGGCCATTGATAGAGATTCACTGCTTTCTGCCCAAGCACAGTCCTGGCAGGGCTTCTCTGTTGACTTATGGCTTTCCCCTTGGCAATAATGAAATATACTATCCATATTGCATAGGGTTTAAGTTTAATCCCACTCGTCGTATGAGTCACCCTTTGCAGGTGCAGGAGCTGCAGCAGTTTCCGCGCCATCCACATCGGCAGCAGCCTTGTTAATCTCCTCAACAACCTGTTCCTGCTTAGTTGTGTCGGTCGCCGTTGTACTCTTACTTCCAATCTGGGAAGAAGTAATGGCGATAATACGAATCATCGTCTTCAAGGCATCGATGTTATGGACGGTTATCACAGCCTCCATAGATCCAGTGAACTCCTTCAGAACGTTCTTGTCAGCGTCATCACCGATAGCAATTGCCACTTTAATTGCGCTTTTGTACCAGCTGTTACCTTGTAACTGTCTCAGACCTGCCTCGAAATTATCCGTTGGGCCACCATCAGAAAGCAGGATGATTGCTGGAGCAAAACATCCACTTGGTGAAGACATGAAGCCACCATTGCGAGACAGTTTCTTGTTCAGTTCCTCACAAGCCTCGCCTAAAGAGGTCAGTCCTTCTGCTTCAACCTTCTGCCAAATGAACTCTTTGGCATCTTTTGGCTCATCATACAGCCAACGTGTTCCTGTTGAAAACTCCAATGCAGCTACATTGATTTCTGCATCAGGATTCTCATCAGAAATCTCACCGATAATAGGTAGTACATTCTCGATGGCATCATTAACACTGCCAATCTTTGAACCTAACATACTACCAGAAGTGTCAATCACGAAAAACAGAGTCATTTTTCTCCTTGGAATGCTCTCATTGTCTAAAAGTCCCATAATCAAATAATTTATTAGTTATACATTATTGTTATATTATCTCACCTTTGATTGATCCGGTCAGGCTTACTTTTAATCCGCTCTTGACTGGCATCACCTGATTTGGTTCAATTGCTTTTAACTTGCCACTGGGTGTTTCCACCGTCCAGTTTCCTGTGGTAATATTCTTTAATTGAACTGGATACTTGTCGCCAGGAACCGATACTACCTCGATATCAGGCTTATTATCTAAGTCGATGTATATTTTCGACTTGGGGGTAAGCAAGATGGTTCTGTCTGCCAGTTTCAGAGAACCTGGTAATGTGAAGCTCTTGCCGCAGCAGATACACTTTGGTGCAGACGCATCCTCAATAAAGGTTTCCATTCCGCACATTGGACAAACCACCAACATGTCACGTAATTTTTGGATGGTCAGTTGCCAACTTCTTTCCAGCATACGTTTCTGCGGGTTCTTCAGACATTCCTCGCCGAACTCACGCTTAAAGGTTTCTCTAAGTAGGGCAGGGAAGGCTGGCCACCGTTTCAGAACATTGTTGTGTACACCACGAACAGGACGATTGTCGCTATTCTTCTCATCAAAGATGAAGATGGCTTCACTTCCGTAGAATTTTTGCTCGTACTTTTCTGTCATACAAGGACAAGCCAGTACTCTTGCACCCTCAAACGGATGATTGCCATAGAATAACATGAACAGTACAACAGAAAGGGAGAACCTGTCTGTTTGTTTGCTGGGTAAAGCAACATGTGTCACAACTTCAGGAGCCATGTATCTTGCTTTTCCAAGAATACCAGAACTTATACCTTCAGGGAATACATTATCATTATCGCAAATCAATACGTCACCAGTCTCTGGATGAATAAAGAAGTTTCCATCGTTTAGATCCTGATAACTCAGTCCTGCCAAATGGAGGGCTTTAAATCCCTCGCAAATCTTCATCGCTGCATTGACAATAGCATCAAAACTCTTGAACTGTACTCTTGCCAGCAAATAATGGCCGAACTCATAATAGCCCTGCGGACGGAGCTTCATAATATAGCCAAACGACCCTTTTTGAACTTTAGTCAGGTACTCTGGCCAAAGGAACGCATCAGAGGGAGCACCTTTATTGATGTTCTCCTCCAAATTCTTGTAGAAAGCGGTGTCCGGCTTGGACAAATACCACTTCAGGGCCATTTGCTGGCCACCAACTTCGACCTGATAGACAATTCCCTGTCCACCTCGGCCAAGTTCCTTTACGATCTTAGCAGACGAGCCATTGGTAAGGCTCACTTTGTCTTTCGGTTTCAGTTCATTCATCGCTTTATGTTTTAATTGTTAGAATCCACCACCTGATAAATCTACTGCCTCTGTGGGACGAAGACTACTTGAATTACCGCAGTTGGGACAAGTCACGTACTCTTGACCGTGATAGCAAACGACTTTCTTGCAACGGTTACAGATATAGAATTGTTTTGAACCGCAATGCGGACAACCGTTAAACTCAGGATCATACATTACGGCCCCATGAACATTTGTTTTGTCATATCCCTCCCTTTTTGCTTGGTCAGGATTGATTTTGAATGCCCATGTAAAGGCATAACAGCCACGTTGTGGGTTGACTGTAATGCCGAATGGCTTCTTTGTTTCTTCACACATTGCCATGATGGCAAATGCTTCTTTACTTAGCTTTGCCATAGGCTTTAAGCGGTTTTAGTCTTCATATATGTCACCATGAATTCCTTGCATTTACGCTTATCCTGGCGTGTGGCAGCAATGGAGTAGGTGCTATACTTCTCAAACATGTCAAGACCACGACCAAGAGTAATAGTCCATCCCGTATCAGTTTTGATACAGCGGTCATGGAAGTCTCGGAACTTATATTCGAATTCAATTCCGTAGTTAACGAGGTCATCTTTCAATTCGTCCATGCGGTCTATGAGATCAGGAATCTTCTCTTCTTCCTCATTGGTGATAAGCGTAAGTTTCAAATCATCAACAGGACGAGTGTCAATCAGCATTGTGACGAACTCCATGAAGTTTTTGATTTGCCATGGTGCACGGATATAAGGATCTTCCACCGTAATTTCCTTTGCTTCCTGCATATAGGGAGCAAACAACTTTTCATAGGTAACGCCAGTCTGTCCCATACGGAAAGAAAGACTTTGCTCACGCAGAACAGGAATTCGAGGACGCTTACCTGTCTCGGATGAGTTACCTCCTGAAGGTTCTTGTGAACCGTCTTCGGGCGCAGCATCACCATCCGTTAATTGTGTCGGAGCACTTACAGGTACAATGAGCGCATTGCTGACCTTTTCCAGTGTTTCGACATTTATCTCCATGCCGTTCTTCAGATTGATATACTTGAAGAATGCTGGTTCTGCCTTGAAAGTTTCATCAATAACGTATAGCTGGTCTTTGACACGTTTTCTGCTCTCAGCGGCAAAGTCAATAAGCTCATATGCTTCCGCATCTGTCATCTTTCCATCTGGATATAGCAGTTTCACCATACCTGAGAATGTCTTGCGGATAGCCAGATGATCACGCTCTGAAAGCGAGCCGTCAAACTTTGCATATTCCTTCAGCAAGGCGGTTAAGTCCTTGTTGCGCAATTCATGAAGTACAGCAGCTATGTAGTCTGTAATGAGACCATACCCCTTTGAGAAACTATCCTTCTTCAGCATTTTAATTTCCCATCCAGGATTATAGAGGTGAATTCGGTCAAGGAATGCACCTTTGATGAAGGATGTAGGTATTGACTCAAACAGATGGGTGTTCTTAAGCATGTATGGAACAGTGTGCTTGGTATTACCCACGAAGCTCATTGATGCGCTGGCCTCATGGGTACCCTTACCTCTGTTAAATGACTTGTTAGCCAAATAGTTCTGCATGGTGTCAATCAGTACGGCATCTACAGCACGGCCTTTCTGTTGTTCGAACTCATCCCATGCAACTACATCCCAATACCCGACGAGACCCAGTTCCTCTCGTTTTCCTGACATCCTGACAAATAATCGGGCTGACGTTACATCACCTCCGCTGACCAGAACGCCATAAGGAGATAGCTCTTGGAACACATGGCTCTTACCAGTTCCTTTCGGGCCAAGTTCTACAAAGTTGAAGTTGTTCTCTACATGCGGTAGCAGACGTGCCAGTGTAATGAACTTCTCACGGCGGTTCATCGGTTCTGGATTCAAACCAACGGTATGCATCATGAAGTCAATCCATTCGTCGGTAGTGAAATGCTGACGTTGGTCGATGTAGTCCTGAACATCTATATTAGAGATCTGAATAGGTTTCAGGGTTTGAATATCCCAACGAACCTTGATGTCTTCTCCCTGCAAATAACCAATGGTAACGATACACCATACGCCATTTCCTGACAACAATTTTGGATTGGCCTTGACATATTGGGTGCCGATAGGTACATGGGAGAGTCCGAGATTGGCAAACTCGGCTTCATACTGATCGGCCTTTTCGTTCAGTGTCACTGAAATCTTGTCGATGACACGATAGCGACCGGCCTCACGTATTTTTCCTTTCACTGATTCAGATTCTGCACGGTGTACGTAGTTATTCTGAATCACCTGCTTTACTTTTTCCAGGCCCTGTTCGATAGCTTCTTCATCGTCAGTGGCACAATACTGACCTAACAAATACTCCAGAACATAGGTTGGAACGGGCAGACCGCCTTTCACTTGAAAAGCGAGGTCTTTTCTAACCACTTTGCCTATAAAGGCACTCATAATCTTCTGCTGTAGCGTCATATTTGTAGTATTTTAGAAATCTTGTTCAATCATTGTATTATTCTTAACAGTCTCCTTAATCAGTGGATTCAGTCTGTCATCTACATCGTAGATGCGTAACTGAAGAACACTCGAAGTGACTGACTTACTCAGATTTAGTGTCACCTCGAACACGCGATTGTTCAGGTTGGATGCATCGGTACTATTAAGAAGCAGTTCCTTTTCTACGGTGACAGGCTCGTCACCATTGAACACCTGACATGCTATCTTACGTTCCATCACGGTCATGGAAACGGCCTCTGACTGTATTAATTGGAACTTCAAACGACTGCTGACCATATTCAGGTTATGATTCATCAAGGAAACACCAACTTTCTCAGTCTTTTCAGTTCTTCTAAGACTGCTTTTGATGACTGGGATCAGCATCTCCTGAAGTGCTGCACCGCCATGTGCAAAGCTATATCCCCCAGATGCTGCCAGTCTGTTTGTACCGTATGGAACGGCCACATAAGTAGGAGAGGGCGCAGTAATGGCAGAAACCTTTTCCAGAGGGAACTTTGCAATTCCCTCAACCTCCATTGAGCTATTTGTAAGGTAGTATCTGGTCTTCTTCTCTATACAAGTCTCATTAATGCTATGCTTATCCTTCTCCTCAAAGCGAATATCGTTATAGATAAAACCATGATCTGCCGTTACAACAACATTGTGAACATTCATGGTAGCATGAAGTCGTTTAACCAATACCACAAGTTGGTTGATGGCTGTCCGGCAAGAACGAATAATCTCAAATGGATTCTGAGGATGGCTGTTCTCATCAATCACATCGTGGAAGATATAGACGAGAGGACGCTTGAAAAGTTCACGATTACTCGTTTGGTCGCCATTCATCACATCCTCATATTTGACACACACGGCACCTTCCTTATACCGTGCCACATGTGCTGTCCTCTGTTCTGTTGTTGTCAACACTTGACCATCCACGAACATTTCTGTCCCCTGAAGCTCCAAGGTTCTATGTGGCAGTAAGGCTGTCTTACAATATTTCGTTTCAGTTGGAAGCATGGCTTTGTAAGCCCCGAGTTTAGCAATATGCTTCTCCTTTGCCAGCTCCTGCATCAGTTCTGCGGCCACCTCATATCGTAGTGCATCAGAAATGATGATAACCTGTTTGGCATTTGGCTCACTTTCCCTGTTATATAAATCTTCTTGCTTACCGATAGACAGGCTATCAAACAAGTCCTCACGTTCTTTCACGCAGGTAAGCCATTCCAGATTAAGAACATTGGTTAGCTTGGCATATTCTTGATCCAGTTGGTTCTTTGCGTCATTGATGGTCTGCTCAATAGGATTCTCCTTGGTAATCAAATCGTGGTATGCCTCTAAAGAATGACGATAGAACATATCTGCCAAATAAAGCTCGTTCACGTATAACTGGACATACTCCTCTGGCGAGTTCAGCTTCATTGTGCCTACTGTCTTAACCTTCTCATAATAAAGTGCCACTTGCTCAATGAACTTTATTACAACCTGAATATCTGACTGGGCAGAGAACTTCAGTGATAGGTTGCGCATCCTGTCATTTACCTCATCTGGTTCTGACATGAGCTTATTCTCCAGAACCTCCTTTAAGATTGGCCAGCACAGAGCCTCCGGCATATAGTTGTACTGTGCATCGATACCATAGGCACTGATGATTTCCTCTTCCTTGATGTCTTTGCCAAGTTCTACAAGGGCCTGAGTGAACTTCTCTGACCATTGACGGCTTTGTATGCCATACTCATAGACTTTATTTTGGCCTTCGAGCATCATGGGGTTCTTAATCTTATACTGCTTATAGTTATCACCTTGGACGGCATCCAATAACTGGGTAATGCTGTTGTACTTCAGGCATTCAGCAATTTCCTTCATCTTTAGTTCGGAATTGGGATTATAGCTCCTGTCGAAGATTTTTTTGAGTTTCGCATCCACAGCTTTTTTGGCATCCAGATTCTTGGAAAGACGGTGGAAGAAATCATTGCGTTTCTTCTCCTCCGACTGCATACCAAGTACCAGCATACGAACAATAATAGGCTCCCAGTCCAACAGTTTCTTCTCACCAAAGTACGAAGAAATAAACGCACGGCATACCAAATCCTCGCTGAATGTCTCTGGTGTCAGGTGGCCAGTAAGCATTGTACTTATCTTCGTGGACTGTATTTCGCTGACGTTGTTTTTGATAAATAGGCGGAACTTTTCAGGAAGGTTATACTGCTGCATGAAGCTTTCGTAGTCATCCTCTTTGAACTCCATATTCGCTTTAAGCATATCCAGCAACGGAAATTTAAGCATTTGTTCCTCTGTATGCGGATAAGTGCCATCGGTGAACAAAAGAACAATATTCTTATCCTTCCAATCATTCTCTATGGCATATTTGATGTTAAACCACGCACCATCGAACACCTTATATATATAATTGTCCGGCCATTCTGCCAACTCCAACTCCGTGAAGTTGATGTTCATCTTATCGAAGATGAACAGAACGTGAAGTTGTGGGTTACGTTCAAAATAACTAAATATTCTTTCTTGTACCATAATCAATCTGTTATCAATTGCCAAGGTCTAATTTGTTGGACTCAGGGACAACTTCAAAGATTTCCTCCAGTTCCCCTGACAACTCCTTAACCGTCTTTGTTTTCTTAAAATGTTTCAGAGATGGTATTTTAACCCATCGCTCATCGTCATCTATATAGCTACAGCCTTCCAGCAAATCAAAGAGTTCTTTTGCATACTTCTTTGTCTTGCATTCAAACTGTATTTTGATCTCATGGTATTGGCAGAAACCAATCCATAATGTACACTGCTCTCGCTCCTGCTTAAGCCATATATCGTTACCAAAGCAATCTCCGTACTGTTGATACATATTGAGCTGATTGGCATCGTAATACTCGAAGCCGTAGTTCAAAGCAATGGTATTCGCTATCTTTGCCCTTTCTGTATCAAGTGCAACTTTCGCAAACTGCTTTCTAGGAACAGCAAACATAATATGACCTTCGTACCAATATACTCTAAGTACTGATTTGCCACGAGCTTCCTCCGCTGATACCCAGTCATATAACTTTATATCATGTCGGATCCTGTCAACAGCCATATTGCAGTACTCTTTGTCTATTTCATTTGCTCCATACCAAGGTGTAAACTCACCTGCGGTCTCAATGTAGTCAGCAAGTCCTTCTTTGACTTCTGTATCATTATCACTTTCGAGAACATCTGAAAGCATCTGCCTTACTTCATTATTCGAAGCTAAGATGTTCTTCAAATACTTATTCGTTTCTGCTCTTTCCGTGATAAAACGATCTCTTAAATCTTGCCAAGTAACGAATTGACTTGCAATAGCCCGAATTAATAGATGGTCTTCACGGTATAAAGGTGAGATACCTGACTCATCAAACATGTTCTTGGCCAGACTTAAACTATGCTGGTAGTCCTCCAGAGACATGTCTTCTCTATAGAAGAACATTACCATGCCCCTGAAGAATGGATGTTGTTCTGCATCAACGAATACAGGCAACCAGTCCATATCGTCTGCAATACAGGATGCTTTTTGTACTTCTTCGAGTAAGGCTCTATTTTCTCTTTCGTCCGTATTGTCTTCTTTCCACTGTGAAAGGGCATAGAAGAAGGTGGCTCCTTCAGACATCCTTCGTGCTATACTATGAATGACGGCAGAGAACTTCCTGATTAATGAAGATACTGGAGTTAGACTGTCAATATTCGTGTTTTCAATAACATTCCATACAATGCGCATCCATTGCTTGAAAGTATCTACATCGAATGTCTCAAAAGCTTCAATAAATTCAATGACAGCACCAAACACAATTAATTTGGTATGGGTCATCTTTGAATTGATGTTGCTGTAGAAATCGTCACCATCGTCCTGAGAGAGCTTTTCCCAAGATGGAACCATCATTTCATATATGTTCTTTTGGGCATCCTTATAGTCATACTCATAGAAATCGTCAAGAACCTTATCGAGTGTCAGCACATACTCTGGATGACTATTCAATATCTGCTCAAATTCCTGGAATCCAAGGTACTCATTAGTTTCTGCACGATTCTCAGCTTCTGTGTACATTTTCCTGAGAGTCGCATCTTGACGCATGTCTCTGTCATTGACAACATCCTTAGTCGAAATGATGTACTTGCAGGCAAAGAAACGAGAGAAGAAACTCATATATGAGGCATCGAAATTCTCATAACCTTTCTTCCAGAAAATATCTATCCATTTGGCATCCAGCTTTACGGAGAAATTAAAATGGAACTCTACCTGTTCACTACTGTCTTTTCTATATAATGGAACCAGCTTTTTAAAAGGCTCATAGTCCTTATCTCCAATAAAGTTGGTCAAGTCGGCCTTGAAATTCTCAAATGGGCTTAACTGTAAGCCACGGGCATTCATCTTGATATACAACTCTTCCGAGAGGTTGAAGAAGCCTAATGACTTGACATAAAACTGGATGTTCCCAAGTTTTGTGAATAGATTGTCGCTTTCTTGGTTGTTGTAACGCTCATGGATGGCATCAAGCATGGTAAGCATGGCAGTGATAGTGCTATCCCTGTCAAACGATTTGAAATACCATTTCGCTTGTCTGATGACCTTGGAAGGTGCCGACTCAGACAAATCAATCCGATAGGACGCTAATTTATGGCAGAATACTGTCGAGGTGGATCTTGTCTCATAAACGAACCGGTTCAATGCGTCACGAACTTCCTTATCTGAATCATCTGATTCTGTCAATTCCCGATTTGCAATGTACCAGTAAACAAGGAATAATGTTGTCATACGCTGTTGGCCGTCCAACAATTCCATAACGTATTCGTCGTTAGATGGGCGAACAATTCCGTAGATGAAGTTGAAGTCAAATATCTCGTCAGTCTTGAAATTGGCGAACATTTCGTTGAGCAGCGTGTTACGGACATAGGTACATACTCCATCCAACCTTCCTTGGGCATAAGGACGCTGAATCTTAGGAATTACAACCTGGCTGATTCTGACTTTGGTGTCTTTGTTCAAGTCAAGTTCTTTCTTAAAGATGTCTATAAAGGTATATCTCTCATTCATGATTCTTCCTCCTCATTTTTGATGTAGTTGACAATAACATTATAGACATATCTGTGATAGGCATCTATGTCATCTTTTGTCCAAAGCGAACGATTTGTTCCTTTTTGATCGAAGAATTTGGCAAAGATATATTGTGTGGCAATTGGAACGAAAACCCCTTGTTTGATACGCTCCACAATAATACGGCGTTTAGTACAGAACAGGCTGTTGCCATACATACGATTGGTCGCGGCATCTAGAAGGGTCAGGTTTCCGATGGAATTCTTGTCATCCTCATTAACCTCGTCTTCATGGGCGTTCTTCTTCAACACATCAATTGCTAAGTCGTATGCTTTTTCCTCGACGTACTGGTTAATCTGCTCTCTTTCTCCATCATTTAATTCCTCCGAACGATCATCCATGGCAGTCTTAATCCATTCCATCTTGTCTTTTTCCTTCTTCAAGGCATTCGTATGGAAAGAGTCCACATGCTCAATATCCCAATTCTGCGCACTTAAAACATCAAATGGAAACTTATATACATCTGAATCCGATTCAAGCTTTTGATTCTGTTCGTTCAGAAGATGAATGTTCAGAGTAAGCAGTATTTTATAGATATTATCGTGCTCTTTGTAGGTGTTAAGGATTTCTTTCTTCTCTTTGTCTATTTTGACACCGCGTAGATGATATGAAATACGTTCCTTCAAATATGCCTCAAAGTCTGAGCGGCTTGAAAGCTCCGGCATATAATCGAAGTGAAGAACCAAACGACACAAATCCTCTCCACACTGACTGAGCAAGCCTATAAAATTATATATAGAGGGGGAGCAGAACCAATCATCGAGAGTACGGAATAATTCCATTACCTCGCCCCAGGCATCTGCAACCTCACATTGTAATTCCTCTCCAATCTTACCTTCAAATCTGTTGTAGTAGAAGCGGAATATCTGGCTCTGCCTTGTATCTGACAGCTGATCATCAATCTCTTTGAGCTTATTGTCCCATTCTATCTCTGGTATGTCTTTGAGTGCATTCTTCTTATAAATCAGATTGAAAAGGAAATCGATACGGTTCGGCATATCGAAGCCCTTTCTTTGCAGGAAATACCAGAAATTATTTGCATGGAGCGTATTTTCTATAAACTCCCATTCTAAGGCCAGTTCTGACTGTTTGATAAATTTATCACCAGCGGTAAAGTTCTTCTTTAACAGGAACAGACCTTTGATTAGTTCTGCATCGGTAAGCCTGATTTTTCCTGTATTTATCTTCTGAAACTCTTTTATGTTGTTCTTTTCCTTGCTTTCAGCGATTTCATACCACAGAACCTGAACAGATCCTCCCTTGGTATCGCTCATGCCATTCAACAACTTGAAAAAGGAGTCTCGTATGTTGCCAAGGCTGCCACCAAGTTGATAACGGATGTTGATTTCCTTACCGTCTGTTTTAATCCACTCTGCAATGTATTTAAATGCATTTGCCATATGGAAGAAGTCAACATTCTGCTTGATGTCCTCTTCATTACCTTCTTTGAAGTTCTTCATTGACATGTTTTCAAGGAAACTGGAAGAACCATCACGCGTTGCATAGCAGAGATGATATAGTTCCTTTCCGTCTTCCTCGTCTTTCAGTTTCTCCGCATCCCATCCTTTTTCATCCAAGAGATACTTATACAGAAGATAAATGGTGGTTAAACGTTGCTGACCATCGATAACCTCCCAAACTCCATGTTCCAATATACTATCATTGTAACTCTCGCCAAAAATGGCTTTTAGTTTTTCCTCATCCGTGATAGAACGGGCAATAATAGGCTGAAGACAATAGAACTGGTCTTGTTTCTTGTCCTTTCCTTCATTGGCAAAGTCATTGGCAAAACACAGAAGGTCACGAAGTAGGTCGCCGACCTGTTTCTCTGTCCAGCGATAGCCTCTCTGGTATGATGGAATATAAAAGTATCTTCCATCAAGAAGCTCACCTATAGCATATTGATTTATAGAGTTGTCCATACTTTACTTATTTTATTTTAGCTAATACGTCGCCGAATTTGGCGTAGTTGACTATAACACCGTCATCGAGGTCGAAAGCAATGGCTTGTTCGGCCACGACTTGGAGGCGTTCGTGATACTCGCGGCACTCTTCGAGAGCCTTTTGGAAGTTCAGGAGCTTGCGGTTCTCTGTGGTGGAGAGAACAGCTGCACGGTTCTCCAGTTCGCCTATCTGGTTCTGAAGGAACTCGATGTAGGGTAGGAGGTAGTTAGAGCGGACACGCTCTGCGGTGTAGGCATTCATGCGGTGCATGTAGGCCAGGCACTTGAATGCTCCCTTGCTTGAAGAGAATAGCCAGTAGATAGGACGGTTCTGGTACATCTTCTTGTGATCCTTCCAGAAGTCCTTCTGCACATACTGGTCTATTGAGGTTCCCAACTTCTGCTCGATGTAGTTCAGGTTCTCTGTCAGTTTTTCTTCTCCGAAGGTGATGCGAACAAAATCGGATATCCGGCTCGACAGGTTATCGTCGAAGGGTGAGTTTTGTGGCAGTACAGGAATCAGACCGTCATCGTCGATATACACCTGAACACCACCATACCAGTATTCCTGCAGTTCCTTGTCTGTAGGATTGGGATGGGCAATGTGCAAGCCCTTTGTGCCCAGCTTATAGCGGCCCATCCATACACCAACGGCGTAGGAGATGAGCTGCTTCATCAGCACATCTTCGTTCCACTGAATTGTATAATCGTAGTCACTGCCAGGAGCCTGAATGAGATTAATCTCTCCTTGTTGAAGGATGGTGATTTCATTCTTGGGTACTTCTGGTGACAATTCATCTTGCAAGCCGTAGATTTCGATAAACTGACGATTCAGTTCCTCTTCGTTCTGATGAAGCTGATTGAAGCGTTCCTCCCAAACGTCCTCGAACTGCTCTACAAAGGATGAAAGTTTGAATGAGGATTCCAAGTTACCACTGGTGACTGTCTCGTTACGAAGGGCTACAAAGGGATTGGCTTCAAAGTCCCAAGATGTCTCGTGAGAGTCCCAATCTAATTTGGACAGAAGAATATTCTGCTCAACAAGGTTTTTACAATCTTTAGATTGTTCTAAAAAAGGAATCTTCTTAACCTGTAATGGCCCATAATTCATAGTAGGAGCTAATACCTTAAGAATATCCATGCCCACTTTAGAATTAAGCAACCCTATAACAGGCTCTACATCATCTCCGTAACCACACATACTTGCACTACAGAATATAAATCCCTTGCCGAAATGTCTAACACATATATCTCCAGACGAAATTGCATTCCATGATAGTCCTTCACGGAAGAACTTGTCAACACTTGTGATATATCTTGACCAATGACCACCATGATTAAGAACTACAGCATTGGATTTCATTTCTTCTCCGTTGTGATACCAATTTACAACAGAGTCTTGATTACCATACCATTTTCTAAATGTACCACCACAGTTAATGGGATACCATTTCCTGTTATCATTTAGCGATTCTTGTTCCGATGTGCAATTAAAATAGATGTTCTTTAATGAAACCTCATACCAATCTTTAATGAACCTTGTGTTATCTCCAGTACTCATTCCTTTCTTAAATTCAAAGGAAGTCTCAAGATAATCATTGTTATCAAAGAGTTTTGGCCAATTCTCACTGAGCCAATATCCAATTGGACATCCAGGAATCTTTTTGAAATTAGCTTGTTCTACATTTGGATAGTATATTTTGGCACCTTTCTCACTATATACGATATCATCAACATCTTTAGAGTAATCAGCAAAGAAATAACGGAAATCATGATTACTTAGCGTCTTTTCAAAAAGTTGCATCAAATGCTTTTGGTCAAATTCTTGGAAAGTACGCTCTATAAGACGGAAGTAAGTACCACGGGAATCTTCTAATTTTGAATTCTGAATAACAGTAGTTACACTTCCAAAATCAGCACCAAAAACGCCACGGCTCAAATGAAGGAGCGATTGGATGGTTTGATTTTCAATTATATTTCGGCGCAAATCTTCAAAACCAGAAAGGAACATCCATGATGGAGGTATAATATTTGCATAATAACCACCTTCTGTAGTTCGATTGGCTTGCATTAACATAAATACCGTACACAAATCGGCCTTACCTTTTTCGTAATTCCGCTTAACATAATTTGTTAATACTTCGTTCATATTACCACTACCCATATATGGAGGGTTCATCACAAGTACAGCATATTTTTCCGTTAAAGTCAAAATAAGGTGCATAGCTTTCACAATAGACTCAACCTGTTCTGGCATAAATCCCTGAATCTGCCAGTATTCCATAGTTTGGCGGATAGCCAACTGTGTTGACTCTGCCAAGTCAAACTTCATGATGGAACCAAGCGAATCCGCATCCTGC
>JAEEGG010004197.1_pt1 | contig 35046 bp, 31 predicted proteins | sample 9134161 | NCBI WGS metagenome assembly JAEEGG01 (sample SAMN16246543, study PRJNA631951) | gut metagenome | biome: gut microbiome; feature: rumen; material: CR-attached | host: Bos | place: Iran: Karaj | collected 2018-10
TGCTCCTTGCCGTCGATCAGATCGGTAAACATGGTGGGATCGTTTACGAAAGCCGTCTGTTCCGTATCGGAGAAATTGAACAGGGCCAGCAGCTTTTCGCCCCGCGTGTAACGCCCAATGCCCAGCACGTGGTCGTTGTCCGTTCGCAGCACCCAGGTGTCGGCGCCGTCGTCGAACACGATATGCTCCTCGCGGATCTCCTCCATCAGGCGGATGCCGGAAAACACCTTGCCGGGCACGGTGTTCTCTTTGGTGCGCTGGGCCGCCCGTTTCCAGTCCAGATCGCCCCGGTGCAGATAGCGGCTGTCGTCGGCCTTGAGGGGATCATCGTGGTATGCGTTGTCGTTTTCCTGAGCGATTTCATCGCCGCTGTACAGCACCGGCACGCCGCTCATCGTGAACATCAGCGCGTGCAGCATCGTGTCGCGGCGGATCGCATCCGAAAGCGCCGCCTTGTCCCGGCTCTGCTCCGCCGCTTCGATGCCGCAGAGCGACGCGGTCGTGCCGCAAAGCCTTGCGTCGCCGAGCCGCGGATCGTCGTTGTAGAGCTCCCCGCGCGCGAAGCTGCCCTCCCGTTTTCCGGTCAGATAGTCGTTGAGATACTTCTTGTGCGGGACCTCCTCCTGTCCGAACCACCGGAGGAAACCGTAGTCCAGTCCCCAGCCGATGTCGTCGTGACAGCGGAGATAGTTTAAAAACGTGTATTCCTTCGGAAGCGCGAACACCTGCTCCATCTGATGCCGAAGCAGCCGCACGTCCTTCGTCGCGACCGTGTGCCAGATGGACGCCATCGTCGTCACGTTATAGAGCAGATGGCATTCGGGCTTTTCGACCGTGCCGAAGTACGGAACGACCTTGGAGGGCTCCATGACCACTTCGCCCAAAAGCAGCGTGCCCGGGCAGACGATCTCGCACACCATGCGCATCATGCGCACGAGCGTATGGACCTCTTTGAGGTTGCGGCACTGCGTGCCGAGCGCTTTCCAGATATACGGCACCGCGTCGAGCCGGATGATATCCACGCCGTGATTGCACAGGTAGAGCATGTTGTCCGTCATGTCGTTGAACACGACCGGATTCGCGTAGTTCAAATCCCACTGATAGGGATAGAACGTCGTCATAACGACCTTTTTCGCTTCCTCGCACCAGGTGAAGTTGCCGGGCGCGGTCGTCGGGAACACCTGCGGCACGGTCTGCTCGTAGGCGTTCGGGATCTCCCAGTTGTCATAGAAGAAATACCGGTCCTGGAATTCCTTTTCGCCGGCGCGCGCGCGTCTTGCCCATTCGTGATCCTCGCTTGTATGGTTCATGACAAAGTCGAGACACACGGCAATGCCGCGCTCGTGACATGCCTCGGACAGCGAAAGGAGGTCGTCCATCGTGCCGAGCTCCGGCTGGACCCTGCGGAAATCGCTGACCGCATAGCCGCCGTCGCTTCTGCCCTTCGGGCTTTCGAGAAGCGGCATCAGATGCAGATAATTGACGCCGCAGTCGGTGATGTAGTCGATCTTCTTCTGTACGCCCTTCAGCGTACCGGCAAAGGCATTGACATACATCAGCATGCCGACCAAATCGTGACCGCGGTACCATTCGGGATACTCCTCCCGCGCGCGGTCCATGTTCTTCAAGGATTCGGGACGCGCCTCATAGGCGCGGTACAGCATATCGACAAAATACCGATACGCCTTCATGTCGTTGTGATACAGCTCGCAGTAGAGCCATTTCAGCTCGTCCTCGCGAAGCACATACCGCCGTGTAAACTCCTGTGCCCAATGTTCGCGTTCCATCATCGTTTTATTCCTCCGTCAATTCGTCTTCGGTCGGCATCGCGGGGATCGCGCCGGGTCGGCTTGCGGTGATCGACGCCGCGCGGTTTGCGTAGCGCACAAAGCGTTCGATCCGTTCCGGCGTCAGATCCCTGAGGCCGTCGTGCTTTGCAACGCGGCTTAAAAACGCGCCGAAGAACGTGTCGCCCGCGCCGTTCGTGTCCGCAACCTTGACCTTGAATCCCGGGACCGTGCCGGAATCCTTCCCGTATCTCCAATAGGCGCCGTTTGCGCCGAGCGTCACGACCGCGAGCTTCACGCCGCGGTCCATCAGCACCTGCGCAGCCTCCTCCGGCGCCTCGCGTCCCGTGAGCAGCAGCGTTTCTTCCTCGCTGAGCTTCACGATGTCGCAAAGCGGCAGGACCGAGCGCATGATCCCGATCGCTTCGCCCTCGCTGTTCCACAGCGATGCGCGATAGTTCGGATCGTAGGTGATCAGCGCGCCGTCCGCCTTTGCCTGCTTCACCGCGGAGATGATCGTTTCACGGCAGGCGGTCGCCGCCAGCGAAACGCTGCCGAAATGCAGAATGTCCGTATGCCGGACCGCCGCAAGCGCCTTTCTGCGGCCGATCTGCGTATCCGCACCGGGTTTTCTGCAGAACGCAAAGCTGCGCTCGCCGTGCGGATCGACGGTCACGACGGCAAGCGTCGTGTCGGCATGATCGGTGACCTGCAGCCCGCTCGTATCGACGTTGTACTGCAGCAGCGTCCGTTCCAGGATCTCGCCGAACGGATCGTTCCCGACGCAGCCGATAAAGGCGGTTTCCACGCCGAGCTTGCGCGCGGCGACTGCAAGATTCGCCGGCGCGCCGCCCGGGATCGCGGCGAATACCGCGTTTCCGTTCGCGTCCGTCCCCGTCTGCGTCATGTCGATGAGGATCTCTCCGATGGTCGTGATTCTCATATTTATGCTTTTCCCCTCCTTCAAAGCAACTGCCCTTCGGCATCCTTGATAATTTAGTATATCGTATAATGAGAATGAATGCAAGAAAAAACAAAAGCACCCGATTTTTTCTTCCGGATTGCGTCGTATAATCGATTTAGCACTCTCATGTTTTGATTGACAACGACACTTATTTCTGATAATATATATTCATACTGGTAAATAAATATTCAGAAGGGGGTTCTTGTTATGACCGGTATATGGCTCATTATCGCGTTCATCGTGGCGATCGTTGCGATGATCCTGCTGATCTCGAAGCTGAAAGTACATCCGTTCTTCGCGATCATGCTGATCTCTTTGGTCCTCGCGCTCTTGGCGGGGATCCCGCTGACGGATATTCCGGGAGTCATCGGTTCAGGCTTCTCCGGAACGTTCTCCTCCATCGGTATCGTCATTATTCTCGGGGCGTTTATCGGTACCGTGCTGGAGAAGACCGGCGCGGCGCTGAAGCTCGCCGACATGGTCATCAAAGTCGTCGGCGAAAAACATCCGGAGCTTGCGATCGGTCTGATGGGCTGGGTCGTTTCCATTCCGGTCTTCTGCGACAGCGGCTTCGTCATCCTGAACCCGATCCGCAAAGCGCTCGTCAAGCGCACCAAGGTATCGAGCGTCACGCTGACGATCTGCCTTTCCTGCGGTCTGTATATCGCACACGTTTTCATCCCGCCGACACCCGGTCCGATCGCTGCGGCAAACACGCTGTTTGAAAAGGTCTACGGCGCGAACAACGTCAACCTGCTTCTGGTCATCGGCATCGGCGTGCTGTGCTCGATCTTCCCGCTGATTGCCGGTATTCTCTATGCGAAATACATCGGCAAGAAGATCAAGAGCGCGGATGAAGTGACCGACAACGGCGAGGTCGTCAAGACCTACGAAGAGCTGAAAGCCGAATTCGGCAAGCTCCCGAACGGCTTCAACGCGATCGCTCCGCTGATCATCCCGATCCTTCTGATGGCGGCTTCCTCCGTCGTCACCATGGTGCACTGGGAAGGCTTCTTTGCGGATCTCTTCAAGTTCCTCGGCACGCCGATCATGGCGCTTTCCGTCGGTACCGTCTTTGCGATCATCCAGCTGCTGACCGCGAAGAAGGGCAAGGATCTCTATAACCTGACCAACGAAACGCTGAAAACCGTCGGTCCGATCCTGTTCGTCACCGCAGCCGGCGGCGTACTGGGCAAGGTCATCGCTTCGTCCGATATGGTGAACTTCATCACCGAGCATGCCAACGTCCTTCAGGTCCTCGGCATCTTCTTCCCGTTCCTCCTCGCCGCGATCCTCAAGAGCGCGCAGGGTTCCTCCACGGTCGCGATCACGACGACCGCCGGTATCGTTGCACCGCTGCTTACAGTGCTCGGCTTTACAACGCCGATCCAGCTCGCGCTCGTCGTTATGGCGATCGGCGCCGGCGCAATGACGGTTTCCCACGCGAACGACAGCTACTTCTGGGTCGTCACCAACTTCGGCGATATGACGCCGGAACAGGGCTATAAGACGCAGACGCTGATGACGCTGATCATCGGTATCGCATCAATGATCGAGATCTTCATCATCAATCTGATCGTCGGTCTCATTCACTGATCTCAAACGACAGCGCGCTGTCCCCCGGCAGCGCGCTTTTTTCACAGGAGGATAGTATGAATCAGGAATTACGATCCCACGCAAATCAGATCGTCAAAGAGGCGATCGCCGCCGTACAGCCCGATGCCGCCGTGCAGCGCGCGCTGAAGCGGATGGTTTTTCGCGGGCGGCTGCTGCTGGTCGCTGCCGGCAAAGCGGCATGGCAGATGGCGAAAGCGGCGTCCGATGCGCTCGGCGACCGCATCGAAAAGGGCGTCGTCGTGACCAAGTACGAGCATGTGATGGGTCCGATCGCAAACTTCGACTGCTTCGAAGCCGGTCATCCCGTTCCCGACGAAAATTCGTTCAAGGGCACGCAGGCGGCGCTGGACCTCGTTGCCGATCTCAGGGAGGAGGATACCGTTCTGTTCCTGCTCTCCGGCGGCGGCAGCGCGCTGTTTGAAAAGCCGCTCGTTCCCGCGGAAGAGCTGCAGGACATCACCGGACAGCTTCTTGCCTGCGGCGCGGACATCACGGAGATCAATACGATCCGCAAGCGTCTTTCCGCCGTCAAGGGCGGGCGCTTTGCGCAGTTTGTGTGGCCCGCGACGGTCGAAGCCGTGATCCTTTCGGACATTCTCGGCGATCCGCTGGACATGATCGCGTCCGGTCCCGCCTGTCCCGATTCCTCCACCGCGGAGGACGCAATGCGCATTGCGAAGAAATATGATCTCAGAATGAGCGACGCGGCGCGGTCGCTGCTCGCGGTCGAAACGCCGAAGATCCTCAACAATGTCCGCTCGCAGATCAACGGCAGCGTGCGCGAGCTGTGCGCCGCCGCCGAAAAAACGTGCACCGCGCTCGGCTATACGCCGATCCTTCTGACCGATCAGCTTTGCTGCCAGGCAAAGGAAGCGGGCAGCTTCCTCGCTTCGATCCTGAAAACGCATGCAAACGACAACCGTTCGCTCGCGTTCATTGCGGGCGGCGAAACGGTCGTCAAGCTCGTCGGAAAGGGCTTGGGCGGACGCAATCAGGAGCTGGCGCTTGCTGCAGCACAGGGCATCGCGGGCATGCCGAACGCCGCCGTGTTCTCGGTCGGCAGCGACGGTACCGACGGACCGACCGACGCGGCCGGCGGCTATGCGGACGGCGACACCGTCAAAGAGCTTGCGGCGAACGGTCTGACCGTGGACGCCGTGCTCGGCAACAACGACGCCTATCACGCTCTGCAGAAAACGAACGGTCTCATCATGACCGGTCCCACCGGCACGAATGTCAACGACGTCGCCGTCGCATTGCTCTGCCGTCAGTCGTAACCAAAACACAAGCAGGAGCTGTCAAGTCTCCCTCCCGGGATGCTTCACAGCTCCTTTTTTTATTGATTGCGGACGCGTTATAACAATCCTTCGACGGCTTTTCTGACCTCCGCCATATCGACGGTCGGCTCAAACCGCGAGATGACATGACCTTCCCGGTCGATCAGAAACTTCGTGAAATTCCATTTGATATACGCCTTATCGCCGAACTGCTTGTTGTTCATCTTCGCAAACTTTTCGAGCATGGCGTTTTTGATGCCCTTGCCGAATCCATTGAACGGCTTTTCCGTCGCAAGGAATGCAAACAGCGGGTCCGCGGTTTCGCCGTTGACGTCGATCTTTTTAAACTGCGGGAAATCCGTGCCGAATTTCAGCGTGCAGAACGAATGGATCTCGTCCTCGCTGCCGGGCGCCTGATTGGCAAACTGGTTGCAGGGAAAATCGAGGATCTCAAAGCCCTTGTCCCTGAGTTCCTTATACATTGCTTCGAGCGGATCGTAGTGCGGCGTGAACCCGCAGCCGGTCGCCGTGTTGACGATCAAAAGCACCTTGCACCTGTATTCGGAAAGACTGACGTCGTTTCCCTTCCTGTCCTTTACCGTGAAATCATAGACCGTGTTCATCGCCGCACACTCCTTTTTTCTTTTTATGATACGCTTTTCGGATCCGGATGTAAACCGTTTTCGGACAGCGCCGCCATCGCCTGTAAGCTTTGCGCGCTGATGACGTGCTCCATTTTGCAGGCGTCGGCTTCGGCAACGGACCGGTCCACGCCGCAATGCATGAGAAAACGCCGGATCGTCAGATTGCGCTTCAACGTTTCGTTCGCCAGCTTTTCGCCTTTTTCGGTGAGTGCGATCTCATTGCTTCCGTCCTTCGTGATATAGCCCTCGCAAAGTAGACCTTTCACGATCTTGCACACGGTCGGCTTTGACACGCCGAACGCTTCGGCAAGCGCGATGCTGCGCACGCTGCCCTCCCGTTCGCGGAGCAGAAGGATGGTTTTGAGGTAGTCCTCGGTCGTCTTTTTCATATCCCGGCTCCTTTCAGCCGAACAGCAGGCAGATCCCGGCAAGCGCGGCCGCGACAAACGGAAAGACGACGATGCGGATGATCTGCCCCTTGCGGTTGAAGCCGAACGAATGATACCCCGCGCACCCCTCCGTTTCCGGATAAAAGTGCTGAAAGAAATGCGATTTCGTCAGCAAAAGCCAGTCGAGACAGACGATATCGAACGCCTTCCAAAGGTAGAGCATCACGAGGAAACGCACAAAGAACTGCCGGAACGAGAAGCCGTTTTTGATCCCGTCCCAGCCCCCATAAACGAACGTGCCGATCGCCAGAATGAGGCAAAGGATCGCGAGCTTCCAGCCGAGCACATGCTGTCCGGGGAACCGCTCGGGATGCTCCTTTGCCGCCGCCTGAATGTCCTTCGGCGCGGTCGTAAAGAGCTTTTTGCTTTGGATCAGCCCGACTGCGGCGCAGAGCGCGCCGAAGATCGACGCGATCAGAATCAGCGAGAGCAACAGCGTTAATAGCATAGGCGCCTCACTTTTCCGCGCGCACCGTGATCCACGGTTTGTTTGCAAAATGATCGACCGTGATGCGTGAAAAGCCCGCCGCTTTCAACGCTGCCGAAAGCGCTTCGACCGTATGGCATTTCATGCCGTCAATGATCTTCTCAAACTTCAATCCGGTCTCGTCCGTGCCGTCGGATTCGTTGCAGATGAGAAACGTCCCGCCGGGCTTCAGAACGCGGCAGACCTCCGTAAAGCAGACTTCGATCCCCGGCCAGAAATAGACCGTTTCAAACGCGGTCGCAAGGTCGAACGATCCGTCCGCAAACGGAAGCTTTTTCACGTCGCCCTGCAGAACGGTACAGCGGCCCGCGGCGATCAGCGCTTTGTTGTATTCCTTCGTTTTTTCGACCGAAAGCGCTGAATAGTCTAAGGCTGTGAGCTTTGCGTCCGGATAACGCTCCAGAAGCGCTTTTGCGTTCCGTCCGCCGCCGCAGCCGAGCTCTGCGATCGCTTCGGGCGCAAGGTCCGTAAGGTGTCCCATGCCTCAATCGGCGAGCTTTGCGTGTCCGCCGTTCATGCCGCCGATCATCAGCTTGCCTAAAAAGCCCTCTGGCTTTCTCGTTTGATTCACATACTTTCTGAACAGTCCCATTTTACGATCCTTTCTTTTTGTATCCGCAGTCGCAGTACGGTCCGCCGGACGCAAGCGTGTATTCGCGCACGAAGATGTCCGCGCCGCCGAGCTCGCTCATCGTGTAATCGAGGCGGCACATGGCGGGAATGTAGGCGGAAAGCCCGAGCTCCCCCATCAGCGTGCAGATGCCGCAGCGATCAAACCGCGCCTCGTAGCCCGAACCGTCCGCATACGGCAGAAAATCCATGTTCCACGAATACCGGTTCCGGTCCGCGGCTTTCAGGGCGGCGGTCCTTTGCATCGACGCGATATCCGATTTCGTAAACTTGCGCCTGCCGCTGCGCCGCATTGCCCATTTCATGGCGCGAATCGTCATGGATTCGCGGTAATAGTCGGTCATCTTCTCGGGCGACAGCTGTTCCTTCATTGCAAGGCAGAACGACGCGAACATGGCGCAGTTCACGATGTTGACAACGAACCGGTCGCCCTTTTCGAAGCGCGGCAGACCTTTGATAATCTCTTTATATTTCGCCTTTGCGTGCTTTGTCATATCCGCCGCCGCGCGCCGGTCAAAGCCGAGCACGTCGGTCAGGTTCCTTTGAAACGAGCGGCGAAAGAGCATCCACATGATTGCGGGCAGTCCCGGATATCGCATAGCTCACTCCGTAAAGTCCATCCGGACGATCTGCATCTTCATCCATCCGTCGCCGATCTTTGCCATCAGCCGGAACAGCCCCGGCACCGACGGATCCTTAAGATCATTGTAACCGAGCATGTACCCGCGCGAGGAGACGGCTGCATGCTCCATCCACGGAAGGATATCCGTTTCAATGCTGTCCACGCTGAAATAGTCGGAGATCGAGGTGATCCCCGCCTCCTTCACCCACGTTTTCAGCATGATCTTTACCGCGCGCCGGTTCGCCGTGTCGAAGACGAGCCGCCCGCCCGCAAAGCGCTTTGCCATTGCGTTCAGAAGCCTTCGGATCTGCCCGGTTTTGAAATAATAGAACACGCCCGCAGCAAGGAAGCAGACGCCGTTATTTGCGTCGATTTTGTCGAACCACGAAAGGTCGTTGAGATCCGCGGCGATATTTCTGACGCGCTCGCTCTCCGGCAGCAGCGCATTGCGCACCGCGATCACATCCGGGAGATCAAGATTGTAGATTTTGCAGGCACCGTTGTCGCAGTTTTCCGCGGTCTGATCGAGCCCGCAGCCCAAGTTTACCAATGCGGCGTTCGGGTGCGCGGCAAGGTAATCCTTTGCTTCGATCATCAGATCGGTTTCACGCATGGCGACCTCCAGCGCGCCGAAGCGGTACGCCGTGCTCTTTGCACGCTTTTCGAGCGCCGAAAAATCGTAATCGATCCGTTCGATCAGTTCAACTGCCTTGTCGTCGCGAAACAGATTCGGAAACTGCTCCGTGCAGAGCTTGCGTCCAAAGAGCGGGATCACCAGCGTTTCCTGCACGGTGTTTTTCTCGATGTGCGTTTTCATGGCTTATTTCTTTCCGACAAGCAGTGCGGAACCTTTCAGCTCCATCAATGCCGCTTCTCCTTTGCGGATGAACGTTCCGTCATCCGTGGGGATCAGCCGGACGTCTTCATAGCCCATGCCTTTGAGCTTTTTGACAAACGCCTGCATATCGCCGTATCTGGGTTTTGAAAAGATGTCGTGGATCGCGAACGTACCGCCCTTTTTCAGCACGCGCAGCGTTTCCAAAAGAAGCGCCTGCTTATCGCCCGGGATGTTGTGATACACGTAATTGCTCGTGACCGCGTCGAAAGTCTCATCCGCAAAATCGAGCCGCGTCGCGTCGCCGCGCCGGAACGTGACGTTCTTCACGCCCTCCGCCCATGCGTTGTTTTCGCACAGCGGCTTGTTGTAGGAAGCGTACTCCCTGCCCCAACGGTCGATCCCGATAAACGAAGCGTTCGGGTTGCGCTTCGCGCAGGCGATCGTGAGCGCTCCGCTGCCGCAGCCTACGTCCAGTCCCGTTCCGCCGTCCGGCAGCTTCACATGCTCCGCAACGCCCTCAATGATTTGCTTCGACATCTGCCGCTTACCGTTGTAGGAAAACGCGCGGTACAGCAGAATCATCCAGATCGCAGTGACGAGCGCAGCGATCGTCAAAACAAGGAACACGATAAACAATATGGTCTTTGCCGCGCCGGAGACAAGTCCGGTCAGTCCGAACACGATCCACAGGATCAGAAACAGCACGAAAGCGCCGACCGCAGTCCAGATCATGCCCTTCGGCATCCAGTTCTTATATTCCGGTTTCATTTGGTTTTTTACCTCCTTCAACGGGCGCGTTCTTGCGCCTTCCTCTGTGTCGTCGTCCTCCACATAGCCGTCATACGGCGCGGAGGGATCGACGTATTTCTTTGCAAACGGCTTGCACAGCTCGTCCCGATGCAGAAACGCAAAGTCGGGATCGTCCGTCCAGCCGGTGTGCCCGGTGATGATCTTCAGCGGTCTGTTCCTTGCGCGGAGGTTCTTTTCCAGCGCTTCGAGCGATCGGACCGCAAGCTTGTTGTCCTCAGCGAGCGTCGAAAGGAAGCTGTAGCCGCCGTCCGCGCCGAACCAGATCGTGTCGCCGGTAAACAGGTATTCGTCGTCGACGAGGTACACCATGTGTCCCCAGGTGTGCCCCGGAACAAGGATGCACTCGATTTTGATCCCGTCGACGTCCAGGATCTGCCCGTCCCGCAGCAGGACTTTCCGATTGTTCATCTTCACGATCGGAAGCTTATAGAGCCGGAGCATGACCTTTCTTCGCACCTCGCCGGTCAGGTACCGGTTTTCGATCTCGCCGATATAGACCGTGGCGTCCTTGAAAAGCTGCTCGCTGTCGGGCTCCAAAGCGCCGACGTGGTCGGTGTCCTGGTGCGTAATGAAGATGTGTTTGATCGAAGCCGGGTCGAGATCCAGCCAGCCCATCTTTTCTTTGAGCCGTGCATAGTTGTAGCCCGCGTCGATCATCACGGTCGTGCCGTTCTTCGTGTAAAAAAAGATGTTTGCGACCCACTCGCGCACGCAGGCGACGCGGTCGTCGATCCGTCCCGTGTTCAGCGGTTTGAAGATCGCCTTGCCGCGAAACAACAGGCTCATGGATCTCTTTTGATTGTCCGAATCCTTCCTTGCCATACCGTCCTCCTATCGAATGATCATAATCAAAAGCCCCACCAGCGCCGCGGGGATCAGCCCGAACACGATGCCCGGAAACAGCATGCCCTTCAAATGGAACCACTTTTGATGATACGCCTTGTCCATGTGCTCGGTGCCCTCGAGCCGGAACCCTTTGAGGTTTGCAAACAGCACCCAATCAAGGAAGAACGTGTCGTACGCGCCGATCCATACCATCAGCCCGAAGGTCAGCAGAAAGCCCTGCCAAAAGGTCTTTGCCCCCGCAAGCAGCGCGCAGACGAACAGAATCCCCGTAAAGATCACGATACCGAGGCTCTTTGTGAGAAACACGCGCTTCGATTTCACGGAGACGTCGACCCGCTCGTGCGTCTTGAAGTATTCCTCCTGAATATCCGGCGGATAGTTGTGGATCGCCTCCGGCGTGTACATTTTATCCCCGCGATACGCCGAAAAGACGATCGCCGTAAAGATCGCCGCGAACGCGACCGCTTCCAAGAGAATCACCCACCAGATCATTCCGTCATCCCTCCTTTTCTCCGTCCATGCAGCGCATCACTGTTTCCAGCACCGGCTTTTGCCACGCTTCGTCGTACAGCCAGACCTCATGCTTCATATCAAATTCGTGAATGTCCGGATCGCGGAAATGCCGCCGGTAGCGCGCGCCGTATTTTTCACCCATTTTCAGCGCATAGATCACATGCACCGTCGTTCCGTCCGCGTGGATGCCGTCCTCCAAAGGCGTGACATAGTCCGAATAGAACTGGCGGGTAACGGTTTTCGGGTTCAGATGCCGCATTCCGTCGATCAGCCCTTCGGCAAACCGGAGCGACTCCACGCTGTCCCCGGGACCTGCTTTCTTGCGCAGCTTCGCTTTGAGCTTTGCCCGCTTCTGTTCGCTTTTGCACGCGCCGGACAGTACGGGACCGACGAGCGCCGTCAACAGCTTTGCCTTGAGCTTTCCGCCCTGATCGAGATCGGACGAGCCGATGAACGCGTGATCGATCCGGATGCGCTTTCTTTGGACCAGAAGCCCGACGAAGCTGCCGCCGAGCGAGGAGCCATACGCGCCGTCCACGCGTTCGCCGTGATGCTTTCGGATGTAGTCCTCGATCTTTTCGGTCACCGTGAGCATGTCCGTAAAGACCACGTTCGGATCGCCCTCGAAGCCGTCGTAGTTGACGGCGATGACGTGATACCGCTCCGAAAGCGCGCCCAATACATTTTTGAAATTCAGCTGCCAGGTACAAGCCGTTCCCGGCAGCAGCAGAAGCGTCTTGCCGTCCCGGTTTCCCAGTTCCGTAAACTGCATCGTTTCGATCCTCCGTTACGCGTTTTCTTTCATCAGCCGGATCATCATCTTCCAGCCGTCTTTGCCCTCTTTGCAGATCGGAAAAACCGGATAGCAATGGAACAAGCCCTCTCCCACGATCATCTCGTACTCCACGCCGTAGATCTGCATCGCCGTCTCGAACGATGGCGCGCACGCGAACAGCGTCTCGTCGCTGCCGTAGATGAACGTGACCTTCGGGCAGCCGTGAAAATCTCCGTTCTGCAGCCGAAGCATATAGTCCGGTACGTTGCCGCCGTGCCGCATGATCTCCTCGGCGGTCTTCATGTACTGCGCCGGGATCGCCACGTCCTTTTCGTCCAGCTCCTGCATGCGCCGCCATTCCTCATCCGTGCTCACGCAGGTGCCCGGCGAGATCGCCATGATGTAATGCGGCGCCGGCGTGTCCGCATGTCCGTCGTTGATGTAGGGGATCATGCCCAAAGCAAGATTTCCGCCGGACGAGGTGCCGAGCACGGAGAGGTTCTCCGGCGCGTAGTCGCGGAGCATGACCCGGTAGGTCTCATGGATCATCTCGTACGCCCTTGCCAGCGGGTATTCTGTGCAGAGCGGATAGTACGGCACGAACACGTCGAGCCTGGTCTCCTTTGCAAACCGCAGGGCTTTTTTCACCGAGCCTGGACGCGGCGCGCTGATCATGCCGCCGCCGATCAGAAAGAGATTGGCTTTGTCCGTTTTCTGCTTATGGAGCATCCTGAGGACCGGGTACCCCATGACCTCGATCCGGTCGATCGTAAAGGCGTCGTCGTAAAGATCCGGGATCTTGTTTTTCACGTTCTGCTTTCTCCTGTTTTCCAAAAGCGCCTCCGTGGACATGCCCGTCCATCGCCTTTTGATGTTCGCCGCCTTCACAAGCCGCCGCAAAACGCGATATTTCAAAGAAAGCTTGTCGTTCTTCATGTCGTTTCCTCCGTCATCCGATCGCTTTTCCGATCAGCCAATACAGCCCGCCGACGATCGCCGCAAGCGGGATCGAGCAGGGGATCAGTTTCAAAAACTTCCATTTCTTGATGTTCACATCATGCCATGTTCCGTCCAGATCCCCGGTCCCGGGAATCAGCCACCAATCCGATTTGGCGACCCACATCGTGTCGATGAACAGCCAGTCATAAAACTCCGCGCCCAAAAACAGCACATAGAACTGCCGGCACAGATCGAAATACCCGCGCGCGCCGTTTATGAGAAGGATCATGACCCCGGGCGCGATCAGCATCCATGCAAGAAGCAGCGCATAAGCGAACGCACGCCGTTTTTTGATCTCCTCCTTTGTGATCAGACCGAGCGTGACGACGCGGTCCTGCACGACCTTCGGGTAAAAGAAGATGCCGCCGAGCGGTCCTTTTCGATACACAAGGATCCCCATGTAAAGGATATACAGGATCCACAGAATCAGGATCTCGCTCCCCAGTTTCAGAATCAGCATCGGTTATCTCCCGAACAGACCGCGCTTTGCGTACGGCTCGACCGAGACCGAAACGAACGTATAGCCGGTTTCTTCGATCGCCTGTTTGAGCTTTTCGCGGTCGGGCTCGCCCTCCGAAAGGAACGTCGCTTCGCCGTGCTTTCTTGACGCGCTCACCTTTTTGGCGTTGGGAAACGCCTTGCGGATCGTGTCCGCAATATGCGCCTCGCACATGCCGCACATCATGCCTTCGATTTTCGCCGTTACCTTGTACATATTGTCCTCCTGTGAAATACCTATCCGAGCGCCACGTCCAGCGCCATCATCAACGTAAAGCCGAGCGCGAACAGCACGACGCCGATGTTGGAATGTTCGCCTGCCGACATCTCGGGGATCAGTTCTTCCACGACCACATAAAGCATTGCGCCTGCCGCAAACGACAGCAGATACGGCATTGCCGGAACGAGCAGGCTTGCAAACAGCACGGTCAGAAGCGCGCCGATTGGCTCCACCGCGCCGGACAGCGCGCCGTCCCAAAACGCGCGGCATCTGGTCTTTCCCTCCGCGTGCAGCGGCATGGAGATGATCGCGCCCTCCGGGAAGTTCTGGATCGCAATGCCGATCGCAAGCGCCAATGCGCCGCCGATCGTGATCTCGCCCGAACCGCTCAAAAGCCCCGCATAGACCACGCCGACCGCCATGCCTTCCGGAATGTTGTGCAGCGTGACCGCAAGCACCATCATGGTCGTCCGCTTCAGGCGGCTTTTCGGACCCTCCGCCTGTCCGATGCTGCGGTGCAGATGCGGAATGATGTGATCGAGCAGCAGCAGAAACAGCACGCCGAGCCAGAAACCGATCACCGCGGGCAGAAACGCCCATTTCCCTTTCCCCGCGCTCTGCTGCATGGCGGGGATCAGCAGGCTCCAGACCGACGCTGCGACCATGACCCCGCCCGCAAAGCCGGTCAGTGCGCGCTGCACGCCGCGGCTCAGCTCCTTTTTCATACAGAACACACACGCCGAGCCCAGCACCGTTCCGAGAAACGGGATCAGCAGCCCTTCCGAAACCGTCAGCCACATACGCTTCTCCTCACTTGACGCAGCAGAACACGCCCTCGGCCCGGACCGGAGAAACGCGCACCTCGGCATACAATTCCTTCAATCGGTTTTCGAGCGTTTCCCTCGTTTCAAACGGCGGCGTGAAAAAGCCCTTCGGCACATACATATGCTTGACAAACCAATCGGTCCTTTTGAACTCCCCCGCAATATAGAAGCAGCCGCAGAAGGTCCCGCCCTTTTTCAGCACACGATGGGTTTCCCTGAACGCGGCGTCCTTGTCGGGAAACGCGTGAAAGCCGTTCAGCGAAAGCACGACGTCAAAGCTTTCATCCTCAAAAGGCAGCGCGCCGACGTCGCCCTGCACGAACGATACGTTTTGAACCGCAAGCGCCTCCGCCCGCCGCTCAGCGTTGCGCATCATCTCTGCGGAATAATCGAGACAGGTGATCTGCGCGTCTGGAAGATTCCGATAGACGGGAACGGTCAGAACGCCTGTCCCGACCGGAACCTCCAGAAGCGATCCTTTGAAATCCTCCGGGATCGGCGCAAGCGCGTCATCGATCCACTTTGCCGCAAGGGATGCATCCAGTCCCCAGACGAGGCTGTCCATCAGCTTGCCGATCGGTGTGGAACTCGTAATAATCCCGTCGTACAGATTGGCGAATCCGCCGCCGAGCGCTTGATAGGATGCTTTGATCTCTTCGTGTCTGTTCATCGTTCCCTCCCCGCTCCTTTGTGTTCCGCAACGGTCAGCCGCTCGATCGGCGTTCCGTTTTGAAAGCGCAGCCGGTAGATCTCGCTGCATCTTCGGAACAGGCGAAACGTCTTCTGTGCCTTTGCTTCATCTCCGTAGACCTTCCAGCAGCCGACGCATTTCACGTCACAGTCGCGATGCTCGATGAATCCGCGCACATCCTCCGGCGGATAGCCGAGAAACAGCCCGATCTCGTGCGGAAAATCCGCATTGCTTCGGATCCGCTTTGCGAGGCAGGAAAGACATCTTGCAGGCGAGCCCTCGCAATAGCCGCAGCCCGACAGGATCTTTGCGGCCGCGCCGTCGGACAGATCGCGCGAAAGCCTTCCGGGACGGTACAGGTACAAAAGCGCCTTATTGTCTGTAAAGGACAGCGGCACGACCCGCAATCCCTTTCCGGCAAACCGCCGGTTCCATTCCCGCAGTGAAGCACGCATCGCCTCGATGCTTTCGTATTCGCAGCGGAACAGGCTGCCCGTTTTGATCCCCGCCAGCGTCGGCGCGCCGTGCAGGATGACCGCTTCCTCCGACATTCGTTTCTCCTTTCGGTTAGCGTTTGCTAACCCATTTCCCGAAAAAAGATGCTTTTTCTTCAAAAGCACTTTTTCATTGGTTAGCCTTTGCTAACCATTACTATCATATCACGTTTTTCTCCGTTGTCAAGAGGGTATTCCGTCATGAATCGCAAGAAAACGGTCGGGCGGCTTTTTGCGCTGCCCGACCGTCCGAAAGCGGTATACGCGTCGCTTATAAGCTGAAAACCGCCGCGTTGTCCCGCTGATATGAGCACCAGTTCCCGTTTTCGATCAGCTCTTCTCTTGCAAGCAGCAGTAAAAGCTCGTCTGTCTGACCGTACCGTTCGATACGATCCGCGACCGCCGCAAAGAAGCGTTCCATTTTTCCGTGATCCGAAACAACGCGGGAAAGCGACAAGCGCCCGAAATAATTCGACGTGAACAGCGTTGCGGCAGACAAGCCGCCGAGGAGCAGCTTGGGCAGCGTCCGGAAACGCTCGGCGTCGGCAAGGTGCGCGCCGATCGGCAGAACATCGCCCCAGACGAGTTCAAACACGAGCACGGCAAGATACAGCGCGATGCTGATCCAAAAGGCGATCCCGACGATGCGGTCGCTGCCGAGCAGCGCGTGTTGTGTCTTCTTCGCGGCGCGGGCATGATAATCCCGTTGCTGTTCGACCCACGGTTCTTTGATTTGATGCGTTCCGTACCATTCTGCGCCGATGGCAGCGACGGTCAGCGCCGCAGCGATCCATGCTGTTTCCGCATGCGCCGACCACGGCAGGATTTCGGAAACAAGCAGCTTGCTTCCGGCATACCGAAGAAATGCCTGCACGCGCAAGCCCTCTGCGAGCGCCCGGTATTCCAAATACCGGCGATGGCAGGCAATCCGCTTGCCTCTGCGTTGCACCGCCAACGCGGCAAGCAGCATCAGTCCGCAGGCAAGGATCATCCAGTGCAACTCCATATCATCGTAAAGCAGGAACGAGATCGTAACGATCGTGCTGATGATCGCAAGCGCGGCAAGGATCCTGCGATACTGCTTCGCAAAGCGAACGCTCAGCGTATCTGCTTCCGTATACAATGCTTCCATGCCGTCCAGTCGCGCGTCCGGCTCCCGGTCCTTCGGCAGCAAGGACGGTGCAGGCGCCGTGTGCTGTTCAACAAGGCGGTTAAACTCATCCGTACGGGCAAGGATCTCCCGAAGAGAAGCTTCGTCCCCGATGAGACGCGTCGCTCCGGCATCCGCGACGTGATCCGCGCCGGCGCGAGGCGTTTTGATCTGCAGAACCGCCCCAAAGCCGTGCAGCGGTATGCCGTCCGCCGGCTGATATGCGCAGTCCGTCACAAAGCAAACGGCCTCCGCCGTTCCGCAGTTGGACGAAGGCGTCGGTTCCCCGTCCCAAAGCGCAAGCAGGATATGCGCATGCGCCGCAACATAGATACCCGCCTGGCGGTAGGCAAAATCCCTGTCCGGCGATTTCGGTTCATCTTCCGTCGCGGGGACGACAAAGCAATCCTTTGCCGATCCGCAAAACGCACGAAACCGGTCAAGCGCATCTCCGGAGAAATCGCGCTCGTATTCCTTCTGCTCCATCGGCAGCGCTGCGATCAGCGGGATCGAAAGCGACGCCGCCGCTTCCGCGCAAAGCTGATCCGCGCCTTCCGCAAGGCTGTTCAGCATGAGCAGCTCCGAATGCGGACAGCGCGAGTGCAGTTCGGCAAGCGACCGGACCACGGCGCCGTACAGCGCGTCGCGGTCCTCGCTTCGGATATTCCGATGTCCCGTGACCCCGACGACAATCGGGATCGTTTTCCGCTCTGTCATACGATCAGCTCAGTTTGTAAATGCGAAGTCCGTCAAACTTGCGGATCAGCTTCAGCATGCTGTTGAACGGCTTCCAATCCTTCCCCTGGACCTCCTCGGGCAGCATCAGATAGTGTCTTGCGATCTCAAGCTCTCCGAAATCGCCGTTCATGCAAAGCTTGTGCTGCCGCATCTGTTCACGCAGCGCATAAGGGTTCGTTTCGCCTTCCACCTGGACCGTCTCATACAGATTGCCTGCCGTCCAGCCCATGGCGCGGTGTTCCCGGATCCAGCGGGCATGCTCCATCGGCGCAAATACGGCGGTCTGTTCGTCGGTGAACGCACGCAGCATTTCAAAATCGACGGGTCGGTCCGTATAGAAGCAGCCGATGGCGTTCAGATACTTCGAGAAGCTCTTGACCTGGTTGATGTTGCTGAGCTTGTATTCCAGGGACATCCCGTCAAAGCTGCGTTCGAGCTCCTCGGCGGAGACGGTATCCTCCTTTCCCTCGTACAGATAGCGTCCGTTCAGCGCGACGGCAAAGTCGTACATATGCAGGAAGCTGCTGCCGGAAAGGTAGGTGTGCTTGCTTCTGCGGTCCGCGGTGCGCATGAATGTCGTAATAAACAGCGGATACCCGGAAAGATCGACGATCTTCTCGATGTCGGTACGGAAGCGCTGCTCCTTCTCCGCCATATCGCTGTACGCCTTGAGGCGCGGCGGCGCTTCCTCGCTTCCGCTCTGCTCCCATTCGCGATACTTGGCTTCGTATGCGCCGATCTTTTCCGACTCCTCGGCGTCGAAGCAGTAGAGCGCATGGATCATTCCCCTGCCGAAATCAAACTCCGCATCCATCGGATGCAGCTCGGTGCGGGAGTTTCTGCCGTAAGCGGTGCGGTCCCAGCACTGCAGCTCGTCGCAGAGCATCAAGAGGTACGCAAGCGGGTGCAGCTCCGCCTTCAAAGGCGCTTTGCGCTTGTCCTTGGATTTATAAAACGCGATGGCGAACTTGAACATGCTGTTGTGCAGCATGATCGCCGTCAGCGCATCAAGATGCGCCTCGTTGAGCGCGTCCGCGCCGCGCTCCTCGATCAGCTCCTGATACATCCGCGTCGCGCTGAAATAGGCGTGATCCATGAAGTATCCGAATTCGTTCGGATCGGTCGGCTTCCGCTTGATCGTATTGCAGAGATATTCCTCGGTCACGCTGTACGCGGCGCCGAGCCGCTTTTCAATACCGTACGCCAGAAGCTCCTCCACGCAGCCGAATTTCCTTCCGAACAGCTTCTCAAGATGCGCAGAGGATTCTTCACCGAGATCGGACAGGCAGAACAGGTCGCGGTAAGCAAGGAACATGCTGCCCGGTCCGCGCTTCTTGCGGTCGACCTCGAAATAGGCAAGCACCTGCTCGAACGGGATCTCGAACGGATAGCCGATATCATGGAACAGCGAGGTAAGCCCCCAGTATTCGAGGAAAAACGCCGCTGCACGGTGCTCCTCCTCGCCGGGACGGAAGCCGTAGAACGTCTGGAACGTCTTCCGATACTGTTCGTTCGTCTCATAGATCGCAAGTCCGAGCGCAAACACATAGACCGAATGGGAGTAGTGATCGCGGTGCTTCATGAGAAGCGAGCTGGCGTTTGATTCAAACTCCGAAAGCAGCTCGATCATCTTGCTGGAGCGGCCGTACTTGCCCATGAACATCTCAAGAAAGCTGTAATAAACGGTGTACGCATCCTCGGCGACGCCGGAGTCGATGAACTTTTCCAGCTCGCGTTCGAGACAAAGCCGGTCGATGTCCATCTGCATGTTGTACGGGATCTGTCCCGCCTTGTAGCTCGTGCCGAGGTACCGTCCGGTCTTCTCTTCCTCCTTGGAGATCTCCGGGGAGAAGCGCAGTCCCTCGCAGCGCTCGTGCAAAAACCGGAGTGCCGCGGATTTCAGATCGCTCCCCGCGCGTCCCGCGCCGTACATCGCAGGCTCGAACGGACCGACGTCCGTCTGAAAGCGTTCCTTGTTCACCTTTCTCATCTGTTCCAATGCGGTATATGCCATTCTTTGATTCCTCCTATTGCAAATGATATGATAAATATGTTATTCCACAATCAGCTCGAAGCCGTAATTGCCGCCGAGCGAATTCTGCGCCACGCGCATGCGGTTCGAGATTTTGACCTCGCGCAGATTCGGCAGCGCCGGCAGCGGTGAAAGATCATTGATCCTCGGCTCGTCAAGGGTCAGCTCTTCCAGATAGAAAAGATTCTGAATGCCCTCCAAGGAGGACAAGCCTCCGTTTCGCAGCGTAAGCTTTATCAGCCCCTGCAGCGTAAAGACCGGAGAAACGTCGCCGAGAGACCCGCAGCGCTCCACTGTCAGCTCCTCGAGCGATTCAAGGTACTGGATGCCGTCGAGCGAATGAAGCGGCTGCGCGTACAGTTTGAGCCGTTTCAGCCCCGTCAGGTTTTTCAAGGCGGACAGATCGGTAAGCCGTGTGCCGGGTTCGATCGGGATGCGCTCGTCCGAATCATATCTGCAAAGGTACAGCGCGTCCCCTTCCTCTTCAATGCGGTACTTGCTCTCATCGAACAGATGATCCCCCGCGAGGCAGAACGAGCGCACCCGCGCAAGTACGGACTTCGGCTGCGCATACAGTTCGTCAAGCGACAGCAGCTTGAATTCGCTGTCGTCCGCATGCCACGACGAACCCGGATACATGATCTCATAGGTCTCGAAATTGCCCGATGCGACAAGCTCCTGCGCCTGTTCCTTGAGTTCCGGACGGACGATCAGCTTCTTGCCCTTCAGATGCGACAGCGCGCTGATGTCACGCAGTCCTTCCAGCCCGCTGACGTCAAAGCTGTATGAACGGGACGGATCCAGCCCGTCAAAGCAGGAAAGATCGGTCATCTCCGGAAAGCCCTTAAGGCAGTACGTCTCCGCAGCGAACGCGGAAAAATCGGGCAGCACGTTCATATCAACGAGCTTGAATTCCGAAAGATACAGTCCCTCAAGCGCCGAGAAATCAATGAGATGCGGACAGTTATCGATGTACAAGCTGCCCTTCGCGGTTCCCTTTTTCAGCGTACCGAACGCCTTGTTCTTTTCGATCCCGTTCAGCGATTGCACAGAAGAACAGACCTCGATCGTCAAGAGTTCAAAATTCGTGCTGTCGCTCAGCGTCGCAAGGTCTTGGATGTCGCAGTTTTCCAGAATGAGCTCCTGTTTTACATGCGACGATATTGAAAGATCGGTATTGGCCGCAGACGTCAAACGCAGGGTTTTGATGGGCGTATCTTTCAGATACCGAACCGCCGGCGCAATGTCCTTTCCGTTCATGTTGATGCAGAGCCAGCGATAGGATTTCATCGCGGCAAATCCGGAATAATCCGTGACGCCGGAATCTTCAAAAATGAAGATGATATCCTCCTTGGTCGGCATCTCCTTCAGAAAATTCAGATCGGTATTCAGCGCGCCGGTGTTGCTGACATAGCCGAGATGCGGCAGCTTGCCGAGCGCGCTCAGATCGCTGACCGTCACGTTTTGCGGATACCCCCACACGCTGAAGGTCTCAAGCGCCGTGCAGCCTTCGATCGCCGAGATATCCGCAAGATTGCTGACATTCATAAGCTCCAGATATCTCAGCTCCTTCAGGTTCTCGACGCCGTCCAGCCGTTTCAGATTCAGAGAATGCAGATACAGCGATTGAAGCTCGGTACAGTTTTCGATGAATTGCAGATTGTCGATATCAACACTGTCAAGGATCAATTGATTCAGCGCCGTACACTGCCTGAGCCCGGAAAGATCGACGCGCGGGAATGTCTGACCGATATTGCGGATCGTCAGATCATTCAACGCCGGAGGGTGAAAGCCGGAAAGGTCCGCCGCATCGGTCAGGTTCAGTTGAAGATCGACAATGGACAGCGCCGGACAGTCGTTCAGCGGCGAAAGGTCGATCGGATCGCCGTTATATCCGAAATGCATGATCCCGGAACCGCGAAGCCCTTCGATCCCGAAAGCGGAACAGCTGAACAGCTCCACGCTGTCGAGCTGCTCCAGACCGGAAAGATCGGGAAGCGTCCCGTCCACGCAAACGAACGTCAAAAGCCGGAGGTTTGTCATATACTGCAGGAAGCTGAGATCGTCCCAATGCGCCGTTTTGATCTCGTTCCCGTCCTCCGTGCTGTACCAGTGCGCGCCGTCTAAGTCATAACCGAGCGTTGCGTAATGCTCCGCACCGATCCGCGCCCATCCCTGCTCCGCGACCCATTCCTCGTCACCGAAGGAATAGTGCATCTGATCGCCGATGAAGATCAGTTCAAAGATCCTTCCGACGTCCTCCGGCGGGATGCCGCCCGGAATGACCGGCGCAGCGGTCGGCGCGGGCGTCGGCGCGGGCGTCGTTTCGACGACGGTTTCTTCGGCTTCTTTGCTGCCGAGCACGCGCCAGAGCACAATGCCGATGACGGCGAGCAGCACGACCGCCGCCGCGGCGACGATCCATTTGCGCAGCTTCGAGGCGATCGCGACAGGTTTTTTCAGCGCGCGGGCGATTCGGTCGACGAGCTCCTCCCCCGTATAGCGTTCGGCAAAGATCGTGTTCCGCGCCATGATCGCGTTTTCGATCAGTTCGGGCGGCGCCGATCCGTCCAGATTGACCGGAATGACGTCGGATTTCTGTGCGTCAAGGCGCAGGAATTCGTCGATCTCCGGCATATCTTCTCTCATGTTTGCGGACAGGAAGAACAGCACGACACCGTTCTTCGGTTTGCGCGCCGGATCGACGGAAAAGCCTTTTCCCTTCAGCGCGTCGAGGATCGGTCGAACGGTCGGTTCGTCCTGTGCCGCAAACAGCGGATACAGCGTGCCTTTTGCCATGGCGTCTCCTTTCCGGATGTTCGTACAGAGATCAGTCTTTGATCTGCAGTCTGAAGTGTATCTCGCCGCCGAGCGAGCTCTGCGCCGTGCGCATATTGTTCGAGATCGTGACCTCGCGAAGATTTTTAAGATTCAGCAGCGGTGAAAGATCGGTCAGCTTCGGGTTCCAACGAAGGTCGATCTCCTCAAGCTCCGGATGCTGTTCGATGAAGGTCCTGAAGCCTTCGTTGTCCCAACTGCAGTCGCAGATCTGTGCGCGCCGGATCGGTGTGTTCTTTACCGCGTCGATCCAGATGTGATAGTCGTTCCAGTCGATATCGAGATACTCAAAGTACGGAACGGCGGACAGCACCGAGAATTGCTCCGCGGGAATGACGTCTTTCGACATGGACTCGATCTCCAGCCGGAAGTGCGGCGTATTGCCCCATTCGTCCGGCTGCATGCAATAGGTATAGTCGATCTCGCCGATCGGTGTGATGTCGGTAATCTTGTTATGCGCAATCGAAAGCCTCGTCAGCTTTTTCATCTGCTGAATGCCCTCGATCGAAGAAACGTCAGTATTGCTTAGAACCAGCTCGCTCAGCTCCGAAAGCGCGAACAGCGATGAAGCATCGGTGAACGCATCGCATTTCTGCATCTCCAGCTGCACAAGCTGCGGCTGTTTCTCCAGACCCGCGACGGATGTGATCGGCTGCACATAGATGCAGAGCGTAATCATTCTGTCCATTACAGGCAGCGCATTGAGATCGGTGAGCGATCCCGTATTGATCGGCATGCGGGTGTTCGTGTTATTGTCGTGGATAAAATAGTGCGGAGGATTGTAGCTCCAATCGATCTCGAACCAGTAGTTGCTCCAGGACCGGAACACATAATCTCCGGCGATCGAAAGCCTTTGGATTTTGTTCAGAACGCTCTGCGGCAGCGCGCAGAACTCCTCAAAGGTCATCAGCGGCAGCGGTATGCCTCCTATGAAGTTCACCGTATCATTGAGCGCGCCGAGTGGCGAAAGCTCGTTGATATTCAGCCCGTCGATGTTCAGCCATTCGAGATTGTACAGGTTCTGAACACCCTCAATCGACGTGACGGACGTTCCGTGCAGATCGAGTCCGCGAAGGTTCTGCAGTGTGAATACGGCGGATGCGTCCGTAACCGTCTTGCAGCCCTTGAGCTCGAGATTTTCGAGCGCTTCAAGATACTGAATACCGTCGAGCGTTTCAAGGGGCTGATCATAAATCTTCAATTCCTTCAGCCCGATGAGATCTTTCAATACGGAAAGATCGGTAAGCCATGTACCGTACGGGATTTCGATGCTTTCGTCAGAGTTGTTATTGCGCAGATACATATTGAGTTCGTTTCCGTCCCACTGCTCGTCGATCCAATACTGATTCGGATCGTAGACAGTATCGCCCGCCATACAGAGCCGCTCCACCTTCTTGAGCACGGTTTTCGGCAGCGTATCAAGCTCGTCAAGAGACAGCAGCGTGAACGGCTCCCTGTCCGGCTCCCAGTTTCCGTCCGGGTATCGGACCTCAAAGGAGACGAAACGCTTGGTATCAACAAGCTCCTGCGCCTGTTCCGATACCTGCGGCGGCACGATCAAATGTCCGCCGTTCAGTTCAAACAGCGGAAGCAGGTCCGAAAGATTCTGCTGCTCTGAAAAGTCAAAATCATATACTTGCTTTTTGTCGAGCCCGTTGAGGCACGACAGATCCGGCAGAACATCCTCGTCCAGATAACTGAACTTGATGCTGCGCGCGTTCGTCCCGGAGAAATCCGGGAGCATATATGTTCCGCGGAATTCCATGCGGTTGAGCCGCATTCCGTCAAGCGCCGACCAGTCGGAAAGACGCGGACAGCCCTCGATATACAGCGATCCGTTTCCTTTCCCGAAGCCGTCCAGATTCTGTATTCCGTTCAGCGAGGTCAGATACTGACAGTTTTTGAGCTGCAGATGGTGGATCGGCTGATTAAGTCCCGTGAGGTCTTTGAGATTGCCGTAGTCGATCGAGAGGCTGTTCGTGACCTTCGGCAGCGTGGAGAGATCGACATTCAGGCAGTTATACAGATTCAGATCGGAGAACGCAGCATTCTGAATATACGGCAGAAGCAGGGTGTTGAAATCGCGTCCGCTGAGATTGAAATGCACGTTGCTGAACGATCTGATCGCCGCAAGCCCGGAAAAATCGGTCAGATTGTTCGAGGAAAAGTGCAGACTGACGCCGTCTTTGATCTTCAGATCGTTCAAAAAGTTCAGGTCCGAAATGTTGGCGGTATGCGTTGAGATGCTTCTGAGCTTCGGCAGCGAGCCGAGCACGTTCAGGTCGCGGATTTCCTCATTCCATACATAGCCGCCCATCCAGAATTCCTCCAGCGCCGTGCAGCCCGCAATCGCGGAAATATCGCGAAACCGAACGCTTTCCAGCTCCAGCTTCCAAAGCTTTTTCAGGCTTTCGACGCCGTTCAGCGTGCCAACGTCCATGTTTTCGATTGTCAGCTCGGTGAGCGCGGTGCATTCGGACAGGAACGAAAGACTGCGGAGCGGCAGACCGATGACCGTGAGCTTGCTGAGCTTTTTGCAGCCGCTCAGCGAAAAGTCATCCGCGACCGGAATGTTGTTGAGATAGAGGTCTTCCAGGTTCGCGCAGCGGCTGAGCCCGGAAAGATCGACGTAGCGGAGACCATTTCCGTTTTCGAGCTGCATCCATCGCAGCGCCGGCGGGCAGAAGCCGGAGAAATCGGCGGTGCGGGAATAGACGAGGTCGAGGTGCGCCGAATTGAAATTCGGGCAATCCGAGAGCGGCGAAAAATCCGTGACGTCGCTGCCGTGGTATTCGATAAAGTGCAGTGAAGCGCCGCGCAGCCATTCGAGCGTGCCGATGCTGTTGTCGCAGTAATACACGCCGACGAGATTCTTGAGATCCTTCAGGCTCGGTACCTCGGCGTCGACCGCGCAGAACGTCACAAATTTGAGGTTCGGCAGCGACGCAAGCCAGTCGAGATCGTCATAGTGCGTCAGCGGGAACTCGTGTCCGTCCTCCTTGCTGAGCCAGTGCGCGCCTTCTTCCGTCCAGTAGCGATAGGAGAAATCGTTGTAGCCCCTGCTGAAGGTGTTGTCCCGGTAGCTCCTGTCGTCCGAGGTATACCACTGGTATGTGTCGCCGATGAAGGTGACCTCAATGATCTTGGTGATGTCCTCGGGCGGGATGCCGTCCGGCATGTCGGGCACGGGCGTCGGCACGGCGGTCGGTGCGGGCGTCGTTTCGACGTCGACCTCCTGCGCGCACCCGTTCGCGAGCACACGCCAGAGCACGATGCCGACGACGGCGAGCAGCACGACTGCCGCCGCGGCGACGATCCATTTCCATGTCTTTGACGCGATCGCGACGGGCTGTTTCAGCGCGTCCGCGATGCGGTCGACAAGTTCCTTCGTCGTATATCGTTCGGCAAAGATCGTATGCCGCGCCATGATCGTGTTTTCGATCAGCTTCGGCGGCGTCGATCCGTCCAGATTGACCGGAATGACCTCGGACTTCTGCGCGTCAATCTGCAGAAATCTGTCGATCTCCGGTGAAGCGTCCGTCAGGTTCTTCGACAGGAAGAACAGTACGGCGCCGCTCTTGTTCGGCGAATGCTCCTGATCGACGGCGAAGCCCTTTTCCTTCAGCGCGTCGAGGATCGGCCGGACGGTTTGTTCGTCCGCCGCTGCAAACAGCGGGTACAGTGTGCGTTTTGCCATGGAATGCTCTCTCCTTTTCCTGATATCATGGGATCAGAATGACCTTGAATTGTTTGTTCTCGCTCCACGAAAGCGGCAGCATGTCAGCGCTCACCGTAACGGTCCGAAGCGAAGAAAGCGATTGCAGCGCGGTAAGATCGCGTACGTTTGTATGCTCTATATGCAGGTCCGTAAGGCTCATAAGCCCGTTCAGCGCCGAAAGATCGGATATGTCGTTCCCCGAAAGATACAGCTCCTTCAACAGCACCAGTCCGTTCAGCGGCGAAAGGTCCTTGATAGGCTGATCGATCAGCGCGAGCCGTTCGAGAAAGACCATGTTTCCGATCACGGACAGATCGGACACCTTCCCGGAGAGAAGCACCTCCGCGCCGTTTATCATGAGCGTTCCGTCTGCCGAGAGCTTTACGCCGTCCATCGAGCGCATCACCTGGTTGCCGCAGAAATACAGCTCCTTGACGTCCGCAAGCTCGGGTCGCAGAATGTCGCCGGTCTTCTTTCCGAGAATGCTGCGCACGGCTTTCTCCTGCTGCGTGTCCGGGAACCGTACGGGGAAGACGCCGGGGTCGATCGTCGGCGTCGGCGCGGGCGTGGGCGTTTCGGTCGGCGCCGCAGTCGGCGCGGGCGACGCCGTGATATGCGGCGTAGGCGTCGGACTGCCGCCTCCGAAATCAATATATCCGTTCAGAAGCGCCGCAAGCGCTGCCGATGCAGCCGCAAGCAGCAGTACGGCAGCGGCAAGTCCGATCCGTTCCAGACGAACGGAGTCGGTCCATTTGCGGTAAAACGAGCGCCGCAGGACCTTCCATGCGTGGATCGAATCCACGGCGGAAACGCCGTCCTGCACGGGAAGCGCATTTGTGCGCTTGAGCAGCCTCGACCAGTCCGCGTCCGGCACGGTCTCCTCCAGGGGAACGGTCAGGATCGGCTTTCCCGTTTCGACAGCGGTCTTGATCTCCGAATAACAGTTCGGCGAAGCAAGCGCGGTCTTTGAAAGAAAGAACAGAACGGCGGAACACTCGCGCATGTGCATCTCGATGTTTTTCGGCCAGTCGCTGCCGGCGGGAATGCCCTCGTCATACCACAGCCGGAGCTTCTGATCGTTCAGCGCGGAGATGACGTTCAGCACGGTCTCCGAATCGCGATGCGAATAGCTGATGAACACATAGGGACGTTTGCCCTCATACGGTCGGAAGAATACGCTCATTCGGACGCACCTCCGTACAGCTCGATCGTATAGGCGGAAAGCTCCGGATGCGCCGAAACGCCGGCCGCCGCCGGCTGCGAAAGCACGACGGTCTCCAACGCGGGCAGAAGGGCAAGATCGGTCAGCGTGTCGGGAAGGGTATCGCCTTTCAGACGAAGCGTCGTAACGCCGGACAGCCGATCCTCGGTGATCAGACCGCCGCCGATCGCATCCCGGACCGCTTCGCGGACCGTTTCATCCGCAAACGTGACCGAATCCGTCTGTTCGGGCGGCTCCGCCTGCGCAGGCGTATGGAGCAGATACCAAAGAACACCGGCGATCAGAAGCGCGGCGACAGCGCCGAGTATGACGCCGATCAGGATCTTAAGCCCGCTCCCCGACGGCGCGACCGGCTCTCCGATCAGCTCCTGCGAAAATCCGTACGCATGCAGCAGCGCAAACTCCGCGTCGTCCGCGGCTGCGCGGCGCAGCTTTGCTTCAAAGGCGTCTGCGTGCAGTCCGATCGAAAGCCCGCTGTCTCCCCCGTCCGTGTTCAGACAAATAATAGGCTGTCCGTTTCTCTGACAGGTCAGAAGGCGGCTTTTGGCGGCGGCGTCGTTCCGGAATGCTTCGTCCAGATACACGACCGTGACGCGCGCGCCGAGCATCCGCCGTTCGGTCTCCTCCCGTTCCGCACGGTTTGCGGAGACGTCAGCACAGTACCAGACGCGTACGCCGCGTGCGCACAGACGGCGCAGAAAAGCACGGACCTTCTTTTTGCTTGCTTCCGAAAAGCAAAGATGAAGGTACGGTTCCGTTCCTGCGTATGGAGCGAAAGACCTGGCAAGCGCTTTCATCGTCGAAAAACCTTCCCTGTCATGTATGCCGACAGAGGGACCGTGCGCAGCGAGCATACATAATCCCTAATTATAGTATAATATTATATCATTTTGTCGAAAAAAGCAAGACAATCAAGAACGCAATACCACTCAGATCGGACGCTCCCGCATCAGATGATTCACGGTCTGCGCGTATTCTTCCGGATGATTGAGCGAAAACGCTCCGTGATACAGACCGGGGATTACGGTCTTCCGGCTGCCCGGAACAGCGTTGTATATCACGTCCAAAGAACGCAGGATCCGGCGGTTCTCCTTCGCTCCCGCAAAGAGATGAACCGATGCCGACGTTTCCGAGATTGCTGGCTTTAGGGAATATGCCGTGTTTGCTTTCAGAAACGCAATCATGTCGGATTTTCGGATCGCGCATGTGTCGCGATAATAGTCCTCGAACAGCGTCGGCGTCATATGCAGGGAACGAAACTGCAGCTTTGCAAACGACCGGTTCCGGATGAGTCCGTAGCTTGAGCCGACCGAAGGACCGATCAGCGCGTCGGTAACCTTAGACGGAAGGACCGCCGCGCTCTCCGCGATCGCGTATTTGCAGATGTTCTTTCGCTGTGAAAGCATTTCCAAAAGGATCTGCGCGCCGAGCGACAGCCCTCCGATCAGCAGAACGCTCCCTCCGAAATGCGCGTCTATAAAGGCAACGATCTCGGCGGCATTGTCCTCGATGGAGGTAAACGGCCGGTCGCTCCCCGCGTGCCCGTCCAGAATCGGCAGGACGATATGGTATTTGGATTGAAGAAGCTCGGCTTCCTTCCGGTAATTCCACCAGGAAAGTCCTCCGCCGTGCAGCAGAAGGATCGTTTCCGGTTTTTTCGTACCGTACTCCCGATCGTTCATAATGCCTCCTCAGGCCCGCTTGTCCGCAAAATAGCGCTCGTAGGATTTTCTGCAGAAGCGTCCGGGCACAGCGGATTTTGGATCACGGGTGAAATCATAGGGACCGTTGACGCGCATAAAGTCGATGAGCCCGATCTTTATCGCGCCGGTCGGGCAGTTGAACGAGCAGCGCACGCAGCCGATGCAGTTTTTCCCGAAGCGGAACCTGCCGTTCTCGAACGTGATGTTCTTTGTCGGGCAGTGTTTTACGCACTTCTGACAGCGGACGCATTTTTTCGGATCGACGCGAAACAGCCTGCCGTTTCTCGGATAAAACCAGTGCTCGATGCGGCAGAGCGCGGAGACGATCTTTGCCGAAAGCGGCGCGGTGATCGGCATTTCCTCCCCGTTTACAATCTTGTTTGCCGCGTCGGGGATCCGGCTCTGCGCCTCCTTCCACATGCGCGACGCCAGCGCGTCCGTGTGCCGGAAGACCATGTTGTAGGGCATGATATAGTGAAACTCGCCCTTGATCCGATACCCGTTTTTTCGGAGAATGCGGATCAGCTCTGCGGAGGAGTTGTCGTTCAGATGCAGCGGCTCGCCGGAGGTTTTCAAAAACCAGACGTTCCCGCCGCCCGCAAGATTGCGGCAGAAGGGTTTGAGGATGCGCGGCATATTGAAACCGTAGACCGGGTAGCAGATCACAAGGTCGCGTTCCGGCGCGGTTTCCGATCCGTCCGCGATCTCATGAAAGCCGACCGAAACGCCCCGTTCCGTCAGCGCCGTCTCCAATGCCTTTGCGCATTTCAAGGTGTTTCCCGTTCCGGAAAAGACCCAGATCCCGATCCGCTTTGGCGTCTGCGCCATTGCCCCGCTGCCCTTCTGTCCCCTTGATGGCATCAGTTTACCACATTCCGCCCGCCGATGCAAGAAAAGAGCCGAAGCACGCTGCTTCGGCTTGTTGGGTTATGATCGTTTGTTTTGTGCGGATCACTCCTGCTTGTGTTCTGTCGGCGGTTCGATGTCCGGCTTGTGTCTTGCTTCCAGCCAGGGCATGAAATACTCCTTGTACAGCATGTCCAGGATCGCGACGCCGGGGATCGCAAGGAGAATGCCGACGATCCCGAACATCCTGCCGCCGATCACGACGCCGACCAGGATCCACAGCCCCGGAACGCCGAGGGAATCTCCGAACAGCTTCGGCTTGATGAGATACGCGTCGATGCACTGCAGAACGACCGTGAAGATCAGAAACGTAATTGCGTACCACGGCTTGACCAGCACGAGCACGAACCCGCTGATGCCCGCTCCGATGACCGGTCCGAACGTCGGGATCAGGTTGGTGACCGCGACCACGAAGGACACGAGCCCGACGTACGGCATGCCGAGGATCGTCATAAAGAGCGCGTTCGCGCCTCCGATGATCAGACTGTCGAGCAGATTGAACGCGATATAGCGGTTGAAGATCTTATGGCTCTTTGCGAAGAAGTCCTTGACCTTCTCATATCGGCTTTCGCTGACGGACGCTTTGAGCAGGCGCTTTCCGCCCTCCTTCAGGCGGCGCTTTGAACTGAGCAGATAGATCGACAGCAGGAATGCGATCAAAAACAGCAGCACTTCTTTTCCGGCGCTGACCGACATGCTGAGGATCGTATTGAGATTGTTTTTGACGTAATCCGTCACCGTCTCAAGGATCGCTTCGGAAGAGCTGATAATATGATCCAGATGCAATGTCGAAGCGGACACGCCGATCCGATCGAGCACGTCGTTGACCGTCGCCGCGTAGGTATCCAGATTTGCGACGAACATACTGATGCTTTCAATCAGCTGCGGGATCAGGATCAGCATCAGAAGCGCGAGGAACAGGACCACCGTAATAAACGCAAGCACCGTGGACAAGGCTTCTCTGATTGTTTCTTTTTTGATGCGGCGAAACACGCTGCGCTCGTACAGCTTTGACAGCGGATTGATGAGATACGCGATCACGCAGCCGAGGATCACCGGTCTGAAATACCCGAGGAACGTTCTGACCCCCTCCCGGACGCCCGGCAGATGCGTCAGTACGACATACAGAATGACGGCGATGCATGCGGCGACCGCATAATTGAACCATGGTTTATCCTTCAATCGTTTCATCTGACCGCCTCCCGACGCTGTTCTGTAAAATGATTATACACCCGATTGCGCCTGCACATCAAGAAGAAATCTGATATCTTGTACACACGGCACGATTATACGTCCAGTTCCGTGACTTCCTTCGGGTACTCGCGCAGCTCGTCCGGCTCGTGGAGCGGATTCCACACCTGCGCAAAGAACGGATCGACCTTGGCGCGCGCGCCGTAGTTCCAGCTCTTGCGCTCGCATTCCGGGCACCAGTGACCGCCTTCCAGCACGAGCCGCGGGCTTGCCTCGAATTCGTGACCGAACGCGCAGCAAAAACGCAGTTTGGTTTTCCAGTCGCCCTTTTGCATCGTTTCGGAAAGCAGTTTGCCGCCGCGGAAGGTCGCCGCGCCCTGCAAATCCTCAAAGGACAGTTCGCTTTCGGGCTTCGATTCGTCGTAGCCGTGATCGATGTGCACGACCGTATCCCAATCGGTGAAATGCTGCATTTCGGAGGTCTTTTCCGGAAGCGCTTCCCATGCCTTTTTACTGCCCCAGTACGCCTCGATATGATCCTCCATGTTCGCGTCAATCCAATGCTTTGTGCCGTGTTCGCTGTTCAGGAGCTTTTTGAACGTGCCCTTGATGATGGAGCCCATCAAGCGCTGCCCGCCGGGGAGCTTGCAGATGATCTTTCCGAACGGCTTTGCCGCGCCGAGTTCCCTGAGGTACGCGTCGTAGAAATACTGCATGCTGTCGGAACGGAAGTGCAGATAATCTTCGAGCTTGTCCGAATCGAGATAGTACTGCCCGTGGAAATTGCGCGTGGCGTTGACCTTCGGATCGATCACACAGTCGATGTTCTTGATGCCGATCTCGCCGTACATGAGCTTGTACATCGTCAGCGTATCGACGCGGCAGGACGCGCCGCCGCCGATGTTGTAGATGTGTCCCCAGAACGACGGATCGAGCGTGCCCTCCGCTTCAAACGCGCAGAGGTTGCGCATCAGTCTGCCGCTGTCGCGGTCGGAGACGTATTCCAATACGTTGTCGAGGCAGTTGTGGAACTGGATCGCGTCGCGGATCTTCGCCATCGCGGGACCGATGATGCCGGTCTGCCGGAGACTCACCCAGTACTTGAGCCCGCTTTCGATCACATAGCGCTCCGCAGCGACCTTGGACACGGCATAATAGTCGAACATGCTCGGCTTGATCGGATCGCCGACCCTGCCCCAGTGGATCGGGGGCATGCGGTCGCCGGTCTCCGCGACGGTGCCGATGTAGACAAACCTGCAGGTCTCGGTCTTGCCCGCGTCCTTGATCGCCTCGATCAGATTGCGCGTCGAGCCGTAGTTGTTCTGCATCGCCTTCTTGGGAAAATAGTCCGCCTGCGGGGAAACAAACGCCGCAATGTGCAGTACGATATCGGAAAGCTCAATGCACTTGCGCACATCGTCCTTGTTCAGAAGATCGCCCCAGACGATCGAAAGGCCTTTCTGCTCCGTGTATAGTGCGAACAGCTTGCGGTTCTTTTCACTGTCGCGCACAAGAATCACAAGGTTATAGAGCGTTCCCAGATCGGGCAGCATCGCCTTGAAGCTTTCAAAGCCCATGCCGCCGCCCGCGCCGGTCATAAATACGGTCTGCATGTCATTCTCCCTTCATGCCGAGCACGGCGGTTTTCTTTTCGATGACGTCCTTGCAGAGCAGAATCGAATCGCCGATCGCCGCGTCGATATCGTCGTCGGTCACGCCGAGGAATTCGCAGCCCTCGGACTTTTCGATAAACAGGTTCGAGCACATGATGTCGGTGAATTTCACCATATGGAGACCGCCCTGAATGTTGTGCTTTTTCTGCTCCTTCATGATCTTTCTGCCGCCGATCGCGTACATCCAGTTCGGGATCGTGACGATCTTCTTGTCCGGGCAGCCGAGATACTTATGCACGATCTTGAGCAGCTCCACCCACGTCATGTTGTAGTAGCCGATCGGGTAGCAGTTGCCGCCGCGGTTCCGCTCGATCGCGCCCGCGATCGCCTGTCCGACCTGATGCACGGTCACCATCGTCGAGCCGCCCTTCGGATACATCGTGACCTTCTTCATGCGCATGACGTTTTCGACGAGGAACACCCATACCGGCTTTCTGCCCGGCTGTGTGCCGAAGATATACGGAAGCTCCAGCACCGCAACGTCCATATCATCGGCAAACGCCATCGCCGCTTCCTCCTGGTCGATGCGGCTTTTGATATACGGATGCCATTTTGTAAGCTCCTTTTCCGGCCACTTCTTTGCGGCATAGGAAAAATACGAACCGCAGATCGCAACGTGCATCACGCCGCATTCCCGGCAGAGAGAAAGCAGTCGCTTCACCGGGTCGATGTTGTATTTCTTGTAGAGCTCATAGATCGGCGCGGGACCCTCCACGCGCTCGTCCACGCCCGCCGCGAACACAAAGCCCTCGCAGCCGGTCAAATGCTTTTTGAGCTCTTCGTCGCTCATCTCAAGATAGTTGCCGAATTCCAATTTCATCTCCGGCGGCAGCACCGCGCCGGTCGGCAGCGGCGGCAATGCCAGAGACGATACCTCGTGCCCTCTTCGGATCAATTCCTTCGCGGCTTCCGAGCCCAAAAGCCCCGTTCCGCCGATCATAAATACCTTCATACTGCGTACCTCCCGTGTGATATTGACATTCTTTCCTGTTTCCGGTATTATTATATCGACACGGTGTTGAAATAACAATCAGCAGATGTTTTAAGGATGTCGTGACTTCGACATTTGCATCGGATCTGTTGAGATCCGGACGATTATGCGAAAACTGACGGGAGGAAAGGATGGCAGTCAAAAACAACCGGCGCGCGCAGATGACGCGCTTGCTTTTACGGACGGCTCTGATCGAGCTGATGCAGGAAAAGCCGTTCAACGAGATCACGATCAAGGAGATCTGCGAACAGGCGGATCTGAACCGAACGACCTTCTATCTGCACTATACCGACCAGTTCGCCCTGCTTTCGGATGTGGAAAACGAGGTGTATCAAAAAACGCTCGACTATTTGCAGAACGTCAGACCGACCGCGGACGCGCCCGGCATGATCGAAGCGTTTTTGCAGTACATCAAAAGCAACGCGTCCCTGTTCCGCATCCTGTTTTTCGATGCGGGCAGCGAAGGCTTCCGCAGCCGGTTCATTCAGAACATGCTGAACAGTCTGCGCGTGAACATTCCCCTGTCCTGCGCCGCTGCGGAGGAGCCGTATATCCTGTGCTTTCTGATGCAGGGCAGCGTGCACATGATCATGGAATGGATCAAGCGCGGCTTCGACATGGACCCCGGGCAGCTTGCTTCCCTGATCTTCCGCGCCTGCAACCGCGTCGCGCCGTAAACCGTTGACCGCAAAAAAAGCGGGCATTGCCTAATGTGCAATGCCCGCTTTCTGTCGGGTTTTGATGATTTCAGGTCGATCAGCCGATGACCGTGGTGTAGGTCGTGATCGGTCCCGAACGCCTTTTGAAGACTGCTTTCGCGGCGCCAATCGTTATTCCATTGATCGGACGGGAAAAGCTCTAATACCTTCTTTCGCGGATCCTTATCAGAAGATCTCAAC
>JAEEGG010004199.1_pt1 | contig 35036 bp, 34 predicted proteins | sample 9134161 | NCBI WGS metagenome assembly JAEEGG01 (sample SAMN16246543, study PRJNA631951) | gut metagenome | biome: gut microbiome; feature: rumen; material: CR-attached | host: Bos | place: Iran: Karaj | collected 2018-10
AAACTAATTGCGCCACCGCCCGACTTACCGTTGCCGGCCTTGAAGCTGAAGCTGCTGCCTGCAGGGACATTACTGACGAAGAGCGTATTGCTGAAGGGACGGTTGCCATGAGAGCTCATGATGCCTTTGCCCCAGCTGCCATTGTCGAAACCTTCGCCATTGCCGCCACCAAACGTGATGACGTCGTCCAAGTTGACGGGATTACCTGCGGCCTGTAGTCTGTAGTAGAGGTTATAGGCTCGCTCGTTGCCATTGCCACTCCATGAAAGGTCCTCCGTACGACTGTTGATGGCTTTGGCTATCACTTGCGACGGAGCATCGTAACGCGAACCTGTCGTCACCTTGACGGGATTTGACCAGCGACTGGTGCCTCCTGTCTCGCATACGGCGCGCATGCTGACATAATACGTTGTCAGCGGCTCCAAGCCTGTCAGCGTCAGTGCGCGGTTGGGCGGATTTTGTATCCATGAATCGGGATCGACGGTGAGCTCATCGAAGGTGACACTGGTTGGAGTAACCATGTTGGGATCGAAGTCGGCCTCAGTGGAATAGACTACTTCGCCATTCTTGGTCTCAGCGATGAAATGAAGCGTTGCCGAATTGAAGGTAGTGCCTGCAACCTCAAAATCACCTGGCATCTGAGCGCAATAGTCGCCACAGTCCATAACAAAGGTGGTCAGCTCGCCAGTCTCGCTGGGAGCCCCGCCGCGTGCCATCGTGTAGAACAGGTCGCCTGGCTCGAAATAAAGTGCGAGAGAATAATTCTGGTAAGAATCCGGATGTTCAGCATCGGATATCCAGTTCACCTTGTATTTATGTCCACAGCAAAGCGTCAGGCTGCCTCCATAAAGACCATAACCCGGCGGGTTAACATAAGCCACCTCAACAGGATTCTCTGCATCGGTGATATCAATGAACTGTACAGCATAGCCGTAATAGTTGCTGTAATTGCTGTTGAGGGCATAGATAATTTCTGCCTGTTGCTCTACTGGACAGCAGTTGGTGGTGAAGACTAGCGGCTCGGTCCAGTCGCTGAAATGGTCGTCGGCAAAGACGCCCTGCACCTGGGCCTCGTATTTGGTGTGAGGTGTCAGGTCCTCGATGGTATAGGAACGGTCGGTGATAGCCTCTGGCGTAATCCAGCGCTGCTCTTCTTCGCCCTCGCCAGCCACCTTGCGATAGCGCAGGTTCCAGGCAGTGGCATCGCCACGTAGCGAGCACTGAACCTGTGCGCTGACATCACCCACCTCGACAGCCTCGAATCTGTAGGGCTTGGGATAGGTCTCGAAACAGAGCTTGATGTAATTCTTTCTGTCATAGACTGTTCCTTCCTCTGTGATGGCCTGCGTGGGGTCTAGATTGACGGGTGTACCAAACATCTTATAATAATACAATGCCTGGTTAGATGACACTTCACTAACACTGATGCTGAAATTCGAGCCAGTATCCTTACCCGTATTGTCGTCGACGGTAAGGAGCAGGTTCTGCGTGCCATCGTACTGGAACGGTGTGTCGAAATCGATGATGGTCCATTCGCTACCCAACTTCATCGTACCACTGAAAACTAAGTTCTCAGCACTGACAGTCACCCAATCAGTACTGCTATCGAACGACGTCTTGGCAGTGTACGACAGATAGATGTCGCACTCGCGAGCACTTCCCGTGTCGTAGTTGTAGAAGGCAATGCTGGTAATCAATCCGGCCTTGCCAATCTCCTCACTCGTGTAGATTTGCTGACTCATGGAGTACGTGTTGTTCGGATAACAGGGCAGATAGCTGCTTGCTCTGCCGCCTGTGCCAACGGTAACCACCTCACTTTGTGCCCATACCCCTACGGAGCAGAGCACGGCAAGCAGCAGCGTCATGGCCGCCCTCGCGAATAAGTTAGTTTTCTTTTTCATGTGACATTTAGTTTTAATTATTAGTAATTTGGGGAAATATATAGGCGTTTTTTGTGTTTCTGTTAGCGTTCAACCTGCTTCCGACGCTTGTTCGTCGTGCTGGGAGGGTACCTGCTGGGAGAACAGGCGGCGCAGGCCTTCTTCGTAGGCTCGCAGGGCTTCACGGCCAAGGGCGGTGATGCTACAAGTGGTGCGTGAGAAGCGCCCAATGCCCATCTTCGACACATCGATATAGCCGGCATCTTTCAGCGTGGTGATTTGTGTGCTCACATTGCCGCGTGTAGAGTCGGTAATCTGACACAGATACATAAAGTCGGCGCTCTCGAGCGAATCGAGGGCCACCATGATTTTCAAACGCAGCTCGCTATGAAGCAGTGGATTGATGACTTGGAATTTGAAATTACTCATATCTTTGTTGTTTTACGTATCGACGGAACAGGTGCCCAGGAATGATGAGGGCGATGACGGAGACGAGCGATGCCACAAGCAGCTGCCAAGACCAAAGGTCGCCCTGAAGGAATAGAGGTACGACAGAAAGCACTGAGGCTATAATGCCGCAAATAATCTTGGGACGGAAATGGAGGATAATGCCCGTCATGAAGCAGCCCATACCGACGAGCAGTCCCTGATAGGCACAATAGCACTGGGGAAACACGCCAGTAAAGCCCATCGCAGTCCCACCCACGCACGAAGCAAAGCCGATGAATATCCACATCATCAGCACGATATTCGCCTCGAGTGTACGGTGATGCGTGCGCTCGTAGTCCTCGTTCAGGAAATATACCATCAGCGGCACGCCAACCAGGGGAATCCCAGTCCAGAGCCATGCGCACCAGTCTTCATTCCATATCAGAAGGGCGACAAACTCCATGAACAACACGACGGCTGTAGGATAACCCCAAGCCAGGAACAGGTTTTCGCCTGTCAGTTCCTTGCGGTTCACAACCTCGCTTCGCATTCGCGTGATAAGGTCCAGCTCGTCAGTAGTAGTCATTCGGCGTTAGGTTTAAATCATAAACATTCTGATGCAAAGATAATGTTTATTTTTCAAACAAAGAAGGAAACGCACCATTTTCTGCTTGGAAAATCAATTATTTAACATTACTAAACACTTACACCTTTAATCTCTCACTGGACAAAGAAGACAGCGAATCAACGATTCATTATTTTCGAAAAGGTTAAGAATCTTGTTTTTTAAGAACGATTTTTTGACTGTAGATGCTGCTGATCTTCTTCATAAAATCAATGAACTGAGGATACTGCGACTTGTCGTAAGTTCCTGATTTCATCAACAGGCAGTTTTGTATGCGTACCTCACTATCTGTACGTTGAACAGTGAAAGAGAACGTGCCGAAGGGCTGCTCTACGGTCTGGTCTTTCGGCATGGCTTCAATTTCATAGCCTTCAGGAATGGCGAGGGTTATCTCGTCTTTATCCCAATAGCCTGCCCCCAGATAAATGTCCTCCTGACGATTGGGAAGTGCAGGGGGCGCACTATAACCATTATGAATAGGACATATAGGAACGAAGAGTCGCTGACCCGTAGTGGTAGCATAGCGTTGGCTTTTAATCTCAGCATCGACAGTAATAGTGGCACCGTCCTCGCGGACATCCATACTGCCGATTTCAGCCTGAGGCACACGAATCATCCGCTGTAAGGTTTTATGACGGTCTTTCTCGTCCATCTTCAATAGTGGGATGTAATGCTCATATTGCCAGTTATGGAAATCTTGCGAAAGCGACACATCCGCTGCTCCTTTTGAATCCAGCTGGATGTGGATCTTGCTGTGCATCAAATTCGCGCTGTCAGCATAGACAGGCAGTTGTACTAACCTGCCTCCTGCCTCGCTGACCTCAATGGCATTATGGCCGGCAATGTCCTCATGCACATAGCCCATAGGCAATTGCGGATTAGTACACTCCAGCCAGAGTGTATCACCCTGAAGCGGCACTTGCAGAATGACGTGGTTCATCTGTCCTACGCTGGCGAAGTCTTTCAGCAGTTGGCGATTAGTGGTACTGATGGTGACGTAGTTTGAGGGAATTCCTACTACTTTCAACATAGCACGCATGTAATTCGACAACCCCTTGCAGTCACCGAAGCCGCTCTTACAGACATCGGCAGCGGGGGCCGGTTTCTGACCTCCAATGCCAAGGAGCACAGCCACGTAGCGGGTGGTCTTTTCAAGCCTTTGGTAGAGTGCATCAATCTTCTCGCGGTCAGTCTTCAAGCCATCCGTCAGTTGGTGCAATTCCTGACATACGGCAGCAGGAAGTACTTCACTTCCATTGATGAGGCTATATTCCCATTTTCCGTATTCCCTCCAATCCTTCAGGCTTCCCTGAGTACCATAGTATGTAAAGATGGTAGGTGCGAACCAAGCCATCGGCAGGCGTTCACGAAGCGGACGGGAATAGGGTTCATCTTTCAATGCAGGCAAATCAGAGAGTTCTAGACTAAGAACCTGTAAGCCTGTGGATTTCTCGCTGACGTTTACTGTCTTGTCGATGTTCAACAAGGCATGACGGACAGCAAGTTCCTTTGGGGCAGTAAGGGTGTATGAAGCCTTCTTGACGCTGACATCATAGTCGGTCTGCGGACAAAAACGCGGAAACTCTATCAGATTGTCACGACTTTCCATCGTCCATTCGTAGGTGATGGTGACGGGATAGACGGGTGGAGTGTAATCAAGAAACATCTTATAGTCGTCAATGGCAAGATACTGGGAGTATTCCGTTTGTTTCAGCTCACTCTCCTTGAATTTACGAATAATACGCCCTGCGGCATCCGTCACTAGCCCCTTGAAACGTGTCAGCTTCTCGTTCTTGCTACACGAACAGACGAACGTGGCAAGATCTGCTCCATGCTCGTTAAGAATGGTTGTCACTTCCTTGAAACGGATGATGGCATGTGTGGGGCTGATGCATTCGACATCGGTCAAAGACTCTTCCACCACCGCATTCTCTGACCTTTGGGCAGAGTGTGGCGTTGCAATCTGTGCTGTGGAATGTTGGATAGTCGCCAGCAGTAACGCAAGAAAAAGAATCTGTCTCATGTCTTTTCCCTAAATTTTCTTGAGTACCAGCATGTCCTTGCTCCGGTTAGAGAATAAATCATATAGCTGGCGCAGCGTTTCATATTTATCTTTGTAATAAGTCACACTACTCTGGCGAAACTGAATCTGAATAGATAGCAGATGTTCGTCCGAGACTTCATACAGGATGTGGCCGCTAATACTCTTGTCTTCAGTAGTAATCTTTGTGCTTTTCGGCTCGTCCTCCAATTTCCATCCTTCAGGCAGCATGAGACGAATGCTCATGCTGAAAGTCTGCTTACAGGGAAATTCCACAGGCAACAGTCGTTCCGTATCCAGAAAGGGGTTGCTATGAATGGGGAAGTCTGTAAAGGGATTGATATAGATATGGTCGGAGGTTGCTTCGCCATGCTTGGTAAACTTCATCTCCTCCTTGACACTTGCTGCGTAGTCACGATGTCCAGTCATCTGACAACTACTTATCTCCATGCCGTAATCTGCTGCCTTCTTGGCAATGAAGGCTACGCTGTCGCTAGCCTCACGAAAAGCCCTTCGTTCATTGAATGCAGCATTGCCGGAATAGAGTACTGTCCGTTCACCGTTCATTACACCTTCTGGCGAAATGGAGCCTACAACCGTTATCTGGCTTCTTGCCTCACCAATTTTCTGTAGGTTCACCCATTGACTGGGCTTGCCTTTTTGGATAAGACGAGCATTTTCAACATAAAGATTGGGAGACAGTACATTAATGTAGCCATTTGCTGACGAAGCATCAAGGTACAACCAAGCAGTTCCATTGGGCACGGCAACAATGAAGGTGTTTAGCTTGTTCAGACTTGGATATGTCTGTGGCAAACGGCCGTGACGGCGAGTGCTCAAAACAACGGGACATGCCTGTATGCCGACATCTCCGAGCATGTTGATGAGTATCATATTCAGATCACCACTGGTGCCGCTTCCTTTTTTGATGACCTCTGAGGCAGAATGTGCCAGCAACTCGTATTCTCCATTCCACGCCAACTTTTGGCGCAGCATCTTGAATGTTGCCGCTACCTTTTCATTTAAGTTTGTTATTTTAGCAATCCCTGCGGCAGCAAGTTCTTCTCGGAACTTGCTATGATCATTCAGACGTGAGCCGAACTGCGAATGCTGCAGCAGAACGTTCTCCACCTGTTCCCAAGTTTTCTTCACGTCGCGATAGTTTCCTCCTGACGATGCATAGCTCTTCAGCTCAGCTGTGACTTTGCACATATAGTCGCGCTCGTTCCACACAAAGTCATCTTCCTTAAGTGCCGGCAGGCTACGCCCTGTGCAAAGATAGATATTTGTCTTGCAGGAAGACGGCCTCGACATATTATCGCTGGAAGCGTTGTAAGTAAGGCTACCTGTCGAATGAGAGCTCTGAAGGATTTGAAGCCCACTAGTCTCCACATTAAAGATTAAAAAGGCGGGAATTTCCAATCTGTATTGGGCAAACATGACAGGAATATCTTCCTGTGCATCCCAGTCGTATATATGGAAGAACACATTGCTGTGGCGTGTGAATTCGTACTCGATTACTGTTCCAGCCTTCACCTGAGGTATGGCAACTTTAGCCAGCATGTAGTCTTCGTCAATGCGTTCGGTGTGTATTTGCTCCTTGCCGATTTTTGTCTTCACAACCTTACCGTTCACGATATTATAGGCTGTCGCCTTGAAGGACTCAATGGTTTCCTCGCCATATTCCTCATTCGTATTGTATATATAGGGAATACTGATGTTGGCATAGTCTTTCCCTTCGTCCTTCAGAATCTTGATACGTTTTTTGACATGATAGTCTACCAGATAGTTGTATAGATCCATCGTATAGTTGACGGATGTCAAATGGCAGAGCACCACAGCCTTAGCCTCCTTGTCGGCTGCATACTCCGTCATGTTGAGTTCTTCGTCTGTCGGCTTTCCCCATTTCAAATTGGGTTCTATGCTTTGTGCATTTACAGTCATAGTAATAGCTAACAGCATCAGGCACACGGAGCATCTCCGCCAAACGTGACAAACGCCCAGGGTTTTCATCATTCTTTTCATTGATGTTCTACAATTTTTGCATGTTAATCCCATTCAGGCCTGCAAAGGTAGTTACTTTTTTCAAAATATACAAATTATATGCACTTTTTTCTCTCTACCTTACATACACTTTTTTCCCGTTGACGATGTTCAATCCCTTCTGCATGGAACTGAGGCGCTGGCCTTGGAGGTTGTAGATGGCATCTCTTACCTCTGACCTCTTTCCACTTTCCACTTCCCGGATTCCCGTCGTTTGTGTTTCAAATTCGCCAGTGAAGGTCTCCTGGCTGTTCTCCACCGTAACGGTGTAACGGCCTGTGGCATAGCTGGAGATGTCGATGTTAAGAGCGACGATGGTGCCTGCATCGATGGCTTTCTCGTAGACGACTTTGCCCGTTTCGTTGGTAATGCGCACCAGATAGGCATCGTCAACTGGGTCGAGGTTGACACCTAACAGTTTGTCGTTGTATTCGCCATATAGCGATGGTTCTTCGCTTCTTCTCTTTGGTGTTTTAGGTTGTATTTTGGTGGTATGAGTGAAATCGAAGCGGCGTTTCTTGGCTCCCAAGGAGTATGGATCTTCTACTTCGCTGTTGTAATAGATGACTTCGTCGTCCACGTAACATGCCAGGAGCACACCTTCTGCACCATCATACATCCAAGGATGGTTGACGTATGGCCACGATTCACTGCCAACTCCTTCAAGCCAGCGACTCTCTAATTGATTATCATGCCAGAATTCATAATACGATCCTTTGAAGCCAGGAATACCCCCAGACTTTTTGTAAACTACCAACGGATACCAGAATGTGTCTATGGTGTCGTTTGAGGATAGCGTAAAGTCGTAAGCCAATAAGAACGGCAGGTTTCCATAATGAGCGTAATACACTTTCCTGTCTTGCTCGTACCAAGCGCCGATAGGTCCATTGGCGTTGCCAACACACTTCATCAGTTTGCATATCTGCCCTCCAACGATGGTGTCACCTTCGAAATAGCAATAATCCGTCCAATGCACCATTGACGCATCATCACTAATAGCACTGCCGCTTACGACCCACACCTTGCCCTCTTCAACGAACGGGCGATACTCGTTCTGTGGTGTCTTGTTGACGACGGGATGTTCTGCGCCTTGATTGTCAACAATGATGTAGTTCAAGTTCGGGTCGAAACCTGGAACATAGAAGTCGGTGGCATGAAGTGTCATGCATGTTGCAGCTGGTTCTGCAGCTTCAATCTCAAATTCAATCCTGTGAACTAAGGGATCGTCAGTTGGCTTTTCGATAAAATAAGCGTAGTTATTAGCGCAATTGCTAAACACTTTCCCGTAGACATGCAAGCGGTCGCCTTCCAATTCATAGGTAAGGTGATGATGCCAGTCTTCCGACCAGTCTCCTTCCCCCGTTGGTAGATTGCAGCCATGAGCCTGCTTGTTCAATGTGTCATAGAATGAGAATGGCAGATATGGGCCGTCAGAGCTATTATCCACATAAGCCAGATAGTCTTTGCATAAGTCCGGAAGAACAATATCTTGGAGATTTCCTAAAGGTCCTTCGAGAGAGCCGACACCCTCTATCCATGTTTTTTGAAGGAGTTCGTTATCCGTACGACATACTGTCCATTGCCGTAATTTTCGGTAACTAATAACCGTACTGTCTGCGTTCTCATCGTTGTAAAATGTCCTCACTCCAGGACATTCCGTACAATCGTCAACAGACATCACTTTGTATGAGACCATATTATTTTCAAATGACGAGTAGGCCTCGTAGGTATCGCCAGCCTTCAACGAATAGTCAAATATCAGATGTTCCTCTTGTTTGTCTGCGTCATAGATATATACTTTGCAATCTTCTTCACGCAGAAGCCCCGTATCATAAACCTCTGCCTTATCATCCTCACTTCGATACAGCTTAAGATATGTCTTTCCGTCTTTTACAACTTCTTCGTTAAGCATATAGTTCTCAAAATGCACAATAGGTTTGCCTGAGTTTCCATCCGAACGAACCACATGCCACTGCTTACCCTTTTCCACAAAGGGAATGTAGTCGGAGTCATCAGTTTCATCACCTTGATCAGTCAGTGCTATGATTTCTTTGAAATTCTTCCAAGGCTCAGCGGCTTGGTAAGCGCTGACAGAGGCAGCTGGCACATGAAGGGTAGCCTGCGAGAGGTCTGTATTATAAAAGACATCATATCTTGTATTTGGTACAGTTGTTGAGTGGCAATACATATGCTTAAGGTTGGGAAGTTGTCCAAAGGCAGAGCCACCAATAGAATTGATGGTTTCCGGCAAATTAAATGACTGCATGGCTTCACAGCTGTCGAAGACTCCATAGCCAATAGACGTGATGCCTGAAGGAATAACGACTGACTTCAGCTTTTTACAATTATTAAATAGATAATTAGGCAATTCTTTGATGCTTGACGAAAGAATTACTTCTTCTAATTTATTGCTATTAGTAAACGATCTAGTACCTAAGGTTTCCATGTTGTCAGGCAACACTATATTCTTCAGGTGTTGGCTGTTAAAAAATGCATGATTTGCTGCCGTTTTTACAAAGTCAGGCACGGAATACGACTTCCGAGGCGAGGCTGCAGGATAGCTAATGAGTATTGTCTTGTCCTTGTTGAAGAGCACCCCATCTATAGAACAAATAGCAGGATTATCCTCATCCACTTCTATTGTCTCCAAAGATAAACAGGTGTAGAATATATTCCAGGTAATTCCATCCAATCTTCCAAAATCTCTATTCTTGACAGTCTTAGGAATTATAATCTGTTTTATGCTAGTATTTGATGAAAATACTATCCCGTTAATACTGGTAACAATGTATTTCTCGCCCTCGTATTCTACTTCAGATGGTATCTGTAATACCTCATCATCCCAAGTGTCCTGATGTAATAATTTGGCTTGATGCGAAGTCTTCAATAATGTGAACTTCAAGCCATCTATGATAACATCTTCTGTCTTATATTCCAAAACTAAGGGTTCGCCCTCAGTCAGTTCTATATCCCCTTCATACCACCAGCACGTTAAATAGAATTTGTTTTTCTCAAAATCACGAACCGTATATGATATATTGAAAGGACAATAGCAGTCCATCTCTGCAGGAATAACAGGAACCACGCTGATGACAACGGAAGGAATGTCGTCGTTGCCACTAGACATCCGGCTTTCCATATCGAAGCCTGTAGTACCGCAGTTGCTACTATAGTTTAATAGGTCTACAGACAATATGTTTCCCTCCTTTGTCAGTTTGATGGTCGGAAGACTAGATGCTTCATCTCCATTACTCCGATTATTCCGTTTCAGACATCCACTACTTATAGGTTCTGAATCACTGAGTAACTGATCTTGTGCCTTTATTGTTCCTACTCCAAACAATAAGACGGTAATCAATACAAATGCAATCTTTTTCATATCTGTATGCTATTTCTGTTTTTACCTTTTTACTTTTTTACCCTTTTACCTTTAACTGGTCAATATTTGTTCCAAGGTAATATCTGGATTTGTTTCGCAAAACACGTCCTTCTTCAGTTTGAGCTTGCGGTGCTGGACGGCTGAGATGGTGATACAGTAGATGTTGCCGATAGTGCGGTTGCTGATACCCAGACGGGTAAGGATGCACAGGCGGATGTCGTCCTCCTGCATATTGGGGTACTGCTCGCGAAGGTTGGCGAAGCGGTTGTTGTCAATGGCATTGAGCGTGCGTTCTACCTCGCTCCATTCGTGAGGACTGAGATAGATGAGCGAATCGCCGCCCTGATTGAGCTTCTGCATCACCTCCGTACGTTCGAGGATGAAGTTCTGAAGGAATGCCACCACTTCGTTGGCCTGATGCAACAAGGCCTTCTGATGCTCAGCCTCCTGTTGCAGTTGGCGCTTCTCCTGACGCTGTGCCTGCATCCTGTAACGAAACACCAATATAATTGCCGTAATGACAACGAGCGATGCAATGATAAAGATCAGGAGCGTGCGTCCATACATCTTCGAACGGTATTCCAGCTGCTGGTTTTCCAATTCCTGGCGCAGCGTCTCCTGATAATACTGGTCTTTCTGTTCAAGCGCCTTATAGTAGAAACTCTCCGCTTGTTCGAAAGCCTCGTCCACGCTGTCCTCCACCTGTGTGGCTCCCATCCGTCGGAGGGCAATCTTCGCAAGGTTGCTTTGCACGATATAAGCCAGATGGACGTCGTCGCCAGGCTGAATCTGCCGATAGGCAGTTTCTGCCGAATCGAGTATGTTGAGGTCGAGGTAGCTGCGCGCCAACACCTGCAAGGTACCTGGTCGCAGTTCGTCTGTCGCCACCGATTCAGCCTGATGGGCATAGCTGAGCGCCTGACGGAAATCTTCCTTGGCCCAAGCGACGTTGGCAAGACTGGTCAGCGTCTGGCACATCAGATCCGCCATCTGGCCTTTCTTGGCAATATCGTAAGCCTTATTGATATAACCGAATGCCTCGTCGTATGAACCCTCTGTGGTGAAAGCCACTTGTGCGGCATAAGTGCCTGCATAGTCGAGCAGCAGACAATGGTTACGCTCGTCATCGGGATGCTGCTCATAGCTGGTCAGCGCCTGCTTCATCAGTCGCAGCGCCTCGTCAGGGTTGCTCTGCGACAAGCTTAAGGCCAATCTCTGGTACGCAATATAATGGGTATGCCAATCCTCAGAAGCCTCCGCCAAACGAATGGTTTTGCGGAGTAACGACTCACCCAAACGGATGCTGTCGTCAGCCAAAGCAGCCTCAGCTGCCTCCAGACAAGCCTTCGCCGTCTGAGGATGCTGATCCTGCTGCTTGCAACTGTAGGCAACCAACAAAACGCCTATAATAAATATGTATAATGCTCTCGTTTGCATAGTTGTTGTAGATTGTGCTGCAAAGTTACGACATTTTTCGGTAAGTTGTATCATTTACCTATGGAAAATGCAAAAAGAGGACAAATCAGCAAATAACTAAAAATCAACGAATTACAAAAACCGGCATCCCACACCCTATGGAAAATCAATCATAAAGGCATGGAAAGCGAGGACAAAAACACCTGAGCGGGTAATGAACGTCAGGTCAATGTGAGGTATTACCATGGAAACACAGGGAAGCCTATGCGAAAGTTGAGAAAGGTTGAGAAAAAATTGAGAATAAAATGGCGAAATGTGCATTTTTTTTAGAATTTCTTTTGTCGTTTCGAAAAAATGTATTATATTTGCAAACAGTTACCAATACTATTCTACAAATGAGCAATAAACAAACCATAAAAGGCTTTTGGGAAGTGACACGACAAGTGTTGCCTATTACCCCCCCAGCAAGCCAATAACTTGCTCATATTCAGGCAGATACATCATATGCTCTCCTCATGGGACCATCCTGCTGCTGTTCTTTAGAAGAATAGCAGCAGGGATGCTTCGTTTCGATAAACCTATTCATTTTTTTAATTAATAACTAATAAACTATCGCTTATGAAAAAACTACTTACATTGTTTGTTTTTGTCCTCGCGGCAATAACCGCGTGGGCACAAGACACGACTCCCGTGACGTTGCAAGACGGCGACGGCGGAACGAAGTATGTGAACATGCCAGTGACTGGCACCAGTGTACTGACGCTAAGTGACCTTTCCGTAAGGTCTTTCAATGTCTATGATGACGGTGGGGCGTCGGGCCAATACAGTAGCAGTTGCAACGGCTATCTTCTTATTACCGCTCCAGAAGGTTGCAGATTGCAGCTGTCGGGTACCATTAATTCTGAATTGGGTTATGACTACTTAACTGTCTATGATGGCGAAACCACAAGCTCCGAACTTCTCCCACAGACATGTGGCAATAGCCAAAATTCCATCTCAAATGATCCAGTAGATATCGGCATCGTTACCAGTAGCGACCGTAGCATGCTACTATATTTTAATTCTGACGGAGGTAGTAACTTTGATGGCCTCAACCTCATAATTGATGTAATCGTTACCACAGAGGAAAATCCCATCACCATTAAACAGGGTTCAAACGGCGTTGTTACCAGCAACCTGAATAAGGCCAAGTTTGACGAAACTATTATTCTGACAGAGACGCACGACAAGGGCTATGTACTCGATAATATCAAGGTGGTTGATGCCAAAGGAAGAAACATCAACGTGAATGGAGGTGCATGGTATAGTGAAGCCCACACCTTCTCGATGCCTGTATTCGGTGTCACCGTTACTCCAACATTCAGGGCTGCTACAACTGCAGCAGATAACCTCTTCATCATAATGCCCCAGACAGGAACGCTCACTACAGCTATTCCTGCGGATGTCAAATCGTTCAAAATCTATGACGATGCTGGTCCCGATGGCAAATATAGTGATAACTGCGACGGCAATCTCCTTATTACCGCTCCAGAAGGTTATAGAATACAAGTGAGAGGTACCATTAATACTGAAAAAGACTGGGACTACTTAACAATCTACGACGGTACAACCACTTCAGATGTTCAACTTTCTAAAACGTGTGGAGAGAGTTCCAGTGGTATCTCACAAGATCCACTTGACATTGGCACAATCATCAGTAGCAGTCGTAATATGCTGCTCAATTTCTGTTCTGACTCAGGTGGCGCCTATGACGGCCTTGATCTCACGGTTTACGTGTTCGACGCCAACGCACAACAAACCATTTCCATCAACACAGCTACAGGAGGCAGCCTGTCAAGCGATGTGTCCACCGCAAAATTTGAACAGACCGTTACACTGACAGAGACGCTTGAGAAAGGTTACGTACTAGAGAGCGTCAGCGTTGTAGATGATTTGGGCAGATCAGTAGAGGTCAATGGTGGTACATGGTATAGCGATGTCACCTCATTCTCTATGCCATTCTGTGGAGTTACCATCACCCCGACATTTACTACGCCAAACGATCTCTATATGTGCATGCCTAATGGTGACAATTCGGTCAAAACCGCCATCCCGGTAGCTGCAAAGACGTTTAAGATTTATAGCGACGGTGGCCCAAGTGGAAATTATAGCAAGAGCTGTAACAGCTCGCTTATCCTGACAGCTCCCATTGGTTATATGCTGCAACTGACAGGTAACATGATATCAGAATCGGGTTATGATTTCTTAACTATCTATGATGGCACAACAACTGCAGGAACAGAACTGCTTCCGAAAACATGTGGCAATGCTAGCAGCGGCACCCCCAATGACCCCTTAGATATCGGTACCATTAATAGCAGCGGACGTAGTTTGCTGCTCACGTTCGAATCTGACGGCAGTGGTAACTATTCAGGTCTCAACCTCACCGCTACGCTAATCCCCATCACCTATACCCTCGCCTTCGACAACGGCAAGGCTGGTGCCACCGGCACGATGGACATCACGGGCGCAATGGAGAGCATTGAGCTGACCTACGACGCTCCTCAGAACCTGCCCGCAGTGGGATTCAGCCGCACGGCTTACGACTTTACCGGTTGGGCTCTCACAGCTACTGGTGAGGTGAAATATGTTGATAAGGCCGAAGTGGAGAACCTCGCTACGGAACAGGGTGCAACTGTAACGCTGTATGGTAAGTGGACTCCTATTGTCTATCCTATCACCTACGACCTGGCTGGTGGCGCACTGGCAGAGGGTGTGACCAATCCTGTTGAGTACACCATTGAAAGTGCAAACTTCACGCTGAAGAATCCTACCCGCAGAGGCTATAACTTTGCAGGATGGACAGGTACTGACCTGACAGAGGCAACGAAGACCGTTACTGTGACCACTGGTCATTATGGCGAACGTTCGTACACTGCTACGTGGACACCTATTATATATAATATCACCTACGACCTGAAGGGCGGCGAGGTGGCAACAGCTAACCCTGCTACCTATACTATAGAAAGCGGAGCCATCAAGCTGAACAACCCGACACGTACGGGCTTTACCTTCAAGGGCTGGACCGGTACTGATCTCACGGTGGCTACCGTGGAGGTGACTATCCCCGCTGAATCAATTGGTGACCGCAGCTATGTTGCTACATGGGAGGCGAATCCGTATAAGGTCAGCTTCGATGCTAACGGCGGCGACGGCGGTACGATGGCCGACCAGAACTTCGTCTATGATGCTGCACAGAACCTGACCGCGAATGCCTTCACCCGCACGGGCTATATCTTCACTGGCTGGAACAGCAAGGCCGACGGCACCGGAACTCCGTATGCCGACAAGCAGGAGGTGGAGAACCTGACCGCCACACGCGACGCTGTGGTAACGATGTACGCCCAGTGGCAGCCCATTATCTACTACGTGGCCTTCGACAAGAACGGTGGCACGGGTACCGATATGATGGTCCAGAAGTTCATCTACGACACTGCACAGGAGCTGTTTGAGAATGCTTACACCCGCAAGGGCTACAACTTCGACGGATGGAACAGCAAGGCAAACGGTAGCGGTACGCCGTATACCGACAAACAGAGCGTGAAGAACCTCAGCGCTACACAGGATGAAGTGGTGACTCTCTATGCACAATGGAATGCCATCACCTACACCATCTCCTACGATCTGGATGGCGGTAGCGTAGCAACAGCCAACCCCGAGAGCTATACTATTGAGACTGCAACCTTTACCCTGAACAACCCGACCCGTACAGGCTATACCTTCAAGGGCTGGAAGGGCACGGACATCGACGGAGCCACGATGACGGTGACTATCGCCAAGGGTAGCACGGGTGACCGCGAGTACACTGCAACATGGGAACGCAACGCCATTACGCTGGTCGATGATGCTGACAATAGCGACTTGCTGACGACATGGGATGGCATCGTGGCCGACGTGACCCTTTCTGGACGTACATTCAGCAAGAACAATCAGTGGAATACCATCTGTCTGCCGTTCGACCTGACCATCGCTGGCAGCGTGCTCGACGGTGCCGAGGTGCGCACATTGGAGAACAGCAGCCTGAGCGAGCTGAACCTGACATTGACATTCAGCGATCCTGTGACGGAGATTGTTGCCGGCAAGCCTTATGTCATCCGCTGGACCAGTGGCGAGCCTCTGGTGAATCCGAAGTTCGTCGGTGTCACAGTGAACAATGTCCAAAGCAGCGTGATGACGGGCGATGTCGAGTTTATCGGCACATACGCTCCGACGGCACTCACCAAGGACGACGTGACGAATCTCTATCTGGGATCAAACAACACGTTGTACTACCCGAACGTCGACGGCTTCAAGGTGAATGCATTCCGTGCTTACTTCAAGGTGAGCGATTCGTTAGGAGCTATGGGCTTCAATATCATTGCTGACTTCGGCGACGGATCGACAACTCGTATCCAGAACATTGAGAGCACTGGCTCGGCAGCTGACAGCTGGTACACGCTGAACGGTGTGAAGCTGAACGGCAAGCCGACTCAGAAGGGTGTATTTATTCATAACGGTAAAAAGGAGATTGTAAAATGAAAAAGACATATTTGACACCTCAGATGGAGGTTATAGAGATTAACAGTTACCAGCCCTTGCTGGCAGGTAGTTATGATGTTAATACTGATATCGGTATTGAAGGCGGTAGCGGAGGCGACGAACCGGCCATGGCTCCAGGATTGGATGACGCAGGCATTTTCGGCATGCCGTCGTTCCTCTTCGAATAACAGTCAAGGAGAATACTCATCCTATTGTTAATGGAGTCCGCACCCATCAGTGCGGACTCCATTTTCTTGATACTAAAAGGGAGCAAAAAGACATACTAGGGCTTGAAGGGGAAAGAGCCCCGTCCGAATAGGGATTCAGACGGGAGGTAGCAGGGACGGAGGCGCCAGGGGACGTCCCTTGGTCACTCACAAGTTACTTTTTGTAGAGGATCCCGACTATTATCAGCAGGTAACCTGCCAGGCAGAAGATAGGTGCTATGACTATTCTGCGTGTCGAGAAGATGTCGGGATTGAAGGACTGTTCTGATTGCATTGCAACGCCACACTCTCGAAGAGAGAACGCCACACTCTCAGAGAGAGAACTTCCCGGGCCGGACATTAGCATATAACCAACGATAACGAAGAGACAGGCAACGATGATAATGCGTCGACGGGTAAGTAAGTCGTGGAACTTATTGACAATTGTGCTCATATTGATGGATGTATTGTTGAATGATTTCTGTTCTGTCGTATTGGGAGGCTACTAACAGTGCTTGCTGCATGGTTTTCAACCAGACGTAACGTGAATAGTCAGAGCCTTGGCGCCGTGAGGGAGTGATGGTTCCAATCCACGAAAGCCATTCGTCAGCACGGCGCAACAAGTCGTTGACAATTACGTCACCCTGCTTCAGCTGGTTGGCCGTATAGAAACATCGCGCCATTGAAAGTGCAGACTCGGTATAGGGTACATTATCCTGTGGCATCTCCTTTTGCCATTTCTGGCATACGGCCAACGCGCGTTTGGTGTCACCTTGTTGCAGTAGCGAATCAATGAGTATACCCATGATGAGTTGGTGTGTATTGGCCAAGTGCTTCATGTCTTCGTCCACATAAATTCCCTTTGTGTTAAGGCCACCGTAACGGAAGCGATGCATGATGTTGTCGTAGAGCCGTTCTACGTCCACTTGCTGACCTTTCGCCGTTGGTGACACACGATAGGCAAGCCCTTCCAGTACCAAGTGATCGCGGAGGAATGAAAGCATGTCGGAACCCATGCTGATGGATAGGTAGATGGGGCGGTTCCAGTCTGCATGCGACAACATCTCAAGCACCATGAGCTCGTTCTTGAAAAGCCCCTGTTTGCCTTTGAGCGATACGGTCATCTTGTTTTTCCCTGATCCAATGGTTAGACTATCGGTGTCGATGGGCAGATATTCAAGCTGGCCCTCCTGGTAGTCTTCGTGTTGAAGGCTGATGGGCAGGGCTGGCGAGTTATATGCCGGACTTTTCATCTGATCGATATACCAATCCGTTTGCAGATACTCCATATTGCAGTCGCGCGTATCAGTCCTCACGCCCTCTACCTCTTGATTATACCAGAGTGGGAACGTGTCGTTGTCGCCGTTCGTCAGAATGATGGGATTCCCTTCATCCTGCATGGTCATCAGATAGTTAGCTCCGAAGTCACGGCAGGTGTAACGCCCTGAACGATCGTGGTCGTCCCATGTCTGTGAAGCCATCTGCAGTGGAACCGCCAGACAAACAGCACAAACAACGGCAGTAATGGCGGTAGCAAATTTTTCACTTTTCACTTTTACCTTTTCACTTAATAGTCCTGCGCCCAAACCTATCCAAATGGCAAAGGCATAGAATGAGCCTGCGTAGGCGTAGTCGCGCTCACGTGGTTGGACTGGTGTCTGATTGAGGTAAACCACGATGGCCAGACCAGTCATCAGGAATAGCAGAGTAACAATCCAAAGCTGCTGTTTGCCCTCACGACCTTTGCGCCATTGCCAGATGATGCCTGCTAAACCAAGCAGAAGCGGAAGGGCATAGAATACATTATGTCCTTTGTTCTGTGCCAGGTCTGATGGCAGTTTCGACGTGTCACAGCCCAACAGCCAGTCGTCTATCCATCGGATGCCTGTTATCCAGTTGCCGTGTTCCACCTCACCATTCCCTTGAATATTGTTCTGGCGTCCCACGAAGTTCCACAGAAAGTAACGCCAATACATGAAATTTACTTGGTAGGAGATAAAGAAACGAAGGTTTTCGGCCTTGGTAGGTTCGCCATCATGACTTTCGATGTCTCCCATCCAGTCCTCGTATGCCTTCGCATGTCGCTGGGAATAGATGCGGGGATAAAGTGGTGTGTACCCGTATTGTTCGCGATTCAAATAGCTGCTTAACTTTGAGAAATTGTCTGGTGCATTTTCACACATTGGCGGTTTTGCATTCGCACGAATGAAAATAACACCATAGCTGCTATATCCAGCGAGTATCATCAGCACGCAGGCTATCGCCAACTTGTATCGTCGACTGCGCATCTTGTAATAGACAACAACGAGTACCACAGGCAGTAGTAAGGCGCAGTAGCCAAGTTTCACCACACCCGGAATGATGCCATAGAGGATGATGGCCACAAGTGTGAAGCCTGCTATGAGTGTCTTGAGTAAACCCATCGATGTAATACGCTTAGCATGACGGAAATAGACCACGAACGACATCGCTGGCAGACAAAGCAGACAGAGCAGATGAACACCAATAGACAAACCTGTGATGTAAGCAATCAGGACAATCCAGCGGTCTTCGGTCTTATCTTCCCATTTCAAGATGAGCCAAAACATGAGAGCTGTCAAAAACGAAGAAAAGGCATAGACTTCAGCCTCGACTGCCGAGAACCAGAACGTATCGCTGAAGGTGTATGCTAATGCACCCACCATTCCGCATATCTCGATGGTGATGGCATTGGGAATGCTCAACGTGTCACTATCCGGACAAATCAGTTTCTTGGCCAGATGCGTAATGGTGAGAAACAGGAAGAAGATGCAGCCTGCACTTAAGAGGGCAGACAGTAGATTCACCATCATGGCCACCTGCGATGGATTGCTAGCAAACTGAGCAAAGAGGTTGGCCACCAGCATGAAGAATGGTGCGCCAGGCGGGTGCCCGATTTCTAATTTATATCCGCACGCAATGAATTCAGGACAGTCCCAAAGGCTGGCCGTTGGCTCTATAGTGAGCCCGTACACCACAGCGGAAATGGCAAACGAGAGCCATGCCATGAGGGTGTTGAATTTCGTAAATGTTGTTTGTTGCATCATGCTTCGCTTGAATTTTTCGGCGAAGGTAGCAACAAATAACGAAAGGCTCGAAAAAACTGTCTGACATTTGTCTGACATTTGCCTGTCAGGCAGATGTCAGCATTTCATTCTTTCATTGTTTGATTCTCAGTCGATAAGCCTTGCTGCGGTCTGATTCGATTTTAAGGTCTGAATGTTGCTCTATGACAGGCTTTAGCCTGCGAATCAGGGTGTAAAGTGTCTCACTGGCATCGGGTTTCTTGGGCCAGAGAGCATTACAAATCTCTGCTTTCGTCAGTGAATGCGATGGTGACTGGAAGAACATCTCCATCAGCTGATGCTGCATGGGGGTGAGCTGTACTAAATTGCCATCGGCAGCATAGAAGCGACCATCCTCTTCTAAGTATGTCAATCCACCAAAGGCATTCCTATTGGCAACAGTCACCGTTAATGGTTCACCCACAGCCGATTGCCGACGACGATACCACATCAGCATTGCCCAAAATCCAGTCAACACCCACAGGACAGTTGCTGGCCTTTGGTCTGACAGGCTGAAGATAGTCGCCTCAGAGCAGTGAGCGTACGCCTTGAACTTCTGTCCACGGGTATCGACTGCCAGAGTCGCTTTTCCTCGCAGTTCCGCTATCTGCAAGTGGTTATTAAATGTGCGGATGGTATCCTGGTTAATAACATCGCTCTGCTGTTCCTCCAAGGCCAAAGCCAGCGCTCTGTCCATATCCTCACAAACCAACCTGCTTGTGGAGTTATAGCTACCAATGCTTGTCAGACTCGAAGCGATAATCAGTGCAAAAAGCACGATGACTGCAAATTGTTGTTGTTTCATGACGAATCCTCTTTTGCCTTTTTGTGCTTGCAAATATAGGCATTATTTTTGTAACATCCAAATTCTCAGCCGGTTTTTTGATGCTTTGCATTTTTATACTTAAAGGGAGTAAAAAGATATACTAGGGGTTGCTGGGGGAAAACATAACATAGAAAATGCACGAAGGTACAGCCTAAAAGGTTGTCAGCGCCTTGATAAAAGGTTGGAAGGTTGCTTGTAAAGTTAAAACTGCGACGATGGATGATAAAACTGCGTCGATGGATGATAAAACTAAGGCAATGATTTGGTTTTTTCAGAGAAAGATGCTATCTTTGCAGGCAAAAGACCAAGACGCAATGAATGCAAACATACCACAGGAGTTTAACAACTTCTTTCTGAAAGATGTGTCGTTCGTCAACCTGATGACGAAGCGCATCTTCAACATCCTGATAGTGGCCAACCCCTACGACGCCTTCATGCTGGAGGATGACGGGCGCATCGACGAGAAGCTGTTCGACGAATACTCAGAGCTGGGTATGCGCTATCCGCCATCGTTCACGCAGGTGTCGACGACGGAGGAGGCCGACCACGTGCTGCAGACAACGGACATCGACCTGGTGATCTGTATGCCTGGTAATGCCGACAACGACGCCTTCGCCGTAGCCCGCGATGTGAAGAAGATGGCGCCCTACATTCCCTGCGTGGTGCTGACACCATTCTCGCACGGCATAACGAAGCGCATCGAGAACGAGGACATGTCGATATTCGACTACGTGTTCTGCTGGCTGGGCAACACGAACCTCATCCTGTCGATTATCAAGCTGATAGAGGACCAGATGAACATCGAGCACGACATCAAGGAGGCCGGTGTGCAGATGATTCTGCTGGTGGAGGACAACATCCGATTCTATTCGTCGGTGCTGCCCAACCTGTATAACTACATCCTGGAGCAGTCGAAAAACTTCTCGACGGAGGCGCTGAACCCCCACTCTGCCGCACAGCGAAAGCGAGGACGACCGAAGGTGGTGCTGGCCACAACGTACGAGGAAGCCATACACTGGTACGAGATGTATCACGACAACGTGCTGGGCGTCATCTCCGACACGCGATTCCCCATGCAGGGCACGAACGGCCGTCTGGCACACGTCGAGGAAGGAGATCCCGAGGCGGGTCTGAAACTGTTGCGCGAGATTCGTCGTCGCGATGAATACGTGCCGCTCATCCTGCAGAGTTCGGAGATTCAGAACAAGGCAAAGGCCGAGGCCGAGCACTTCCATTTCGTCGACAAGAACTCGAAGAAGATGAACGTCGACCTGCGCCAGCTCATCGAAGAGCACATGGGATTCGGCGACTTCATCTTCCGCGACCCAGTCACCAAGGAGGAGGTGGCCCGCGTGTCGACGCTGAAGGAGTTGCAGGACAGCATCTTCAAGATTCCCCACGACTCGCTGTTGCGCCATATCCGCCGCAACCACATGAGCCGCTGGCTCTGTGCGCGAGCCATATTCCCTGTGTCGCAGTTCCTGAAAACGGTAACGTGGCACAAACTGCAGGACGTCGATGCCCACCGCCAGATTATCTTCGACGCCATCGTGCAATACCGCCGCATGAAGAACATCGGTGTCGTGGCTGTGTTCGACCGTCTGAAGTTCGACCGCTATGCCCACTTCGCCCGCATCGGTGAGGGCTCGTTGGGAGGTAAGGGACGCGGTCTGGCGTTCCTCGACAACATCATCAAGCGCCACCCCGAACTGAACCACTTTGAGAATGCCACCGTGCAGATTCCGAAGACCGTCGTGCTGTGTACCGACTTCTTCGACCAGTTCATGGATGAGAACAACCTGTGGGGCATTGCCCTGAGCGACGCCCCCGACGAGGAAATCCTGCAGCACTTTATGCGCGCTCAGCTGCCCGACGCGCTGATAGCCGACTTCTTCACGTTCTTCGACGCCGTAAAGTCACCCATCGCCGTGCGCTCGTCGTCGCTGCTCGAGGACTCGCACTACCAGCCCTTCGCAGGCATCTACTCCACCTATATGATTCCCTATCTGGACGACAAGTACGAGATGCTGCGCATGCTGGCCTGTGCCATCAAGGGTGTCTATGCCTCGGTGTACTACCGCGACTCGAAGGCCTACATGACAGCCACGTCGAACGTCATCGACCAAGAGAAGATGGCCGTCATCCTGCAGGAAGTCGTAGGAAAGCAATACAACCAGCGCTTCTACCCCACCTTCTCGGGTGTGCTCCGCTCGCTGAACTACTACCCCATTGGCGACGAGCTGGCCGAAGAGGGTATCGCGTCGCTGGCATTAGGTCTGGGAAAATATATCGTCGACGGCGGACAGACGCTGCGCGTGTCGCCCCACCACCCCAAGCAGGTGTTACAGACCAGCGAGATGGACACAGCGCTGAGGGAAACGCAGACGCGATTCTACGCCCTCGACATGAGCCATGTAGGCGACGACTTCAAGGTGGACGACGGATTCAACATCCTGAATCTGCGTGTAAAAGAGGCCGATAAGGACAACTCGCTGCATGGTATCGCCTCTACCTACGACCCCGTCGACCAGATTATCCGCGACGGCATCTACGAGGGAGGGCGCAAGGTGCTCTCGTTCAGCGGTGTCCTGCAGCACGACATATTTCCCCTGCCCGAAATCCTGCAACTGTCGCAGAAGTTGGGCTCCGAAGAGATGCGACGCCCTGTGGAGATTGAGTTCGCCTGCAACCTGAACGGTCAGGGACAAAGCACAACGGGCGACTTCTACCTGTTGCAGATACGCCCCATCGTCGACTCGAAACAGGTGTTGGACGAAGATTTGGCAGCCATTCCCGACGAGCAATGTCTGCTGCGCTCGCACAACTCGCTGGGTCATGGCATCTCGGAGGATGTCGTCGATGTGGTCTACGTCAAGACTGACGATGACTTCACAGCTGCCAACAACCCGCAGATTGCCGAAGAGATTGAGCAGATTAACCGTAAGTTCCTGGACGGGAAATACACTTCGGAGGATGGTACGACAGGAGCCAACTACGTGCTCATTGGTCCGGGCCGCTGGGGCAGCAGCGACTACTGGCTGGGCATTCCCGTCAAGTGGCCGCACATCTCAGCAGCACGCGTCATCGTCGAGGCCGGACTGAAGAACTACCACGTCGACCCCTCGCAGGGCACACACTTCTTCCAGAACCTGACGTCGTTCGGAGTGGGATACTTCACCATCAACACCTATACGGGCGACGGCATCCTGCAAACCGACGTGCTGGACGCCATGCCTGCCGTCGAGGAAACGCAATACGTACGCCACGTGCGCTTCAACCATCCGCTGAAAATCATGATGGACGGCAAGAAGCAGCACGGCGTTGTGCTCTTGCCACAGGAATAATTATGACGGGTAATTCCGTTGCCCGTAAGCATAAAAAAAGACTCCCACTCAGCAATGAGCGGGAGTTCTTTTTATCACGAGTAGAAATGTAATGCTTATTCAGCCTTTGCCTCTTCAGCAGCGGGTGCCTCAGCGGCGGGAGCCTCTTCTGCTGCAGGAGCAGCAGCCTCAGCAGCGGGAGCCTCAGCAACGGGAGCCTCAGCCTTAGGAGCAGCAGACTTGCGTGAACGGCGGGTCTTCTTCTCAGCCTTCGGGCTCTTCAGCATGTTCTCATCAAAGTCAACAAGCTCGATGAATGCCTTCTCAGCAGCGTCGCCCTGACGGAAGCCGAGCTTGATGATGCGGGTGTAACCACCGGGGCGGTCACCGACTTTCTGGGCTACAGGGCCAAAGAGCTCCTTCAGGGCTTCCTTGTTCTGCAGGTAGCTGAATACTACACGACGGCTGTTGGTGCTGTCGTCCTTAGAGCGCGTGATGAGTGGCTCTACATATTTCTTAAGTGCCTTTGCCTTGGCGAGGGTCGTAGTGATTCTTTTGTGCATGATCAGCGAAATGGCCATGTTGGCAAGCATGGCACGGCGGTGGTCAGCAGTACGGCCCAGATGATTGAATTTCTTTCCGTGTCTCATTTTTTGTTTTCTTTCTAATAGGGATTATATCACGCCATTATAAGGCATTACTCCCTGTCTAATTTATACTTTGTAATATCAGTTCCAAACGACAGATTCAGACTCTCGAGCAAATCATCAAGCTCAGTGAGCGATTTCTTACCGAAGTTGCGGAACTTGAGGAGATCAGTCTTATTGTACTGTACCAAGTCGCCAAGGGTCTCGACATCGGCAGCCTTCAGACAGTTCAGCGCACGAACCGAGAGGTTCATGTCGACCAACTTGGTCTTCAACAGCTGACGCATGTGGAGTACTTCCTCGTCAAACTCCTGGTTGCCCTCAATATCATTGTTCTCCAGCGTAATCTTCTCGTCAGAGAAGAGCATGAAGTGATAGATGAGGATCTTGGCAGCCTCCTTCAAGGCGTCCTTCGGGTGAATGGAACCGTCCGTCGTAACCTCCAGCACCAGCTTGTCGTAGTCGGTCTTCTGCTCGACACGATACGGCTCTACTGAATACTTCACGTTACGAATCGGGGTGTAGATTGAGTCAATAGCTATCACATTGACATCGGTGCAGAACTCGCGATTCTCATCAGCGGGAACATAGCCGCGGCCCTTGTTGATAGTCAGGTCAATCTGCATCGAAGCTTTGGAATCTAAATGACAAATCACCAAATCGGGATTTAACACTTCAAATCCAGTCAGATACTTGCCTATATCACCGGCTTTAAACTCGGTAGAATTCTCAACGGTGATTGAGACTTTCTCGTTCTCGAATTCTTCCACTACTTGCTTGAACCGAACTTGCTTCAGGTTCAAGATAATGTTGGTGACATCTTCCTTTACACCAGGTACTGATGAGAACTCGTGCTCAACACCCTGAATACGAATGGTGTTGATGGCATAGCCCTCGAGCGATGAAAGAAGAATGCGGCGCAGGGCATTACCAATGGTAACGCCGAAACCGGGCTCAAGAGGACGAAATTCGAACTTGCCGAACTTGTCGTTGGCCTCCAACATTACGACTTTATCAGGTTTTTGAAATGCTAATATCGCCATTAATTTAAATGATTTTAGTTCTTAGAGTACAACTCAACGATTGACTGTTCCTTAATGTTCTCGGGGATGTCAGCACGCTCAGGCAGGTGCAGGAACTTGCCACCCTTCTGGGCCTCGTCCCACTCAATCCAAGGATACTTGCTGTGGTTGAAACCTGCAAGTGCAGCCTCGATGACCTCGAGAGACTTTGACTTTTCGCGAACTGCTACAATCATGCCAGGCTTAACCTGGAACGAAGGAATGTTAACCACTTTACCATCTACGGTGATGTGCTTGTGGCCTACCAGCTGGCGGGCAGCAGCACGAGTTGGAGCAATACCCAGACGGAACACTACATTGTCGAGACGGCTCTCGAGCAGCTGCAGCAGCACCTCACCGGTGATACCCTCAGCCTTAGCGGCCTTCTCGAAAAGGTTACGGAACTGGCGCTCCAGCACACCATAGGTGTACTTGGCCTTCTGCTTCTCTGCCAGCATGATTGCATACTCCGACTGCTTGCGGCGACGGTTGTTACCATGCTGTCCCGGGGGGAAGTTCCTACGGGACAAAACTTTGTCCGGGCCGAAGATGGCTTCTCCAAATCGGCGGGCAATTTTTGATTTCGGTCCAATATATCTTGCCATAATCTATAAAAATATTCTTTTGTCATACTAGGCTTTCCTAGGATACCCTAGGCATTCCTAGGTAATCATTAAACACGGCGACGCTTCGGGGGACGGCAGCCATTGTGTGGCAGCGGTGTAACGTCGATAATCTCAATAACCTCAATACCAGCACCATGGCAGGCACGGATAGCAGACTCACGTCCGTTACCAGGACCCTTCACATAGGCCTTCACCTTACGCAGACCCAGGTCGAAAGCAACCTTGGCGCAATCCTCAGCGGCCATCTGGGCAGCATACGGAGTGTTCTTCTTAGAACCACGGAAGCCCATCTTACCGGCTGAAGACCAAGAGATAACCTGACCCTCGTCGTTGGCGAGTGATACGATGATATTATTAAAAGAGCTGTGCACGTGAAGCTGACCAATAGCGGTAACCTTCACATTGCGTTTCTTCGAAGTGACTGTTTTCTTTGCCATAACTTTAAACTTTAATCTTTAAACTTTAAACTTACTTCGTGGCCTTCTTCTTGTTAGCAACAGTCTTCTTCTTACCCTTACGAGTACGAGCATTGTTCTTGGTGCTCTGACCACGTACGGGAAGACCGTTACGATGACGGACTCCACGATAGCAACCAATATCCATCAGTCGCTTGATGTTCAACTGGATCTCACTGCGGAGATCACCTTCTACCTTGAATTCAGCGCCGATGATTTCACGGATTTTAGCAGCCTGGTCGTCACTCCACTCGTTGACTTTCAGGTCGCGGCTCACGCCGGCCTTGTCCAAAATCTTTGCTGAACTACTTCGACCTATTCCGTAGATATAGGTCAATGCGATTTCGCCACGCTTCTCTTGGGGCAAATCTACTCCAACAATTCTTATTGCCATTGTTAAAACTAAAAAAAATAATGATGTTAAAATTCGAATTTTTGCCAAAAAGCATGCAAAGGTACGCAGAATTTTTGATATTCCGCCACCTTGTTATGCTTATTTAACACAAAAATCAACCCTGACGTGTCTTATACTTGGGGTTTTTCTTGTTGATAACGAACAGACGACCCTTGCGACGTACGATCTTGCAGTCGGGGGTACGCTTCTTCAATGATGCTCTTGTCTTCATTTTATTGGTTCTCCTTATTTATTTGTATCTGAATACAATTCGTCCTTTTGTCAAGTCGTAGGGACTCATCTCAACCTTCACCTTGTCGCCAGGGAGAATCTTGATGTAATGCATACGCATCTTACCCGAGATGTGTGCGATAATGGGCACACCGTTCTCCAATTCCACCCGGAACATTGCATTGGAGAGAGCCTCCACGATTGTTCCATCTTGTTCAATAGCGCCTTGCTTTGCCATGCTAATATAATTTACCTTCTATAAGTTCTACTTCTTCGAATGAAGACAACACTTCTGCCTGTCCCTTGCGAACGGCCACCGTATGCTCGAAATGAGCGGCGGGCTTGCCGTCACGGGTGCGGACACTCCAACGGTCCTTGTCGAGCCAGATGTCGCGCTTGCCCATCGTAATCATCGGTTCGATGGCAATGCACATGCTGGCTTTCAGCATAGTGCCGTTGCCTCGGCGACCGTAGTTGGGCACTGGCGGATCCTCGTGCATCTCGCGACCGATACCGTGTCCGGTCAGTTCACGGACAATGCCGTAGCCATGAGCCTCGCAGTGTTCCTGGACGGCACTACTGACGTCACCGAGATGGTGACCGGCAACAGCCTGTGCAATACCGAGGTAAAGAGACTCCTTGGTCGTACGGAGCAGTTGCTTGACTTCGTCGCTGACCTCGCCGACGCAGAACGTATAGCAGGAGTCGCCACAGAAGCCGTTGAGCAGCGTGCCACAGTCAACGGAAATGATGTCACCGTCCTTGAGAACGGTAGTGGCGTTAGGAACGCCATGCACGACAACGTCGTTGACAGAGGTGCAGATGCTGGCAGGGAACGGCCCTCCATATGGATTGGGGAAACCCTTGAAAGTCGGAACGGCACCGTGGTCACGGATGAACGTGTCGGCAATCTTGTCCAACTGGAGGGTCGTTACGCCAGGCTTGATATGTTTTGCCAATTCGCCAAGGGTCTTACCAACAAGTTGGTTGGCCTGGCGCATCAGCTCAAGTTCGTCTTCAGTCTTCAGATAGATCTTCATACTGGCTTAATACGCACTCATACCACGTCCGTGGATGCGGCCTGAATTGAGCAGACCGTCGTAATGGCGCATCAGCAGGTGGCTCTCAATCTGCTGCAGCGTGTCGAGGACAACACCGACGAGAATGAGAAGGGACGTTCCACCAAAGAACTGAGAGAAAGCGTCTTGCACATTCAGCAGGCTGGCAAAGGCAGGCATCACGGCGATGAAAGCGATGAACAGCGAACCGGGCAGGGTGATGCGTGACATCACGGTGTCGATGAAGTCAGCTGTAGGCTTGCCGGGCTTGATGCCGGGGATGAAGCCGTTGTTGCGCTTCATGTCCTCAGCCATCTGCGTGGGATTGAGCGTTATGGCCGTATAGAAATACGTGAATGCAATAATCAGCAGTGCAAAGATGACATTATACGTCCAGCTATGATGGTCAAGCAAGGAGCGGACAAAGAAATTTGCATTCTCCGGAGCTGCATACTGAACGAAAGCCAGCGGGATGAACATCAGTGCCTGGGCAAAGATGATAGGCATCACATTGGCTGCGAACAGCTTCAGAGGGATATACTGACGTGCACCACCGACTTGCTGGCCACCAACAAGACGTTTAGCATATTGTACGGGAACCTTGCGGACACCCTGTACCAGAACGATAGCTGCGCAAACTACTGCATAGAGAATGATAATCTCGACGAGGAACATCACGAGACCACCACCAGTGATGGCGGTGAAGCGTGAGGTCACCTCCTGGAAGAATGCCTGCGGGAGGCGGGCAATAATACCGATCATAATGATCAGCGAGATACCATTTCCAATACCTTTGTCCGTAATGCGCTCACCCAGCCAGAGGATGAACATACTGCCGGCAGCCAGGATGATTGTGGCCGGGAATACGAATACCGACCAACTGATTCCTGATGCCAGGGCAGCACCGGCCTGCATCTTCAGATTGATGAGGTAACTCGGAGCCTGGAACAGCAGGATGGCTACTGTCAGGTACCGAGTATAGGTCATAATCTTCTTGCGGCCGCTCTCACCCTCACGCTGCATCTTCTGGAAATAAGGCACAGCGACGGCGAGGAGCTGCATAACGATGGAAGCAGAGATGTAAGGCATGATTCCAAGCGCAAAGATGGATGCGTTGGAGAAAGCACCTCCTGAGAACATATCCAGCAATGACATGAGGCCACCGGCAGTCTGCGACTGCAGCTTGTCGAGGAGTGCCGGGTTAATACCAGGCAGCACCACAAACGAACCGAAACGGTAGATGGCTACAAACAGCATCGTGATGAGGATGCGCTGACGCAGGTCCTCGATCTTCCAAATGTTCTTCAGTGTCTCTATTAACTTCTTCATCTTGACTATTAGATAATTGTTGCGTTACCACCAACTGCCTTGATAGCTTCCTCGGCAGTCTTTGAGAATGCGTTGGCCTCAACGTCAACCTTGGCCTTCAGCTCACCGTTGCCAAGAACCTTCACGAGTTCCTTGCCACTGGTAAGACCTGCAGCCACCAACTCGGCAATACCGATCTTGGTGAGTCCCTTCTCCTCTGCCAGCTTCTGCAGGGTAGAAAGATTCACTGCGAAGTACTCCTTTTGGTTGATGTTCTTGAAGCCAGACTTCGGCAGACGACGCTGCAGCGGCATCTGACCACCTTCGAAACCAATCTTCTTCTTGTAACCCGAGCGGGCCTTGGCACCCTTGTGACCACGAGTTGACGTACCACCGAGACCAGAACCAGGTCCGCGGCCGATACGGCGACGTGAATGAGTGGAACCCTCAGCCGGCTTTAAAGTATGTAGTTTCATAATCCTAATCTGTTTTAAATTGTGACTAAATTAATCGATAACTTCCACCAGGTGATGAACCTTACGGACCATACCACGGATGTCGGCAGTGTCCTCCTTCTCCACGACCTGACCAATCTTGCGAAGGCCAAGAGCCTGGAGGGTGCGCTTCTGATCTACGGGATAACCGATCTTGCTCTTAATCTGCTTAATCTTAATTGTTGCCATAGTTACTGCCTCCTTATCCTCTAAATACTTTTTCCATACTGATTCCACGGGTACCTGCAACTGTGTAGGCATCACGCATCTGACTCAGGGCTGCAATGGTAGCCTTCACCAGGTTGTGAGGGTTAGAAGAACCCTTCGACTTGGCGAGCACGTCCTTCACACCCACGCTCTCCAGCACGGCGCGCATAGCACCACCGGCAACAAGACCGGTACCGGCTGCTGCGGGGCGGAGGAACACCTGGGCACCACCGAAGCGGGCTTCCATCTCGTGAGGAATCGTGCCCTTGAGCACGGGAACCTTCACCAGATTCTTCTTTGCAGACTCAACACCCTTGGCGATGGCGGCAGTGACTTCGCCGGCCTTACCAAGACCCCAGCCGATGATACCGTTGCCGTCACCGACAACGACGATGGCTGCGAATGTGAAGGTGCGACCTCCCTTTGTTACCTTGGTAACACGGTTGATGGCAACCAGTCTGTCTTTCAACTCTACGTCACTATTTATCTTAACTTTGTTCATTGCCATAATCGTTTAAAATTTAAGTCCACCTTTACGGGCTGCATCAGCAAGAGACTTCACGCGGCCATGATAGAGATAGCCGTTACGGTCGAAGACGACTGTCGTGATGCCAGCCTCCTGGGCCTTCTTGGCTACCAGCTCGCCGACCTTCTCAGCCTGCTCAATCTTCGGCATGGCCTCCATGCCGATAGAAGATGCCGATGCAAGTGTTTTACCTTCCAAATCGTTAATCACCTGAGCGTAGATCTGCTTGTTGGAGCGGAACACACTCATACGGGGACGCTCGGCAGTACCGAACACACTCTTACGAATTCTATATTTGATCTTGATTCGTCTTTCTACTTTCTTCGTTGTCATAATCTTTGTAATTTTTAAATTGTTACATTTTTACATTAGTAAGATTACTTAGCGGATGCCGACTTACCCGACTTACGACGGATAACCTCACCCTTGAACAAAATACCCTTGCCCTTGTAAGGCTCCGGCATGCGGAAAGAACGAATCTTGGCACAAATCAGTCCGAGCAACTGCTTGTCGCAAGACTCCAGAATGATCTGGGGGTTCTGGTTACGCTCCATCTTGGTCTCAACCTTCACCTCCTTAGGAAGCTGGATGAAGATGGGGTGTGTATAACCCAGGGAGAACTCAATGAGGTTGCCCTGATTAGACACGCGGTAACCGACACCAACAAGCTCCATCTCCTTCTTGTAACCCTCGCTGACGCCGACAACCATGTTGTTGACCAGTGCGCGGTAAAGGCCGTGGAAAGCCTGCTTCTGCTTGATGTTTACGGGGCTGTTCTCGTCAATCTCGAAAGTGACATGTCCATCCTCGACCTTCATCTTGATGGAAGCGTCAACCTTCTGTGAGAGCTCACCCTTCGGACCCTTCACTGTAACGACACCGTCCTGACCCTGAGCGACAGTAACGCCTGCAGGGATGCTAATTGGCAATTTTCCTATTCTTGACATATTCAGGTCCTCCAATTAATAGACGTAGCAAAGCACCTCGCCACCGATTTTCAGCTGCGAAGCCTCCTTGTCTGTCATTACACCTTGGGATGTAGATATGATGGCAATACCCAATCCGTTAATAACTCTCGGCATGTTCTTGTAACCAGTGTACTTACGAAGACCTGGTGTTGACACGCGCTTCAGGCACTTGATGGCGTTAGCCTTGGTGGCCGGGTCGTACTTCAAAGCCACCTTGATAGTACCTTGTGGGCCATCCTCAATGAACTTGTAGTTCAGGATGTAACCCTTCTCGAAGAGGATTTTCGTGATTTCCTTCTTCAAGTTAGACGCAGGAACCTCAACCACGCGGTGGTTGGCCATAATGGCGTTTCTGAGTCTGGTCAGATAATCTGCTATAGGATCTGTCATAAAATAAATTGTTTAATTAATCGGGACGACCCCGACAATATTAAATAAAATAACTCTTTCTCTCAGGATTACCAGCTTGCCTTCTTCACACCGGGAATCAGACCGCTCGATGCCATCTCACGGAACTGGATACGCGAAAGACCGAACTGGCGCATATAGCCTTTGGGACGTCCGGTAATCTTGCAGCGGTTGTGCAGACGGATGGGGTTGGCATTCTTGGGGATAGCCTGCAGCTTGCGAGCAGCCTCGTATGCCTCGGCGGGATCCTCAGACGTTGCGATAATCTTCTTCAAGGCGGCACGCTTCTCTGCATAACGGGCAACGAGCTTAGCACGCTTCACCTCGCGGGCCTTCATTGATTCTTTTGCCATATCTCTTAATCGTTTTTAGCGTTCTTAAACGGCAGACCGAAAGCCTTCAGCAGTGCATAACCCTCCTCGTCAGTCTTGGCAGACGTCACGAAGGTGATGTTCATACCCTGAATGCGGTCTACGGTGTCGATGTTAATCTCAGGGAAGATAATCTGCTCCTGAATACCGAGGGTGTAGTTACCACGGCCGTCAAACTTGCTCTCAATACCCTTGAAGTCGCGGATACGGGGCAGGGCGACGCGGACCAGCTTCTCGAGGAACTCGTACATGCGCTCGCGACGCAGCGTTACCATGACGCCGATAGGCATCTTCTTACGCAGTTTGAAGTTGGCGATATCCTTCTTCGAATAAGTAGCCACAGCCTTCTGACCGCAGATGGTCGTGATCTCGTTGATAGCAACGTCGATGATCTTCTTGTCCTGTGTAGCATCACCCAGACCCTGGTTGACGACAATCTTCTTCAGGACGGGAACCTGCATCTTAGAGCTGTAGTTGAACTGCTTCTCCAATGCCGGAGCAATCTGCTCGACATAGGTCTTCTTCAATTGTGCTGTATTTGCCATTACTTAATCTCCTCCCCTGACTTTTTAGCGATACGGATGACATTCTTGCCCTCGTGCTTGACAGCAACACGGGTAGCCTTGCCGCTCTTCGGATCGATGAGACTTAAATTAGAGATGTGAATCGGAGCTTCCTGCTTCACGATACCACCCTGCGGGTTCTTGGCGCTGGGCTTGGTGCTCTTTGAGATCATGTTCACACCCTCAACGAGTGCGCGCTGCTTCTCGACGAGAACCTTCAGCACCTTGCCAGTCTTGCCCTTGTCCTCACCGGCCAGGACCATGACTGTGTCGTTTTTGCGAATATGTAATTTAGCCATTACTGATATACTTTTTTATTGTTAAAGAACCTCAGGTGCCAGTGAAACGACCTTCATGTTAACGGCACGGAGCTCACGGGCAACGGGGCCGAAGATACGGCTTCCGCGGAGCTCGCCGGCATTGTTCAACAACACACAGGCATTGTCGTCGAAACGGATGTACGAACCATCGGCACGACGGACTTCCTTCTTTGTACGAACAACCAGAGCCTTCGATACTGCACCCTTTTTAACGTCACTTGTGGGGATTGCGTTCTTGATAGCAACCACAATCACGTCACCAACGCTGGCATAGCGGCGGCGAGTACCACCCAGCACACGGATGCACAGAGCCTCGCGGGCACCGCTATTATCAGCTACGGTAAGTCTTGTTTCTGTTTGTATCATAATTACTTAGCCTTTTCTACGATTTGTACTAAACGCCATCTCTTGGTCTTAGAGAGGGGGCGGGTCTCCATAATGAGTACGGTGTCACCGACGTTGCACTCATTCTTCTCATCGTGAGCATGGTACTTCTTCGTCTTCTGAACGAACTTACCATAAATCGGGTGCTTCTCCTTGAACTTAGCGGCAATAACAATGGTTTTATCCATCTTGTTGCTGATTACGACACCCTGTCTTGTCTTTCTTAAATTTCTTGTTTCCATCTGGACCATTTGTTATTTGTTAAGCTCTCTCTGACGGAGTTCTGTCTTCATACGTGCGATGTCACGACGAGCGGCCTTAATCTGTGATGGATTCTCCATGGGAGTCACTGCGTGGTTCAACTTCATCTGGTCGTAGTTGGCAACGGCAGTCTCCAGCTTCTCGGCCAATTCCTTGGTCTCGAGACCTTTAATTTCATTCATCTTCATAGCTTAAGCGTTTTTATCGTAATCGCGTCTAACAATAAACTTAGTCTTCACAGGCAGCTTCTGGGCACCGAGGCGCAGAGCCTCCTTGGCAACCTCAAAAGGAACGCCCTCTACTTCAAAGAGGATACGACCCGGGGTAACGGGAGCCACCCATCCTGCGGGGTCACCCTTACCTTTACCCATACGTACGTCAGCAGGCTTGCGAGTGATGGGTTTGTCCGGGAAGATGCGAATCCATACCTGACCTTCACGGTTCATATAACGGTTGATGGCAACACGGGCTGCCTCAATCTGGCGGCTGTCAATCCACTTGGCGTCCATCGTCTTGATGCCGAAGGAGCCGAAGGCCAGCTGCGTACCGCGGTGGGCGTTGCCTTTGTTGCCACGTCCGTCCTGCGGTCTTCTATATCTTACTCTCTTAGGTTGTAACATGATAGATTCTTACTTTAACGTTTAATTACTTCTTCTTGTTGCGGAATCTTCTGCCACCATTGTCGCGGCCACCCTGACGGGGAGCACCCTTCTCCTGTGTGAAGTTGGGGGCCAGGTCAACCTTTCCGTAAACCTCACCACGGCAAATCCAGACCTTCAGACCTAACAGGCCAACCTTCGTCAGGGCCTCAGCCTGGCAATAATCGATGTCAGCACGGAAGGTGTGCAGCGGCGTGCGGCCTTCCTTAATCATCTCGCTACGTGCGATTTCAGCACCGTTCAGACGGCCGCTGATCTGCACCTTGATACCCTCGGCTCCTGCGCGC
>JAEEGG010004201.1_pt1 | contig 35021 bp, 42 predicted proteins | sample 9134161 | NCBI WGS metagenome assembly JAEEGG01 (sample SAMN16246543, study PRJNA631951) | gut metagenome | biome: gut microbiome; feature: rumen; material: CR-attached | host: Bos | place: Iran: Karaj | collected 2018-10
ATGAAAACGAAACAAATTATTATAGAATATTAGGAATACTTGGCGATACTATTGGACATGAAATAAGTCATGCCTTTGATAGTACTGGTTCTAAATTTGATGAAAAAGGACAAATAAAAGAATGGTGGACTGAAGAAGATAGAGCAAACTATAAAAAACTTTCTCAAAAAATAATAGATTATTATGCAAAATATGAATATATGGGATTTAAGATAAATGGAGAAAAAACTTTAGGAGAAAACATTGCTGACTTAGGTGGAATGAAAGTAATAGTTGCTATTGCTGAATCTAAGGGTGCTACGAAAGAAGATTTTAAAAATATGTTTGAAGCATATGCTAGTGCTGATGCTGAGAAGATGAATAAAGAAATTGCTGAATCTTTAATTCTAGGTGATGAACATGCTCCATCAAAAATTCGTATTAATGGTGTTTTATCATCAACTGATAAATTCTATGAAATATATGATATAAAAGAAGGAGACAAAATGTACGTTCCAAAAGAAGAACGTGTAAGTTTATGGTAGAAAGAACTCGAAAGAGTTCTTTTTTCTTTTATAAATATGGTATTATTATATAGGAGAGAGAGGTAATTATTATGGAATATAGATTACCAACTTATGATGATGAAAAAATCTTAAAAGATTATGTATCTGAGCATTATGCAAATTACGAAAGAAGTATTAGTGCAAGTAATGAATTAACTAGTATGAATTATAAAGAATGGGTAGATAAAATAAATAGAAATACTAATATTCCTGATGATGATTGGGGCAAATACTATTTATATTTAGTATTTGATAATAATAAATTAATTGGTTTATTAAATATAAGATTTGAGTTACCAATAGATTATCGTAATCAATATGGTGATATTGGATATGGAGTAAGACCTAGCGAAAGAAGAAAAGGTTATGCTACCAAGATGTTAAAGTATGCTTTATCTATTTGTAAAGAAAAAGGAATGAATGAAGTAATTGTTGGCTGTTATAAAGACAATTTTGGCTCAAATAAGACGATTTTAAAGAATAATGGTATGTTATATCGAACAACTACTGAAGACCTTGTATTAAGCGATAAATGGGCAATAACATTAGATAATAATTACTATAAGATAACTTTATAAAGTAGGAGATATTATGAAAATAAGAAAAGTAAAAGAAGAAGAGATGGATGTAGCTCTTGATTTAGTTTGGCGTGTTTTCTTAGAATTTGAAGCTCCTGATTATACAGAAGAAGGAATAAAAGAATTCAAAAAAGCAATTGATGATAAAGAATGGGTATCTAAAAGAGACTTTTGGGGTGCTTTTGATAATAATCAATTATTAGGTGTAATCGCAACAAAAGATTATAATCATATCGCTCTATTCTTTGTAGAAGGAATTTATCATAATCAAGGTATAGGAAAAGCATTATATCAAAAGATATGTGAATTAAATACAACAGGAACTTATACTGTTAATTCATCTCCTTATGCAAGAGGTGTTTATGAACATCTTGGATTTGTTTATACTGATAGTGTTCAATCAGTTAATGGCTTAATCTATTATCCGATGAAAAATGATCATGTTTTAGAAAATAAACTACAAAATAAACATTTGTAGTTTTTTTGTAAATAAAATGTAATTTGTTTGTATTCTTATTTATCTTTTCCTATAATACTCTCCAAGGAGGATTTTGTGGAGAATAAGAAGATGAAGTTTTATGATTTTTTCAAGTTATTTATTGCGGTTCATTTAACGAAAGGAAAGGATTATCTAAATATTGATAGTTTTAAAAGATTTTTAAGAAGACATTATAAAGAAGATCCAGATATTACATCAAAATTAAATAATGCTTTAACAAGATTAGTATCATCTAAATTTGTTAAATATGATTTTGATTCTAATAATATATTATTCACTAACAAAGAAGGTATTTTAAAACTAGTAGATAAAACTAAATATAATCTTGAGTATATTTATAAAGTTGCATCTAGTTATGATGATTATTGTATTGAAGAAACAGCTCGTGCTTATGATATGATGATTGAACCTGAAGCTATCTCTCAATATAATAGAGAAATGGATAGAAAGATTGCTGAAGAAATTAGTGGTCATATTAGATTTGGAGGAAGATAGGAAGCATTTTATTATGCTTTCCTTTTTTTGTTATACTTTATATAATAATATTGAATTAAGGAGTTTTTATGGATAAATTTAAAGAAATAAGACCTATTGTATTAGGTATCGCTATTCGTGATAATAAACTATTAGTAAGTGAAGGATATGATAAAGTTAAAAAACAAACTTTCTATCGTTGTTTAGGTGGAGGAATAGAATTTCAAGAGAAAAGTGAAACAGCCTTAAAAAGAGAATTTATGGAAGAATTAGGTATTGATATAGAAGTAGGAGATTTTGTTGGTATTGCTGAAAACATCTTTACTTTTGAAACAAAGAAAGCTCATGAAATTGTTTTATTCTATAATATTAAAATAAAAGATGAAGATTATAAAGAAAAATATAATATTATGGATGAAGAAGAAAAAACGTTAGCTTGTTGGGTAGATATTAAAGATTTTAAAGATAAAAAGAAAATATTATATCCTGAAGAAATATTTAAATATTTATAAAAAAAAGAGATTTTAATCTCTTTTTTTATTCATTAAAATATCCTGCAGCAGGAAGAGCTCTACCACCACCAACTACTTTAGTAAAGGTTCGTGAATTTTTTGATTTATAGAATAGAGCAACTGAACCACCACCATCAAGATTAGTTGCAGTTTTACAACCAAGGGATAAGAATTTATCAATCGCAGTATTTCTTCTTTCATGAGTTGAAGTAAATAATACATAGTTATTTTCATTAATCTGACAAATCATTGTTAATCCTTTATATGAGTTATTTGATCTATCAGGCATACTACTAGAGAAACTTGATAATCTCTTGCCATCTTTAATTACTGGTCCTGCAAAGTTAAAGGTATTTCTTACTCCAGAATTAATAACTGTTTGTGACCATTTTTGCTTTGCTTCTATTTCGGCTGAACTTGATGCCATATTATCTTCAAATATAACCATTTTATTATCTTTAGTAATACCAGTTAAATACCATTGTTTAACAGCTTTATTATATGCATTTCTAACAACTTTGCCATTATTTATGACAATAGTACCAACTTCAGTTTTATCATAAGGAGGATACTTATTAACACTTGCTGCATCAAAGGTTCCTTTAAGATAGAAACCACTGCCATTAAAGCCAACCATAAGTTTATTTTGTAAATTATTTTGATTCATTGATCTTGTCAATAAATCGAGTGGTTTATAAAGATTTTTTCCATATTCAGGGGAAGCTGCTTTATTAAGTTGAGAATATGCATCCTTTGCCCAAATTCTTGTTAAATAGTATCCACCAATCTTGCTTATATATACTTTCAATGTATCAGTTTCTTCTCTAAAAATAACATTTTCACCACTTGGTGGCTTTATTGGATCATAGTATCTATTATCAACGATCTTACATTTTAATTCACTAACGTTACCAGCTTCATCATATACTTTAACAGTTAATGTATTAGATGTTTTATTAGAACTTGTATATTTATTACTTTCATTACTGTTTAATAAAGTACCATTATCAAAATATTCGTATTTTGTAATATTATGTTCATCTTTAGCGTCTACTGATAAGACTGTATTATCTTGATTTAGAGTTGCAGTACAAGTTCCAGTTGGCTTTTCTTTATCGATATTTGTTATATTAATTTCTTCTATATATTCTTGATTTTTTACATTGTAAGCTACTATTTTATAAGAACCATTTTTATTAACGGTTATGGAACCTTTAGTATTTCCATATACCTTGCCATCTGGCATTAATACTTTACTAAATGTTTCTCCCGTAATTTCGTAAGTTATTGTTACATCAGTATTAGTTATTTCGTTTTTATCTAATGTATAATTAATCGTTAAATCATAACTTTCAGGTTCTAAAACCGTTACTTTTCTTGTTAAAACCTTATCGTTATATCGATATATTATTTGATATTCACCAGGACTTCGATTATTAACATTATTTATTACTTGTACAGAACTTGTTAAATCATTATTATTTTCATCTATATAACTATAACCAGGTTCTTGATAGTCTTCTTTGTATTTAAGTGTTACATCACCACCTGTTAAAGTAAATGAATAACTATTTTTCTTTTCTTCATCAGTTGGTGTTTCATTCCCTCCCATAAAGATAAATATAAAGGTTAGAACAATTAAGAAGATAAGGGCATAAATAATATAATTTAATACATTGTCATTCTTTTTTTTCATTTATTACTCCATCTATTGTTACATAATAATTATATATTTTTAGTAATCGTTTGACAATTAAATGTTTTGTATTTATTATAAAGTACTTGAGGTTTATATGTATGAAGAAAAACTATCTTCTTTAAAAAAAATAGGTATTAAAGTAGAAGAAAATGAATTTGAAGAAATAATGAATTTATACAACAATATTTTTCTTTTTTTATTAGAAATTGGTGTTATAAAAGATAATGATTTCTCTAATAGATGGCAATTTATGGATAAAGATCTTTCTTTTATAAACAATAGTTATAAAGATAATAATAATTATAAAATATTTAAAATTGTTGTTTATTTAAAAAGGAATAACTTATGTCATTTATTCCCTGTTCATCATTTATATTGGGTTTCTGGAAGACGTGAATTAATACAAGAATTAGATTTTTATCTATCAATTAACATCAGATTTGATCATGAAAAATTTATTAGTGAATATATAGAAAATAACACTTATACTATGTCTAATATAATTGAAGATGCATATAAAGATTTAATGATAAATCGATTTGTAGATTCTAAGTATAAAAGAATTATAGAATTATTCAAAAACATATATGATAAGTATCAAACTATTCCAAGTAGTGTTGATACTGATTTATTTGAATGGTTTTTTAATGTATTATATCTACATATTGTAATTGATAAAAAAATTGATAATCTAGATGAAGTATTAATGAATTTAGATTATATTTGTAGTCATATTATAGAGATTGCTGATATAATAAATATGTATAATCCAAGGTTTAATAGAGAAATGTATCTATTAGTTAAGAGTCTTTATAGGACGAATGATAAACCTAGAATAATTGTTAAATAAGGAGTTTTTATGATTAAACCAGAAAAATTAAATAGAGGCGATAAAGTAGCGATGGTTAGTCTATCTTGGGGAGGACTAGGTGATACTAAATTTAAGCATAAATTTTATATAGCTAAAAAAAGATTAGAAGATGAATTTGGACTTGAACTATTTGAAATGCCTCATGCTCTTTCCGGTAGTAAATATGTAGAAGAACATCCTGAAGATAGAGCTAAAGATTTAATGGATGCATTTGCTGATCCTAGTGTTAAAGCCATCTTTTGTGCTATAGGTGGTAATGATACTATTAGAACTTTACCATATATTGATTTTGATGTTATAAGAGAAAATCCTAAAATATTTATGGGTTATTCAGATACAACAATTAATCACTTTATGATGCATAAAGCAGGGCTAGTATCTTTTTATGGACCAACTGTAATGTGTGAATTTGGTGAATATGTTAAGATGTTTGATTATACTAAAGATGCTGTTAATAGTATATTGTTTGATAATACTCCAAATTTTGAAATTAAATCAAGTCCGGAATGGTGTAGAGAACGTATTGAATGGGATGAGAAAAATATCAATGTAGGAAAAACTCTTATTCCCGAAACTCATGGATATGAATTACTTCAAGGAAATGGTCTTGTAACAGGACATCTTTTAGGTGGTTGCATTGATGTTTTTCCAATGGCTTTTGATACATCTATTTGGCCAACTGACTGGGATGATAAAATATTATTACTTGAAACAAGTGAAGATAAACCAAGCCCTGATTTTGTTTATGATATTTTAAATAATTTAGGTAAACAAGGTATTTATGATAAAGTAAAAGGCATTATATTTGGTAAACCATATGAAGAGATGTACTATGAAGAATATAAAGAAATCTTAAGAAAAGTACTTAGTGAATATCATAGAAATGATTTACCAGTTTTATATAATATTAATATAGGTCATGCTTTCCCTAATGGTATCTTACCTTTAGGAACAGATGTTACAGTTGATTTTGATAATAAGAAAATATATTTAACGGAACAAAGTTTGATTGATTCTAAAATAAAAAGAAAATAGTTTTATTTTCTTTTTTTATGTTATATTAAATTAGGAGGATAAATATGAATATTGAATTTAATAAATTAGAAATAACAAAGGAAGAATTATTACAAGCAGATCGTACTAATCCATATAATGTAGCTGCTTTATATGTAAGAGTTTTATGTTCTTATAATAATCTTAATCAAAATGCTTTTTATGATTTAATGCAAGTGTTATTGGGAGAATATCAACCTTTAAGTGGTATTGCAAAACAAAGTATTTTAGATCGTTTAATGCAAAATGAAAAATATGAATATATTGGTAAATCATATTTTATTGGGGCTAATCCTAGTAATGATTATACACCAAGTATTCCATATACAATATCAGTAATGGATGATCCTAACTTTAATCAAGAAGGATATAAAAGATTATTTTTACAAAGTGGAGGAGCTGATTCTAAAAGACCAATTATGGTACGACTAGCAAAAGATGGAAATTATTATTTATGGAGTGATTCATATATGGGATTAATGACTGATATTCGTTCTCCTGAATCAAAGAATCCATGGGCTTAAAAGAGTATTTAATTATTGGTTCTTTGATAATATTAATAATAGTTGTTGTGTTTCTAATTATTAATTATTTAAACCATAATGATAATTATTTAGCAAAGAAGTTATTAAAAAGAAAACCTATATATCATAATCTTATTGAAATAACTTATTCTAATAGTGGTAATAGTAATGGTAATACTAATTTTATAACAATTGATTTAGTAAAAAAGACGATGAGAACCGAATATGCTGATTATCATAATGAACCATTAAGTATATGTGAATATAAATTAGATGAAAATATCCACAATATTGTGGATAAAATTAATGAATATAATCTTCAGTCATATCGAAATTTACCAATTGATACGAATTGTATTGCTCTAGATGCTCCTATTAAAACATTAATACTTGTTTATAAAGAAGATAATAATGAATACATAACAATTGATTTTAATATGATGATACCCACTAAATCACGTGAAAGATTAAATGAGATCGTAAAAGATATTATTAACTTAAAGAATACGAGTAAAGTAGTAAAAAAATATAAAGAGAAAAGATAATTTTCTCTTTTTTTGATATAATTTAAATAGAGGTTATAATGAATGATTATAAACAAAAAGAAAGAGAAGAATTATTAATATCAAGAGGATATAACTATCAAGATGTAATAGAATTATGTAGTTTTGATGTTAACAATCTAGAATTAATTGTTCAAAGAATATTTGATGACATTAAAAAAGATTGTAAGATGGTTAGTAATCCTATTAGTATTTTTATTGGTGGTCAACCTGGAAGTGGTAAAAGTGTTGAAGCTTATCGAATTAAAAATAATTTTAATGATGATGGTATTATTGTCATTAATTTAGATAATTATCGTTCATACCATCCTAATTATCAAAAAATGGAAGAATTAATAAAAAAACATTGGAAAGGAAGATTAGAAACAAACAATGATTCAATGGGTAATGATATTGCAGATTTTACTCATTACTTCGCTAGTGTTGTATCTGATAAAATCTTTAAGTTATCAAGTAAAATTGTTGATAATAAAGGTTATAATATTATTTTTGATTGGGGTATGAGACTTCCTCTTGAACCTTTATCAATAATGGAAGAATTATATGAAAAAGGATATACCATTAATGTTAAATTTGTTGTTGTTTATGAAAAGATAAGTAGAGAAGCTTGTAACTTAAGAGCAATGTATAAAAATCAACATATTTTAAGAAAAGTATGTGATGATTTTCATGATTTGTGTGTTAATTCTCTACCTGATAGTGCTAAAACAATTTATAGTGTTGGAACAGATAAAGGTATTATCAATGATTTTTCTTTAATCGATCGTAATGATAAAGTGATTTGGGATAAAAATAGTAATGAAGATATCAAAGATGTTTATTATAATTATCTTCATAATGATATCTATAATAATTATGAGAATAATCTTGATGATGTTATAATCATATGTAGTCTTGAAAGTAAAGGTTTTTTATAAACCTTTTTTTAATATATAATTGTGTAAAAGAAATTGTATTGCTTTTTATTTAAGGGTTATAATAACCTTAAGGAGGAAAAATGAAGAGAAAGAATGGTACGTTATATACCTTAATAATAATGTTTTTATTTGTGGCTTTATTAACATGGTTTTTTCCAGTAACGGTTTATCAAACAGAATTTGCTGAACAAGGAATGGCAAGAGTTGGTTTGATGGAATTATTTACGTATCCAACGTATACATTTTATAATTTCATATATGTCTTTATATTCTTACTTTTAGTTGGTGGATTATATGGAATCTTAAAGAATATAAAAGCATATCGTGTATTGGTTGAAAGGATTGCTAATAGAGTAAAAGAAAGAGAACCTTTCTATATAATTGGAACTATTTTAGTTTTATCTATAGTAGTATCATTTACAGGTTTAACTTATGAATTATTAGCTATTATGCCATTTATCGCTACAATTGCTTTATTAAATAAAAGAGATAAAGTAACAGCAGCATTAATGACGGTAGGCCCAATTGTTGTTGGTGCTATTGGAAATACATTCTCAGTACCAATTGCAGGAGTATTTGTAAATGGTCTACAAATTGATTATAAAGATTTATTAGTTTCAAAAATAATTCTATTATTGTTAAGCTGTGTAGTATTAATAATTGCTGTTTTCTTACATAATAGAAAGACAAAAGAAAAAGAATTAGAAGAAGAATTATTCTTTATTCCAGAAAAAGTAACTGATAAAGAAAAAGTACGTGTTTGGCCATTAGTAGTAATCCTTGGTGTTTTTGCTTTAGTTAAACTATTAGGATCAATTGGATGGCAAACAATCTTTGGATTATCTTTCTTTGCTGACTTGAAAGGAAAGATTGAGGCATATCCATTATTTAGTAAGTTAATAATGTTTATTGTATTTGGTTTAACAATTGTTATTATGCTTATTAAATATATTGTTAATAAAAAGAAAGATAAGAGTATTACTTTAAGAAAGTCTATTGGTACATTTGGAGTAGTAGTATTTGCTATAAGTATTGCTATTTTAACTTTAGTTACAGTAAAAGTATTCTTAGAAGATGCATTTAAAGTAACTACAATCTTTACTAAAGTATATAATTCTCTTGGCTTTAATAATGTTACAATCAAAGATTTATTTGGTGAAACAGCTGCTCTTGGTGAGTGGACTTATTCTGAATATATCGTTTGGTTATTCGTTCTTGAATTAGTCTTAATGATAGGATATAAAGTTAAGGCAAGTGATGCTATTGAAAATGCTGGAAATGGTATGAAGAAAGTACTTTATGCTGCAGTTGTTTGTATGTTTGCATATACAATCTTAGTATTAACATCAAATAATCCAGTTATGTTATCAATTCTTAAACCATTAATTAATTTAACTAATAGTTCATCTATTGCACCAGTAATAAGAATCTTTATTTATACATTTGTAACACTTATTAGTTCATTTATGAACTGTGACTTTAGTTATTTAACATATGGAGTATTTAATTTATCATTTGCAGCAAATAGTTTTGCTGGTAATACAGCAATGCTTCCAATTGTTGGATTAATACATCAAGGGGCAATGGGTTTAGCTCTATTAATAGCTCCAACTAGTATTCCAATGTTATTTGCTCTAAATACATTAAATCTTTCTTATAAAGAATGGTTAAAGAAAACATGGTTATTATTTGTAATACTACTATATTTAGTATTAGTTGCTTCAATAGTAGCATTACTTATATATTAGAATGATTCATTGAATCATTCTTTTTTTATTTGTATTTTCTTAAAAATTAAGTATAATATTTTGTATGGAGGCTTTATGAGATTATATAATACTTTAACAAGAACAGTTGAAGAATTTAAACCTATGAATGCGAATGTTGTTAAAATGTATACTTGTGGACCAACGGTATATCATTTTGCGCACATAGGAAACTTAAGAAGTTATATTCAAGAAGATATTTTAGAGAAATATTTAAGATATATTGGTTATCGTGTTGATCGTGTAATGAATATAACAGATGTTGGTCATTTGACAAGTGATGGCGACACTGGTACAGATAAAATGGTAAATAGTGCCAAAAAAGAACATAAATCTGTACTTGATATTGCTAAATACTATACAGAGTGTTTCTTCAATGATTGTTGTAAGTTAAATATTCGTAAGCCAGATACAGTTGTACCCGCAACTAGTTTAATTGATCGTTATATTATGATGATTGAAAAATTAATTAATGATGGTTATGCCTATCCAAGTGGAGGTAATATTTATTTTGATACTTCTAAATTAAAAGATTATTATGTATTAACTAATCATAAAGAAGATGATTTAATGGTTGGGGTACGTGACGATGTAACAGAAGATACTAATAAACGTAATAAAGCAGACTTTGTTTTATGGTTTACTAAATCAAAATTTGAAGATCAAGAATTAAAATGGGATTCACCATGGGGAGTAGGTTATCCTGGTTGGCATATAGAATGTTCTGGTATCTCTACTAAATACCTAGGAGAATACCTTGATATTCACTGTGGAGGAGTAGATAATATTTTCCCTCATCACACTAATGAAATCGCTCAATCTGAGGCTTTCTTAGGCCATAAATGGTGTAATTATTGGTTTCATGTAGAACACTTGAATGACAAAAATGGTAAAATGAGTAAAAGTAAAGGTGATATCTTAACCGTTGATACTTTAATAAACAAAGGATATAATCCTTTATCATATCGTTATTTTGTTTTATCTAGTCATTATCAAAAACCACTTGAATTTAGTTATGAGAATTTAGATGGAGCCGAAAACGCTTATTTAAAACTAAAATCAAGAATCGCTAAGTTAAGTAATGATGGTAATATAGATCAAGAAAATTATGATTTATTTAATAATCAATTCTTAAAAGCAATGGATGATAATTTAAATACATCACTAGCGTTAACAGTAATCTATGATCTATTAAAAAGTGATACAAATGATTTCACTAAGAGATTATTAATAGAAGACTTTGATAGTGTACTTTCACTAGATCTTTTAAAAGAAGAAGAGAAAAAAGAAGTTGATGAAGAATACATTAATAAGAAGATCGAAGAAAGACGTATTGCTAAAACTAATAAAGACTTTATGCTTGCAGATAAGATTAGAGATGAATTATTACAAGAAGGAATTAAACTTCTTGATACAAGAGAAGGAACTACATATGAGATTATGTAGTTCTCTCTTTTTTATTTTGTTATTAACATTTTGTTAAAAACATTGACAAAGTAGTAATTATGTAGTATATTATAGTTGAAAAGAGAGAAAGAGAGCTCTCTAATACTTAGATTTGTGTTATTAACAATTTGTTAATAAGAGGAGGTTTTATGAAAAGTTTACAAGTTGTTACACCACATATGGAATGCTTATTTAATTGCCCATTTTGTATTGCAAAAGCTCATAATCACGAAAACAATTTTATTGATTATTACCACAAGAAAAAAGAATTATGGCAAAAAAATTTTATTAACGTATTAAAAGAAAATCCTGATTTAGGTTATGTTGTTATTACTGGAACAAATGAACCTATGCAATCACCAGAGTGTGTACTTGATATCATTAATTTAACAAGAAAGTATCGACCTGATATCAAAATTGAAATTCAAACTCGTTGGTACATAGAAAATGATTTATATAACAAATTAGATGTTGTTTGCTACAGTATTTCTAATTATTTCTACTTAGACAAGATTAAGCCAATGGGTAAAATTAGTCGATATGTCTTTATTTTAACAGATTCTTTTAACAATAAAACTTTACAAGATATTTTAGATATCATTCCAAAAGAAGTAACACAATTAACATTTAAAACATTACAAAATAGTATTACAAATGATACACCAATTGATGAATGGATTAATAAACATCGAATTGATCCTGAAACCCTTAATAATTTAGAAAAAGTTATTAAAACTTATCAAGGAGACTTATCTATTAGATTAGACAAGGATTGTATGACAGCAGATAATAGATATAAAGTCTTTAGAGAAGATGGAGATATCTATAATGACTGGGATGAACTTCCCAAAGAAAAATCAATGATAAAGAAATAGAAAGGAGATTATTATGAAAAGAATGGTATTTGTTGTTGATATGATTAATGGATTTTGCAAGAGAGGCCCTCTTGCAAATCCAAAAGCTATGGAGATGGTTCCATTATTGCATGACTTTTTAGAAAACTTTGATGGTGAAAAAATAGAAGCTAGGGATGCGCATACAGAAGATTCAGTAGAATTCTTAATATATCCTATTCATGCTTTAAAAGATGACTATGAAAGTGAAGGTATTGATGAATTAAAAGATGTTTTATCTGGAGCTAAAATCTTTTATAAAAACTCTACTGATTTAACCGTTATTCCAGGTTTTATCGAATATATTCTTAAAGAAAAACCAGATGAAATAACAATCACTGGTTGTTGTACAGATATTTGTATTATGCAATATGCCTTGACACTAAAAGCCCTATTTAATCAATATAATATAGCTTGTGATATAATAATATATGACAACTTAGTTGATACTTATGATAGCCCTGACCATAATAGAAATTATTATCAAGAAGCAGCTCTTAATTTAATGAGAAATGCAGGTATTATTGTTAAACATTATGAACAAAATAAAGTTATAAAGAAGGTGAATTAAGATGAAAAATAATGAAACAATGATTGTTGATATGTATGAATTACCTATGAGTCAAACATACTTTGATACGGGAGATAAAGATACTTATGTATATTTTGATGTCTTCTTTAGAAAGAATCCTTTTAATGGTGGTTACACTGTATCAGGGGGACTTGATAACATTATTGATTTTATTAATAATTTTCAATATACAGATTCTGATATTGAATATTTAAGAAGTTTAAATAAATATAGTGAAGAATTCTTAAGTCAGTTAAAAGGAACAAGATTTACCGGAGACTTATATATGGTTCCTGATGGAACAATCGTTTTCCCTAATGAACCAGTTTTGACTGTAAGAGCGAAAACAATGGAAGCACAACTATTGGAAACGGCTTTATTACATCATTTTAATACAGGATCTCTTATTACTACAGCAGCTAAAAGAATAACTAATGAAGCAGGAGATGTTCCTGTTATTGAAGGAGATGATTCAGCATCTGTAATGGAATTTGGTGCTAGAAGATCCCTTAATCCAATGGAATCTGCTAAATATGGCTATATTGGTGGATGTGTTGGAACTTCACTTGTTAAAGCAGGAAAAGAATATAATATTCCTATTTTGGGAACGATGGCTCATTCTTTAGTAACGTTTTATGAGAATGAAGAAACTGCTTTTAGAAACTTTGCTAAAAGTAATCCAAATGATTGTGTTTTCTTAGTTGATACATATGATACCTTAAGAGAAGGTGTTCCTAACGCTATTAAAGTTGCTAATGAATATTTAAAACCTAATAATATTAAATTTAAAGGAATAAGAATTGATAGTGGAGATCTTGCTTATTTATCTAAAGAAGCTAGAAAGATGCTTGATGAAGCAGGATATACTGATACCGGTATTTGCTTATCAAATGGTCTTAATGAATATACTATTGCGGAATTAAAGAAACAAGGAGCTAAATTTAACTCTTTAGGAGTTGGTGATAATATTGCGCAACCTCTTGATCGTGTTGGTGGGGTTTATAAATTAGTGGCTATAGAAAGAGATAATCAAATAATTCCTCGTATTAAAGTAAGTAATGATAGTATTAAAACGATTAATCCTGGTTATAAAAAATTATATCGTTTCTATGACAAAGATACAGGATATGCTTTAGGTGATGTTGTTGCTTTATATGATGAAATAATTGATAAAGATAAATATACTTTAATTCATCCAATTGATACATGGAAAACAAAAGAAATAATTAATTATGTTGTTCGTGAATTACAAGTACCAATCTTTAAAGGAGGAACTCTTGTTTATCAAGAACCAACTGTTACTGAAAAAAGAGATTATTGTAATAAAGAGTTTAAAACATTATATCCAGAGATTACAAGACTTTCTAATCCTCATGAATATTATGTTGATTTATCAAAAGAATTATTAGATTTAAAAAATAAAATGATTAATGAACATCGAGAAAGGAATAATTAATTATGTTTAATGCGAATGAAGAAGTAAATAAAATATGTGAATTTGTAAGAGATTATTATCAAAAAAGTAATTTAACAGGAGCAGTTGTTGGAATAAGTGGTGGCAAAGATAGTGCAGTAGTTGCTGCTCTTCTTGTAAAAGCCTTAGGTCCAGAAAATGTTGTTGGTGTAGCCTTACCATGTCACTCTAAAGACGAAGACTTAAATGATGCTATTATGTTAAGCGAATATTATGGCTTTAAACTAATTAAACTTGATTTAACAAGTACATATGATAGTTTTGTTAATGAAGTAGAAAATGTTACGGGAAGTAATGATTATGATAACGCTAATATTAATTTAAAACCAAGATTACGTATGAGTAGTTTATATTATGTAGCAAGTATGTTATCAACAAATGGTAAACGCTTTATTGTAGCAGGTACAAGCAATAAGAGTGAATTATTTGTAGGATACTTCACCAAAGGTGGAGATTCAACTCATGACTTTGAAGTAATTAGTGATTTCACAGTATCTGAAGTAATAAAGATAGGAGAAGAATTAAAAGTACCAGAAAAAGTTCTTTATAAGGCCCCTTCTGATGGATTATCAGGTAAAACAGATGAAGATAACTTAGGAGTTACTTATCAAGCTATTGAAGATTATATTTATGGAAAAGAACTTGATTCTGAAACACAAGCTAAAATAAAAAAATTACATGATAATAATCAACATAAATTTAATATGCCAGCATATCGTAGGTGAGCTATGTATTCGAGTGAAGAAGAATTCTTAGCGCATTATGATCCTAATAAATATGAAAGATTATCAATGTCTACTGATATCTTAATATTTAGTGTATCGGATAAAGAAAAGAATAATTATCGTAAAAGTAATGAAAAGGTAATGAGTATCTTACTTGTTAAAAGAGATAATTATCCATATAAGGATAGATGGTGTCTTCCTGGAGGATTCTTAGATCCTAAAAAAGAAACCTTATTGGATTCTGCTAAGAGAGTATTAAAAAATGAAACAAACTTAGAAGATATTTATTTAGAACAATTATATACTTTTGATTGTTTAAATAGAGATCCTAGAATGCGTGTATTATCAACTACTTTTATGGCCTTAATTGATAAAAATGAACTATTAAGTATGATTAATGAAAAATCAAGTTGGTTTAATATTGAAAATATTGATAATAAAGACAATTTAGTAACAATAACACTAAGTAATGGAATTGATACATTAAAGTTTTCAGTTCGTAAAACCTTAATTAGTAAAACAACTAATAACTATGAATATCATAAAGAAAAGAGTATTCTTGCTTTTGACCATGAAAGTGTTATTGTTTGTGGAATCGATCGAATTAGAAATAAAATAAGAGATACAGATATTATCTTTAATTTATTACCTAAGTATTTTACTTTAGGTGATGTTCAAAGAATCTATGAAACAATTCTTAATAAGAAATTATTAGATCCTGCATTTAGAAGAATAATCAAAGATAAAGTAATAAAAACAGATATAATTAAAAGTGATGGAGGACATCGACCATCAATTATGTATAAATATAAGGAGAATATAAAATAATGGAGCTATTTGATATTGTTGATAAAGATCGTAAACCTTTAGGATACACTAAAGAAAGACATGAAGAGTTACTTGATAACGAATATAATGTTGGTGTTGAATTATGGAACTTTTATAATAAAAGGTTATTATTAACAAGACGAGCTCCCCATAAATCTCATCCTGGTGAATGGGAAGTACCAGGAGGATGTTCACAAACTACAGAAACAAGTGATGATACAATAAATAGAGAAATTATGGAAGAAATAGGTTATAAACTTGATAATAATTATAAACTTCTTGGTTCATCTCTATATAAAAATCATTTTGTTGATTTATATAAAAGTAATATTAATATCGATATTGATAAATGTGTTTTACAAGAAACGGAAGTAAGTGGTATCCGATATGTTACTCGTGATGAGTTCCTTGAATTAAATAAAGAAAACTTAATTGTAAAATCTGTTTTTAATAGATATTTAGAACATCAAAAAGAGTTAGATAAAGATTGGCTATAGCCAGTCTTTTTCATTGAATAAAAGAGGTATTTATATTAAAATATTATTAGAGGTGAGAATATGCTACATGGAAATAATATACAAATTTTATTAATTATAGGAGCACTTGCTATTACAACAATTGCAAGTTTATACATAAGAAGTAATTATCGTAAATATAAAGAAATAAAATCAAAGAAGAATTATACAGGTTTTGATACAGCACGAGATATTTTAGATAAAAATGGACTTAAAGATGTTTTAATACTAGAAGTACAAGGTGAGTTAACAGATCATTACGATCCTAAAAAAAAGATAGTATCATTATCAACAGATATCTATCATGGAGATAGTATTGCAAGTATTGCTGTAGCAGCTCATGAATGTGGACATGCTATTCAAGATAAAGAAGGATATACATTCTTAAAAATAAGACATAGTTTAATCCCTTTTGTTAATTTTTCATCAATCGCTGGTTATATTGCAATAATGATTAGTTTAATCGCTGGAATCGCTGATTTATTATGGTTTGGTATAGCTTTAGAGTGTGTTATTTTATTATTCCAAATTGTTACTTTACCAGTAGAGTTTAATGCAAGTAGTAGGGCTTTAAAACAAATAGAAAGTTTAAAAATAGTTGATAAAAGTGAAAAAGATGGTTGTAAGAAAATGTTAACATCAGCAGCTCTTACTTATGTTGCTAGTGTTTTATCAGCCGTTATGCAAATACTTAGATTAGTTCTAATCGCTAATGATAGGAGAAGATAATGACTAAAGAGATTAATTCTTTAGTTCTTGCATATCTTGGAGATACAATATACGAAGATTATATTAGAGAATATTTAATAAAAAAAGGTATTGGAAATATCAAAGATCTTCAAGAAGCTTCTATGGAATATGTTAGTGCGAAATCACAAGCTAGAATCTTAGAAGCTTTAATTAATAAAAATATCTTAAGTGAGGAAGAACTAGAAATCATAAAAAGAGCAAGAAATAATAGTAGTAAACATCATCCTAAAAGTTGTGATGTAATTACTTATCGAAAAGCAACTGGATTAGAAGCTTTAATAGGTTACTTAAAGTTAGAAAACAGTATAAACCGTATAGATGAAATAATGGAAGTGATATTGTATGAGATATAAAGTAAATTTTCGTAATCTAGAAGAGTCTATTCTCTATATAGATAAAAAGAATGAAAATATTAAAGAATCATTAACAAACTTACATAAATATTATGACAATCTAAAATGGAAAAGTACTAATAGAGAAATCTATGATGTTAAATATAAAGAATTAACAGATAATATTGAAGATTTAACTAAAAAGACAGATGAATTAATGGAAATGTTAAAGAAAAAATATCAATTATTTGATGATGTATATCAAAATAAGATGAAAAAAATAAGTAAAGATCCTATTGATATAGAAGAGATGGTAAAAAACGGAGAATAATTATGATAGAAATTAATATTGATGAACTAAATAAATTTAGTAATAATTATTATCAAGAAATTAATAAATTAGAAACTGATATTAATGACGTTTTTGATCAATTAACAGGATTAAAAGAATCAATCAATACTCCCAATATATCTAAAAAGATAGATGAATTTAATGAAGTATATTACCAAGTAAAAGATTCGATAAAAGAAAGTAATACTTATTTAGATACACAAGTTAAGAATATTATTAAAAACTATGAAGGTTTATATAAAGATATAAAAGTAGGAGTTAATAATGACTAGTAATGAATTAAGAGGTTATTTAAATACTTTTAATACCAATATTGATAAAGCTATAAGTGAATATAATGAAGTATCTAATTCAATAGAAACTATATCAAATAATATAAATTCTATTAAAGGTTCTGATGGTGTAATGTATAATGGTATACTTGAAAATACTACTAACGCTCAATCTCAAGTAACAAACATTGTATCTTCACTTCAAAGTCTTAAAGGTTCTGTTAATGCTAAAACAAGTCTTGAAATTAATAGGTTAGCGTTACTTGAAGATGAAGCAAGAAGAAAAAAGGCTAGAGAGGAAGAAGGAGGTAACGATTAACATGAATGATGAAATTGATTATGAATCAGAAGATGTTGAAAATTTAATTACTTCTTTTTCGTCTGCTGTAGATAAATTAAATACAATTGAATTAGGTGGTTTATCAACTTGTTCTTATATTGCATCTCAATGTACATCTACAATTAATGAGGTTAAATCATCACAAGGAAAAGCAGCTAAGTATCTAGAAAGTAATACAGCTCCTATTAAAGATATTTTAGAGAGTATGAAATTAATAGATGAAATGGGAGATGGAGTTTTTGATTTTTCTGACATCCTTTTATTACTTCAAATGAAAAAACAAGGGACAAAAGTATATAAGGCTGATGAAGAATTTTTTAGAAAACAAGGATGGCCAGTAGATAATGGTGTCGTAACAATTACTGGACCTGAAGGTACTTATCAATATGATATTAAAAATGGAAGATTAATTAATCCTGATGGTACATGGTTACATGTTAATTATTATATTCCTGAAAATGTTGATGATATCTCGTCCCTTAATACGATAACTTGTCTAGCAGGTCAAGGAGAAAGAGATGTTGATTCTCCAACTGGAGCTAATTCTTTCCATTTAGATTCTTTAGGCGCTAACTCTATAATTGTTTGTCCTAGTAAGAGTGGACAACAAGCCCAAGGAATTGATATTGGAAAAGCAAGTTATTCTTTCATGGCTCAAAAGGTAATTAATTCTACGAAGTTTGCAACTTTGTTTTCTCGTCAAAAACCAGGATGTCAAAATATTATTGGTGGTTGTAGTAGTGGAGGAGGATCTGCTCTTAAAATAGCTGCTCAAGCAGGGGACTTATATGATACCGTCTTTTGTATTAACTATGCTCCATTAATTGCTGGTAAAAATGATAAAGGTAAAGGTAAAAACGGAGCAGATGATAATCGTTTAACGGAAGACGAAGCAAGAGCTTTAAATGGAAAAAATTTATTATTCTTCTCTTCAAGTAGTGATCCGAATATCGATGGTGATCGTAATAGTTTTATGTATACAGGAATAAACTTACTTTTACAATATTGTCCTGATGCAGAAATCTATTTAGCTACAAATAGAAGAGGATCAGCTTTTAGAGATATTCAAGGTGATAATTATCATTTCTTAGGTGAAGAGTTTTGGCAAGAATTTGCAAATGGTGAGTATTCAGGACATGGCTCTTACCATGGAATGTTTAAAGATTTAATTAATTCTGGAGTATTAGGTAGAAATGGCTATAATACTTCTATGTAAAAGAAAGGTGATTTTATGCTAGTATCTGGACGCAATAATGTTAAAGAAATTTTAAAAAATTTTAAAGGTGATTTAGAGATAAAAAGGTTAATTTGTCAAAATAACTATAATGAAAATGATGTTTTGACTTTAGCCAAATCAAAAAGAATCCCCATAATTTATAAGGAAAAACGAGATTTAGACAATCTTGTCAAAAATAATCATCAAGGTGTAGTATTGGAAGTAAGTGATTTTAGCTATACACCACTTGATGAATTATTAGGAAAAGATAAGAGTTTTCTATTAATCCTTGATCATTTAGAGGATCCTCATAATTTAGGAGCAATCGTTCGTACTTGTGAAGCAGCAGGTGTTGATGGAATTATTCTTCCAGAAAACCGAAGTGTTTCAGTTAATGAAACGGTTATGAAAACAAGTGTAGGTACCTTATATAATGTTAAAATAAGCCAAGTAACTAATTTAAATAATACTATTAAAAGATTAAAGAAAGATGGTTATTGGATATATGGTACAGATATGGATGGAGATGACTATAAAAGTATTAGTTATCCACCTAAAGTATGTGTTGTTATTGGTAATGAAGGAAATGGCTTATCAAGAATAGTTAGAGAATCTTGTGATGGTATAGTTAAAATTCCAATGTATGGAAAGGTTAATAGTTTAAATGCCTCAGTAGCAACAGGTATTGTTATTTATGAGGTAATAAATAGGTAATAACAATGTACAGGGAGTTTAATGATTATGAATTATTATATTTAGTAAGTGAGAATAATGAAGATGGCTTTAATATTCTTTATAAGAAATATATGCCATTAATAATTAAATTTGCTAACAAATATATGAATTCATTTAAATACTTAGGTTATGAAAAAGATGATTTATTACAAATAGGGTATATAACACTATATAAAGCATCTAGATACTATAAACATTATAGTGAAAGTATGTTTTATACATTTTTATGTACCTTACTTGAAAACATTTATAATGAAGAATATCGTAAATGTAATTCTAATAAATATCGTTCTTTAAATAAAAGTATTTCGTATGATTTAAAAATTCCTGGAAAAGATTTAACTTATAAAGATGTTTTAGGTGAAAATAGTATATATTATAAAGAGTGTGATTGTTATAATAGAATAGTTACTTTCAAAAATAATTTGCCTTTTGAAATAGCTTGTTATATTGAATTAAAATATAATGGGTATAGTAATAAAGAGATAAGTGAATTACTTGATGTTGATCCTCGAAAATTATATACTTTTCAAAGGATTATAAAGGAAAACTATCTTTACACTTAATTATTTATTTTTAATTATTCTTATGATACAATCTAGTAGGTGACGAAATATGGCAAAGAAAATAATGAGCAGAAAAGAAATGCTTAAAGAACAAGAAAGAATTAAGAGAGAAAAGAAATTAGTAGCAGAAGAGTATAAAAAAGAAGATATTGTTAAGAATTTTATATATATCACAATTGGTGTATGCTTATTCTTAGGTTTATGTTATTTTGGATTAAATCTAATTAAAGGAAAGATTAGTTTCAAAAAAGAAGAATTAGTAGTTGATGATACTATCAATAATGCAGTTATGTGTGGAACATTGTTAACTCAAAGCGATTCTGAATATTTTGTTCTAGCTTATAATTATTCCAGTACAGATAAAAGTATCTATACGCAATTAGCAACTAATTATCAAGGAAGCGAAAAAGTATATAACATGGATCTTGAAAGTGGATTTAATAAGACATGTGTAGGTGATAAGTTAGTAATTGATAATGATGTTAAAAAACTAAAACTTACATCACCAACATTATTAAAGATTGTTAACGGAAAGATTGAGAAATCTTATACTACTAAAGAAGATATTATTAAAGTATTATTAGGAAATTAGAATAGGAAACTATTCTTTTTTTATGTAATAATTGACAAGTTTATATAAATAAATTCCATAATTTTGTATAATTAAAGTGGAGAATGTTATGACACTTGAAGTAAAAGAATTAAATTATGGTGAGTTTAAAAACTTTAATATAGTATTTAAAAGTTATAGATCATATTCTATTATTGGTGATATTAATTGTGGTAATGAAACATTATTTAGAATATTATCAACATCTATTATGACAAATAATAGTATTTTCTTTAATGATAATTGTCTTAATGTTGATACAAGATTCAGCTATTTAAGAAAAATTGGGGTCATTAAAGAAGTAAATAATAATTCTTTTATCCTAGATAATGTTTATGATGAATTAGCATTTTCCTTAAAAAAATTAAATCTTGATGAAGAAGAAATAAAAACAAGAATTGATTTCTATTTAAAATTTTTTAATTTAAAGATTAAATCAAAAAAGATTAGTGAATTAAATCTTTATGAAAAACAACTAATGATGGTTATTATGGCCCTTTTACATGAACCATCAATAATTATAATGGAAGATATAATATGTAATTTAAAGTTAGAAGATTATATTAAGGTTAATAAATTATTTAGTTACTTTATGGATAAAAAGAAATTAATTGTTATCAAGTTTTTTAATAATTTTGATTATGTTAATCATGATGATTATATATATGTAATGGATAATTATGAAATCATCAAAAAAGGCTTTAAAGATGATTTAATGATTGATGATCAGTTTTTAAACAAACATAATTTAAGAGTACCGTTAATGTATGATTTATCCCTTAAACTTAAGATGTATAAACTAATAGATAAAGTTTATCTCAATATGGAAGATATGGTGAATGATATATGGAAATAAAAATTAAAGACGAAAAGATTAAAGTTACTAAGCCTTCTATTATTGGTTTAATGGGAAATAATTATGAAACATATTTAGAAGAATTATCTCATAATAAACGAAGTGTTGGTTATATCAAAAAGAATGAATATTACTATACAAATTATGTTTATGATGAATTATTATTATTCATGAATAGATGTAAGTGTGAAGTTAAAAATGTTGCTAAAAGAATGGAAAAAGTTCTTGATTCCTTATCTCTTCCATATAGTTTTCTTGAAAGAGAAATAAGTGATTTATCTAAAGGAGAAAAAAGAATACTTTCTTATCTTCGAATCTTTATTTTTAACCCTAAAGTTTTAATAATTGATGAACCTTTTAAAAATCTTGATTATAAATATGAAAAAATAGTAATAAACTATTTACGAGAATTAAAAAATAAGTATAATAAGACTATCATTATTGCAAGTAATAACTCTAATATTATTTACGAAAACACTAATAAAACAATAATTATTGATAAAGATATTATCTTTAAAGATACAATTAAATTGTTTAGTGATAATGAAATAATAGAAAAATATAATCTTAATATTCCTAATCTTGTTATGTTTTCTAAATTAGCTGAAAAGAAAAATAAAAAGATTAAATATTACCAAGATAATAGAGAATTAATGAAGGAAGTGTATCGTAATGTTTAATAATCCGAGAATTCATTTATATAACAAGTTAATATGTTTATTCTTATCATGTTTAGTTATTATTTTTAATAGTAGTTCTATATCATTACTATTAATGTTTATTATTTATTTTATGTTAATAAAAAACGATGAAAAGATTTATTCACTTATTATTAGTTTATTTTTTGTATTAGCTTTTGCTTTCCTTTATATATATGATGTTACATTCTGGGTTAAATTAATCTTAATTATTGCTTATACTTATTATTATTTATATTTAGATTTATCAAAAGTTAAATTTAAGAAAAAAGTAGTTAAAAAAGAAGTAGTAGAAGAAGTAAAAAAAGAAGAAGTTAGTAAAGTTGTCAAAGAAAAAGTATCAGAAGAACTTAAAAATGGGGACGCTTTAACAAAAGAAGAAAAAGAACAAATAGAAAAAGATTTAGATCGCAAAGTAGATGAAGAAGTAAAAGAAATCAAAGAAAATTATTTTTTAAGATATTATCATGTTCAACAAAAGTTATCTCGTCGTAAATATGATATTAATATGGAGAATATTATATATGTTTTTGTTAATGTTCTTGCCATGGTAATATGTATTTTGGTGGAAAGAATATGAGATATCTAATAACTTTTTCCTATGATGGAACAAGATATAATGGTTATCAAAAACAAAAAGGTAAATTAACTATTCAAGAAGAAATAGAAAAAGTATTGAAATATATAAATAATGACAAAGATACTAAAATTACAAGTAGTGGAAGAACGGATAAAGGAGTTCATGCCTTATGTCAAAAAGGACACGTTGATATTGATGTCGATATTACTGAATACAAATTAAAAAGAGCAATGAATTCCCTATTACCAGATGATATTCATGTTATTGATACAAAGAAAGTTGATAGTGAATTTCATGCAAGATATATGGTAAAAGAAAAAGAATACAAGTATTTCTTAAATATGGGAGAATATGATCCAACAAGAAGAAATTATTGTTTTCAATATAATCGAAAACTTGATGTTAATAGTATGAAGGAAGCTATTAAATATTTTATAGGAACTCATGACTTTGAAAGTTTTACCCCAACTATTGATAAAAGAGAAAATAATGTAAGAACAATAATAGAAGCTACGATAGAAGAATCTAATGATATTTTAACATTTACTTTTAGAGGAAATGGTTTTATTAAGTATCAAGTACGTAATATGGTAGGATTTTTAATAAAAGTTGGTGAGGGTAAGAAGAATGGTTCTGATATACCTAATATTCTTCTTGGAAAAGATCGAAGATTAGCTAGTATTACTGCTCATCCAGAAGGCTTATATTTAACTGATGTTAAATATTAGTCTTTTTCTTATATATCAACAAATATTTATTGACAATACTAATTAAAACTAGTATAATTCATATCGGTACATTGAAATCCCGACAAGTAGGTTTAGTATTGGGAACACTGAACTGAAAAATATGAAGGAGAAAAATTATGAATAGCTATATGCAAAAGAAAGAAGAAGTTGTTCGTTCTTGGTATGTAATTGATGCAGCTGATAAGAATTTAGGTAGAGTAGCAACTCTAGCAGCTCATATATTACGTGGTAAGAACAAAGTAACATATACACCTCATATTGATTGTGGTGATTATGTTATTATAATTAACGCAAGTAAAGTTAATTTAACTGGAAATAAGTTGAATGATAAAATGTACTATAATCATTCAATGTATCCAGGAGGATTAAGAGAAAGAAATGCTAAGACTATGCGTGAAAAATATCCAGTAGAGATGTTAGAAAGAGCAGTAAATGGTATGTTACCTCATAATAGACTTGGAAGAGCTATGGGTAAGAAATTATTTGTTTATGAAGGTGAAACTCATCCTCATACAGCACAAAAACCAGTTACTATCGAAGTTAAGTAGGAGGGTATATGAAGAAGAATAATACTTATTATGGAACAGGTCGTAGAAAAGAATCAATTGCTAAAGTTAGTTTAGTAAATGGTACTGGAAAGATTACTGTTAATGGTAAAGATGTTCGTGAATATTTCCCATACGAAACATTAGTAATGGATTTATCTCAACCACTAGAGTTAACTAACACAAAAGAAATTTTTGATGTTGAAGCTACTGTAGTTGGTGGTGGATTCCGTGGTCAAGCAGGAGCAATCCGTTTAGGAATTACAAGAGCATTACTTGATTATGATAAAACAACTAGCAAAGATAGTGAAAATAGTTTCCGTAAGACACTAAAAGTTGCTGGTATGATAACTCGTGATGCACGTGTTAAAGAACGTAAGAAATATGGTCTTAAGAAAGCACGTAGAGCTCCACAATTTAGTAAACGTTAATTACAACTTATTTATTCAATGGCTAAAAAGTACGATTATTCGTACTTTTTTTGTTAATAATTATGTTATAATCAATATTAGAGTAGGATTGTATGAAAAAAGTATGTATTGTAACAGGAGCTAATGGTTTCTTAGGTAATAATTTAATTCGTTTACTTAGTAAAGATGTTTATGAGATTAGAGCAATATATCATAAAAGTAGTGATGTAATTGATGATTTAGATTGTAAAAAGTATAAAGCTGATATATTAAAACCAGAAACTCTTAATGAAGCTTTTGAAGTAAAAGAAGGTCAAAAAATAATCGTTATTCACTGTGCTAGTAAGATATATTTAGGTACTAAATATGATCAAAGTGTTTATGATGCTAATGTAACAGGTACTAAGAATATTGTCGATAAGTGTTTAGAAGTAGGAGCTAGATTAATATATGTTAGTAGTGTTCATACAATATATGAAAAGTTTAGACCTATTAAAGAAATATATGATTTTGATCAAAATAAGTTAACGGACTTCTATGCTAAAACAAAGACTATTGCAACAAAGTATGTTTTAGATATGGTTAAAGAGAAAGAGTTGGATGCAGTAGTAGTTCAACCATCTAGTATCTTAGGACCTAATAATTATTCTTATGATTACTTAGTAGAAATGATTAAAATGGTAGCTAGTAAGAAACTAAGATTCTATATAAGTGGTGGTTATGACTTTGTTGATGTTCGTGATGTTTCAATAGGTATTATAAATGCCATTGATAAAGGTATTACTGGTAATTGTTATATTTTATCAGGTCATTACTCTACAGTTCATGATTTATTAAATTTAGTATGTAATTCATGTAAGTTAAAACCTATTAAATACAAAATACCTTTATTCTTAGTATACCTATCATTACCATTTATTAAGTTAAAAAGTATAATAACTAAAAAAGATGCTCTATTTAGTAGAACATCAATTAAAATATTACAAGAAGAAGCTTATTTTTCATGTGATAAGGCTATAGAAGCCTTAGATTATCGAAGAAGAGAGTTATCAACTACTATTAATGATACTGTTATTTGGCTTAAAGATAATGAAATAATATAAAAAAAGAATTGTTAAACAATTCTTTTTATTTTATCTATGTCTTGATGCACTAACTACTGCGGATTGTACTTGTCTTTCATCATCATATGAGATTGCTGGATTAGATCCTACCCTAAAAGCAGCATTACCAGTTTTTTTATTAACACCGGTAACAATACCTATGTTTCTTATAATGTGTTTTCTTCCGTCCTCACCATATTTAGTTTGATATACGGTATTTATAAAGTTATAACCTGTTGTTAATAGTTCCATCATATCAGTTAGTGATGGTTGAATATCTTTTTCTCTATCTCTTAGGAATCCTTCTGGTGTTTTATAACCAAATTTAGATATTATCTTTTTAGATTGGTATGGTCTACTTTTAACAAATGCGTATGTTAAGTCATCTAATACTTGTCTATAGTTATCTAATGATCTTCTAGTAGCAGTTATTTGTTCTAATATAGCTTTTTTATCATTTTCTGTTTTAGCATGTTTTGCATCTTTAATACCTTTTGTTATTGATTTTGTACATGTAACTATTTGTTTCTTTAGTAATTCAACTCGCATTTTAAATATATCAATGTTTGTTTGCTTATTATTCACTAAAATCACCTTCGTTCTTTAATTCATTATATATGTCGTCATAGGCAGTACTTAATATTTCAGCCATTTCATAAGCATGGTTATTTAATAAATCTTCAATTTCAATATCTGAAAAAGCATATGATTCCATTTATATTCACCTCGTCTATTATAATTATAATATAGTTTTACTTGCTTTTTCAATTTATGGTATAATAATTTTCATGGAGTTGACATATGAATCCAGAAAAAGTTGGAAAGTTTATAAAAGAACTTCGTAAGAAAAATAATTTAACTCAAAAAGATCTTGCTGATAAATATGGAGTTACTTATCAAGCTGTATCTAAATGGGAAAATGGTATTAATCTTCCTGAGATATCTTTAATAAGACAAATGAGTAAAGACTTTAATATAAGTGTTGAAAATATTCTTGATGGTGAAGAGTCTAATGATAATCCAAATAGTTATAAAAAAAGACCTATTAAGTTTATTTTACTATTACTTGCTTTACTAGCTATTATAGGAATGAATGTTTATTTAATTCTAAATAAAGACAACTTTAATTTTAAAACAATAACAACAACTTGTAAGGAATTTAAAGTTACTGGTACTATTGCATATGATAGTACTAAATCATCTATTAATATATCAAAGATTGATTACTGTGGTGGGGATGATAAAACTAGTTATGATTCTATTAAATGTGAGTTATATGAGAAACATGGTAATGAGAATACTGTTATAACTAGTTGTCCTAAAGTAGGTTCTAATGAAAAACTTGAAGACTACTTACAAGATATTGAAATTAGAGTAGATGATTATAAACAAAAATGTAAGACTTATAAAGATAATAATTTATATTTAGAGATAACAGCTTCTAAAGATAATCGAAATACTGTTTATAAAGTAGATTTAAACTTAGGAGATAATTGTCCTAATTAAAAATAAAATATCCACAATTATGTGGATATTTTTTTAATCATCTAATGGTAGACCACTTGATAGTGATACATTACCTATAAGTTTATATAAATCAACTTTTTTATCTTCAAAAATATATTTATATACTTCATTAATAATAGGAACTGACGTATTAACAACATCTTCCCATAACTCATCAAAACTTTTATTAGATTTCATACTTGGATTTTGATGATTATGCCATTCTCTATGTGATAAGTTTAAGATTTCATCATTTCGATCAAGTGGGAAGTTATAAGATAGGTATCTTGTTCTTCTTACATGTAAGCGATTTAAATCAATTAGTTTTAATAACAGTTTCTTTATTTTAAAGCGATCTAGTCTTATATACTTAAAGACTCTTCTCATTGTTTTAGCCCCTTTATAGTAACATTTACCTACACCTTCAGCGTTAAAGACTTCTTTGTATAAGCCTTCAATGGCTTCTTTAATAATATCTTCCTTAGTATAGTTAAATACTAGTTTATACATAGGATACTTACGGTAATTAACTTTCTCTCTTTTTTCTAAGTAATAGTTATCTAAGTATGTTTCAATCATAAAGTGTTTATCATACATCTTTATTTTTTCTTTATCTTGAGCCTGATAATTGATAAATGGATGACATGTACTATCTGCTTTATAATGAGTTATGAAACCTGCTATTAAAGTAAATAACTCAGGATCTTTATTTTTCTTATTTAATTCTATTAAGTAATTAAATGATTTATAAACACTATGCCAATGGAATTGATGACCTAGATTTTGTATTCTAGCTCCGCCAAAACCAATAATACGATAGAAATATAAGATATCGGTACATTGGCAATAAAGAATATAATTACCAAGTCTATTATTAATAATATCGTATGGCTTTTTATCTAATTTATTTAAGGTATCTAAACCTATATAACGATGAACAATTGAACTTGGCATAAATCACTCCTAATACATAATTATACTTAAATTAATTAAAAAGACAAGTTATATAATTACATTAAATGTGTTAGTTAAACATAATAATAAACTTATTATTGATATGATTATTTTTAATGTTTATTTAATGTTTGAATATTATATTTACTTTGAAAGTAAAGGTGATTAATAATAGGATATAGTGTTAACAATATATTATAAATTGTGGTATACTGATATAGTAGACAAGGAGTAATATGAGAAGTAATAAGGAATTTAAAAATCTTGATGAACAGATAGCAATTCTAAGAAATAAAGGTTTAACAATTGAAAATGAAAAGTTTGCAAGAGAAGTATTATTTCGTGAAAACTATTTCTTTTTAAATGGTTATAGACATTTGTTTATTAAGAGTGAATCTAATAAAACTTATATTGAAGGTGTAACATTTGAAGAATTATATAGTTTGTTCTTATTTGATAGAAGTTTTAGAAATATATTATTTAAACATATACTAATTATTGAGAATAATTTAAAGTCTATTATGAGTTATCAATTATCTATTAAATATGGTTATAAAGAGAAAGAATATTTATCTCCTAAGAATTTTACGAATAATCCAGAAAGAAGTAGACAAGTAAATGATATTATTCATAAAATGAAGAGACAAATAAAAAATAATGCTATGCAGCATTCAGCTACAATGCATTATGTAACTAATTATGGTTATATACCATTATGGGTTTTAGTTAAAGTATTATCTTTTGGTATTATAGGTGAATTATATTCAATATTAAAGAAAGAAGATCAAGTTAGTATAGCGGATGTTTATAACTTAGATGTAGAAACATTTGCTAATTACATTGTTATTCTATCTAATTATCGTAATTTATGTGCTCATGAAGATATTGTTTTTGAAAATAAAACACAAAGAAGTATTGCAGATACTAAGTATCATAGATTATTAAATATAGATCTTGTTGATGATGAATATATGTATGGTAAAAATGATGTTTTTGCTCTTATAATAATTATTAAACAGTTATTAAAACATGATGAAGTAACTAACTTTGTATTAGAGATAAAGAAACAATTTGATAACTTAGAATATAACCTTAAATCAATTCCAATTACAAAAGTATTAGATCGTATGGGATTCCCTATAAATTGGGAAGAAATTGCAGATATAGATGAGAAGGTGTTTGAAGATGAAAAATAAAGTATTACAAGTATTTATACTATTTATGGTGTTTATATTAGGTGGATTAGTAATGTTTGGTATTACTAAACTAACTAGTAAGAGTACAGCTAAGTCTACTGAAGTAACATGTCATGCTTGTCCTGAAACCGTAATTGTTGAAGATGGTAACTTATCAGCAGCTGTTGAGAAAGTTTATAATTCAAGTGTTATGGTAAAAACTAATAGTAAGAATAAATTAGTTGGATCAGGTAGTGGCTTTGTATATAAAGTTGATGATAAGTATAACTATATCATTACAAATCATCATGTAATTAAATCTGGTGATGGTTTTAAAGTAGTTAACTATCAAGATGAAGAATTAGATGCTAAATTACTTGGTAGTGATGAATATTTAGATATTGCTGTATTACAAATTGAAAAAAGAGAAGATATGCCAGCAGTAGCTATTGGTAAATCAACGGAATCTAAATTAGGTGATACTGTATTTACTGTAGGTACGCCAATTGGTTATACATATCATAATACCGTAACAAGTGGTATTATATCTGGCTTAAATAGACAAGTTGAAGTAAGTTTAACTAGTGGTTCAGGTTATAATGCTGTTAAAGAAACATATGTTATGGAAGCAATCCAAACTAATGCCGCTGTTAACCCTGGAAATAGTGGAGGAGCATTAGCTAATGCAAAGGGTGAAATAATTGGTGTTATCTCTATGAAACTAGTTGATTCTTCAATAGAAGGAATGGGATTTGGTATTCCTATTGAACTAGTTATGGCTCATGTTGAAACTTTAAGAGAAGGCAAAAAGATTGAAAGACCATTATTAGGTATTAAATTATTAGATGTAACAGATACATGGAATTTATATAAAGCAGGTATCTTAGTACCTGAAGAAATAGAAGAAGGTATCGTTGTAGTAGAAATAAGTGAAAAAACAGGAGCTGCTTTATCAGGATTAGCAAAAGGTGATATTATTACTAAGATTAATGGTTCTGATGTTAAGAATTCAGCTTACTTAAAATACCTATTATATAAATATAAACCAGGAGATGAAGTAGAAATTACTTACTTCCGTGATAATAAGTTCCATACTACAAAAGTTAAATTAACAAAAAATGAAGGTTAAAACCTTCATTTTTATTTTACTTTTTACCAGTAGATCCAAAACCACCAGTACCTCGTTTAGTACTTGATAATTTTTCTTCCTTAAAAGTAGCCATATAGTATGGTGTGAATACCATTTGAGCTATTCTTTCACCAACTTGTAATTCATAGTCTTCTTTAGAATGATTATGTAGGGCTACCATTATTTCACCACGATAATCAGAATCAATTACACCAACTTTATTAGCAGGAGCAAGACCTTTTTTAGAACCAAGACCACTTCTTGCGTATATTAGACCAACTAATCCTTCAGGTATTTCCATTGATAAACCTGTTGGAACAAAGACCGTTTCTCTTTTCTTTATAACGATTGGTTTATCAATACATGCATATAAGTCAGCTCCAGCTGCATATTCACTACCATATGTAGGAATAGTAGCATTCTTATTTAACTTTGTTATTTTAACATCTATTTTATTCATTTTACCTCCTTGTTTTCATTAATAATTATATCAAATTTATAATCATAATTGTGATTTATAATGATATTTTACAAACAAAAAACTCTATTAATTAATAGAGCTTTTATTTTTTCTTAGATTTCTTTTTATGAATAATGGTACTTGTCCCTGCTATAGCTGTTACTGTTGTCGTACCACCAACTATTGTTAATATTCTATTTCGTTTTTCCTTAGATTTATCTTTTTCAAAGTATCCTGTTATTACTACATCTTCGGCAGGCATTTTAAAGTTTTCTTTACTCCATCCACTAAATACTAGTTTAGGGGCAGTAGCATCTTTAGCGACTTTAACTTCTTCTCCAAATTTATATTCATTTTCCCTTGGAAGAGGGGTGGCGCCTTCAGGAACATTACCAGTATATTTGTAAGATACTTTATAAGTGTTTCTAGTATAATACATCTTTAATATTAAGCTACCATCTTTTTCTATTATTCCTGATAATACATTATCAGGATTATCTTTATCAAAGGTTAGTCCATCAAATTCTTTAACTTGATAGTATTTTTTATTATTTGTATTTTCTTCATCTTCTTCAACTGCTTCATCAACATAATTAAGATCTGTGAATGTAGTTCCTTTTAGAGTTTCTAAATCAAGAACACTAAATTCATCATTATTTATATTTTGTACATAGTATTCAATAACATATTTAGTATCATCACTTAATTTAAAGTCTCCCTCAATAACTATATCTTCATTTGGCATCATAAATTCTTCTTTATTCCAACCACTAAAGGTATATCCTAAGGCTGTAGCAGGCTCTTCTATTTTGATGGCTTCTCCATACTTATATGTTTTGGTTTCTGGTAATGTTGTTGCATCATCTGGAACTTCATTATTGTATTTATAAGTAACACTATGAGTGTTTCTCTTATAATATAGTTTTAGTACTAAACTATTGTTTCCTTTAATATTTCCTTCAACAATAGATTCAGGTACTGTTTTATCAAAAGTGAAACCTGGATAATCATTAGGAGTAGCTATTACTCTAACATCAGTAGTCCCCTCTAATTCTTTGGTATCAATTAAAGTATAATTATCATCATTAACATTTTGTTGATAGTGTTCTACTTTATATTTTGATGTTTCTGGTTTAAATGTTCCTATTATTGTAATATCAGAATATGGCATTGAGAATTTTTCCATTTCAAGAGGTTTATCATTATGTGTCCATCCACTAAAAGAATAACCTGGGGCTGTTGCCTTAGGCGCTAATGTAACAGAGTCATAGTATTTATATGTCTTTTCTTCAGGTAATGGGGTAGCTCCTTCAGGAGTTACTCCTGAGTATTTATACGTTACCTTATAAGAATTACGTGAATAATATACTTTAAGTTTTAATGTTGTATAACTAGAAACTGTTCCACTTAGAATAGCGTTTGGATGACTATTATTAACAGAGAAGCCTCCATAATTATAAGGAACAGCTTTAACCGTTTTACCAACAACATCAGTTTTACTATCAGTTTCATATAATGTATATTTATTATCTGATTCTTCTATATAGTGTTCTACTTTGTAATCATCTTTAGTAACAGTTGCTCCTCCATAATAATATCCGCCACCAGATGATGAGGCTCCACTACTACCACTTGATGATGATGAAGAACCACTTCCTGAATCTGTTGTTCTACCAGAACAACCACCATGTTTTGAACAACATCCTTTGGTACAGGAAGTACAAGTCTTACTAACAGTACCATCATTGCAAATTACATTTGCTGATGAATACATTGGACTTAATATAATTATTAGTACAAGTATTATTGGTAATCTCTTCATATTATCACCAACTTTAGTATATCATTTTATTCAATAAACGAATATTTTGTCTCAAACAAACTAACATACTTGACACTTTATATATCAATTAATTGTTACAAAACTAAGATATGTATTTTATAATGAAATAGTAGGAGGATATTATGAATTATAAAAATATAGTAATAGCAGGAGGAGGTATACTAGGTAGTCAAATAGCTTTTCAAACAGCTTATTCTGGTTTTAATGTAACGATATTAGTTAGAGAAGAAGATTCTATTGATGAAGTTTATAGTAAACTAGATGGTTTAAAGAAAACTTATTTAGAAACTATTGTTAAGATGGATACACCTGAAGGTAAAGAAGCTGGTAACTGGGCAAGAGGTATTGCATCTCTTGAAACATTTAATAGAGAGGCTTGTGTTAATAAAGTTAATCAAGCTAGAGAAAGTATTAAGATTAGTACTAGTCAACAAGAAGCTTTAGCTGATTGTGACTTATTAATTGAATCAATAACTGAAATATTTGATGTTAAAGAGGCTTTTTATAAACAAATAGCTCCTTTATTACCAGAAAAAACAGTAGTAGTTACTAACTCTAGTACACTATTACCATCTAAGTTAAGTAAGTTTACAGGAAGACCTGAAAAATATTTAGCAATGCATTTTGCTAACCATATTTGGAAAAATAATATAGCTGAAGTTATGGGCCATGATGATACTGATCCTAAGTATTATGATGAAATATCTGCTTTTGCAGAAGCTATTCATATGATTCCATTAGTAGCTAGAAATGAAAAATCAGGTTATTTATTGAATTCTATGTTAGTACCATTCTTATTAAGTGCTATGGATTTACTTGCTAATGGTATATCAGATCCAGCTACAATAGATAAAGCTTGGACTTTAGGTACAGGAGCTCCAAATGGACCATTCCAAATTATTGATATCGTAGGTTTAGAGACTGCAAGAAATATTGTACTTCAATATCAAAAAGTACCTAACTTATTTGATCCACTTCTTCGTAAGATGATGTTACCTTATAATTTTGATGGTATGTTAAGAATACTTGATGAATATATTAATGCTGGTAAAAAGGGACAAGCTGCTGGAGAAGGATTCTATAAATATTAATAGTTAAAAATACAATATGATATAATATATTTAATCTTATAAAGAGAGATGGAGGGACTAGCCCTTAGATATCTCACCAACCTATTAAGTTAGGTGGTAAAGCTAGCATGATAAGATGACCATAAGTATATAAACTTAGAGTTATCTCTAAGTTTTTTTATTTATTAACCTTCTTTATAAGATTAGAAAGGAGGATTATGAGAACACAATTTATTGTTAATGAAAGTGATATAGTTAAAAGAGGTCATTTTTATGACTATATAACGAATAAATATAAATTTAGTATATCTTATCCA